>Ga0316604_10001636_pt1 | contig 19113 bp, 22 predicted proteins | sample OWC_soil_day20_C_FD_207650 | JGI IMG/M metagenome (GOLD analysis project Ga0316604, IMG submission 207650) | Wetland soil microbial communities from Old Woman Creek delta, Ohio, United States - OWC_soil_day20_CT | ecosystem: Environmental > Terrestrial > Soil > Wetlands | place: USA: Ohio... | reverse complement strand
TTTCCGTATATTCACCTAAAAGCCTGTGCAATGGAATTAGACAAAACGACCTATTACGACCTATCAATATTTAACAGAGAAGAGGAATTTTCTTTGTTTCATAAACTGGACTTTACAACAACAACAGGCGGCAGACATTACCTCAGGCAGATATATGCAAATCCACTGAAAGATATACCTGCCTTAGCGCAAAGACATAAAGCATTACAATACCTAATCCAGGAAGAAGATCGCTGGCCGGTAGATATCACCAACGGTACGATCGTCGTGATGGAAAATTACCTCGAGGCGCAGATAGAACCTATCAGCAATCCGGAAGGCCTCTCCCTCGTAGTAAGTGCAGTGATGACTAAGATGATCTACAATTCAGATTACGGGTTCATCCAATTCTCCTTCACACAGTTGCTCAACCTGCTCAAAGGATTCCGCTCATTAGTCAGCATATACAATACAGAACATACACCCCGCGATCTAAAACAAATTTTAGACAGGGCGCATCATCTACTATACCAAAAGGAATTCAACGACATCATCGCTGCAGATGCATCCGGACCAGCATCATTCATGCAGATCCTGCGACATGATCATTACATTCGCAAAAAACATCGTAAGACGATCCAGGAGTTATTAGATTTATACAGCAGACTGGATGCATTATATGCAATGGCAAAAGCAATTCGTCATTTCAATTTACAGTTCCCTACATTTGAAGATACGCCCCATCCGTTCGTAGAGATCAAAGATCTCTATCATCCGATCCTGCCTAAGCCGGTATCTTACAATGTATCGATCACACCACAATCACACTTCATGTTCCTCACCGGCGCGAACATGGCGGGAAAGACGACATTCATCAAAGCAGTAGGTGTAGCGGTATTCCTTGCTCATATAGGCATGGGCGTACCTGCGAAAGAAATGAAGTGTAGTTTCTTCAATGGTATCTTTAGTAATATCCAGGTGCAGGATAATATCTTTAAAGGAGAATCATTCTTTTTTAATGAAGTACAACGTATCAAAAATACAATCATCAAAATAAATGATGGAAAAAAATGGTTAGTACTGATTGATGAAATGTTCAAAGGTACGAATGTGGAAGATGCAAAGAATTGTTCTCTTGCAGTGATCAATGGGTTGTTGAAAAGTACGAACTGCCTGTTCATCTTATCCACGCACCTGTATGAGATTGCAGAGGAGTTGAAAGATGCTGCTAATATACGATTCAAGTATTTTGAAGCAGATGTGATAGATGATAATTTATACTTTACATACCAATTGAAAGATGGTATAGCGAAAGAAAAAATTGGTTACTTAATATTAAAACGTGAGAAGGTATTGGATTTATTAAATGAAATAAAATAACAGATATCCATCACAGGAAAATAATCCGAAAATTCACAGCAAATAATCTATAAAATTTACAAAATCTTTCCCAAAGAAAAATCTCATCTGCCAAAAGTAGATGAGATTTTTTCGTTATATTCAATAACAAACTCTTTCATCCATGATTGTTAAAACCTATGGCAGTGCGCTGCAAAGCGTCAGTGCCATCTCCATTGTTATAGAAGTGAATGTCTCACCCAAAGGCACCCGTTTTTCCATCGTAGGTTTACCAGGCAGCTCAGTCAAAGAAAGTGAAGACCGTATAGAATCTGCCATTCAAAATATCGGGTACATATTTCCCCGCTTCAGAACCATTGTAAACATGGCGCCTGCGAATATTCGCAAAGAAGGTGCTGCATATGATCTACCAATAGCCATTGGTTTATTAGCCGCATCAGAACAAATCAAAACTGATAACTTAAATCACTATACACTCATGGGAGAGCTCTCTTTAGACGGAACCTTACTTCCAATAAAAGGGGCCCTTCCCATAGCCGTACAAGCAAAAAAAGACGGTTTCAAAGGAATCATACTCCCCCTTCAAAACGCCAAAGAAGCCTCAATGGTAGACGGCATCAAAGTTTACGGCGCTGTCGACCTGAAAGAAGTCATTGACTTCTACAACAATCCTAAAACCTTACGCCCCACGAATTCCGATGTCTTCAACATCTTCTCCCAACAAAATTCCAACGACCTTGACTTCAATGAAGTCAAAGGTCAATACATGGTGAAACGCGGCCTCGAAATAGCCGCCGCCGGTGGACACAACGTTTTACTCATCGGCCCTCCCGGTGCTGGCAAAACAATGCTGGCAAAACGATTTCCTGGCATTCTCCCTCCCATGACCCTTCCCGAAGCTTTAGAAACCACTAAGATCTATTCAGTAGCTGGCAAACTCGATTGCTCTTTAATCACCAAACGTCCCTTCCGCTCACCACATCACACGATCAGTGACACCGCCTTAGTAGGTGGGGGTGTCACACCGCAACCAGGTGAAATATCCTTAGCCCACAATGGTGTATTATTCCTCGATGAATTACCTGAATTCAAACGCGCGGTTTTAGAAGTAATGCGTCAACCCATAGAAGAAAGAAGAGTCACCATATCAAGAGCCACCTATACTGTCGACTTCCCTGCCGGTTTCATGCTCATTGCGAGTATGAATCCATGTGATTGTGTTGCCTTTTTCCGTTTTTATCAAAAAAAGAGTGCTTAGGCAAGTAAGCCAATTTAACATAAATATCCTCCTCTCCTACCACTATTTCATCTGTAATTGCTTCAACGATAGTACGTTTCTCATGCAATTCAAGGTCCGGCCAACGACTGTAAAGATCCTGTACATCTGAAAGTACTGCGTTAGACGAGGCCAGGTGAACAGTTAGGGCGTCGATTTCACCTTGAAGTTCCGCAGCTTGCTTTTGCAATTCCTCCTTGCGCTCATTTTGGGGTTTATAAAAACATGCAAAATCAGCTTGGGAAAGCTCCTTCCGCAACCTCAATTCCAACATTTCATGTGTTCTTTCTCTAAGTTCTTTTATTTTCGATTCGGTAACCGCCAATAAATTAGTCTTTTCATTTATCAAAGATTCAGCCTGCCGCTTATAAGCCTCTACTTCCAAATTGGTAAACAAAAAGGTTCTTAGCTGTTCTTCGTATATAAAGTCTATATCCCTCACTGTAATTTTATTGCGGCAATTTTTGCAATGGAATGTATCTACACCATGATAGACATACATCTTATTACCACATTTGCATTGCAGTATGCCCGCTAACAAGAACTTACTTTGCCTGCCTAACTTGTCCCTCCGTTTATACTGCTTATCAAGAATAGCGTTACACTCACTCCATAACTCTTCACTAATAAGGCTCGGACATTCAGTTAATACCCATTCATCACTAGGTTTCAGATCCCAATTTTTTTTATTCCCTCTACTTTTGGTATAATTGGCTCGGCGAATACCTTTCGCCATCGGGTCTCTTAGCAACCGGTCTATTGTGGTATCAGAAAATTTCTCCCCCTTCCTTGTGCGATAACCCAAATCGTTTAATTCCTTCGCTGTAGCTTTTTTTCTTTTGGTTCGCAGAAATATTTCATACATCAATATTCTAACCGGCGCCTCATTCTCATCTATGACCAGCTTCTTTTTCAGTGGATCATCCCCCCAAGAATAACCATATGGAGCAGCTCCACCTAACGGCTTCCCCAATTGTGCGCGTATTGGCACAGAGGCAGCAACACGGCTGGCAATCTCTTCCCTCTCCCATTGCGCCATGGCTGCAATTATTGTATAGAAGAGCCTACCGGCCGGGGTACTAGTATCGATAGATTCCTGTAGAGAAACAAGATCTGCTTTATACTCATGGAAATAGTCAGCAAATGTTAATAATTCTTTGGTGTTCCGAGCTAAACGCGCCAGTTTGGAAAAAACCAGTGCCCTAATCCTGCCTTCTCTAACATCATTTAACATTCGCTGGGCCTCTGGTTGCTCCATTACCGATTTCCCTGAAACGGCTTCTAAATGGTACACAGTAACAACCTCCCAACCTTTAAGTTTGCAATACATTCGTGCGCGTTCCTCATGATGCTCAGGAGAATCACCCCTTGCCTGATCTTCCGTGCTGACACGTATCCAGATACCTATAGGCTTTATTTCTTCCATCATACACACATCTAATTTGAGTGGTTAAACAAATAAAATGGCGGTTTATGTCACTTATTTCAAAATCCTTTGGATAATATACGCTTGATCGTGTTGCTTTTTAATTCTTCTTCTTGTTTTGATACCCTCCTATATTCAACAACAACTTTCCTACCCTTAAAAAAACACTCTGTACGGAAATCATTCCAGCCTATATGATGTAAATAATCATCCAAATCGCTCAATGCGACAATGGCAATATTCTTGATAGTTTCTCCTAACAGAGAGCTTAGCCTATCAGTTTGAACTTTACCGAGTGTACAGATCAACACATGATCAAAACCTGATTGCAAGCATAGTCTAATTACATCAGGCTCGCATGACAAACAGCCACAGTTGAATATGAAGCAGGCTAAAGCTGTGTGATTCTTTTTAAAAGCAATATCAACAATTGCACCACTATCCAATCGAACAGCAGACTCAACCTTAAAATCCAATCTCTGGGCAATTTTTATAATCCGTCGTTTTAGCCCTTCTCGTTCCCGGACCTCGGCATCCTTAATAATCCGTAAAGCCTCACCAGAATCAGATAATATTTGGGAAATCTTGTTTGAATATTCTTGCCGTTGTTCCTCCTGAAAATTAGGTTTACTTTTATCGCCAGGCACTGATAATTTTTGAGCCAGCAATGCCGCTAACCTATTTACGACTTCATTTTCATACTCACCTGGAATCAAATCCTTCTCCGCCATAGCACGACATTTGCCGCGTCATCCTCCTGCATAGCTAATTCAAATATACAAAACACGAGAGCCGTTTCCAAGTCTTTTACAACTAAACATGTTACACAAATACCTGTATGACAACCTTTAAATTAGATCTATATTTTGTCAATGATTGCGTACCAAAGCTACTCTTTGCAGCATCGCGGAAGAAGTCGACTAAAGAACAGATGCCGTTTCTTTGTTACTTTCTTTGCGGATGTCAAAGAAAGTAACCCCGGCACCGCCGGGGCACCAATACGCGGCATTCAGAAGGCATCAAACAACGCTACCGGTTATTCGATTGTAATTTTATAGATACCGCCGGGATCGATCCAATAGGAGAAACCGCCATTGTCACAAGTATTCGTTTCCTGAATTATCTGAAATACCAGATTAGCCAAAGATTCCTGCGAAACATCTTTCTCGGCATCATCCGATATTCCGGCAATACGTTTTTGCAAAGCAGTTTCATTGATAGCCTGTAATAAGAATTGTTTTTCGCTGGCGTGACATGCCTGATATATCTCATTCCAGCCCTCCGGCGTAATTGATATACTCCAAGCCATAAATAATATGCGCCCATTAGTGACCGGCAGCGCTCCCGGTTTTAAAGTAAAAATTGTTGCTATGAGTATCTATTTACCGGCCCGAATGGGCCGGTAAATAACTTTCCTTCATTTAGTCCTGGTTGTCTGGCAATATGTTCGCCCGTACATCTTTTTGCTGTGGTTGCATTTTTATAGCAATTTCACGCAAGGCAGATTTTGCTTCGCATATACCGGCATTATTTAAATGCCGCTGCCAGGCTTGCTCTGAAGGAGTCCAACGGAAACCATGAGATTTTAAAACAGATCTAATTTGCTCTTCCGGTTTACCTGGAAAAATCAATTGTACGCGGTTAGCTTCCACGTTTATTCTATATATGATGCCATTATGTTCTGATACAGAGGATTCTATTTTTTCCACAGCCTCTAACTGTTTAATACGTGCCTTTAACCTCCTGATTTCAGCACCGTTATTTGTCAGTTTATAATGGGGATAACCTTTGCATTTAAAACAATCTGGCGTATTTACAATAATCCATTTTTCTTCACTGGCTCCTGGGAGTTTTAAAAACGCTTCCTTATCATTCTTTTTGATGCATTTATTTACGGCTTTCATATAGGTTTGCAGTTCTTCACAGTCTTTTAATTTGGAACGCAGTTTATCCGTTGCCTGTGGGTCATCGGAAAAAATAGCGGTGTTACTTTCAATCGTATTTGCTTTATCAGCGTAGTAGGCAGCTTTTTCAGCTGCTTTGATAGACTGGCCGTGTAAATTGTGTATCCGGTCCAAGTCGCGGCGGTGTCTTTTTTCTGAGTGATGCCCTACCAAAATAGGCTGGCCCATTGGAATAAATGATGAAATTTCGTGGGCTGCATTAAACTGCTGATCTGAGAGGCTTGTGTTTTTTTCAGCCTGTCTGATTGCATATTCAATACGATTCTGTTTGCGCTGTTCAAAATTATGTTTCATAATATTTTTTTTATGGTAACCAAAAAGATTTAAATGTAATTGGATTAAACCGAGGGCATTGCCCCCGGTGATTGGATTAATTAAACTGTAATGCATCTGCGCCGTATTGTGCAAACGATTCACACAGCGAAAAAGCCTTTTGCGCTTTCTTTTCGGCTGTTCCTCCGTAAAGGATGGACTTTAGTTGATCGTCGGGGTTATCATATTTACAGACATTTTGAAAGTGGCCAGTGACCGCGTTGTACGCTCCAAATAACTTCCCTTTTGTAGAATCCATTTGTTGGGTATCACTGCCGAAAGCATACGAAAATGCGTCACCTAATTGATTTTTAAAACGGGTGCTTACTTCTTCCCATTCTCCCTTTTTAATATTGGCAATTGTTTCCTGGTTAGGTGCTAAGGCCAGGGTAATCAATTCCTTTACTTGCTGGTCTGTAATATTAATTTTAGCCCAGTGATTAAATGTGTCTTCCATTGCCGGTGCACAATTGTTTATCATTCCCATTACGCGGTGTGCTTCTTTTAATCTATCCTTTGCATTAGCGGTGTGGCGTATTTTAATTTTATTTGAATAATTTTTCAGTGCGGCGTTTAAGGTATTGTTACACACGATACGCACGGGAGTAAACCCGGCCACAATTGAGCCACTGCCATCGTGAGACGTTGTAAGGAAAAGATAGTTTTCCATTGTGTCTATGCCAGCAACAGTAATATGGGAAGGCAGTTTTGCGGTTATAAAAATACGCTCCCCTTTCCCCAATGCTCCGGCTGTTTCGTAGTAGATATTTTCAGGTCCGGCGATGCAATCAAAAAAGCTAAATGCGTCTATGTTCTGTACTACTTCATAACCACTTCCCACAACGCCGAGCGGCTGATTTGTATCGGTGCGAACAGTCGCGAAAAAGTCAGGAACTTTAATATCAGGTACAATCAATTCGTTTGGTTCTTCACCAATAACATCAAAAGTCATCAAGGGACGTTTAACTACGTCAAAATTTAGTTGTGCAGCTACAAGCACATCCGTACTATTTTGATATTTGTCTACTATCTGGCCTTTTCCGTGCCATGCTTTTTGACGCACTGAATAAAAAGCGTGATTACCTGTGATCTGGTTAAAATTTATATTATCTGCCATAGGATAGCCGTTTATTTTTGAACTGGCGGCGGCATACGCCAGGGTTACAAGTGATTAAATAAAAAGTGTCAGGTTGTTAGTAGAAACTTGGGGTTTCTGACGGGTGCCATGTTTGGCAGCCAAGCGATAGAGCATAACATTTTCACTTAGGAACATGCCCCAGGCGTAGCATAGTGCGCGACTACGTGTTACATGTGTCTCGATCTGGATGGCCCAGGATGTTGCCATAATCTTGGCAAAAGGCGGCGGCGTGTGCATGTTTGCGTTCCGTTTCATATTGTTTTTTTTGAGTGATCATTTTTAAAAGAAAAAAGAGAAAAAGAAAGCATCGAAACATGGCACGCTTAAGGGGGAGGAAGCAACCCTGGGCTAAAAAAAAATACTACCTCATATTATGAGGTCCGCCGCCAGGCGGACACCAAACTGCATGAGGTGGAGATTTTTTTTGCCTTCAGACTTGCTTCCTTACCTGCGTGCCATACTTTTGTTTTCTTTTTTCTCTTTCTTTTAAAAATGAATAGTGATCCCGTGACGCCCTGCGGCACGGGGCCAATAAAAAAGCCGCCTCATGTGAGGCGGCTTATCAGCCAATCGTGCATTATTCATTTTTCCCGAATGGCCTATCGTTGCATCGATTCGACAATCTATTTGACGCAATGCACCAGTCGGGCTTCCTGCTGCCTTTCCAGTACAGCCAATAAGTATAACAATAAGGTTGTTTTAAGGCAAACCATTGCCACGGCTGCGCTTATTGACCTGGCTGCGCCTCTTGGCAATGCCCTTCTTTTTTAGGTTGTTTGTTCCATTTTTATTTTCCCTGTTATAGGCAGAACCTGGAATGTCTTTATCTAACTGTTGTCGATTCGCAAGCATATCCAACGAAACCAAATGGTCGCTGAGCACATCACCAGCAATTGATTTGTCACTTGCCGAGATCGCTAAATATGACTTATTGTCGATTCTTTCCTCGAAAACGATAGCAGACAGCTGGCACCTGGCTATAATCATATCAAGGGCACTCTGATGGTCATAGTCGTTTTGTAGCAGCAATCGCATGTGATCATCAAATGTCACGCGGTCGTAGCACTTTGAATTATGATCCAGATATGCGTCAATTTCCTCTTCAGTCATTTTTCTTGATTTAATTCATTAGAAAATTAATGCCTATGTATAATCTTGCTGCTGTCCTATTTTGGGCAACACGGCAATTCTCAAAAATGAATGAGAAAGAGAACCGCCCCAAAAATTGGAGGCGGCTTATGGGTTATTCCCGCAATAGTCCTATCGCTGACGGGTTGCGCTCCCGCATTGCCCGTTTCCTTTTCGGACTATAAGTTGAGCATCACTTTGCAGCACGACCATAGCCTCTATTAGGCTTAAATAATCTGGAAGCTGGTTGTCGCTGATGCAATGCTGTAAGTTCCTTTTCGATCTGTTCATAAGCCATTAGCCTATAAGCCGTACCGGTTCCCAAATTAATAGATGGATAACTTATAAGATCTTGCCCGGATAACCTATTGTACTCTTCTGTTGTAATGCCGTGCAAGGACAGATAAATACCTGCGGGCCGTTCACGTGCCCAGCCAAAATAACTTTTTGTGATATTAATTACACCATCACTGTCATGAATTACAGCGTAATCCAACGACTTATTAAGCTGATGCTGAATGGCTAAAGCATCAACAAAGCAATAACTTGGGATATTATTTAAAGCAATAATTGCATCATTTATGTTGGTGAAAGGTTCTCTTGTAGAAAATGATTCAGGCAAACGGCTGTTTCCCATCCTCCACTGATCATATTTAAAACCTACTGTAGCAAGAAATAATGTTTCCATTGTCTATTAAATTTGAGTAAAGAGCGAAACGAGCATGAACGGAGCGTCGCCTTTATATTTGCGGAAATAACAGGTATTGCAATCCACTTTTGACAAATCACTTATTCTGGCATCTAACGTTGTTTTTCAGATGTAACGGATTTGCCTGTTATTTTCAACCTGCAGGATTTAGCAGTAAGCCTTAAGCATGGCTTAGAGCGCTTTGGGTACGATCGAATTTTAGATGAAAGGATTGGGATACAGAACGATAATCATGGTAAAATATTTTTGGATGTTCCTGTAAAGGATAGTGTTTCCCCTGATGGAAAATATGTAACGAGATTCGTTTTATATCGGGTTAGGGGGGCATCGGAATTTGTTGATAAATAGTACCCCTAACCCTGAACGGAGCGTCGCAACGGATGCCCGATGGGTGATTTAAAAGCTGACAATCCAAGAGAAAACAACGGGAAACAATAATTAAAGTGTAGTTCCCGTTGCCTTATGCTTTACATTGTCTTGCCATTCTTATTACCATCTTCAGCAAAACGGCGGTTACGGCTAAACATCGACCGAATCTGGCCCAAAACACCTTGCTGCGTGGTTGCATTATTTCCGTGAGCAATGCCATTTTTTTCTGAACCTTCGGGCAGGCGAGCGTTGGATAGCGGATTAATGTCAGGTGTTTGATTCGCTTCAGCATTATTTCTCTGCTGCTGCCGGTCATGAGAACTCAACACTTCTGGCCTGGATAGATTCTTCCTTTCCGGTGGAACTTTAAGAAAAGGAACCGGGCTAAGCACCTTACCATCCATATTGGAAATTTTCAGGCCATCAGGGGGATTAGCAGAAACTAATAAATCTGACGTACCGGATGCATTAGGATATTTAACTACCACTTCGCTACCTTTTCGAATATGGTAGGCCAGTTTGTGTACATAGTTGGTTTCGTCCATATTGAGGAAGTTAAACTCCTTCAATTGTGATTCTACATTACGCAGACCACCTACGAACTCAATTGCCTTTATTCCATCAGGTTGTTCTTTGAGTTTTACCCAGGTATCGAAGTTAGAGGATACTTTTTTTAGGTCCGGGCGATTTTTAAGGTTCTCCCCATCCACCAAATTGCCATCATTGTCAACATAGTTATACTGTTTCAATGTTTTGTACACAGCTCTATCTTCCAGCAAGTTGTACATTTCCAAGGTGGTAAGTTTATAGTAATCACTAAATTCAAAGGTCCTGTTATAGTCCGCATCAATTTTAGCCTGCCTATCCAGCGAATTCTTATCCGTCTGAATATCGACGTCAGGATCATATTTTACAATAAGGCGGTTAAAAATCTCCGGCTTTTCCTTCTGAACAATCAATAGATCCTGTTTAATCTCGCTTTGATACGCTTCCAAAGCAATATTGTATTCATTCCTGTTTTCGGGTCCAACCAATTCCGGGTTAGGCGGGTTTGCCAGACGAGCTTCCAGGTCTGCCGTGTTAAGGTTGCCTATTTTCTCGTGATGAATTTCAATTTCTCTACTAACAGTAGTAACAGCCCTATTGTAGTAATACTTATCCCCTACCAAATTAAAAATAGCCTCTACAGCTACGATAGTAGAAGTATCCTCGAAACCAGACATACCATAGGTTTTAATTTCCGGCTTTCCGGCTGCCATCTGTTCAGGCAGTGTATTTAAAACTGTTTCAGGCAGCTGCCTGATACGGACAGTATCAGCTAATACTGCTAAATTCTGTTCAATATTGACCCCTGATTCATTCTGCACGTTGTCCATAACTCAAAAATTAAATTGTAAAAATTATTGTATTGTACGCATCCTACCGCTATGTGTTTTTATTTCCCGATCACGATGAAATGATTTACGCAAAGGCGCTGCATCCATTTTGATTTCCGGTTCATTCCCCGGCGCTCCTGTGGCCGACGTTAATGAGGCAGCGTCATTTACAGGTTTGTAGGTTGGTATAGGATCGGCGTCTACAGGCGGACCGCTACTGATTTCCGCGGTGCCAGCTATTGGCGCTTTGTCCGTCTTGAGTTCCGGAGAGACATATACAGCGGTAAGCGCCGCTCTGTCCGGATATTGCTGCGCATTATGAGCTTCCTTCGGCTGCGGTGATATACTCAACATGGTGGAATCCTGCAAAAAAGCTGGATTTCCATTTAAGATGCGATCAACAGTTTTCCAGAACTTGTAATTGATCTTCTGAAAAAAGCCCTTTATACCGGGGAATAAGGCATCATCCATCTGCCTGATTTGTCCTTTGACGAAATGCAGGTCATCGTATTCACCCTCAGTCAGCCTTAAATTATTATGTTGTTTAACAATTCTCTTCCAAACCTGCAAGCGCAGCAAATTGAATTCCCGATCTTGCAAAAGATCCGACCCAAATTTCAGAAGGTACTTCGCCTGTTTGTCATCCCATCTGCTTACCGCTTCCTCAACCCTGTTTTGCTCCATCATACACTATTTTAAGCCCGGTTCAGGATATACCTTTACCCAAACGGGGCGCATTAAGCAAGACCCGTGGTTGATCCCTTCGTTTCGATTTGAGCAAAGGTTGTTGCATTTGCTGAGAGACCGCTTTTGTACTCGCGTCCTGTTTGTTATCTGTGGCCAAAACATTGGTATCAAAAGGTGCATTACTGACAAGCCTGCGTTCCCTTTGCTTTTCATTTATTATTTTAGCTGCATTCCTAACCTGCTTAAAAATAAAGCCAACAGTTTTCCAGGCCGCTCTTGCGATGTCCGCCGTCCATCTTTGCCACCGAGGATAAAGCTGGCGCCTGGTAGTCCTCAAATGCCCTTTTAATATCTTAAGGGATGCTTTCACATCTTTGTCCTTGGAGTCCTTAAATTGGCGCTGTAGACTACGAAGGTGTTTATATTTTACCTTCAGGAAAGATTTAGACTGCACCGTAACAGCACCCAGCGTTTTCTGATACAATTGTTCTTTCGCGGCCCATCGTTGCAGTTCCTCTTCAAGCGGGTTCATTTTCAAACCAGTATCTTTCCTCATCATCAATCAGCTTTATCAGGGAATAGCGGACTAGCTTTTAATACATCCTTCCCTTTAATTCTGAGCTGTAAATGCCTATCGCCGTTTCTTTCAAAAAGATCTATCGTTAAAAACTTCGAATCTGCGATGGTAAATTGAGGAAAGGCAATCACCCAGGTCTGGCTTATTTTGTTGGAAATGTTCCCGCCTGGTGTTAGCAGCTGATACAAGGGGTAAACTTCCTGTTCCAGGACAGAGGTGCGTTTAGCCTTTGTTTTGTCTCTCTGGCATACCTTGCTATAGTCGATGACATAAGGAATATTAGAACGGTTATTCAACGTAAGATGAAAGTATAATACGCCATTATGTATATATACGCCCCGCAAGTTGATTTTCATTCCGTTGTTATGCGCTTTTGGATGGCGTGCCCTCTTCCTGAACTGGGCAATGCTGTCAGCATTTCTCCTGATAGCGTATTGAAACTGATTAGCGGTATCTGCTTTCTGCGACTGTATAGCTGACAACAGTTTCTCAGGTGTACCAAAATGGTATTCCAAGGAGGGGGCTTCTTCAACATAAAAGACACGGATGGAGTAGATGGCACCTTTATCGGTAAAGACAGATATGGTGGTCGGCTTAAAATTCTCCCGGTTAGCCTTAACTTTCAGCACATAGCTGTTCTTATTAGCTGCCTTGACTAAAATATCGGCAGAACCTCTATCGTAATCCTGTATAGGAGCGTCAAAAACGAGCAATACGGTTTGGTAAAAACTCACATAAATGTTCTTTACCTCGGACGTAGTTTGTGCATGCAGCCTAGAAAAGAACAATCCAACAAATAACCAATTTAACAACATCACCTTTTTCATTTTCACATTATTATTAGTCAAAGAATACAGTAGTCTTAGGAGTTACAGCTTTTTTGCCCTGCCAGCCTTCCTTTTGATACCCTCCGGCAAGTCCCATCCCTTAATTTTAAGTTCATGGCGCATAAATAAGTGAGCTTCCTTAACAGAAGGGAAATGGTTGCGAAATGACTGACGCGGGTAATGTTTTTCACTCAGCAACTTGAGGCGGAAATCCCCTGCAATAGCCTTGGCAAATGGAGTACCTGTCAGGTATTTCACTTGCAGCTGCCTGCTAATAGCATATCCATCCGTGCCAGCCTGTTCCAAAGCATAGAGCGTACTAAGCAATTCTATCATAGTGTTGTAAACACCGTTAGTTTTAGATAGCTGCTGTCCCCAGTCAATTTCTGATAGCTTCCGTTCCAGATTGGCGGTATCGATGCCATCGATTTGTGCGTGCATAGGAGCAATAGGGAGCTTTAATAAAATTTCGTATTCGGTTACATCTATAGATTTCAAGTCCGGCAACAGGCGAAATGACAGATATATAATTAAATCGTCCTTACCCTGTTTTTCATGAAAACTGATAGAAGCCTCGGCAAGGCCATCCTGAATAGCCCGTTCAATAGGCGCTTTTGCAGCGCTTAGCCCTAACTTATCTAATTGCTCTAATGTTAATTTTGCCATCGTTCTTTCGTTTATTCGTTACTATTCGTGTCCAATAAAAGGATAGGATGACCGCTTTTCACTGTTACCTTGATAAGTTTAGTCTTTTTAGAAAGCAGGCTTTTTGCAGCGCTAATACCGGCTGTAGCTGCTTGTGCGCCGATATTGGGATCAAGTGATGCCATTTGCAGGGTCTGAATAGCGTTTGTAGCTTCGTCTTTAGCCACGTCCCTGCTTATAGCACCGGGGACACGTATGCCAGCAATGCCATCACCATCATAGATTTGTAAGGATACCGGAAAGATGTTACCCTTATATTGAATTTCTTTGATCTCACCCATTAACCTTTCGTTGCTTAAGTCGCACACAGCATGTGCATTTGTACCTTTCGGTATCAGTTGCCCTTTGATATAAATATCCTGCGTTAACCGAATCTTTAAAGTTGCACCTGATACTAAGGTCTGCTCTTCGTCTACAACAGCGGCAACAGCATTAGTTGTCCCAGTCTGATCTTCCGCATCTTCCAGATCAAAAAAACGATTCGTTTTCGCAGGCTGCTGGAATATGCGGGCAATAGAATCTCTCCACCTGCTATAGATGGTATCGCCCGGATTAGGTATGGCAGGCAGTAAATCGTCTCCTTGATATTTGGCTGATGTAGCAACCGGATAAACTTTGCCTCGATTTTTAAGCGATTCCTCCTTCAATTTATTTCTCGTCCGGGAAGGATTCTGAATATCAAGGACTTTATCAAGCATATTGTTTAATTGCGTCATTTCCGGGTCCGGCTCACTGGCAGCGCCTTGCATAGCATGCATCATCTTTTCCATCTGCCGCAATTGCTCATCTGCCGATCCTGAAACATCTTGTGTTTGGGAAATGGCAGGCCCACCCGTCTGTACTGGCTTATCGGATACAGATAACTGTTTCTGCAACAAAGCCAATTGTTCCTTTACTTTCTCTTCTCCACCTGCAGGTTTGCCGGACTTTAGATTTTTAAATTCAGCACCGGGGTTAGTCGGCGTGGAGAAAGTATCACTGCCGCTGGGCACCGTTAAGGCATACGGGTCCCCCTGGGCAAGTTTGCGCAAGGACAGTGAATCTGTCTCTGCCTTCTTATATAATGACAACTTATCCATGGCATCATCTTCCTTCAACTTTGGTGACGGCAGGACAGTATTAAACCCTGAATTCACGGTTGGCGGCTCCTTACTATCCTCCGCGCCGCCCATACCGTAAAAAATCAAACAAATTAATGGGATGAATACTACAGGCATGAATAACAATATCCGCGCTTTCAATTTTTCTTTTTCCATAGTCGTTGCTATTTTTTTGGATACAATGAATTACTAATTAGAAGCATGCTATCGAGTAGTCCAGGATTATCGGCTTCAAAGAACTCAATTTCCTTTCGGCCTTGTTCAGTTCTGCGCATGCTGTCAAGTATGTTTCTAAAACCCGATGCCAGCAAAGAATCATTTTTGCTATAACGGGCATCAGCTAAACTCTCCGAAGGGAATACAGGAGGTGGCGCTGATTGCAAGGGAAGCATGCCGGACACGGGCAAAATATGGATACCAGGGATTGCACAAACAACACCAGCTATACTAAGCGCAAATAGAGACACTATCAGTACAGCCTTCCTTTGCCTGATCGCCATTCGCTCGACCTTGGCATTCAACAGTAAAGAAAGACGCCGCAACTTCTTGTCGGCAAAATCAGCCAGCTTTCCAAATACAAAGGGAGTACCCTTTCTATTATTAATTTTCAACCACATATACTATTTATTATTGACGGTTACATCAGTGTTATCAATTATGGCCCATCGTTCAATCAAAAAGCCATGCGGATTATTCTCTGTACGGGTATTCAGGTCTCTAATAAACCCATCTGTAATCAGGTTACGTATCACTGTAGAAGTTGGCCTAACAATGCGCAATTTTCCATAATACCGAAAAGGATAAGGATATTGGTTAATATCAATATGAACACTGTCGCAGGAAACTTCCTGGCTAATATTGCCAGACACCACCTGATCATAATAGCCCGCTTCCTTTAAATCATCATATTGGGCTTTAGCTGATTTATCAGCCAGGTACATGGCCTTGCTCAGGTTGAATTGTATCGCTTTTTCATCTGGTGTAAGAGAAAAGAACAGGCTATGAAACACTTTAATGTGATCGGCGGCCTCTACTGGAATATTATCCTTTCTCGTAGCGGAAACTGCCTGAATAGCTTTGCCGTCTATTATTACGAAAACCTTTTGTTGCGCATCGCCTGCGTACAGGTAACTCCTGTAGATGGTATAACAGGTAATAATTACCGTCGCAATGATAAGCACAGCAGTGAACAGTCGAATATGCCGAAAAGCCGTTTCTATATTCTTGAATTGTTGGAACATAACACACATTTATCATTCTACACACTTTACAATACGCTCCTTTTACGAACGGATACCGAACGGGTTGGTGGCAACATCGGCTACCCCACCTGTCATCGAGTGGGCATGTCCAGTTACTTTATGTTGCAAAGCTGATCCGCCGCCGGCATGTACAACCCAATCTGCGATACTTGGAACCGTGGTATAACAGATAATGCCTATGACCATAAATACCAAGTAACCTGCATCATACAAACCAAAACTGGTCGTTCCTGATTTGGCAAGAGAATCCAAATCCATCTGAATTAAATGTTGTTGAATTGTACCTAATACCGACCCGAGGATATTACAGATGGGTAGCCACAAGTAAATATTGATGTACCGGGCAAGGTAAACGGGAAGCGTATGATGCAAGCCGTCAAAAACGCTCAACCCCAGGACCAAGGGTCCAAGTATCCCCAATAGGATCAGGTTAAAAACCCTAAGCGTATTAATACAGAGGGAAGCAGCAGCATACAAAATTTGCAAAATGGTAGACAATACCATTTTAAGCTCGTTTTGCATATTGTACTTCATTTTATCCCATATAAACTGCATTTCCTTCCAAATCCTGGAGAACATCCCCCCGCCACCATCACTAGGATGTGCATACTTTACCCAAAGGTCATAGTCACCTGTCTCTGACTTGCCTACCAAGGCTTGCCACTGGTCCGTACTTTTTATAGCTGCGTCCTTTTTCGCGAAGAGTTCCTTTACTGCCGCGTCAGAATTTACCACCAGCGTCTTGGTCCCACTTACCGCAGGAGACAGGATTCCGTTGAACACCGCTAAGACGGCGGGAAAGTTTAGGATGACGAGCGCGATCGCAAAAGGCCGCATTAAAGGATATACGTCTACCGGCTCTGCCGCTGCTATACTACGCCATACCCGATTACCTATATAAAAGACTGATGCAAAACAGGCAATACCCCTCCCAATGCCGATCAGACTGGAACACTTGGGAAGCATATCTTTATATAACTTATCTAAAACAGCCTGAAGACCGTTGATATGCTCAGCTACGGACTGTGCTGACGCAATAGAGGGAATAAATATAGCAATACCGATTACAACTAAACACCACACTTTCATAACTACTCAATTTTAAACAGGTATATAAATCAATTCAAATCATGCAGCGTTTCCAATCCGCTGTTCTCGTTATTCTCCCGAATGAGGTTTACCATGTACGTCCTGGTGTCAATATTGAATAACCTTAGAAAAGTAAGTTTGCCTTGGAGATCATCATAAATTTTATCGATAGCCTTTAAACGTTCATCATCCGACATTCTCAGTGAACCTGAAGTAATGACCATTGTAAGCTCAGATAAATTCCTAACGGAACCTTCATATAAGCTATTAAAAACACGGCTGATATAATCACGATAAGAGCCTTGAAACACACTGGAAGAGCCAAATGTTTTCCAGGCTTCTTTACCCTCCTGAAGTATAGCTACCTGACAAGAAATAATATCGGCTACGCGCCTATATTTTTTCACCTCCGGGCTTACGATGTAAAGGCCATCCAAAAAGACCTCATGCAACTTATAATTGCCGCTTGCAACGTCCTTCACTTTGTTATAGCCATCAGAAAGGACTTTATATCCCTTATACATATCCTGCAATATGCTCTTCAACTGGGCTAACTTTTCAATATTCAATGCCAATTGTGCAAGCTCAGTTGCTTGCGCGTTCCCATACCTGGGTAATAATAACAACAGCACAAAACCCACACACCATTTCATAATCACTTCTTAATACTTAACAAAGTTTGTAATCCTTCATTCTCAGCCTCCTGCTTTCCCACGTTCTGATCCGTAAAAATCACCAGCTGATAATACCTGCCTGCGTCTGCGGACTGAACACGATTGGCATTGATTGCGGTATTAATTCTTTCAATTCGTTCGTCATCCGTCATTTGCAGGCGTCCGCTTGTGGTCACTGCAATAAGATCATCCAACGTAGCGGAGATTTTACCCATCAGTGTGTCTATGCAGCGTGAATAATATTCTCGTTGAGCAGGGAGAAAACGACTATTCCCTGTCATTCGATGCTTTGCTTCTGTGCATAGTTTGAAAGAAAAGGCTATATTATTTGCTGCCTCCAACAAGGGCGCATAGTTCCGTACATTGGGGTTGACCTGTTTTAAAGAGTTAAAATAATCACTGTGCAAGCTGAACTCCCCGCTTTTAATATCATGGATAGCATTTAAGCCCCCCTTCGCTATATCATATCCTTTCTTAAGATAGCCGGCATACACCTGGAAAGCTGCAATTTGTGCCAACAGGTATTTTGTCTGTGTCTTTTTCTGGTTAAACCATTCATCCCAGGTCTGAGCATATCCCAAACGAGATATGGAGAGTAACAACAACGATAAGATTACAATTCTCATACGGATAAATTAAAAATGCAAACACATAGGTTGATAATACCGCTTTATGGCATATTATCTAAAACGCCTGGCAGACGTCCCCATTTCCGACCAGGGCATATGCCTGAACATATACGGGACGATTACCGGCAATTCGGCTGTTATTCAAGGTTTCCATATAACCGACGCAAAGCAGCCAGGTCATTTTGATCCTTCGCCCTGTTAATAGCCTTCGCCTTATTACTACTATTATACTGGCGCAAATCGCTACAATTTTCATCGATCGCTTCGCCTGCGCGATGTATAAGAGCCAGACGTGCAGCATCGTTCATCTGCGTCAGGAAGGAATTTATAACCAGATTGACCGATTTAAGATTTTGTGCACTTTGCGTTAAAATACCGTCATACACCTCCGCCATATGCTCCACTTCATCAGGGGTGAAATGGCTATCGCTCTTAAAAAGACTGTAAGCCTCCTTATACTCATCGATCATGTCCGCCTGCTTTTGAATGATGACTTTTATTTCCTGGTAGTAAGTAATGACGTTTTT
>Ga0316604_10001633_pt1 | contig 19125 bp, 18 predicted proteins | sample OWC_soil_day20_C_FD_207650 | JGI IMG/M metagenome (GOLD analysis project Ga0316604, IMG submission 207650) | Wetland soil microbial communities from Old Woman Creek delta, Ohio, United States - OWC_soil_day20_CT | ecosystem: Environmental > Terrestrial > Soil > Wetlands | place: USA: Ohio... | reverse complement strand
AACTCCGACAGGGAGCTGTTCGTCGTTGCCGAATACTGGCATCCGGATCTCGATGCGCTGCGCACCTATCTCGACCTCGTCGATCACCAGCTGATGCTGTTTGACGTGGCACTGCACTATAATTTCCACGATGCTTCGAAGGGCGGAGCCCATTACGATCTGCGCACCCTGTTCGATGGCACGTTGGTTGGTGCCATGCCGGACCACGCCGTGACGCTGGTGGCCAACCACGATACCCAGCCGCTGCAGTCGCTGGAGGCGCCGGTCGAGCCATGGTTCAAGCCGCTCGCCTATGCCCTGATCCTGCTCCGTGAACAGGGCGTCCCTTGCGTGTTCCACCCCGATCTCTATGGCGCGACCTATACCGACAGAGGCGGCGACGGCGAGAATCATCACATCGAAATGCCGATGGTCGACTGCCTGCCACGTCTGATCGAGGCACGCCAACGGTTCGCCCATGGTCCGCAGACCGACATCTTCGATGATCCGAACTGCCTCGCCTTCGCCCGCCACGGCACGGCTGAGGCGCCTGGCTGCGTGGTGGTGATAACCAATGGTGGCGAAGCGACCAAGGCCGTCGATCTCGGTCCCGAGGTCGGACGCGTCACCTTTCGGGATTTCCTCGGGCACCGCCAAGACGACGTCACGACCGATGAAGCGGGACACGTCAGCTTTCCCGTGAACGCCATGAGCGTCAGTGTCTGGGTTCGTGCGGACGTCTGAGGCTGTCCGAAAAGCCGCGCCGCTTCACGGCGGCGTGGTAGATCGATCATGCCCATTGATAGCAGGAGGGATACCGATTGAGCTCTCAGTCGCTTTCGCCGCGTCCCATGGGGCAATCGCCGCGGCGTTCGCCGCCGCAGCGCCGGTCGTTGCCGCCGCGGTCATCGGAAACATTGCCACGCTGCCAAATATAACCCCTTGGTACGAAAGCCTTGCCAAGCCGCCGTTCAATCCACCCAACACCGTCTTTGGGCCGGTCTGGACGCTTCTCTACATCCTGATGGCGTGGGCGTTCTTTCGCGTCCTGAGGGCCCCTGAGGGCGCCGTCCGTCGTCAGGCCATCACACTGTTCCTCGTGCAAATCGCGCTCAATGCCGCCTGGTCGGTCGCTTTCTTCGGCTTCCATTCGCCAATGGTGGGCCTCGTCGTCATCCTGCTGCTCGACACGGCGATCGCCGCCACGGTGCATGCCTTCCTGAGGATCGACCGGATCGCTGGCGGAGTTCTTGTTCCCTATCTCGGTTGGGTTGCCTTTGCCACGCTTCTCAACGGGTCGATCTGGTGGCTGAACTGACACCGGCCTGAGAATATTCCAAAAACAAAAAGGCCGCCCGAAGGCGGCCACTTTGCAAGTCTTTGACTTCTATTCTGAAAATGGAGCGGGCGATGGGATTCGAACCCACGACCCTAACCTTGGCAAGGTTATGCTCTACCCCTGAGCTACACCCGCGCTCCGCTTTTCAGCGCGCTCCGTCACCGGAGCGAGGCGGTATATCGCCCAAGTCGGCGGTGAATGCAACAGCCTTTTTCGACCTTTTTTCGCGACCCACGATTTTTTGCCGGGAAAAGGACGGGGCGACTTTGCCAAGGCCCGGATTTTTCAGCGATTTCGGCTTGCGCTGCCCGATGGTTCCCTGAAATATCGGCGTGTCCCAGGGCACTTGCCCACCGCCACGAGGTTTCGTCATGGCCGCGACGCGCGCCGATCTCTTCACCTTTCTCGATCGTCTCGGCATAGCCCACCGGACGATCGAGCATCCGCCGTTGCCCACCGTCGAGGCTGCGATGGCGATCTGGGGCGGCATGTCGGGTGGCTTTGCCAAGAACCTGTTCGTCAAGGACAAGAAAAGCCGCCTCTTCCTGATCACGCTCCGCAAGGATGCAGCCCTTGACCTCAAGCATGTGCAAGCGGCGATCGGCACGTCGGGACGGGTCTCCTTCTGCAGCGCCGAACAACTGATGGAGCATCTCGGCATCCTGCCTGGGTCGGTGACACCATTTGGCGTCCTCAACGACACCGCCGGCAAGGTGACCGTGGTGCTCGAGAAGGCATTGCTGGACCTTGACCCGGTTCACGTCCATCCGCTCGAGAACACCGCCACCACCGCCGTTTCGGCCGAAGGGCTGGTCGCCTTCCTGCGGGCCACCGGCCACGAGCCACTCGTCGTTGACCTGCCGCTTCTTGCCTGACGGGGCGGCTGTTAAACTTGTCCCTGCCGCCCTATATAGGGCGGACAAATTTCCTCTTTGCCGCCTCCTCCGCGGAGACCGGCGTCCAGCAGTCGAGTGAGATGATGAGCAGCCCGACCTTCACCTTTGGCAACGGCTTAGCTTCGTCCGGCGCCGCTCCGGCCCCGGCAGCCGACGACGTGATCGAGACGACCACCCGCGATTTCGCCCGCGACGTGCTCGATGCCTCGAAGGACAAGGTCGTGCTGGTCGACTTCTGGGCGGACTGGTGCGGCCCCTGCAAGCAGCTGACGCCGATCATCGAGAAGGTGGTGCGCGACACCAAGGGCAAGGTGCGGCTGGTCAAGATGAACATCGACAATCATCCTGAAGTGGCGGGCCAGCTCGGCATCCAGTCGATTCCGGCGGTGATCGCTTTTTCCAAGGGCCGCGCCGTCGATGGCTTCATGGGCGCGCAGCCGGAAAGCCAGGTGCGACAGTTTATCGAGCGCGTCGCCGGGCCGATGGGACCGACCGACCAGGAGAAGCTGATCGCTGCCGGCCAGGAAGCGCTCGCCGCCGGTGACGTCCAGGTCGCCGCCGATGCTTTTCTCGCCGTGCTCGACCTGGAGCCCGAATCGCTGGTCGCCACGGCCGGCCTCGTCCGGGCGCTGACGGCCGCCGGCCAGCTTGAGGATGCGCGGACCGTGCTTGCCCGTGTGCCGGACCTGAAGGCCGGTGACGCGGCGATCGCTGGTGCCCGCGCCGAACTGGAACTGGCCGAGCGAGCTGCCAGCGTCGGCGACACCGAGGCGCTCGCCGCCGCTGTCGCTGCCAATCCCACCGACCACCAGGCTCGCTTCGAGCTGGCTGAGGCACTGGCCGCCCGGGGCGACCGGCAGGCCGCCGTCGACCAGCTTATCGAGATCGTCCGGCGCGAGCGCGGCTGGAACGAGGAGGCGGCGCGCAAGCAACTGGTCAAGTTCTTCGAGGCCTGGGGCATGACCGACCCAATGACGATCTACGGGCGGCGCAAGCTGTCCTCGGTGCTGTTCTCCTGATCCGTGAAAGGTGTTCGATGCAGGTTGGCAACGCAAGCTACGTCGGTCCCGCCGATCTCCCCGGCGAACTGCCGCTCTTCCCGCTGAAGGGCGTGCTGCTGCTGCCGCGCGGCCTGTTACCGCTGATCGTGTTCGAGCCGCGCTATCTCGCCATGGTCGACGCGGCGCTGGCCGGCAATCGATTGATCGGCATCATCCAGCCGCGCTTTGATGCCGCTGACGATGTTGAGGAGGGCTCGGCGCCGCTGTGCGAAGTGGGAACCGTCGGCCGGGTCACGGCAATCGCCGAGACCGGCGACGGCCGCTACCAGGTGACGCTGACCGGCGTCTGCCGTTTCCGCCTGACGGGCGAGGCTGAGGCTGGCCTGCCCTATCGCATTGGCCGAATCACTTGCGATTTCCCCAGCGATTTCGAGCTGCGGGCCGGCGAGGAAGAGGTCGATCGCGCTGCTTTCCTCGCCGTATTCGAAGCCTATCTCGACGCCAACGAGATGGAAGCCGACTGGGACGCCGTCGAGAAGGCGTCGACCGAGGCGTTGATCAACACGCTGTCCATGATGAGTCCCTATGGGCCGGCCGAGAAGCAAGCGTTGCTTGAAGCGCCGAACCTCCGGATGCGGGCCGAGACGTTGATCGCCATCACCGAGATTGCGCTGGCGCGTGCCGCCGATGGCGCGTCGACCACTTTCAACTGAGGAAAGCATCATGCAGGAGAACGACGGCCGGCGCGCCGGTGAGGTCGACCCCAAGCTCCTGGAGATCCTCGTCTGCCCGCTGACCAAGGCAACGCTGGAATGGCATCCCGAACGGCGCGAACTGGTGTCGCGGCCGGCGCGCCTTGCCTATCCGGTGCGTGATGGCGTGCCGATCATGCTGCCCGGCGAGGCACGGGCGCTCGATCCCGACGAATGACGCGGACCGAACGCGCCGTCAGGAGCCGCAGGCTGCCCTGAGGCGGGCCTCCGCCTCGGCACTGGCGCCGGTCAGACGGATGGTCTTGAGGCGCGCTGTCGGGCCGGATACGACCGCTGCTGCCGATTTCGGCAGGCCGGCCGCGGCGGCCAACAGCGCTGCCACGGCGGCGTTGGCCTTGCCGTCTTCCGGCACGGCCTTCACACGCGCCGCCACCACCGTACGACCATCAGACAGCGTCTTCATTCCATCGATGCGATCTCTGCCGCCGCGCGGCGTCAGGCGCACCTCGACGAGAAGGTCGGAGCCGTTGCGCCGGATCGGGGTGTCGGCCATCGGATCGATCAGAATGGCACGTTGGGCACGACGTAGAGAGCGATGACCTGCTGCAGCAGGATGATGCCGAACCACAGCACGAGGAAGGAAAGGTCGAGCCCGCCGGTGTTCGGCATCCGGCGCCGGATGGGGCGGAGGAGCGGCTCGGTCATGGTGTAGAGAAAGCCAGCGATGGTCGCTACCACCTGATTGCGGAGGTTGACGACGTTGAAGGCGACGAGCCAGGACATGATCGCCGAGGCGATCAGGATATACATGTAGAGTTGGATCACCATCTGAAGGACGTAGACAATAGCCAGCATAAGAGGGTCTTTCGCGTCACGAGTTTCCCGAGATGTAGCGGTGGTGGGAGAGGGTCGCAAGCCCGCTTGTCTCTGCCGATGTCCTTCGATCGCTAGCCTTGGTAAAGATCGGAGGCTTTCTTGGTCTGCGGAAGGACCGGTTCAGCCGATCGACCGTCGGCCGTGGCGCCAGTGGTCGGGCTATCGGCTGGTGGGACGCGGCCATTTCCTTCCCTTTCGGCTTCCCGCCGTCAGCGCTTTCCTTTCGCGGTGAAGACCCGCGAAAGGCTTGACAGCCTCGGTGCCTCCCCCTAAAAGCGGCTCACCCGACGCCGGGTTCGCGGCCGAAAAGCCGTGCCGGATGGGGCTGTAGCTCAGATGGGAGAGCGCTGCAATCGCACTGCAGAGGTCAGGGGTTCGATTCCCCTCAGCTCCACCAATTCCCTGCCAAGGGACTGGTGATAAATTCAGCTAAGCCAACCTGAAGCTGGCAACCGTCTGTTGTCATCGAACAGGTATGCACAGGCGCCATGCCGTCGGTGTCAGGCACCCCCATTTCATTTGGCGCGGAGACGGCCGGACTTATGCCCGCCGCATTTCGTTTCGGTCGTCGGGCGACGACATTGGGGTCAGGTCGGCCGGCGGTCCTCGCCAGCGACCCAGACATGGCTGACATTGGCCCTTGTGGCGCCGTAAATCAGCTTCTCGAACACGCCGTTGAGGGGCTCGTCGCCGAACAGTCGGATGCCACCGTCGCGGGCCGTGGTGTCGATGGCGACCGCGTCGAAGTGGCAGCCCGGTTCGAAACGGCCGATCGGCAGGTCGAGCGCCGTGCCGCCCCCCGCCGTCGCCACATGGAAAGCGGTCACGAGATCGACGCGTGAGTCCGGCCGGCCGCGTTGCGCCGCCGGCAGCGCCGGATCGACGCCGTCTTCCAGCAGGCGCGACGACTGCACCGTCGCCCGGCAGGCCTCGAACATCGAGGCGCTGGGGCCGCCGGAAATGTCGGTGCCGAGGCCGACATGCATGTGTCTGGACAGGGCGGCGCGCAGCGGGAACACCGAGTTGGCGAAGTAGACGTTGGAAAGGGCGCAGTGGGCGACCGCCGCCCCGCGCCGGACGACGCGCGTCCTATCGTCGTCGGTCAGGAAATTGGCATGGGCGAGCATCGTCCGCCGGGTGAGCAGGCCGAAACGATCGAGCGCTTCGGCGTCGGTGTGGCCGTAGCGGGCGAGAACGTGGGCATGCGCCCAGTCGCTTTCCGAGCAATGTGTCTGGACGTGGGCGCCGGTCTCGTCCGCGAGCTCGCCGAGCGCTGTCAGAGCCGCGTCGGTGCAGGAGGGGATGAAGCGCGGCGTGATCACCGGCAGCACGCGCCCTGCTGCGTTGCCGGGGTGCGATCGCACGTGCTCGATCAGCGCCCGCGTTTCCGATACGCCGCTGGTCGCGTCGGCATCGCGGTAATCGTCCGGGCAGCTGTCCGGATCGTCCATCACCACCTTGCCGACCAGTGCCCGCTGGCCCTTGTCGAGGCAGAGATCGGCGAGCAGCTTGGTCGCCTCGAGATGAACCGTGCCGAAGTAGAGCGCCGTTGTCGTGCCAATGGCCAGCAAGTCGTCGATCAGCGCCGCATAGCGCGTCTGGGCGAACTCGAGATCGGCATAGCGGGCTTCCAGCGGGAAGGTGTATTTGCCGAGCCAGACCTCCAGCGGCACGTCGAGCGCCTGCCCGAGCTGCGGGTACTGCGGCGCGTGAACATGGCAGTCAACGAAGCCCGGAATGCCATAGCTGCCGGCCGGCAGTTGGACCACCGCGGTGCCAAGCGCCGCGACGCGATCGGCATGGTCCGGGTCGTCCGACCGCGTCACCGCGGCGATGGTGCCGTCCGCGGCCACCTCGATCAGCGCATCTGGCAGGATATCGAGCCGGTCAAGGGTTGGCGCATGAAAGAAGGTGCCGAGGATGGCCCGGCCAGCGAGGGTCTTCATGGGGCTTTCCTGGGTTAGACGTCGGCCGAACGTAGCGGTGCGGTCCCCTTCAGCGCGCGTTGGGCGCGGAGCGAGAACAGGATCAGCGCGATGATCGTCACCAGGAACGGGATGCTCTGGATGAGTTCGCCCGGGATCCAGTTGAACAGGTTGGGCATGACGATCGACAGCGCGTCGAACACGCCGAACAGCAGCGCCGCCCACATGGCGCCGATCGGATGGCGGGCGCCGAGCAGCACGGCGCCAAGGGCGATGAAACCACGACCGGCGGTCATGTCGCGGGTGAAGCCGATATAGTTGAACATGGCAAGCTGGGCGCCGCCAAGACCGGCCAGCATGCCGGACGCGACGAGGCTCCAGAAGCGCACCTTGGCGACCGGGATGCCCGCCGCCTCCGGCGCCGCCGGATACTCGCCGACGCCACGCAGCCACAGGCCCGGCGGTGTGCGGTAGAGAAAATACCAGATGGCGAACACGCTGAAGATGGCGAGCCAGCTCAGCGCCGAATGGCCGGACAGAAGGCTATGCAGCAGCAGGCCAACGCCGGGAATCATCTCAAGGTAAGGCAGATCGATCGATGGAATCGCCTTTGATGCGAGATTGATCGATGTGCCCTTGTCGCCGCCGGTGGCGAGCGCCAGTGCGAACACCGTGCCGCCCGCTGCCAGAATGTTGACGGCGAAGCCGACAAGGATGATGTCCGCCTTGAAGCGCAGGTGGAACAGTCCCATCAGCGCGCCGAGCAGGCCGCCGGCCGCAAGGCCGGCCAGCACCGCCACATACCAGGGGGCATGGACCGACACGACGACGGCGGTCAGCGCCGCGATCAGCATCATGCCTTCGAGCGCCACGTTGAGCGCACCGGAAAGGTCGGAGATGAGGCCACCGAGCGTCGCGAACAGCAGCGGCGTGGAGGTGCGGATGACCGTGACGAAGAAGGTGGCGGAGAAGACGGTGATCAGGAGTTCGGTCATTTGCCGGCGACCTCCGCGGCGGGAGTGGCACCGAGGCGGAGCAGCCTCGCCCAGACTTTCTTGCCGGGGAGGGTGAAGGATGATGCGACCAGCAGGATGATGATGGCCTGCACGATGGAGATCACCTCCGCCGGAACGTCGGAGCGGATGCCCATCAGCTGCGCGCCCTGGCGGAGATAGCCGTAGAACAGCGCCACGATCGGCACCACCAGCGGACGGTCGCGGGCAACGATCGCCACCAGTATGCCTTCGAAGGCGAGGTTGCCGTCGAAATCGATGGCGAGCCGGCCGAAGGCGCGACCATGCACATAGACGGCGCCGAGAAGGCCACCGATGGCGCCCGCCGCCGTCATCGCCGAGATCATGGTCAGCGACGAGCGGATACCGGCATATTCGGCGAAGCGGGCGTTGTGGCCGACGAGGCGCAGCTTCAGCCCCCAGCTGGTTCGATAGAGCAGGAACCACACCACGGCGACCGACAGCACGGCGATGACGATGCCTAGGTCAAAGCGGGTGTTGGGCAGAATGGCTGGGAAGATGGACTGGGCCGGAAACTTCTCCGTCATCAGCTGGCCGGTACCGGTCGGCGCCAGATGGGCGCGGATCAGATAGTTGACGACCTTGATCGCCAGATAGTTCAGCATCAGCGACGAGACGATCTCGTTGGCGCCGAAGCGGGCCTTGGCATAGCCGGGGATGAAGCCGTAGGCGGCGCCGGCCATCATGGCGGCCAGAATGCCGAGCGGCAGCGCCAGAATGGTGGTGCCAAGCGGCGACAGGGCAATGAAGGCGGCGAACAGGGCACCGACATAGACCTGTCCCTGCACCCCCATCGAGAACTGCCGGGCCTGAAACACCAGCGCGAAGGCAAGGCCGGTCAGTGTCAGCTTGGCCACCTCGTCGACCCAGAGGCCGGTGGTGCGCATCGACGAGAACGGGGCGGTGAGCAGCGTGCCATAGGCTTTCACCGGGTCCTGCGAGGTGAACAGCACCACGATGAAGGTCACCAGGAGGGCGATGGCCAGCGCCGCGAAGGCCCGGCTGATTTCCTGGCGAGCCGCCTTGTAGCGGGGGGCGGTCAGAAGGCTCATTTGAGGGCGGCTCTCACGGTTTCGGGCGACTGGGTCTCGATGCCGAGCATGTAGCGGCCGAGCGTTTCCGGCGTCAGCTCCTCCGAGTTGACGAAGGCGGCGACGATGCGACCCCGGTAGAAGACGACGAGACGGTCGGATAGGGCCAGAAGCTCGCCGAGATCGGCGGAACACAGCAGCACGGCCGCGCCGCCGTCGCGGGCGCCGGTGATTGCCTTCCAGATGAATTCTGTGGCGCCGAGATCGACGCCGCGCGTCGGCTGGTTGACCAGCAACAGCTTCGGCTGCTCGGCAAGCTCGCGGGCCACGACGACCTTCTGCATGTTGCCGCCCGACAGCGTTCCAACGGCTGGGGCCGAACCATCGACCTTCACCGAGAAGCGGCCGATTAGCTGTTCGGCATACGACCGGATAGCCTTGAGGTCGAGCAGGCCGCGTCGCACGAAGCGCCTGTCGTCGAGCCGCGTCGCCACGAGGTTTTCGGCGACGCTCGCTCCGACGGCGAGGCCACGGGCAATGCGGTCCTCGGGAATGCTGGCAAGACCGAGATGGCGCCGCGCCTTGACGTCGAGCGGCAGCAAGTCCTCGCCGTCGACATAGATGGCGCCGTCGGCGACCGGCCTGAGGCCGGCCACGGCCTCGATCAGCTCGGATTGGCCGTTGCCCTCGACACCGACGAGGCCGACGATCTCGCCCTTGCGGACCTTGAGATTGAGATCCTGGCAGACTTGAACGCCGGTCTCGCCATCGAGATGCAGGCCCTTCACCTCAAGGCTCACCGGCCCCTCCTCACGCGCGCGATCGACGCGCAGAGCCACCTCCCGGCCGACCATCATGGTGGCGAGGCTTTGCTCGTCGACATCGCTTGAAAGAACCTCGCCAACGGTACGGCCACCGCGCATGACGGTGATGCGATCGGAAATCTCCAGGACTTCCGGCAGCTTGTGAGCGATGAAGATGACGGTCTTGCCTTGAGCCACCAGCGAGCGGACGGCAATGAACAGCTCTTCCACCTCCTGCGGCGCCAGCACGGCCGTTGGCTCGTCCAGAATGAGGACACGGGCGTCGCGATAGAGCGCCTTCAAGATCTCGACGCGCTGCTGCTGACCGACCGGAATGCGCCCCACCGGCGGCAGCGGATCGACCTTCAGGCGGTATTTCTCGGACAGCGCCCGCACCTCGGCGATCGCCTTGTCGCGATCAAACCGGATGCCGGCGCGTGGTTCGGCACCGAGCACGACATTTTCGTAGACCGAAAAGGAGGGCACCAGCGAGAAGTGCTGGAACACCATGCCGATGCCGGCGTCGATGGCATCCCGCGGCTGGCTGAAGCTGACCGGCTTGCCGGCATAGATCAACTCACCCGAATCCGGCTGCTCGACGCCAAACAGGATCTTCATCAGCGTCGACTTGCCGGCGCCGTTCTCGCCGATCACCGCATGCACCTCGCCGGGCATGACCGTCAGATCGACGCGGTCGTTGGCCAGGGTGCCACCCGGATAGGTCTTCGAGATCGATTTCGCCTGGATGAGAGGCACCATGTCGTCTGTCCCCGAACGGAAACGGCCCCACCTCAGGAAGAGAGGCGGGGCCGCGAGAGCCTTATTTCATCACCGTGTCGACCTTGATATCGCCGGCGATGATCTTCTTTTCCTGCTCGTCGACGGCGGCGCGCACGTCGGCGGGGACAACCTTTTCGTAGATCTTGTTCTTGGAGATGCCGACGGCGCCGTCCTGCAGGCCGAGCAGCACGGTGGTGCCGTAGGTCGCGGTCCCGTCGATCGTCTTCTTCAGCGTGTCATAAAGCGACTGGCCGACCTTCTTTTCGACGGAGGTGAAGATCACGCCGGCCTGGGCCGGATCGGTCGTCTCGAAGATGGCGGCTTGATCGCTGTCGACGCCGACCGCCAGCTTGCCGCCGTCGCGGGCCGCCTGCAGCGCGCCGATGCCGGTGCCACCAGCGATCGGAAACACCACGTCGACGCCCTGCGAGAACTGGGCGAGCGCCAGTTCCTTACCCTTGGCCGGATCGGTGAACGAGCCGGCGACGGCGCGCGTCACTTCGACATTCGGATTGGCGGCCTTGGCGCCCTGCTCGAAGCCGACGGCGAACTCGACGACCGTCGCCCCTTCGACGCCGAGGATCTCGCCGAGCTTGCCGGTCTTGGAGACCTTGGCGGCGGCGTAGCCGGCAAGATAGGCGGCGGTCGACGTGCGATACTGGATGGCCATCATGTTCTTGAGGTCGGCGGCGGCGAAGTCCGGAGCGTCGTCGAACAGGATGAACTTCTTGTCCGGATACTCGGGAGCGAGTTCGGCCATGAAGGCATTCATTTCCCAGGTGCCGGCGATGATGACGTTGTAGTCGCCGTCGGCGGCGTCGGCGAGCGCCGGCTGCCAGCGGCCGCGGTCGAGACCCGCCTCGATGACGATGGTCTTCACCGGCAGTTCGGCATCGGCCTTGGTGAGGCCGGCGGCGGCGCTGTCGAAGAAGCTCCTGTCGCCGAGGGAGCCGTGTACCACCAGCGCCACCTTGAGCGGATTGTCCTTGGTGAAGTCCTGCGCGGCGGCGGGAAGGCTGGCGAACGGCAGCACGAAGCCGGTCGCGAGCATGAGGCCGGTGAAGCTACGCCGGCTGAACACGTTGGTCATCATCACTGTTCTCCTGTCTAGACGGTCTGTTTCTTATTGACGGACTTCAAAGGCCAGCGACGCGGCGTAGAGCTCGGTGAGGCGCTCAATCCGCGCCTGTTGCACCAGGGTGACCATGGGCGTTCCGAGGCGTCCGCTGGGATCGACCACGGTCATGCCGCGGGTGATGTCGGTCGCCAGCGCCACATCGACCGAGGCGCGGATGGACCGCGTGACGATCCCCGGCTCGACGGCGACCGCCGCCGCGAAGGGATCGACGAAGCGAAAGGCATCGCCACCGCCGAAGCCGGCCACCTGCTGGCGGGCATGGCTGGCGAGCGCCAGTGAGAAGCGCTTGATCGGCGAATCCGGAAGGTTGGCGAACAGCGCGTCCACCTCGGCACCGGACAGATGATGCTCGACGCAGGGCTCCCAGGGCACCACCACCGTGTCGATGTCGGCCGAGAAGACGATCTTGGCCGCCTCGGGATCGGCGTAGATGTTGAACTCGGCGGCTGGCGTCACGTTGCCGCGCCCGTGGACCGTGCCGCCCATGATGGTCAACTGGCCGATGCCCTCGGTGATCGTCGGGTGGGCGTTGAGCGCCAGCGCCAAGTTGGTCAGGGGGCCGATCATCAACAGATCGACCTTCGCCCCCCTGGCGGCCGCGTCGTGGAATGTCTGGACGAGGAACCCCACCGCATCGTCACCGGCCGGCTCGGCCGTACGGCCAGGGCGGGGGGCGCCGCCGAGCCCATCCTCACCGTGCACATGCTTGGCGTCGATCAGCGGCTGGGCGATCGCCTTCTCCGCTCCGGTGTGCACGGGAATGTCCGCCCCGGCGATGGCGAGCGTCGCCAGAATATTGGCCGTGGCGGCCTCAAGCCCGACGTTGCCGAAAACGGTGGTGACGGCATAAGGCGCGCGTCCGGCGGCGATCAGCAGCAGTAGAGCCTGCGCGTCGTCAATTCCGCCATCGGTATCCAGAATGAGCTTGTTCATCGGGCTCATGCTACCTGGCGTGCCCCACGGACCCGCGTCCAGAAATCATCATAGGTTCGATCGTAGGTCGAGCGGATTTCACCGAAATCCTGCCGAATCAACTCTCGACCACGGACCAGTGGTTCACCATCAACCCAGACGTGCTGTACGTCGCGGCCACTGCCGGAATAAATCAGCAGCGCCTCAAGGTCGGGCGATCTGGAGTAGCCTGGGCCATTCAGATCAATGGCGATGATGTCGGCCGCCTTGCCCGGTTCCAGCGAGCCGGTCCGGGCATCAAGGCCGAGCGCCCTGGCGCCGTCGATGGTCGCCATGCGCAGCAGCTCCTTCGCCGGGATCGGCTGTGCGACGCCCTGGCGGTGCGAGGCCACAAGGCCGGCAACGCGCATCTCGGCAATCATGTCGTAGGAATTGTTGGCGGCGACGTTGTCGGTGCCAAGCGCCACCGTGACGCCGGCCGTCCGGAGATCGACCACCGGGCAGATGCCTTCGCGTCCCGACCGCAGGCCGGCGGTTGCACAATGGGCGACCGAGGCGGCCGGCGCCTTGGCAAACACGGCAATATCCTCAGGCGACAGGTCAAGGCAGTGGGCTGCGTGGACGCGACCGGCGAAGAAGCCGGCACGCTCGAGCGCCGCCGTGGCGGTGAGGCCGTAGCGGCGCAGCGTTTCCTCGTTGTCCTCGGGGCCGCAGGCCATGTGCAGATGCAGGCCGCAGCCGAGTCTTATGGCCAGTTCCACCTCGGCCCGGATCATTTCCTCGGTGTTGTCGACATAGGGGGCATGCGGCCCGAACCAGGGGATGATGCGTCCATCCGCCGAGCGCTGCTGCTCGACAAAGTGGGCGGCGTTCTGCAATTCGCTGACGCCGCGCTCGGCATCCCCAAGCTGGACGATGCCATAGGCGATCACGGCGCGGATGCCCGAGCGGCCGGCCGCCTTGGCCACCTCTTCGGCGAAGAAATACTGGTCGCAATAGGTCGTCGTTCCCGACAGCAGCATTTCGGCGCAGGACAGCAACACTGCCGGCCCGATGTCGGAGGCGACCAGCGACAGTTCCGGCTCGCGAATCGAGTTGTACCAGCCGTCCATGGTGAGCAGGCTGTGCCCCTCGGAACAGCCGCGGAACAGCACCATCGGCGCGTGGGTGTGGGCGTTGACGAGGCCCGGCATCACCAGGTGGCCGGGAAGATCGACCACCTCGTCGAAGGTTGCCGACGGAGGCACGTCCGCCATCGCACCGACACCGGTAATCACGCCTTCGGCGAAAGCAACCCAACCAGGCGCAAACACCCGATTACGAGCATCCACGCTGACAACGGTGGCGTCGCGGATCAGAACAGAAGCCATTTGACCCGTCCCTGGTAAAGCGGTTTATTGCCTGAGCTATCGATATTTCCAGCTGCCTTGTCAAATGCAAATATACGCTTTATGCACAAGCAATATGCGGGCCGAAATTTGCATAAAACATAGGCTTTCCTTGTTTTGAGATGGTCTTGCTGGGGCGGGAAATGAGCGGCAACCCGTTTAGCGCCGATCTGGCGGTGAAAAGCAGAATTGCGGCGCTGGAAGCGTCGGTGGGGGCATCGGTTCGCACCGAGATAGCCTCTGCCGCGTCTCGGGCGCCCGATCGGCTGGCGGCCAACCAGGGTGGGGTGGTTCTTGCCGACGAGGTCGCGAGGATCGTCGCCTGTTTCGGTCTTTCTGGCGTGGACGACGTGATGCTGCTCGGTCTCGCCGTTGCTCAGGCCATCGCCCGGCCGCCGATTTCGGGTTTCCACGTCGGTGCCATCGGTCTTGAGGCGGAAACGGGCAATCTGGTGCTCGGCGGCAACGTCGAATTTCCCGGCAGCCATCTCGGGTCGACGGTGCACGGCGAGGGATTTGTCTTCACACGCGCCTTCAGTCGAGGCACGTCGATCCGCCGTATCGCCCTCGGCGAGGCGCATCCCTGTGGCCATTGCCGGCAATATCTGTCGGAATTCGCGCTCGGCCCGGATCTTGAGCTGATCGATCCGCTCGGCCACCGGCTGACGCTGGGCGCCCTCTATCCCTGGCCGTTCGACAGCCACTATCTCGGCCAACCGGGTGCCCGGCCCGGCGCCATCGATTTCCCGCATCTCACACCGACCACCGCTGTCGCACCAAGCGCAACGGTCGACGCTCTGCTTGCCGCCGGTCGCCGCGCTCACGCGCCTTACAGCGGCTGTCCCGGCGCCGTTGCCCTGCTGATGACCGATGGCCGGATGATAACCGGAGCGTCGATCGAGAGCGTCGCCTTCAATCCCACCGTTGGCCCGCTGCCGGCCGCGCTCGTCGACCTGATTGCCCATGGCTACGGCTACGGTGATATCGCTCGAACGACACTCGGAACGATGGTCGGCGGCCGTGTTGATGACTCGGTCAGCACGCGCGAGCTGCTGGGTGCCATCGCGCCGGGCATTGCTCTCGATATCATCGATTGGAGACCGTGAATGGCCGCCACCGACCTTGCCACCGCGAGCTGGCGCGATGCCGGCGAAGCCATTACCCGAGGTGCCTGGGCGGTGCTGCCCATCGGCGCGCTGGAACAGCACGGCTATCATCTGCCGCTCACAGTCGACACCGACCTTGCCTCTGGCGTGGCGCGCGGCATCGCCGATGCTCTCGACGCCCTGCTGCTGCCGGCCATCGCCTATGGCGACGCCTGGAACAATTCCGGCTTTCTCGGCACCATTTCGCTGAAGCCCGACACGCTGAGGGCGATGGTGATGGACATCGGCCGCGAGCTGAAGCGCATGGGCGTGCCGGTGCTGGTGACGCTCAACGGCCATTTCGGCAACAAGGAGCCGATCGTCCTTGCCGCCCGCGCTCTCGAAAGCGAAGGGCTGAGAGTTATCCATCTCGACTACCCCGGCCTTGAGGCGCTGGCCGCCGATATCTGCGACAGCGAGCCGGCCGGCCCCGGCTTCTTCCACGCTGACGAGGTGGAGACATCGATGATGCTGGCGCTGCGGCCGGACAGCGTTCACATGGAGAAGGCGGTCGCCGAATATCCAGCCTTTCCGCCAACCTTCGGCATCGAACCCATGCAGCTCAGCGACTTCAACCAAAGCGGCGTGTTCGGCGATCCCTGCCCGTCGACCGCGGACAAGGGACGGCGGCTGATTGACGGCATCGTCGTCGCCTGTCTCGACCAGATCGAGGCGTTCAGGAACAGGCACCGGCTCTCGTGCACCGACCCAATCGAATGATACGGCCCGCAAAGGGGCCGTTCGATTGGATAAGTTGATGCAAAAACAAAGGAATCTAGTGCACGTCGCTCCGCGCGTCGTGAATCTTTCGTATGCGTTCGTGCACTAGAGCCAGCCTGATGCGAGGAATGGACATGGTCACGTTGAGTGATGTGGCGCGCGCGGCCGGAGTGTCCCCCACTGCCGTCTCGCGCCACCTCAACAAATCGATCGTACTGCCCAAGACGACGGCCGACCGCATCGATGCCGCCGTCGCCCGCCTCGGCTATCGGCCGAACGCATTGGCGAAACGACTGTCAACGGGTAAGGCCGAGGCCATCGGCCTTGCCACGCCGGAGATCTCCAATCCGTTCTTTGCAGAACTCGTCTCGGTCATTGAGGCGGCGGCTGCCGAGCGCGGCTACGGCGTCAGTCTTCTCTCGACGCGCGGCGATCGAGCGCGGGAGATCGAAGCCGTCAACCGCCTGGCCGATCGCTATTTCGACGGGCTGATCATGATCGCCGCCCAGCCGGACGATGGCACGCTTGGCGCCCTCATCAGCCGGCAGCAGCACATCGTCCTGCTCGACGAAGACGTTGCAGACGCGAAGGCGCCGCGCGTCTTTGTCGAAAACGCCGCCGGTACCCGCATGGCGACCGAGCACCTCATTGCCATGGGGCACCGCGATATTGCCGTCATAGCCGGGCCGGATGGACTGGGCAGTGTTGCAGAACGCCTTGACGGTTTCGTCGGGACCGTGCTTGCCCATGGTCTTCCCGTCGATAGGCAAAGGCTGCTGCACGGTCCGTTCACGTGCGACTTTGGCTATGAGGCGGCGCTGGCTGTCGCGCGCATGTCGCCCCGCCCGACGGCCATCCTGACCTGCAGCGACTATCTATCGGTTGGCGTGCTGCGCGCCCTCCACCATCTCGGCCTCGGCGTCCCCAACGACATCTCCCTGGTCGGCTTCGACGACATGCCGCTGGCCGAACTGCTCGACCCGCCGCTCACCACCATTCGCCAGCCGATCGCCGACATGGGGCGGGTCGCGCTCGAACGGCTGCTGGCGTCCATCGACGGTGCCGACGTGCCCTCACTCACCCGTCTCCCCGTGGAGCTGATCGTCCGGAAATCGGTCGCGGACATCACGGGGAGGAAACGATGATGCCAAAGTCACCCGCGCTGATCGATGAGGCCCTACGAGATGCCTGACACCCTGCCCGACGACCTCGTCATCGATGCCGCCGACGAGGTGGCGATCCGCCAGCACCTGACCCTGGTCGCTCTCGGCAAGCGACCGGCGGACCGCGCCGTCCGCGTCGGTCGGCTGCTCGACGTCTGCGGACGGCAATGGCTCGATGACCAGGAGATCATTGTCTCCGGCCGCCGCATCGCCTGGGTGGGGCCGGCAGGCGCCTATCCCGGCGAGGTCGCCGAACGTATCGACCGCTCGTCTCTTGCCGCCGTTCCCGGCTTCGGCGAGGTGCACAAGCACATCGAATCGAGCCATCTGACGCCGGAGTGGGAAGCGGCGCTGACGCTGCCACACGGCTGTACCTGGACCTGCGAGGCCAGCCACGAGTTCTCCAACGTCGACGGTGCCAACAACATCGACTTCTGGCTGACGGCGCGACGGGCTGGCGTGCCCGCCAAGATCTTCCCGCTGCCCGGCTCGGCCGTGCCGCCGACCGCTTACGAATGGGGCGGTGGTTACTACGGCTATGACGAGCAGAGGGGCTTTTTGAGAAGCCATCTCAACGCCGTCGGCCTCGACGAGGTGATGGACTGGCCGGCCGTCTGGAACCCGGAAAATCCGTCGTACGACCGTTTGTGGGGGATGATCCGCGCCACCTTCGAGCAGCGCGGCGTCATTGAGGGCCATGCCGCCGGCATGAAGGCCATCGACGACCTGAACGCCTTTGCTGCCGCCGGCATGGCGTCCGACCACGAGGCCTGGACGGCCGATGAGGTGCGCGAGCGGCTGCGGCGCGGCCTGTTCGTTCAGCTGCGCCCGCATTCGCTGCCGGAGATCCTGAAGGGACTGATCGATGGCGGCTTGCAGGACTGGTCGCAGTTCGCCCTCTGCACCGACGACCGCTCCTGCTCCGATACGTTGCGGCTTGGCGGCACCGACCGAAACGTCCGCCTCGCCATTGAGGCCGGGCTGGCGCCGGAAATCGCCATCCAGATGGTGACGATCAACCCGGCCCGGCACATGCGCCTGACGCCCTGGGTGGGCTCGGTATCGCCCGGTCGCTACGCCGATCTGGTACTTCTCGACGATGTTTCCACGCTGTCGATTGCAGAGGTCTGGGCCGACGGGGAGCAGGTCTCCGAGGGCGAGCGCTATATCAAGAGGGTGCCGGCCATCGACTGGCCAGTCTGGGCGCGGCGGACCGTCAACATCGGTCGCGACATCACCGCCGCCGACTTCGCCATCGCCGCCGAACCCGGCCGCGCGACCATGACCGCCGCCATCCTCAGGCCGTTTCACTGGGCGGATGACTTCGTCACCATGGAACTGCCGGTGGAGAACGGCGAGGTGCAGCGTGATGCAGCCCGCAACGTCACCAAGTTCGCCATTGTCGACCGCTTTTCCGGCGAGGGGCGGACGTCGAAGATGTTCTGGCTCGGCACCGGCCCGAGCACGCCCGAGACGGCGCTCGCCTGTTCCATGGGGCATGACAAGCACAACATCTGGGTGGTCGGCTCGTCCGATGCGGCGATGGCCAAGGCCGTCAACGCCATCCGCGTCCATCAGGGCGGCTGGGCGCTGGTGCGGGCCGGCGAGGTGGTCGCCACCGTCCGCTACGAAATCGGCGGCCTGATGACCTGTCGTCCGGCCGCCGAGCTCGATGCCGAGATGCAGGCGCTCTACGCAGCCGGTGCCAGCATCGACTGGATGTACGAGCCGACCTATTCGCCGCGCTGGTGGGCGGGATTTCCCGAACGGCTCGCCTTCGCGACGCTGACCTGCGCCCCTTGGCGCTGGGTGCTGGTCGCCCCCTCGCCGCGGGCGCCCGATGGCTTCGTCAATGTTTCCAACGGCAAGACGCACAAGGTGGTCTGGTGAAGGTTCGCGCCACAAGATGCGCCGCGCGCCCGATCTTCTGAGGTCGCCATCCTGACGCTCAGCGGAGCATCGCCTCGACATCTGTCGGGCTCGGGATACCGCTGCGCGCGCCGACCGCCGATACCGCAAGGCTCGCCGCCGCGCAGGCGAAGGCGAGGCTGTCGGCGATCGGCCGTCCGGCGACGGTGGCTGCCAGGAAAGCGCCGTTGAAGCAGTCGCCGGCACCCGTGGCGTCGACGAGCCGCGCCGGAAAGGCCGGCTGGTAGATAGAGCCGTCCCTCGTCACGGCGATCGCTCCTTTTTCCGCCAGGGTCACCACGACGATGCGCGGCCCGCGTTCGATGAGCGGCCACACCGTCGCCTCCGTGATGTCGCCGGGTTGCGTGGCGCGG
>Ga0316604_10001630_pt1 | contig 19148 bp, 18 predicted proteins | sample OWC_soil_day20_C_FD_207650 | JGI IMG/M metagenome (GOLD analysis project Ga0316604, IMG submission 207650) | Wetland soil microbial communities from Old Woman Creek delta, Ohio, United States - OWC_soil_day20_CT | ecosystem: Environmental > Terrestrial > Soil > Wetlands | place: USA: Ohio... | reverse complement strand
CCTTGGGAGCAGTTTTATAGTCTTTCTCATAAGTAGCTACCAGCTTATCGAGAATCTCATTTACTTTGGCAGTTTCCATACCAGCTACCGCCCAGGCGGCTTCAGCCATCATTCTGGCTTCCATACCAGTGGTATAGTTAGTGGCTACGCCCTTGCTGGCGGCTACCCCAGAGAGTACTTCCCGGCCGCTGGCCGTATCGGTAATGGCTTGGGCTGCTGTTTCCAACAGGCACATAACTGTGCACGGGCCTGCAAGTGTATAGTATTGATTGCCTAGCATTAAATTGGTGTTGGCCTCGATTGCCATAGCGCAGTGACCAGCAACAGCAAGAGCCTCTCTGGCTGTTGTAATGCCCCAGCGCACATGAACCGGACCGTCCAAATGCCAGGTCGCCCCTGTCATTACAAAGGCATTGATGGTGGTGGCTACGTCGACAATGGTTGTCTCTTCCAGACCACCTGCATAACCTCCATAGATAGGCATCTGCTCGCACATGATGAGATTGCCAGCTAGTTGATAATGAGCAGTGAATACCAATGCACCTACATCGATTTTCAACTCATTTAACTGGGATACTTCATGGCTGTCAGAAGGCCTCATGCCGCCAGGAAAATCAGCTGCGATTACTCCTGCGGGTGAAAGTGAAGTTTCATTCCCCTAGAGCCCCATACCGGTGCGACCAGCTCTGTCTTGCGCTGCCCGTACCATAATAGCCTCTGATTTTACAGCAGCTATTTCATAAGGACTGCCGGGGATTGGGTCATAACCCTTGATGGTTTGCAGAACCCCGTCAACGATGGTATCGACTAACGGCTCCTGGGCGTAAGACTGATGAATTGCCAAAAACTGTTCTTCTGAACAAGGCGCTCCAGTCGGTCCACCCTGAATGATTGGTGCTTTTTTATCAGTATAGCTGCGTGGCGACATAACTACCGCCTGTTTGCCCTCACCGTAAATCGCACGGGTTGGCGCAGTCTTAATGGCTGCCAGCACCTCATCTTTGGTATACTTGATAATCCTGTTGGTATCAATGCAGTAAATACCACACTCTACCAGCATTTCCAGACCAGCCTGGAACAAATTGTTTATCTGTTCTTTGTCTGTCGGGATAATCTGCTTCTTATCCATTTTAATGCCGTACTTTTTCTTAAGCTTAGCAGCAGTCTGTGGAATAACTTTGAAATCCCATTCTTTCTCTTCGAATTTCGGGCCGGTTTTAGCTCTTTCATAAATGTCAAAAACCGTCAAAGCTTTTGCTAATGCCATTTAAATCACCCCCGTATTTCTGCCATTAAGGCTTTTGCTTTTTCTACAGCTTCTGATGCTGTTTCAGCATAAGCATCGCCGCCAATTTTTTCGACCCACTCTGGCGACACTGGTGCACCACCAAACATGCATTTGAACTTGTCGCGAATACCTTCTTCTTTCAAAATGCTAACAACATCACGCTGACCTGGCATTGTTGTTGTCATAAGCGCGGCCCCAGCAATGATGTCGACATTGTACTCTTGGGCCTTACTAATAACTTCCAGCGTAGCGGCATCTCGCCCAAGGTCAAATACTTCAAAGCCACTGGCTGACAGCATTGTCTTAACAATGTTTTTACCAATGTCGTGAATATCACCCTGGACAGTGTATACAAGAATCTTACCTTTGGAAGATTTGTCTCTTTGGTCTTGTGGCATTGCTTCTTTTAATATAGCTACTGCCGCTTCAAAGGCTTCGGCCGCCACGACCAACTGGGGAACGAAGGCTTCCCCTTCATCAAACAAATCACTCATGGTCTGCATTCCTGCTGCCAATCCATCATTAATGGCAACAAGTGGATCAACGCCAGCTGCGATAGCTTCTTTTGCTGCTGCCTCTGCAAGCTCACTGTCCATCTCTTCAACTGCACTTTTTAACTTTGCTAAAATTTCACTTTGGCTCATTGAGTCAAATTCCCCTCCATCCCTTTTGTATTTATCTAATAAATATATACCGTTTTAAGCTCGATAATAGATTTTACTATAAATAAAATTAATCAACCTATTAATCATTATAACGGTATGTATTTACTTGATATTCTATGTTTCGTATTATAGCACCATCATTTTTTAAATGCAATACCCTTTTTAAAGTCTTTTTAAATTTCATTTACGCAACTATCAGTGCACAATTCTTTGTTAATAACACCATTAATTTATTTGAAATATAAACGAGTTCACCCTGTTGCCTTGCTCCTCGTAATGATCGGGAAAACAAAAAGCAATGGTGCTTATTCCCGTAAGCGCCATTGCTTTTTAAAATTCTCTCTATATTTTTGTCTGTAGGATTACCGCCAACTCGCGATAACGCAACATTCATTTGTTTCCTAACACATGGGTATTTTTGATATACATATTATGCTGGCTAGGTGGAACAACCACTGCTTTTTTGTCTGTAGATTTCAAAATTTGCCGCACAGTCTCAATAGAAATCGAACGGCCAATTCTGTCTGTGGCTACCTCTGTCAAATAAGCCAGCGTCCAATTCTTGATCTCTTCCGGCTGACTACAGGCCAAACGAATAATTTCCAGGCGTTCTTCTTCCGTAAACGTATCCGGAGCGCCGCTTCTTTCTAAATCAAAAATACCATCAAGTCGTTTTTCAGCAAACCGGTTTCGCCACTTACGGCAGGTTTTTTCCGAAACACCTAGTATTTCCGCAATCTCGATACATTCCTTGCCTGCTGCTGCCAAAAGAATAATTCTTGACCGAATATAAAGCCGTTTTTCAACCTTATGCCCTTTTACGTTCCTATCCAATTCGGCCCTTTCCTCATCTGTTAATTCAATTTTGACCGCTACCCTAGGCATAAACTCAACCTTTCCTTGGGCTGTTCCCGATAAACTGCACGCTGCGAGCGCAAAACTTAGCCGTACCTCTATGCAGGCGTATAATATCAGTTTCCTCTGAATTTGTCAAGTCTGTAGGATAACCTTCATCCAAACCACCTGCTATCCGAATATCGGCCATTAACAATTTGGCTTTAACCACAGCATCAGAAGCGGTTTCGGCATAGGCGTCGCCACCAATTTTCTGCACCCAGTCAGCAGATACCGGCGAACCTCCAAACATACATTTAAACCGTCCGCGTATGCCAGCTTCGTCCAGAGCTTGAATAAGCTCACGCTGAGCCGGCATAGTAGTCCGCATAAGTGCAGCCGCCACAATAATATCTACCTCGTACTCTTTAGCTTTGTCGATAGCCTCCTCAATAGCTACATCTCTGCCTAGATCAACAACCTGGAACCCACTAGCTTGCAACATCGTCTTAACAATATTCTTACCAATATCGTGAATATCGCCCTGCACAGTAAAAATCAGTACCTTACCTTGCACTGCCCGCAATTTGTTCTCTGCAGTCATCGAATCTGTTAAAATCGCAACCCCAGCTTCAAAGGCTTCAGCAGCAACTAGTAGGTGCGGAACAAAGGCCTCTCCTTCATCAAATAGGTCACTTACTGTTCTCATCCCTCTGGCCAAGCCCTCATTAATGGCAACAACAGGATCAGTTCCGGCGGCAACAGCTTCCCTAGCAGCCATCTCCACCAATACTATCTCCATTTCCTCTACTGACTTTTTCAGCTTCTTTATAATTCTATCAGGACGCATGAGACAAAGCCCCCAATCATTAGTTCCTCCGGAACATAACCCAATAGTAATTAGATAATATAAAAAGACGTTCTGCGGGTTAATCCTCGTCAGAACGTCTTTGTTCTATAAACTGTAAAAATTATAATTGAATCTGAAGTATATAATAACAAATTACACTCAATACTGTCAATGGCTCAGAACAAGCTAATTTTTCCATTTTCAAAAAAATTAGTGTTGTTATTTATCGTTTGATTTTTTTATTCAATACCCTATTGCAATTAGAAAACAAAGATGATATAATTCAAATAAATAACGGAAACAATTTAGCAGATGGTATTACATTAATAAGCAAGGGCGCTTATTCAGATTTCTTGGTTCAAGAAATCCGAATAAGCGCCTTTTAATATTATTATCCTATCACCTGGACACTGGCGTCCTGGAGATTTCTTTCTCCAGGATATTTTATTTCTACTATTCTTTACAGGGAGGTGCTGGCTATGACAATAATCCTACATCAAAACAAATCAGATATCATTTGTCTTTTTCAGAGATATTTGATTTAGCCCTAAACATTCAAGAAATGAGTAATTATTTATATCAAATTAAAAGGAGACTATACTATGAAAAAGCTATGCACCCTGCTAGGTATCCTTCTAGTTTTAACACTACTTTTGGCTCCTGTAGTATTAGCTGCCGAAGGCGACGCCTCTGCAGCGCCGGTTGAGCCACCAAAAATCGATACCGGTGATACAACCTTTGTACTAATCAGTGCAGCACTTGTAATGTTAATGACTCCAGCCTTAGCACTCTTCTACGGAGGAATGGTCCGGACTAAGAATGTATTGAGCATTATCATGCAAAGTTTTATTTGTCTTGGCGTAATTTCAATTCAGTGGGTCCTCTGGGGCTATTCACTCGCCTTCGGCCCGGACATCAATCACCTAATAGGCAGCCTTGATTGGATTGGATTAAGTGGTGTCGGCACCGATCCTAACCCCGATTACGCTGCTACTATCCCCCAACTGGCTTTCATGATGTTCCAAGGTGTATTTGCTATCATAACTCCGGCAATTATTTCCGGTTCTGTTGCCGGCCGGGTTAAATTTCCTGCGTTCGTGGTCTTTGTATTACTTTGGGCTACGCTTGTCTATGATCCTGTTGCTCACTGGGTTTGGGGTGTCGGTGGCTGGTTGCGCGAATATGGCGTACTTGACTTCGCCGGCGGTACTGTAGTACACATCATCTCTGGTGTATCTGGTCTGGTGTTTGCCTTGATGGTTGGTAAACGCAAGGGCTATGGCAGCGAAGTAATGGCTCCCCATCATCTACCTATGACCGTTTTAGGAGCCGCCCTGCTGTGGTTTGGCTGGTTTGGATTTAATGCTGGCAGTGCTCTTGGCGCCAACGGACTGGCAACCGTTGCTTTCGTTACAACTCACGTCGCTGCCTCTGCAGCCACAATTTCCTGGGTAGTCGCTGAGTGGCTTTATAATGGCAAACCTACCCTGCTTGGCGCAGCTTCCGGTTGTATCGCCGGTCTTGTAGCTATCACGCCAGCAGCCGGCTTTGTTACTGTACCGTCCGCCATTATTATGGGGCTCAGCGGTGGCGTAATTTGCTTCTTTGCTGTGGCTATAGCCAAAAACAAGTTGGGATATGATGATTCTTTAGATGCGTTTGGAGTTCATGGTGTAGGTGGCACCTTTGGCGCTATTGCTACCGGCTTCTTTGCCTCCACTGCAGTCAATCCCGCGGGAGCCGATGGCTTATTCTATGGAAATGCCGACCAGGTTTTAAAACAACTTGCTGGCGTCGGTACAAGCTGGATATTTGCCGCCGTCATGACCTTCCTTATTGTCAAAGCTATCGGCTTATTCATGCAAATCAAAGCCGACGATGAACAACAAATTCAAGGCATGGATATTACCGAGCACGGCGAACGCGGCTATGCCTATCAAGATCTCATGACAGGCTCCCCGCTCCATATCCCAGTAACCAGTATCTCTAGTAATCAAGTAACTGTTAAAGAAACCACACTGGCATAATTTCACGTCCAGTGTAATTGGAGGGAAAAACATGAACCCAATAACCAAAATTGATATTATTACCCGGCCGGAAAAATTAGAAGCGTTGAAAGAAGCCATGAATAAAATTAATGTAACCGGCATGACTGTAACGCAAGTATATGGCTGCGGCCTCAGCAAAGGACACAAAGAATTTTATCGTGGTCAAGAATACTCTGTCAATTTGTTGCCAAAGGTAAAAGTTGAAATCGTAGTCTGCGAAGTTCCGGTAGAACGCGTTATCGAAGCGGCAAAAATAACCTGTCGCACCGGAAAAATGGGCGATGGCAAGATTTTTGTATACCCGGTTGCCAATGCAGTTCGAATTCGTACAGGCGAAGAGGGCGACATTGCCATTATGGACCCCCAAAACACGTAATCATCTACCAAGGAGCCGCTTTTCCTACAGGCGGCTCCTTACCTTTGTTATATAAATAGGCAAACAAAAAACCCTTCCTACGGAAGGGTTTTACCTTTTAAAGCAAAGCTATTTCATCTTGGATACGAGTCAAGACTCCCGCCTCTATAGGCAGGCGGCGTTCATTCAGGTGGAGTAGACTCCCCACCTGAATCCCCAATGTTTCAGCTATGCTGAAACGAGTTCACTACCCCGCAGTAGCTAACTCAAGCTTGGCCTGAATTGCTTTATATACTTCTTCCCACACAACGATTTGCGTTTTGGCAAATCCATTGAATACGGTTGCCGAAGCCGACGTATAAGCCCCGCAATTAGGCACCAGAATCAAGTCGCCAATCTCCATCGGCACAGTATGTTTATCCCGAAACATAATGTCCAGCGAATCACAGCTGGGACCAGCAAAGGTGGCCGGAATCATTTTACCAGTCTTAAAGGTCTCCAGTTCAAAATCCCAGTGATCAAAGATAACGCCTGAAAAAGTCCCATACAATCCATCATCCAGAAAGTACCATTGCTGGTTATTACGCACTTTGGTGCCGATAACCTGGGTAATCAGATTAACCGCCGTACCACAGATATACCGCCCTGGCTCCGCCCAAATCTCAGTATCAGGGAAATATTGTCTAATGATTTTATAAATAGCGTCTGCCATTTGCGCCACATCAGGCTCCTCGGTCAATGTAGGAATCGGAAATCCACCGCCAATGTCAAGAATATGAAGATGCATGCCTAACCCTTTAGCCGCATCAAAAAGTTTACGGCAACTTTTGAGTGCAGCAAGATAAGCTTCATTGCTTGTTGACTGACTGCCTACATGAAAACATAGCCCAGCCACATCAAGCCCAGCCGCCTTCGCTTTAGTTAAAAGTTCCAGCGCCTCATCCGGATGAACGCCAAATTTTTTATTAAGATCAACCAATGCATACGGGTTGTCCACCCGGATGCGCAACAAAACAGTGCCACCGGGAATAGCTGTTGCCATTTTTTCAATTTCGCTTTCACTGTCAAAAGTAAATTTATGCACCCCAACATCATGCGCTACTTTTAAGCCGCTGTTTGTTTTCACCGGATTAGCATACACCATGCGGTCAGCATCAATCCCTAACCGATTCAACATACTCATCTCACCGTCAGACGCGACGTCGAAATAACCACCAAGCGTGTCAAGCTTCCGGATAATTCGTTCATCCGGATTGGCCTTGACGGCGTAATATATTTTAACATCTGGCATATTCTCAGCCAGTAGCTTGTAATTTAATTCAATTTGTTCTAAAGACAGCACCAACAAGGGAGTGCTGTAGGTATCAGCCAGTGCCTTGACAGCGTCCTGGGATAACCTAAAATATTTCACTTATCATCGCTCCTTTTTACCTACTGTTTTTTTGAAAAGCACTATATGATTGTAACATAATTGACCCAAAGTGCAAGCAAATTTTTTATAAAAGCAAAACCCGCGTACTGCTATAGGATACGCGGTAAAATTGCATCTTAATCATGAGATTTTTATCTTCATAGCTTGATTCTTTTAGGTCAATATTGGCAAAACTATTGAGGTTCCAATAAATTCAGGATAAAATGTATATATACCTACAAACGAAAGGCAGGTATCAGTATAAAACACGTATCTCTGGCTTATGGGAAAGGCAATCTCTCGATATCAACAGGAGGGAACAATTATGACAAACCAACTTACCTATGAACAATTTTCCGCAGAGGCCGCTAGACTTATACCCCAAAATGCCTTTATGACAACTGCATATGGTGGTAAAACCAACACTATGACAATTGGCTGGGGCAGTGTCGGCATTATGTGGCGGAAACCGGTATTTACCGCTATGGTACGGCAATCACGTTATACCAAAGAGCTTGTCGAACAAAGCAACGAATTCACTATTACTCTGCCACTTGCAGAGATGAAAGAAGCACTGGCACTGTGCGGCTCCAAATCAGGCCGTGACCTGGACAAAATTGCCGCTGCCAAGCTTACCCTTGCTGCCGGTCAGTCCATATCTACCCCGGTTATTGCCGCTCCCGGCCTGCAACTAGAATGCAAGGTACTGTTTAAAGAGACCATGACACCCGCAAACCTGGATTCAACCACCCAGAGTACCTGCTATGCCGATGGCGACTACCATACCTTGTATTTTGGGGAAATTGTTGCCGCCTATAAAATCGAGTAAGAAAAAAATTGAGAATAGCTGCTAAAAAATTAGCGCTGGCGGTCACTACCGTCAGCGCTTTTATCTATATTGTGTCTAGGCAGTGGGTTAATCGGCCACTGCTTCTGCCGGTACCTTTTCCCCATCCCGAGCGGCTTTGGCCTCATGCCAGGCATCTCTTGCCAGTTTAAATACCCTAGGTTCCAGCTTGGCTGCCGGGTTGCCGACAACTTTACCCAAATATAATAATGCCTTTTCTGTTTGATCCGTCCGCCGTGCCAACTCACCAATTAAATAGCTGACCGCCGCTTCACTTAATGTACCGATCGGCAACCGTTCTCGAAATAACGCTTGTTCATACTGTTCACAGGCAATCGTAAGGGCGGATTTTTCATCTGCTCCGTTTTCCCCCTCCCGATATAACCAACTGAGTTTAAGATACAAGTCTGCCAATTTGCTGGCCGGAGCCGCGATAAGTTCAGCGAAGAAAATAGCTAACTTATATGTCGATATAGCCTGCTCACAGGTACGGTTGCCACTGTAATTTACATTTACCGCTCTGTTTGCCAGAAATTTGGCAATCTTATCTTTAGCAGCCACTGATAACTCTGCAAAATAAGTGTCAGTTGCCGCATAACCGCAATGAGGACACACCCAAATCGTATAATAGTATGGATTTATATCTTGGAAATACGAACAAAAATCACTGTCCTGTTTCACCAAGATCTGTCTGCCGCGCGTGCGGGTAACGTTAAATTTCTGTTGACACACTGGACACTCTTTTTCCACCGAGTAGGTCGGCTCTGTCATAGTATCGCCTCCACTATATACCTTACCATAATCGGGCTGCTGCCTCAAGCACTTAGTGCATCTTGTTGTAGAGTCCACATCTGATAAAATAAGCCTCTACCTGCCAGCAACTGCTGTCTGGTTCCCTGTTCAACGATTTTGCCATTGTCAATCACAAGGATTTCATCCATGACCTCTAACCCTATCAGCCTGTGGGTTATCAGAAACACCGAACGGCTGCCTGCTGCCTGCAAAATATGCTGCATCACCTTCTGCTCAGCTTCAGCATCAAGCCCGACGGTTGGCTCATCTAAAAGCCATATTGGCGCAGCCTTGAGTAACGCCCGGGCTAGGGCAATACGCTGACGCTCGCCACCGGATAGAGCTAGTCCGTTTTGCCCTGTCCGGGTATCCAGACCGTGAGGTAACCGGGCGATAAAATCGCTGAGCAGAGCCCCTTCAATGGCGGCCTCAAACTGATCTGGCGTGGCCTCCGGATTAGCCAAAAGAATATTATCCCTTATGGTCGCATTAAATAAATAGGTGTCCTGACTCACTACGCTAACCAGCCGGCGAACCGCCTCAGGATCATATTCCCTAATATCAGAACCATTTAGTAAGAGCGTTCCCTGATTATAATCCAAAAATCGCAAAATAAGTCCGGCCAACGTACTTTTCCCTGCCCCACTTGCGCCTACCACCGCCAGCCGTTTGCCTGACGGCAGGCTAAAGGATATGTCTGACAGTACCGGCGGCTGCTCCGGCTGGTAAGAAAACGACAGCTTATCTGCCACCAGCATCAGCGGCCCGCACGGAGCTATACAGGCGCCTGCAGCAAAAGCAGATACTCCATTACAAGTAATATCCTGTAGGCGCGCCACAGCTGCTGCACTTTCCTGCAAATAATAGACTACTGCAGGCAATGGCAAAATAGCCTCAAAGCTGGCTTGCACTGCCAGCGCCACAACAGCCAGATAAACGCCATCAAGTTGCCCGGCTCCGACCAATGGCGCAGCCAGCATAATAACAATCAGGACAGTTAGATTTACTCCCAATCCACCCATAGCCTCAGCCAATGCCGTCACAGCATTGGCCTTTTTTTGACCAACCCGCAAACTTGCGGCTGCCGCAGCAACCTTGCCCGCCTGTGCTTTGGCCTGCCCCATAGCGGCCAATTCGGTAAGGCCGTCAATACTGTCAGCCAGTACCTCGTTAAAGCCCGCTCTGGCGGCAACAACTGCTTGGCCGGCCTTGTACCCCAGCCAATGAAGAAGTATCGGCAAAATGCACCCTGTCAGGACAATCAAACCAAACACCGGCCACGCCAGCCAGGGTGCCAGCCATGCTACTAACACCATTGTCGCAATAATCACCAGTACGGCGATCACTACCGGAAACACGCCACGCAAATAAAAGAACTTCAAGGTCTCCACATCGGCTACCAGGCGGCTAAAAATATCGCCTGTGGCAAATCGAGCCAACCCACCTGGTGCCAGCGGCTCAATCCGGCTATACAACCAAATCCTGATTTCAGCCAATAAGCGGAAGGTAACCTCATGGCTTACATACCGTTCCGCATAGCGGCAAATAGCCCGTGCCAATCCAAAAAACCGCACCCCTACGATAGCTACCGCTAATTCAGTTACTGACGGATGCAGCGCAGCAGTTGAGATTAGCCAGGCCGAAGCCGCCAACAATCCAACATTGGCATAAATCGCAAAACTACCAAGGATACAGGCTGCAGCAGCCATGATAATAGTCGCTTGCTTACCTGCCAGCAGCTTAATCATGGTGCCACCTCCCGGGTTTGAGAAGCTGCCACCAACCGACTGTATATTCCGCTTTTCGCCAGCAACTCGGCATGCGTACCAGCCTCGGCAATCTGTCCGGCATTCAATACCACGATTTTGTCTGCCTGACGCACAGTGGATATACGGTGTGCAATAATAATCGCGGTCCGCCCAGCAAGCAGTCTGGAGAGCGCCGTATCCAAAGTGACCTGGGATTTGACATCAAGACCTTTGGCCGCTTCATCTAAGATAACCAATGGTGCATTCTGCAAAAAAGCCCTGGCAATCGCCATTCGTTGGCGTTCACCACCGCTGATTCCCCGACCGCCTTCGCCTACCGGCGTATTATAGTCACTAGGCAAACGCATAATAAAGTCATGCGCCCCTGCCGCCTTGGCGGCTGCTACTACCTCAGCAAGCGAGGCATCCGGTCGTGCCAACCGAATATTGTCAGCTACCGAACCTTGAAATAAATGTGGTCGCTGAGGGACAAAGGCCACCTGCTGCAACCAGTCACTAGCACACAACGTACACAGCGCCAGACCATTCACCAAAATTTCCCCTGCTGTTGGCGCCAGGAAATTTAGCAGCAAGGCAGCCAGCGTACTTTTACCCGCCCCGCTTGGTCCCACAACAGCCAAGTGCTGCCCGGCTTTTAGCGTAAAAGATACCCCCGCCAAAGCAGGCCGCGCCCCTTGTTGATAATCAGCAAAAACCTCCCTAAATTCCAGTCCAATCTGTTGTTGCCGCGCCAAAGGCGCTGCGCCGCTTGCCATTACCGGCCCTTGCAGTGCCAGTAGCTGGAAAATGTCAGCCGCTGCTGATTTTCCGTCCATACCAGCGTGAAATTGACTGCCTAACATGCGCAGCGGCAGATAATATTCAGGCGCTAATAGCAGCACAAACAAAGCTTGCGCAAAAGTAACCTCCCCATATAAGAGCCGGAGACCAACAGTCACCGCTACCAAAGCGGTGCTGATGGTAGCCAATAATTCCAGGGACAAGGCTGATAAAAAGGCTACCTTGAGCACTCCCATGGTAGTATCTCGAAACTCATTACTGACCCGAGTAATGATTGCTATTTGTTCCCGGCTCCGGCCAAACAGCTTTAGCGTAGTTAATCCTGCCAGGACGTCTAAAAAATGTGCACTTAGACTATTTAGCGTCTCCCATTGCCTGAGGTTCCGCTTCTCCGCCAGCTTGCCAATCAGAATCATGAAAACGGGAATCAAGGGCGCAGTCACAACCATAATAACAGCTGTAGTTCTATCGAGCGGCCCCACCACCATCAGAATAAATACGGGAATAATAACAGCCTTTGACAGCTGTGGCAGATATTTAGAAAAATACGCGTCAAGGTTTTCTACACCCTCACTGATAATATTGATCAATTCGCCTGCAGGCTGCTGCGCCATTGTCACCGGCCCCAACGCCAATACATGACTGACCAGCCGCTGCCTGAGAACTGTCTTTATCTCTGCTGCCAGCGTAAAAGATAATACCCCTTCGCCATACATAATAATTGCGCGCAGTAGCGCCAATCCTGCCAGCAACCATAAAATAGGTGCAACAACGCTTAACTCTTGTTTACCTAAGAATATCTGATCAATGACCTGCGTAAGATAATAGGCCTGGCTAACCGCCAGTACCCCACCGCCGGTGCCGAGGATAGTAACAACAGCTAGCAGCCAGCGCTGTTTTACCACCTCTTGGACTAACTGTTTATCAAGCAATGTTATCACCTGCCTATAAAGAAAATACCCTGCGCCCACTTTGGCAAAAACTCTCGCCGCTGCTAAACCTGCTTGCAGATGGCTGCAAGTAAAATAAAACCGCCAGCGTATGGCGGTTAGCTTGTCCAGATGGAAAGTATAACTACTACAGCTTCATTTAGTGCAATTGTTTTATCGGTCCTGTTTCCTCAAGCTGGTCAATCCCAACATGTATAGTATTATGCTCTTCCAAATAGGTTACATGGGCCGTATTCCGGCCTTTATCGACATCCTCAATCCAGACATAATTATTACGGTACATCACACCAATGATATCTGCCGATTTCATAATTTGTTCGGCGCGATTCGCATCCATGAACACCACTCCTTTTTACAGGTAGTATTTCACAAAGCGACCACATAGTATTCCAGCTTTGCCAAGTACAGTTGACGCAACACCCTTAGCATACGTAAACTCGCACCTTATAACCGTAGCGGCGGACATTCGTCCCGAAGCAGCCCAAAGAGTTCAAGATCAACATACTTACCTGCGAGAAAAGCCGCCTCGCGCAATGTCCCCTCATAACGGTAACCACATTTTGCGGCCACCTTGCGACTGGACTCATTGCCGGCAACTACTGTAAGTTGTAGCCGGGGAATGGGTTTAGACTCAAATAAAAACGCGGAAAACAACGACAAAGCCTCAGACATGTAGCCTTTACCTCTGTCAGCGCGCCGGAAAATCTGGTACCCGACCTCATAACCAGCCCGGTAATCGGCATTACGATAATAGATAATTTCGCCGACAACTCTTCCCTCATCTTGATGATCAGTAATAAGCAATCGACCAAAGTGCTCATGCCAAAAACCTCTATCAGCAAATCCCCGGCGAAATGCCGGTTCGGCCGGAATATCAATTAACCAAAATTCACCCTTTTGCGATACATCAGTCATTAATCTATAGATTAACTCAAGATCAGATTCGCGTACTGTCCTAAGACAAACTCTCATCCCTCGAAGCACACAACCACACTCCACACAACCAACGCCCTTCATTTTGGACTTTTTCTATCCATTATACAGCAAAGAATACAGCGCTGGGAATTAGCGAGTCTCTACTGCCTCCTATACTAGGTAATACCTATAGTATTCCTTATTATCTAATATTATCATCAAAAAGTAAACCCTGGAAGTTAGCAGCGTTTGATTTAAAAGGAGGTCATACAATGACAGTATTAGTCAATAAACGTTTTTTCTTGGACCAAGCTCTTCCTATCATTGATTTTGATCGCATTACACTTGCTGCCTATGGCGGTGTCCTATCTGTGGCCAGCTTTGGAAATACAGTTAATTTCCGGGTACCTGCTTACGTTGTGGACCCTGGCCAAGCATTCCTTTCGCATGCTGAATGGGGTAACCTTGTTAACAAGATAAACTCCTCGCCAGAAAGTATGGTAGATATTGAATTGTGAAACTATTATAATGATCTACAATGAAAGAATAGGGGCCGTGTTGAAACGTACGCGTTTCAACACGGCCCCTATTCTTTCATTTATTTTGCATTTTGAGGTGTTTCTCCATTAGTTTGGGCTTCTGCCGCTATTGCTTGTTCGCCACGCTTAATAGCTTCTCTAACCATAGATCCAACTTCACCTGTAGTAACATCGCTCCAATCATGGTCCTCGACCTTCTCACCAAAACCAAGGTCATGAGCTAATTTATATTTTGTTTCTTCCGACATAACCTTTCCCATATACAGCCACCTCCATCAATGATTTTAGAAGCCTATGTATAATATGTACAGTTATATCAAAAGCTATTCATTTATTTGAACCTCCATTCTTTGATCGGTGATAAGCATAAGTCGAAAAAAGCACTATCTGTCCAATAACGGGCAAATAGTGCCTTTTTAGTTTGCCCGGCATGGGCAGTAACTTGGCGGTTATTTTATTTGTTCGGCAATAACTTCAGCAACATGTTTAATTTTGATGTGTGGAGCTTGTTTATCCAAGCCGCCTTGTATTTGCATCATGCATGCAGGGCAACCTACGGCTATTACATCAGCTCCGCTATCTTTGATATTCTCAATTTTTTTCTTCAGGATAGGCATAGAAATTTCGGTATATTTAATACCAAAGGCACCAGCCATACCACAACATTTATCACAGTCTTTCATTTCCACAAAGTCATAACCAGGGGCCGATGCTAATAATTTTCGAGGTTCAGCATGGATGTTAAGACCCCGTTTCATATGGCAGGAGTCATGATATGTGATTTTTTGTCCACCAACTGATTTCTTGAGACGACCAGCTTTTTCATATTCGCCAGCGACAAAGCTGGTAAACTCACGAACATTGTGTGCTAATTTTTCAACTCTCTTGCTCCATTCAGGATCATCTTTTAATAACTCCACATAGGTAAGATGCCAGGTTTCAGCACATGTGGGGCAAGCAAACATAATATAGTCAGCCTTGGCTTCTTCAAAAGCGATAATATTTCGTTGGGCAATCTTTCTAGCTGTTTCAAGATCACCCATACCTATTACTGGTTTACCACAGCAGCTTTGATCCTCAGGAAATATTATTTCCATATTAAGATCCTGTATTACTTTATAAACGGATTCACCGATTTCAGGAAACACGAAATCAATATTACACCCACTGAAGAAAGCTATCCGTTTTTTAGGTTTCTTTAACTGTTTGGTAATTTTTTTAACCCGATCTCTGAAAGGTGTATCCGCAACAGCAGGCAAACTGCGTTCTTTCGCTAATCCGGCAAAAAATAACGGCAAGTGTCTGATTACACGTCCAGTTGTAAATGGCTTTTGTCCAATAGAAGCCAAGCGTAGTAAATTGTGAAATACTTTACGATTAGCAAGAACATTTTCAAATACTGCTTTTACGCCAAATGGCAATCCTTTTTCCTCAACCGTTTTAGCACGCAAATATTCAATTAAACCGGGAATATCAATTTTGCCAGGACATATTTCAGTGCAACGGCGACAGCCAATACACATTTCATTAATTTGCTTAAAATCATCCATGCTATTTAAGAGAGCCGTTAAAATAGCGCCAATTCCACCAGCATAAATATGACCATAAACATGTCCGCCAACCAAAGTATAAACTGGGCATACGTTCAAACAAGATGCACAGCGAACGCATTGGTAGATCTGTTTGAGTTTATCATCTTTAGCTGCTTTAAGTCGTCCGTTGTCAAACAGAATGATATGCAGTTCTTTCTCTTGTTCCACCCATTGTCCAGCTTTCTTTACTAAGGCAGGAGCAGGTCCAGAGATCATGCTCATATAGCTAGTCATTAACTGACCAGTAGCATTTCGTGGTAAAGTGCGTAAAATAGGTACAGCGTCTTCAATTTTAGGAATCAGTTTTTCATAACCAATGATAACGACTTGAATAGGCGGCAATGTGGCAACTAAGCGAGCATTCCCCTCGTTCGTTACTAAACCAATGGCGCCATTTTCAGCAATACCGAAGTTGGCTCCAGTAATACCCATATCAGCTAATAGGAATTCATCTCGCAATGCAACCCTAGCTTCTTGAACCATGAATGCGATATTAGGCTCAATATCTTTGTGCAGCTCTTGTGAAAAGTATTTGGCAACTTGGTTACGATCCAGGTGAATAGCAGGCATAACCATATGGGAAGGTTTATGACCAGCAATAGAAATAATCCATTCGCCTAAATCGGTTTCTTTTACATGTAATCCCTTTTCTTCCAAGAAATGATTTAAATGAATTTCTTCTGTGGCCATAGATTTAGATTTTGCAATTCGCTTAACACCTTTTTCCGTACATAAATTTAAAAGGTATTGCTTTAACGCATCTCCATCTTTGGCACGAAAAACTTTACCACCGCGTGCAATGATTTGTTCTTCAAATTGGTCGGCAATTTCCTCAATTCTTTCTACAGTATCTAGTTTCATATCCCGCACAGAATTACGTAAAGCATCAATATCATCCACATTTTCATAAGCTTTGGCACGGGCGATAGGATATGCCTCAGCGAATCGGTTTAAAGCACCGCGTAAGGTCTCATCCATTAATTTTTCATTAATTTCTTGTTTTAAATTGCGGTTAGAACTTGACATCCATTTATTCCTCCTTTATTTCTTCATCTATAGCGATAATGATCAGTTGGCTCGGACCATGCACACCAATAGTTAGAACTCTTTCAATATCTGATGTGCGGCTAGGTCCAGTGATGAAACTGATATAACCACGGTTAAATACTTTAGAAATTATTTCAAAAGCGGTTTTTATATTAGCAGCAACATGATTGCTATTCAAAATGACAATGGAAATTGGTGGAAGAGTAGTAACCAGACGTTGCTCGATAGCTAAGCCGTCTTCACAAACACTGCCTGTTTCAGCAATGGCAAATTCAACGCCCGCAATCCCAACATCGGCTGTATCTGCATGAAATCGAACATCAGTTTGCGCTGTATACAACTCTATACCCATAGTTTTTAAAGTATCTGTAAATCCTTTAGAAGGATATATTATTTCGTTGGTTGCAACCACTTTTTTGGCATTATTAGATTTAATGATATCAAGGATGGCTAGTTGTGCCTCCGCTGCTGTTTTTACTCGAATTACCTTTGCAGCAACATTTTGGGCGCGAGTTACGAACTCGTCAAAAAATTGAGTACCAAAGCTTTCAGGAGGGAAAGCTTCTTTCCAGTTTTTACATATCTTTTTCATACTTCACGTCCTTCTAATTTTATAAAAATATATCGCAAATATGGTATGGTGGTCTGACCAGTATATTCTAAGTATGACATTTAAAATCCTTCTAAAAATAGAAGGAAAATTATATTTTTTATTTATTTTGAATTTTTAAATTAGCAAGCAGGAATCTTTAAATCTATGTTGAAATTATACAGTGGTCAGACCACTAGTCCAGTAGTGATACTAAAATAATGCTGGTTGATCAAAGAGAGGTGACCCGAAAAATTATACTCGTGAGGCAATTCCTTGTTAATTTCAATATTAAAAAATAAGCAAAAGAGGTGTATATATGATGGCATGGACTCAAGTTTATAATCCCATGAATAATTTAGCACTTTCCGCCCTCTTCGCAGCAATTCCAATTATCTTAATTTTCTATCTTCTTGCTATTCGTCGTACTCCTGGACAAATTGCTGGTGCTATTGCCGTTACTTCCGCAGTATTAGTAGCAATTTTTGTATATAAGATGCCTGCAACTCTTGCTCTCACGTCAACAGGAATGGGTGCTTTATATGGGATATTTCCTATTTTTTGGATTGTTCTTACTGCCATTTTTATCTATAATATGACGGTGGAGACAGGGCAATTTGAAATTGTAAAAGATTCAATTGCTACAATTACAGATGATCGCCGCTTGCAAGGTCTTTTAATTGCTTTTGGTTTTGGTGCCTTTCTGGAAGGCGCGGCGGGCTTTGGTACTCCGGTTGCTATCTCCGCAGGTATGCTGGTGGGCCTTGGTTTTAGTCCCCTCTATGCAGCAGGCCTATGTTTGATTGCAAATACGGCTCCAGTTGCTTTCGGTGGTATCGGAATTCCCATTATCGTTGCTGGACAAGTTACAGGTATAGATACTATGAAGATTAGTGCCATGGTCGGCAGACAATTGCCATTTCTTTCTGTGGTAATTCCTATCTGGCTAGTTGTACTGATGTCAGGTTGGAAAGCTACTAAGGAAGTTTTACCTGCTTGTCTAGTTGCGGGTGTATCCTTTGCCGGTGTGCAATGGTTTTCTTCCAATTATATCGGACCAGAACTTCCTGATATTTTATCTTCACTATCATGTATCATTTCCTTAACAATCTTTTTGAAATATTGGAAGCCAGCAAAAATTTGGCGTTTTGCTAACGAACCTGCTCCTACCCTTGTTGCCAATAAGGAAGCGTTGACTTTTGGTAAAGTATTTAAAGCTTGGTCACCATTTATCATTTTGACTGTAATGGTTATTTTATGGGGCTTAAAGCCGGTAGTTGCGGTTTTAGACTCTGTAACCCTTAAATTTTTAGTTCCGGGGTTAGATAAACTTGTTATGCAGGTTGCACCTATTGCCAAAGCACCAACAGCTATGGCGGCACTATATAAAGTAAACTGGTTGAGTGCTGCAGGTACTTCCTTATTTATTGCGAGTATAATTACAGCAGCAGTATTGGGAGTTAGTCCTGGAAAGTTTATCTCCATTTTTAGAAAAACAGTAATACAATTAATTAAACCTTTGATTACTATTCCGTGTGTACTTGGTTTAGCTTATATCATGAATTACTCAGGAATGAGTTCTACACTTGGTTTATTCCTATCCGGCACAGGCTCTTTGTTCCCATTCTTTTCACCGTTCTTAGGATGGCTGGGCGTATTCTTGACAGGTTCCGACACATCTGCAAATGCTTTATTTGGAAATTTACAGGCGGTTACTGGAACACAGGTTGGTGTTGATCCAACTTTAACAGTAGCAGCAAACTCCTCCGGTGGTGTTTGTGGAAAAATGATTTCTCCACAAAGTATTGCCGTAGCAACTGCAGCTTCGGGATTAGTTGGTAAAGAAGGAGATTTGTTTAGCTTTACAGTAAAACACT
>Ga0316604_10001628_pt1 | contig 19186 bp, 3 predicted proteins | sample OWC_soil_day20_C_FD_207650 | JGI IMG/M metagenome (GOLD analysis project Ga0316604, IMG submission 207650) | Wetland soil microbial communities from Old Woman Creek delta, Ohio, United States - OWC_soil_day20_CT | ecosystem: Environmental > Terrestrial > Soil > Wetlands | place: USA: Ohio... | reverse complement strand
TGGAAGTCAGTATTATGATAATGCGGTGCAGGATTGGGTGAATGGGAAATATTATGTGTTGCATTTGTTTAAGCCCGACCAGCGCGAGGATCCGGCTGTGAAGTATAGAATGATTTTAAATTAATTTAAAAAATAATTGCGTTTGGATTTGGAAGAAATAATTTAATTCCTATCTTTGCACTCCCAATCACGAAGAAAGGGAATGATTCCGTAGCTCAGTTGGTAGAGCAATACACTTTTAATGTATGGGTCTTGGGTTCGAGTCCCAACGGGATCACCTCATGGGACAAGTCTAAATTTATAAGACTTGTCCCATTTTCTTTCCCCCCAAAGCCTTATCTATACTGTATATTAGCTGAACTGCAAAATTTATTCTCGGAGTTCGATATGCGTCACCAGTAAATTCTAGTTTTTTCGGGGTATATCGAACTTATGATCTGCTGCTGGGTTTCTATTCCCCCATATTCATATAAAGAATCAAGTTGTGAAAGGTTTTTCATACCTTTTTCGAGAATCCCTTCAATGTTATAGTTCTTCTTCGGAACCTCCCTCAACCGATCCTCTAGCTTTGCAATTGACTGTTCATATTCCTCTTTACTTTCGTAATAATCCTGATCTGTGATTTTATTTTGGAATAGGCACTTGCGGGCTTCCCTTATTAGTTCGGTATAAGCATCGATCTGAGAAAGTAAACTTTTTCTTTCGTCATTGGTGCTTTTAGTTTGGGCTTCAAAATAGTATTCTATGGCAGGACGGAAAATGTCACGAAATGGAGATTGTGGCACAAACTTGCGAAGCTCTTTAGAAAAAAGCTGATTCGCTCTCTCTGCGGGAAAACGGCATCCGCATGAGGTTATACAGTGGTAATAATGATAATGTTTGTATTTGCCCTTCGATGCGCTGCCAGTCAGTACCCTACCGCAACGTGGGCAGACCAAAAAAACGCGTAGCGGCAGTTTGGTGTCTACCACCATCTTTGTACGTTGTTTTTTCCGTCGTCCATCAAGAATTTCCTGTACCTGATAAAAAAGGGTTGAAGATATGATGGACTCGTGTTTTCCTTGAACAAATATGCTTTCCTCATCCCGGTATTTAGGAATATGAATTTTACCACAATAAACAGGATTACGGATTGCAACCCAAAAATTATTCTTACAACACTTCAAGCCCCTTTTACGCGCCATATTCAGGATCTGTTCTGTATTGAATCTACAGGCCGCAATTTCTTCAAAACCCATTTCATTATCTCTGCCTCCGGTGGGAATGGACATATATATTTGATCTTTCCGGTTTCGTCAGTTTTATTTTGATAGCCAATAGGGGCTGTTCCCATCCATCGCCCTTCCTTCCTAGCACGGCGCATCCCATAGAATACATTTAAGGCCCGGCGGTCGTTTTCTGCTTCAGGGACAGCTAAGTAAACCGCCATCATGATTTTGCTTTCTGGTACTGTCATGTCAAGCGGTTGCCCGATATTATAGTGGTATCGTATATGCGGTATCATTGAAAGGACTTGTCAGAGTTGTTTTTATCATTGACCGTGAAACTGGACGGTATGATATTCTGCTGTGTACTGATCATGCATTGCCAGCAACGACTATACTAAAATATTACAAACTGCGGTTCCAGATTGAATTTTTAATCCGGGATGCCAAACAGCATGCAGGGCTGGATGATTGCCAGGCACGGGATCTAGCTAAGCTATCTTTTCATTATAATATGGTACTCAGTGCCGTCAGTATTGCCAAAGCCGCTTGCTGGATCAGACGACCTATTGACCTGAGAGGTCCCTTTTCTATGCGAAATATTAAAGTCGCCTGGTACAACAGATTTTTGACGGAAAGAATTTTTTCAAACTTAGGCCTGGACCTGAATTGCAGAAAAATAAAGCGGCTATATCACCAATGCCTGGATACGGGTAATTTAGCTGCTTAGATCTTACCTAACTATTGATGTATAATTTTATTAGAGTATCGGCGAAATCAAGAGAAGTAATAAAAAACTCGCATTTGGCGCGGGGTAAGACCCGGATTTTCTCCCATACTAATGGCTGTTAAGTTAATGTAAAAGTCTGGCTCAAAAATGATGATGGGTACAAAATGTTATAAGATGGAACTGATGAAAATCGTTTCATCGGCCTGAAATGGCCAGGGAGCTTATCATTACGCTGCTATTTCGCTCTGCTAGATAAAATTTGTCAAGAATTTACAAAGTTTAGAAATTATCTAAAAATAAATCCTCTATATTTACCATACGTTTGATAATCTTAACACTGATTTGTTAATCTTTCTAAATAGCCAGACATGAAACTTCCCTACGATAAAAGACTGTGAATTTGCTCAGGACCCGAGTATAATGTTTGCTTTTTTGTATCAAGGGTAGTTGGCAGTTGCCGGATAGTAAATATTTTTTCTCAACCTACGCCTGAAGTTACCCTGTGTCGTTAAGGTAGGACTCCTTAATCATTTTCGGGGATGCCTGTGAGGTGATATGGTAGCGATTTTTCAGAAGTGAAAAATTCTAATGTAATCATGTATTTAATAGCCTATTGACCCTTTTAAGCAGATTTGTTAATCTGTCTGAATGATATCATTCCGGCATTTTCGTGCTTATGCCCCATCGTTTTTTATTCAAAAATCCTTTTTTATGTAAATGATAGTTAGCTCATTTATAGATAAAAAATAACCCGATCAGAATAATCAATGAGAGTGCCCTATTCTTTTGCACGCCACCATGCCGGATAAATAATGACGCAATAAACTAGCAAATGGCAACCTATTTGAATGATGTCGCTATCATAGGGATGGCATGCCGGTTCCCTGGAGCGAGCAACTATGAACAATATTGGAGGAATCTGATCTCCGGAATTTCCAGCGTACAGGAGATTCCCGCTACGAGATGGAGATGGGAAGACTATCAGGGAAATCCCTTAACTGAAAAGAATAAAAGCAACAGCAAATGGGGCGGTTTTATAGATGATGTTGATCGTTTCGATCCCGGGTTTTTTGGACTTTCCGGGAAAGAAGTGGAAGCAATGGACCCGCAACAAAGGATAATGCTTGAATTATCGTGGGCTTGCTTCGAGGATGCAGGTATCAATGTAGCTCGTCATTCGGGAGCCAAAATAGGAATTTATACAGGCGTCTTTAATTTTGATTATAAAGAGATACAGGAGAAAGGGAACAATAATAGTATCGAAGCGCATCACTCGACGGGAACAGCGGCTGCTATCATACCTAACCGGCTTTCCTATTATTATAATTTCAGCGGACCGAGTGTGCCGGTGGACACTGCATGTTCTAGCTCCCTGCACGCCATTCATTTGGCCATCCAATCACTGCAACAAGGGGAATGTACAATGGCCCTTGCAGGTGGCATCAATCTTATTCTTACACCTACGCGGCATATTTCTTTCTCTAAAACAGGGATGTTATCTCCCACCGGATCATGTAAAACATTTGATGAAAGTGCTGATGGGTACGTAAGAAGCGAGGGCGCGGGATTTCTGTTACTGAAACCATTAACAAAAGCACTGGAAGACGGAGACACTGTTTATGCCGTCCTGAAAGGAAGTGCGGTGAATCATGGCGGCAAAAATTATACGTTAACCTATCCCAATCCTGATGCACAAGCAGCGGTGATTAGGGATGCCATAAAAAAGGCAGGCATTGGAGCTGAAACGCTTACTTACATTGAAGCACATGGAACAGGCACTCCCAAGGGAGACCCAATAGAATTTAAAGGACTTCACAAAGCATTTGAATCTGTATCGGGAAACGGAGCTACAGCCCTAAAACCTTTTTGTGGCGTGGGGTCCGTGAAAGCAAATATCGGACATCTCGAATCGGCAGCAGGTGTGGCCGGTGTGATAAAAGTTGTTTTGGCGATGAGGTACGGGCAGCTTCCCGGACTACATCATTTCAAAAAACTGAACCCCCGCATTTCTATTGAAGACAGTCCATTTTATATAGTAGATAAATTGCAGGAATGGGAGCGTATTGTAACGGCAGATGGTAAAATGCTCCCTCGCAGGGCCGGCGTTAGTTCATTTGGATTTGGTGGTACCAATGCGCATGTGATACTGGAAGAAGCGCCTGTTTTACCTTTATCGCCGGGCGCCGCTACTGACTTCCCGTTATACTTAATTTGTTTGTCGGCCAAAACAGACCAGGCATTAAAACGTAAGGTGACTGAACTGCTACAATGGCTGGAAGTGCCGGGGGGCGGGGTTAGTATTAAAGACATTAGCGCCACCTTGTTGGCGGGCAGGGAACATTTTGACATACGTATCGCTATCCTTGCTGCTGGTATTGAGCAGTTGAAAAGTGTGCTGGAAACAATCAGTGAAGGGAAAAGTTCTCCGGAATACTATAGACGAAAAGCAGATATCAAAGATTTACTGAGCCCTGTTTTGATGGAAGAAATTAGCAGGAATATCGTGAGGGAGCTATCAGCCGATAGTAGTATCAGTAAGGAATCATATATACAGAAGATTAAAATACTGGCGGAATTATATACACATGGTAATACGCCGGATCTGAATAGTTTATTTGTTGGGCATGATATCTCGCGGATTGCTTTACCTACTTATCCATTTGAAAAGGAACACTACTGGACAGGAGAAGAGGAGGTAGAAAGTAGTACTGCGGAAAAGGAAAGTCTGCGTTTTTCATGGCTTCACCCTTTGTTGCACAGGAATACATCCGATTTCTCAATGCAACAGTATACGGCTGTTTTTAATGGAGACGAATTTTTTTTTAAAGATCACGTTGTAAGTGGATTAAAAATATTGCCCGCGGTAGGATGCCTTGAAATGGTAAGGGCTGCAGTGGAAAACGCGACGGCCAGCCAACGGCAGGATAGGTCAACCATTGTTTTAAAAAATGTGGTGTGGGAACGACCAGTGATTGTACAGGATGAGCCACTGGAGGTAAACGTTTCACTCATTCCTGTAGCGGCAGATGAGATAACCTATGAAATTTATGCTACACCTGCAACTGCAACTGATAAAATAATATACAGCGAAGGAAGTATCAGTACGTTACCGGCATTGGCATCGCCGGTTATCAATTTGGAAGAACGTTCCCAGGTATGCAATAACCTGCGCTATACGGCGGAGGAATGTTATGATGTTTTCAGTAAGATGGGCTTTACATACGGCCCGGGACACCGATTGCTGGACCATGTGATGTTGGGAGATGATCAGGTGCTTGGAAAAATCTCATTAACTGCAGCTATGAATAATAGTTTGCAGCAGTATGTATTGCACCCTGGCCTGATGGACGCTGCGCTGCAGGCGGCACTTATCCTGGCCGGAAGACAACGCGGAGGAACAGATGCCGCCCCACAACTATTATTGCCTTTCGCTTTAAAACAAATAACTATTTATAAAGCCTGTACCGCGGGGATGCGGGTCTGGGTGAGGTATAGTCATGGCGAAAGAAAAAATGAAAAAATTCATCACCTTGATATTGATATCTGTGATGAAGCGGGAACTGTTTGTGTTGCAATGAAGGAAGTGGCTTTTAGAGCTGGTAAAATTACCGCAGACCATGCGATAGGTGGAGCGGATGCAATTTTTACTCCAAGGTGGTTGCCCGCTGCCGATATAGGTCAGCAATTGCCGGAATTACCTGGTAAACATATCATATTGTTGTGCGAACTGGAAAATGTTCCTGTCAGGGAGCTGGAAGATATGTTGGGGGGCGCTGTATGCCGGCAGTTGGAGTCAGACCAGCAACACCTGGGTACAGCGTATACGGATTACTGCATGGCAGCATTGGAGGCCATTAAAAATATGCTGCTGGAAAAGTCCAACAGGAATATATTGGTGCAGATCGTTGTTGGTACTAACGGCGATACCAGCGTTTTTGCAGGTTTGTCAGGCTTGTTGAAGACAGCCCAACAGGAGTATCCATCGTTAAAAGGACAGTTGATAATGGTACCGGCTGTTATTTCAGCAGCAGTACTGGCAATACAGCTGAAAGAGAGTATGCGTTTACCATCGCAGGATATCAGGTTCCTGGGTAATCAACCAGAGGTATTATCATGGGAGGAACTGCCTGCGACAGATGAAACCATTGTACCCTGGAAACCGGAAGGAGTGTATCTGATTACAGGTGGAATTGGCGGCGTGGGATTAATTTTTGCAAAAGAAATGCTCCGTGTTTGTAAAGGTGTAAAACTGGTACTGAACGGGCGCTCTGCATTGAGCAGAGATAAACAACGGGAGTTGGAAGCCCTGCAATTATCAGGAGACGTTGCTTATATGCAAGCGGATATCAGTAAGGAGGAAGACTGCCGTCATTTAATGGAACAAATTCAATCCTTATATGGCAGGTTAACTGGTATTCTTCATGGAGCCGGGGTATTGCGGGATAGCTTTATTATCAAAAAATCAACGGCTGAATTACAGGACGTTTTTTCTGCCAAAGTAACCGGATTGATAAATTTGGATAGCTGCAGCAGGCAAATGAATCTTGATTTTTTTGTGCTGTTTTCTTCGGTGTCCGGCGTGTTCGGGAATACGGGCCAGGCGGATTATGCGATGGCGAATGTATTCATGGACAGGTATGCGGAGTACCGTAATGACCTGGTAAAAAAAGGTGTTTGCCAGGGAAAAACAATCGCAGTAAACTGGCCCTTATGGCAACGGGGCGGTATGCAGGTAGATAATGCCACCATGCAGTGGATGAAAAATAAAACCGGTATGGTGCCTATAGCAGCCGATACAGGTATCCGGGCTTTATATAAGATCATAGCCAGTGGAAAATCCCAGGCACTGGTGTTAAAGGGAGATATAGACAAAATAAAAACTATACTTATTCCGGGGCGTCCCGCAAAAAGCGTGTCACAGGAGATACTACAAGCCTATCTGGTAAAAACAGTTGCTGTTTTACTCAGTGTTCCTGCAACAGAAATTGACGTTGACGCGGAATTTATTGAATATGGATTGGACAGGGTTGCAATGGTGGCCGTTACAGATCAGCTGAATAAAACATTTCAGCTGAAACTGACGGGCAAGTCGCTATTGGACCTTCTTACGCTCCGAGAGGTGATGCAATACCTGTTGGAACAAATGGACAATGATTTCATTGACCAATTAGACCGGTTTGCGGCAGGGGAACCAATCAATGAAACACCCATTCCGGCTGAGGAGCAGCTGGTTTCTTTTACAGAAGACCAGTTGCAGGAGAAAACGGAACAGTACCTGATGAAGTTTCTTTCCAGGGTGCTGAAAGTACCTACCAGCAAAATGGAAGCCGGTGCACCCATGGAAAAATACGGGATTGATTCGGTGATGGTAATACAGTTAACAAATCAACTGGAGGACGTGTTTGGTCCCTTATCCAGGACATTATTTTTTGAATACCAGCATATCAAATCACTGGCAGGGTATTTTATCGAAAATCATCATAAGCAGCTGCTGGCATTGCTGGGGCAGCATACATCTGTACAGCAGGAGCATCCGCAAAAGCAAATTACAAATGTTGCTCATCCGGCCGCTACGGTTAAGCCTTTGAAAAACCGGCTGATACCAATAGCTGTGCCTGAGCAAAAATTGAATCAGTATCTGGTACCGGAGCCGGAGTCCGACATCGCTATTGTTGGTCTGGGCGGCCGGTATCCCCAGGCTGCCGATATAGCGGCTTTTTGGGATAACCTGAAAGCAGGGAAGGATTGTATTACCGAAGTACCCAAAGAAAGATGGGACCACAGTTTATATTATGATGCGGATAAAAATAAACCCGGAAAGGCGTATAGCAAATGGGGCGGTTTTATAGACGGGGTGGATCTGTTTGATCCCTTATTTTTTAATATCTCTCCACGGGAGGCAGAGCGGATGGACCCGCAGGAGCGTATTTTCCTGGAATGTGTGATGGCCACGCTGGAGGATGCAGGCTATACCCGTGCAACGCTGGCGGCGAACCGGAACAATGGCCTGGAGGGCAATGTAGGCGTCTTTGTGGGTGTGATGTATGAAGAGTACCAGCTGTATGGAATGCAGGCAGGTCAGGAAGGACTGTCACCGGCACTGTGGGGCATTGCATCTTCTATCGCTAACCGGGTATCTTATTACTGCAATTTTCATGGTCCCAGCCTGGCTGTTGATACCATGTGTTCTTCTTCTCTGACAGCCATTCACCTGGCTTGCCAGAGTATTATCAGGGGGGATTGCGAGCTGGCGATAGCTGGTGGTGTCAATGTTTCCGTCCATCCTAATAAATATATCTTCCTGAGCCAGGGAAGATTTGTGTCCAGCATTGGCCGTTGCGAAAGTTTTGGCGAAGGAGGAGATGGTTATGTGCCAGGTGAAGGCGTAGGAGCGGTGTTGTTAAAACCATTGTCTAAAGCTATTGCCGACGGAGATCATATCTACGGTGTTATCAAAGGCAGTGCTGTTAATCATGGCGGTAAAACCAATGGTTATTCTGTGCCCAATCCGGGAGCACAGTCGGGCGTGATCAGCCATGCATTCAAAAAGTCAGGTGTTGATCCCCGCAGTATCAGTTATATAGAAGCTCATGGTACCGGCACCTTCCTGGGTGATCCGATAGAGATAGCCGGATTAAATAAAGCATTCCGGGAGTTTACGTCAGATAAGCAATTTTGCGCCATCGGCTCAGCAAAATCCAATATTGGGCATTGTGAGAGCGCTGCGGGTATAGCGGGGCTGACAAAAATCCTGCTCCAGCTAAAACACCGGCAACTGGTACCGTCTTTACATTCGGCTGTATTGAACGTTAACATCGATTTTGGCAATAGTCCTTTTGTGGTGCAGCAAGAGCTGTCCCCGTGGGAGCGGCCCTTATTGGAGAAGAACGGCCGTATGGAGGAATGCCCGCTGCGTGCAGGAATCTCTTCTTTTGGCGCCGGAGGCTCAAATGCACATCTGGTGATAGAAGAATACCGGGTTACGCCATCTTCACCGGCATCCACAGCCGGCCCATATATGCTGGTCTTGTCAGCCCGTACGGGAGAACGTTTAAAAGCCTATGCGGAGCGGTTATTACATTACTTCACATCATCGGCAGGGGAGTCGCTGCAGGATATCGCTTATACGCTGCAAACAGGCCGTGAGGATATGGAAGAGCGTATGGGTATGTTGGTGCACACCCGTGAAGAAGCCACGGATAAATTACAACGATATATAGCCGGGGAAGAAGATATAGAAGATCTCTATACGGGCCAGTTGAAGAAAGATAAAGAGAGTTTATGGTTGTTGACTGATGAAGATTTTCACCAGGGTGTAGTCAGCTGGATCCGGAAAGGGAAGTACGGCAAGTTACTGGAGCTGTGGACGAAAGGATATCATCTGGACTGGCATCTTTTATATCCATCCGGAACGGTGAAAAAGGTGAGTCTTCCTACATATCCCTTTGCACGGGAGCGTTACTGGATACCGGAACAAAGCCCCCTTGAGGTTGCACCGGTGCATACTTTGTTGGGAGGAGTAGTATTACACCCGTTATTACATACTAATACCTCTACTTTTTTTGAGCAACGTTTTACTTCCCGTTATACCGGAACAGAATTTTTCTTAAAAGACCACCAGGTACATGGAGTACGTATCCTGCCTGGGGTGGCTTACCTGGAAATGGCCCGGGTGGCGGTAACGGAGGCGATGGGCGCAGCAGTGGAAGCCGGCAGCAGCTGCTGTCTGAAAAATGTAGTATGGATACAGCCTTATGCATTTAATAGCGATAGTTTACTGCATGTAAGCCTGTTGCCGGGAGATGACGGGGAAATTGCTTTTGAGATATATAGTGAAACCACTGAAGGTACCCGGATGGTACATAGCCAGGGAACAGCGGTATGGCGGCAGACCATGTCTCCTGCAACAATAGACCTGCCTTCAATAAGTGCGGGATGTACGAAAATACTTTCATCCGCCGCATGTTATGAAATGTTCCGTGAGATAGGGCTTGCGTATGGTCCCGGCCATCAGGGAATACAGGATTTGTACAAAGGTAGTGATACCGTGTTGGCGCGATTAGAATTGCCTGTTGGAGATGCTGGTTTTGTGCTTCATCCCGGGATGATGGATGCGGGCTTTCAGGCTGCGATAGGGATGGCGTTAGGTGCGGGCGGCGAATCCCCGGCAGGGATGGGTGCCATGTTACCCTTTGCACTGGACCAGCTGGAAGTTTATAAAAGCTGCGTGTCGTCTATGTGGGCGTTTGTTCGTTACAGTGATAACGGTCAGGGCTCTTCCCGTATGGGGAAACTGGATATTACCTTATGTGATGAAACCGGATCGGTATATGTTAAGCTGAATGGTTTTTCTACACGTGCATTGGGTAATACAGGCACAGGTGTATTGATGATGGAGCCGCAATGGCGTCAACAGGCGTTGGCTTCTGTAGTGCCAACCGTCGCCAAACGGCTGGTCATATTGGTAGACAATGAAGATGCGGTGGCCAGACAAGTGTCGGTGCTGTTGGGGAATGTCCGTTGTCAGCATCTGCAATCAGGAGAAACCAGTATCGGGAAGCAGTTTACTGCATTTGCGCTGGAGATATTTGAAACGGTTCGGCAGTTGTTGCAGAACAAGGGTACCGATACTCAGCTGGTGCAACTGGTTGTCACCTTGGGAAGTACCCGGCAATTATGGGGCGCACTATCAGGGCTGCTTAAAACAGCACAACAGGAAAATCCCCGTATAATGTGGCAGCTGATAGAGTTGCCATCAGTTGCAGATGCGGCGTTAATAGCTGGTAAAGTAGCAGAAAATGCAGGTTCGGCGGAACGCATTGTACGCTATAACGGCACTACCCGTGAGGTATTACGTTGGGAGGAATTAGCCGTGACAGCCAATGATAACAAGCCCTGGAAGCCTGGCGGCGTATATCTAATAACTGGAGGTGCTGGTGGCCTGGGCCAGGTGTTTGCGCGTGAAATAGTGGCCTATGCTAAAAACGCGCAGGTGGTACTTGCCGGGCGCTCAGCGCTGGATGAGACCAGGCGTCAGCAGGTGGCGGAATTATGCGTTAACGGAGCTAATGTGACCTATTACCAGGTAGACATCAGCAACGGGGAAGCGGTGTCTGAAATGTTGGGTACAATCACAAAAAATTATGGCGGATTAAATGGTATCATCCACAGCGCGGGTGTTATCCGGGATAATTTCCTGACGAGAAAAACCCGGGCAGAAGTAGAAATGGTACTTTCTCCGAAAGTAACAGGTACGGTGCTGCTGGATGAATACAGCCGGAACCAGCCCCTTGACTTTTTTATACTGTTTTCATCGGTAGCGGGGGCGCTGGGCAATGTAGGGCAGGGAGATTATGCGATGGCCAATGCTTTTATGGATAGTTATGCTGGCTACCGGAATACGCTGGTGGCAGCAGGGCAGGCCAATGGGAAAACGATTTCCTGTAACTGGCCGCTGTGGGAATCGGGAGGAATGCAGGTAGATACCCAGACGGCAAAAATGATGGCGGAGAGTATCGGTATGCACGCGATGACAACGGCCAGCGGATTGCGGGCGTTTTATGATATTGTGAATAGTGATAAACAGCAGGTGCTGGTCATGGAAGGGGACCTGGCAAAAATGAGAGCTGGTTGGCAGCAACAGCAAAATGAACCTGCTGTTACAGCCGTGCCGCCGGTAGTAGCCATTGCGCCGCAGCAGGGTGGAACGAAAGAATATATGGAAAGTTACGTCACAAATCTGTTGTCGACCCTTCTCAAATTACCGGTACACAGGATTGACGCAGATGCAACATTTGAAAAGTTCGGTATTGACTCAGTGATGACGATACAACTTACCGGTGAACTGGAAAAAGTGTTTGGCTCTCTTTCTAAAACTTTACTTTTTGAATACCAGACAATAGGTACGGTGGCGGAATATTTTGCAACGCATCATCCTGAAAAAATACAAACATTAATGGGCGTTAATGTACCAGTTGTTGCAGCTGTTATACCTGTACAACCGGTCATGCATGCTGCAAAGCAGGTAGTGGCTATAGGTAATCGTTTTAAGGAGGCCGTTGTCGCGGAAAGAAAAGTAGTGAAAGCCGACCATCAGGACATCGCTGTAATTGCGGTGACTGGTCAGTATCCACAGGCGGCGGATATCAATGCCTTCTGGGATAACCTGAAAGCAGGGAAAGATTGTATTACCGAGGTGCCGAAAGAGAGATGGGACCACAGTGAATATTACGATCCCAAAAGAAACCAGCCGGGAAAAACGTATAGCAAATGGGGCGGATTCATAGATGGAGTAGATCAGTTTGATCCGTTGTTTTTTAACATTTCTCCACGGGAAGCCGAAATGATGGACCCACAGGAAAGACTGTTTATGCAAAACGTCTGGACTTTATTTGAAAGCGCCGGTTATTCACGAAGCCGGATACAACAGCAGTTCCAGTCGAAGGTGGGCGTGTATGTGGGTGCCATGTACAAACAATACCATTCATTTGACGGGGATAATATTAACGATGCTGCTTTGTCGCTGAGCTCCTACAATTCCATTGCTAACAGGGTTTCTTATTATTTTGATTTACAGGGCCCCAGTGTTGCAATTGACACAGCTTGTTCATCTTCCCTGATTGCCATACATATGGCGTGTGATAATTTGCTGAAAGGCGAATGTAACCTGGCGGTAGCGGGAGGTGTAAATCTCTCTATTCATCCTAAAAAATACCTGGGTTTAAGTCAGTTGCAGTTAATTGGCAGCAGCAATAGCAGCAGGAGTTTTTCAGAAGGAGATGGATACCTGCCTGCGGAGGCTGTAGGTGCTGTTTTGTTGAAACCCTTGCAGGATGCTGTTCAGGATGGTGATACAATTCTGGGGGTGATCAAATCAACGATGATAAATCATGGTGGGAAATCAAATGGTTTTTCTGTTCCTAATCCCAATGCGCAGGCTAAACTGATTGCAGATAATTTTAGTAAAGCAGGTATTGATCCCCGCACAATCAGCTGGGTAGAGGCAGCGGCAAATGGTGCACCCATTGGCGACTCTATCGAGATGACAGCATTGGGGAAAGCTTTCCGCCAGTTTACGGCGGATAATGGATTTTGTCCGATTGGTACTGTTAAATCAAATATTGGGCATGCTGAAGCGGCTTCCGGTATTTCGCAGTTTACTAAAGTGTTGTTGCAGCTGCAACACAAACAGCTGGTTCCCGCTATTATGACGGCCCCATTGAACAGTTTGATAAATTTTTCGAATAGCCCCTTTTATCTGCAGGAAAAATTGGAAGACTGGAAACGACCGGTTGTCCGGATAAACGGCACTGAAAGGGAATACCCGAGACGTGCGACTGTTAGCTCTTTCGGCGCTGGTGGGTCCAATGCTCATGTCATACTCGAAGAATATACGCCGGAAAAGGAATCTATCCAGGAGACCCATATAACGGGCGCTCCACATTTGATGGTATTCTCGGCCCGGACTCCGGACAGGCTGCGGGCCATCATCTCTGACATGCTGAATTACCTGAAAGTGGCAGATAATATCAGTATGTATGATCTGGCCTACACCTTACAGGTAGGGAGAGAAGCAATGGAATGCAGGATGGCTGTGGTGGTAAATTCTATGGAGGAATTATTGACAGTCATGGAGGATTATCTTCAATCCTCCGGAGAGGATAGCAAGAGTGCAACTCCTGTTTATACCGGTAATGTAGAAGATAAGTCAGCCGAAATAACCCGGCTTTTTTCCGGGAAAACGGGAGAATTGTTTTGCCAGTTATTGTTGAAAGAAGGCAACCTGGAAAAACTGGCTGTTTACTGGACGCAACAACAGGGCAAAATAGCATGGGACACGCTTTATGCCGGAAGAAAGGCCCAATTTATCGGGTTACCTGCTTATCCATTTGAAAAGCGCCGATGCTGGGTTGCTTTTAATAAGACCAGTAAAAAGGTATCGTTGCCTGCACCCGCTGTAACTGCGCCGGTTACGCCGGTCCGGGAATCAGGACCGCAGGAGTCTGTTGGCAAAACCGTGGCCAATATCATTGCAAATATGCTTGGGTTATCGGCAACAGAATTGAATATCAAAAAACCATTGGACCAATATGGTTTTGATTCCATTCAGCTGATGGAGCTGTTCCAGCAACTGAAGTCTGCTGTACATCCGTTATTAGACCTGGAGACATTACAAAACTGCGTCAATACGGAAGATATTATTCAAGTGATGCCAAAAGTAAATGGTGTTGCGCCACAAATGGCAGAAGAAAACCTGGCAGATGAACCGACTGTCAAAACTGATTGGCCGCAGTTCCCTGAACTTTTCCACCTGAATAATAAATTTAAGGGAAGGCCGGTATTCTGGTTGCATGCCGCGCTGGGTGGGGTACAGTCTTACAAAGCAATTGCAGAAACGTCTGAAAGGCCCTTTTTCGGTATCCAGGCGCGGGGATGGATGACTAAACGTTCTCCGTTGCATGGGCTGGAAGCCATGGCTACTTATTATATTCAGATCATACAGTCGGTACAACCTCAAGGCCCGTACGATCTGGGCGGATATTCTATGGGCGGTATCCTCGCCTATGAAATTACCCGGCAACTGCAGGAACTGGGGCAAAAGGTAAATTCAGTGACGATGCTGGATGCTATTTACAGGACCGATCTCAAAAGAGGAAAAGTAGATAAGCAGACCTCTATTTTGCAGGCAGTAAATTTATCATTGTTAACCAAAATAACGCAGGAGCCGGAGAAGTTTACATCGGTGCTTATCCATAGAGATGAGGTAGATACAGAACTTGATGATGAATCGTTTCTGAAAGCGCTTATTGCCATCGCGGAAAAGCGGGGACTGACCAGGACAGAAGATCAGTTAAAAACATTGATAGCTCAAAACGTAAAAGTACAACAGGCATATGAAATTGATAAATATGTGGTGCCTGAATTGCCGGATCCTGCTGGTGTTGTATGTTATTACTTCCGCAATAAAAGCGGCTTGTTTTATGGCAATCTCGAGCCATTTTATAAGATCAGGGCAACAGAGTTTACACTAGATCACAAAAATTACTGGGAAGAATGGGAAAAACAAATGCCTAATCTGCATATCATGGATGTGGATGCATCCAATCATATGATGATGCTGTCTGAACAAAAGGTGTATGAAACCATTTTTGAGTTCAGCCGCAATCTATATTCTCTTAGTGGTCTTGTATCATCGTTTTTGAGTGATTTTAAGTCCAGGACGATTGCTATACATGGTATCAAAAATACAGACGATAATATATCTGAACATATTAATGGCAAACATGTGAATGTATGAGTGAAAAAAATGTATTCATGTTTTCCGGGCAGGGAGGTCAGTATTATCACATGGGAAGCGAACTTTATACAAAAGAGCCTGCCTTCAGGTATTGGTTAGATAGTATGGACGGGTTGTACAAGGGTATTACGGGATCGTCTGTTATACCGGTTCTTTTCGATACCACAAAAGGGAAATGGCAGGATTTTTCTGATACGGTGTATACACATCCGGCCATTTTTATGGTAGAATATGCACTGGCGATGATGCTGACGGACCGGGGTGTGAAACCTGATTACGTGATAGGTACGAGTTTGGGAGAATTTGCAGCGGCAACCCTTGCTGGCATGGTCACTAAAGAAAGAGCGCTCGAATTGGTGGTCCAGCAGGCTTTGTGTATTCAACGGTTTTGTGAGGAAGGGGAGATGTTGGCTGTAATGGATACTCCGTTGTTATATGATAAGCTTGCTGCTATATTCCCAACGGTAAGTCTGGCTGCTATCAATAGCGACAATCATTTTGTTCTGGCTGGAAATAAGAAAAGCTGCGAAGCGGTGCGTAAATATTTTACGCAGCAGGAGATCTCCTTTCAGGCGCTGCCGGTTTCGCATGGGTTTCATGCTGCAAATATTGATGCCGCAGCAGGGGCTTTTCATTTATATGTAGAGAAGGATAATTTTAAAAAACCTTCCCTGTCATATATTTCATCCTTAACAGGAAAGATAATAACGGAACCTCCAGGTGGCAGTTATTATTGGGATGTTGTAAGAAAACCTATTCTTTTTAATGCTGCTTTGGATACCCTTTATGAAACAAATCATACCTATAATCTTGTGGATGTGGGGCCTTCCGGCACGCTTGCGAATTTTACGCGCCGTCATCCGCTGACGGCCCGGCAGGGATCTGTGTACCTGGTGATGAGTCCTTTTGGTAAGGAGATGGAGAATTTAAGTAAACTAAATTTTAAAAAAGACATTAATATGCTCACTACAAAAGCTAATGGCCATGATAAACTGGCGTATGTATTTCCTGGTCAGGGTTCACAGAAAAAAGGAATGGGAGAGCCTTTGTTCGACGAGTTCAGGGAGCTGACTGACAAGGCGAGCAATATTTTGGGTTATTCCTTGAAAGATTTATGTATTAATGACCCAGAAAATAAACTGGGTAAGACACAGTATACGCAACCGGCGCTTTATGCGGTGAATTGTCTGAGTTTTCTGAAGATACAGCAGACAGAAAACCGGCAGCCTGATTTTTTAGCGGGACATAGCCTGGGTGAATACTGTGCTTTATTTGCTGCAGGCGTTGTTGACTTTGAAACAGGATTACAGCTGGTGCAAAAACGCGGAGATCTGATGGCCGGCGCCCGCGATGGTGGTATGGCGGCTGTGCTGGGAATGACGGAAGATATGGTGAGAGATGTGCTGGTTAGCGAAGGGCTTCGTTCCATAGATATTGCCAATTTAAATTCCCCGAAACAAATTGTTATCTCAGGTCCTAAAAGAGATGTGGAAAACGCACGGAGCATTTTTGAGAAGGCGGGTTGTAGTTTATATGCATTGCTGAATGTAAGTGGTGCTTTTCATTCCCGCTTAATGGCAGAAGCAGGGAAAGAGTTCAGTGGATTTGTCAATCGTTTTGTATTCTCGGAGATGAAAATACCGGTTATTTCAAATGTTTTGGCTCGCCCTTATATACACAGCCAGATCGCACAGTTATTGTCAGATCAGATTACGCATTCTGTAAAATGGACGGAATCTGTTCGTTACTTAATGGGTAAAGGTGTAAACAATTTTGTGGAAGTAGGGCCGGGCAATGTATTGAAGGCAATGGTAGCGAAAATAAAAAATGAAGCGGAACCGTTAATTGTTGCCGAAGAGACGCCTTACCAGCAAAAAGTGCCAGCAGCGGACCATCAGCAGGTGATAAAAGCAACAAACAACCCTCCGGCGGAAAAAGTAACTGTAAATATCGAACCTGGTATTTTACCCAATCCTCCGGCAGTTTTAATAACGGCAGAAAAGCTGGGCAGTGAAGCGTACAAAAAGGATTATAACCTGAAGTATGCATATGTTTCCGGTGGTATGGTACATGGTATTGCATCTAAGGAAATGGTGGTCAAAATGGCGAGAGCCGGTATGATGGGGTATTTTGGTACTGGTGGATTGAAGGTACCGGATATAGAAAATGCGATCCTGTATATTCAACGGGAATTGGGTCCGCAGCAGTCCTACGGGTTTAATTTGCTGAACGGGTCCCGTGAACAGGAAACGGTGAATCTTTTGCTGAAGTATAAGGTAAGAAATGTTGAGGCGGCGGCGTATATGGAAATTACACCTGCACTGGTGAGGTTCAGGCTTAAAGGACTGCATCAAAACCCGCAGGGCCAGATAGAGACCAATAACAGGGTGATGGCAAAAGTATCGCGGCCGGAAGTGGCTGCCTGCTTTTTGAGTCCTGCTCCGGAAAGAATAGTACAAAAACTGCTGGAAGAAAACGCTATTACCAAGGAAGAGGCGGCGTTGTCTCAAAAGATACCGATGGCCGATGATATATGTGTGGAAGCTGATTCCGGCGGACATACCGACATGGGGGTGGCATCTGCACTGATACCTGCTATAATTGCCCAACGTGATGAATATATGAAGCGGTATAACTACCGGAAGAAAGTAAGGGTAGGTGCAGCCGGAGGGATTGGTACTCCCGGAGCGGCGGCAGCGGCGTTTATATTGGGGGCGGACTTTATCCTTACAGGGTCTATTAATCAATGTACTGTTGAATCGGGCGCCAGCGACGTAGTGAAAGACCTGTTGCAGGACATTGATGTACAGGACACTGATTACGCACCGGCAGGCGATATGTTTGAAATGGGCGCTAAAGTACAGGTGTTGAAAAAAGGCGTGTTTTTCCCGGCCAGGGCCAACAAACTGTATGACCTTTACCGTAATTATAACGCCATTGAGGAAATTGATGAAAAAACAAAAAACCAGCTGGAACAGCGATATTTTAAGCGGAGTATTGCGGACGTTTATGAAGATGTGAAAAAATATTATAGCGCGGAAGATATTGCACGTGCAGAAAAAAATCCCAAACAGAAAATGGCTTTTATTTTTCGCTGGTATTTCGGATATTCAACTAATCTTGCCTTGAAAGGTATTGCGGAACATAAAGTTGATTTCCAGGTACATTGCGGACCAGCATTGGGGGCCTTTAATAAATGGGTAAAAGGTACTGAACTGGAAAGCTGGCGTAAAAGAAATGTAGACAAGATAGGAGAAAAAATAATGCAGGAAACAGCAGTATTGTTAAATGAAAGATTTAAAAATCTTTTATCACAATAGAATCATTAGAAATGAAGGACTAAAAAAGGATACATGATTTTTAAAGATGCGATAGCTAGTGAAATAAGTGTTTTTTCAATTAAGGTAAGAAAGCAGAATTTTATCAATTACACCTACCTGGTAGTAGATGCCAACAGTAAGTGTGCTATTATGGTAGATCCTGCATGGGAGGAAGATAAGATTGAAGAAGTGCTGGTATCCATGAATGTTAAGCTGACAGGTATCCTCCTTACGCATTCCCATAAGGACCATACTAATTTAGTAGATTATTTTGTCGCAAAATATCATTGTAATGTTTGGATGTCGGTGGCGGAAATAGACTATTATGGTTATAAATGTGATAATTTGATAGGGTTTAACCAGGATCAGACGTTAGTTATCGGAGGGATAACTGTTAAGGTGCTGCTAACACCTGGTCATACCAAGGGGAGTACCTGTTATCTCATCAGTAATAACCTTTTTTCCGGAGATACCCTGTTTATAGAGGGTTGTGGCTTATGTTGGGGCAATGGAGCAAACCCGTATGATATGTTTGATAGTTTACAGTTGTTAAATAATAGAATTGGAAAGGAAGTACTTGTTTTCCCGGGGCATTCGTATGGAAAGGCTCCGGGAATGGCTTTTGAGGAAGTGT
>Ga0316604_10001626_pt1 | contig 19213 bp, 18 predicted proteins | sample OWC_soil_day20_C_FD_207650 | JGI IMG/M metagenome (GOLD analysis project Ga0316604, IMG submission 207650) | Wetland soil microbial communities from Old Woman Creek delta, Ohio, United States - OWC_soil_day20_CT | ecosystem: Environmental > Terrestrial > Soil > Wetlands | place: USA: Ohio... | reverse complement strand
TACTAATGCAGCTAAGATGGCTGTGGGCATGGGCGCGCGGGTTACCGTGCTTGATACATCAGCAGACCGTCTGGTTTATCTTGATGATATCTTTGGCGGGAGAATAACAACCGTTATGTCCAACAGCTACAATATTGCCAGTTGGGTAAAAAAAGCCGATCTCCTTATTGGGGCTGTATTGCTGCCTGGGGAAAAAGCGCCCAAGCTGGTTAGCGAGGAAATGGTTAAATCCATGGAACCTGGTTCAGTCATTATTGACGTGGCAATTGATCAGGGCGGCTCAGTCGAAACAATTGACCGTGTTACTACGCACAGCAATCCTACCTATATAAAACATGGTGTTGTTCATTATTCGGTGGCCAATATGCCCGGCGCGGTCTCGCGTACCTCAACTTTTGCACTGACCAATGCCACACTTGACTATGCCTTGCAAATTGCCAATAAGGGCTGGAAGGACGCACTCAAGGCTGACCCCGGGTTGGCTACAGGCCTTAATACCCATGCAGGTAAGATTACCTTCAGAGGTGTTGCCGAAGCTCATAACCTTCCGTTGACTTCAGTAGCCGAAGTGTTAGCGCACACATAAAGGGACTGTGTTTTCACACAGTCCCTGGTTCTTTACAATATGAGAAAGATGGCTACCACCAGCATTGAAGTAGCCATCTTTTTGTTTTAATTGATTATATATACTGTTAAGTCCTACTGGCTTAGATATCCCCACAACACGTAACCCCGGCCAGCGACTTGGCCTGAGTTACTGCCCGAAGTACGGCCTGCTCAACCGCTCTGGCGGCTAATACGCCGACAATATTGATATCGACCACAACCTGACCGGTTCCTAATGCAAAAATAGTATCGCCATCAAACAGCGTATGTGCCGGTCGGATGGTTCTGGCATAGCCATTATGAGCCATCGACGCCACCTTAGTGGCCTGCCCTTTGGTCATAATTGCATTAGTAATAACCGCACCAATGGTAGTATTACCGGCAAACCGATTGCTTGGTTTTTCCTGCTGAACAAGCAAACCCTCTTCACAGTTTAAAAAAGCAAAGGGATTAGTTTGAAAGGCACCAGCCACAATACTGCCATTAGTGGGATTAACTACATCTCCCAGACAATTGACGGCGACAATTGCACCTACCATTAGACTGCCACTACCTAGGCACACTGCCCCAATACCGCCTTTCATGGCATGCTCGGCACCAAAAAATTTTCCTACTGTCGCCCCTGTGCCGGCACCTACCGAGCCCTCGGCCAAATCCTGACTGCCAGCCGCCTGACAGGCCCTATAGCCCATGCGCTTATCCGGGCGTACCCGATAATCACCGCAAGTTAAGTCAAACAGCACCGCTCCGACCACAATCGGCACCTTGGTTACACCAACATCAAAACCGCGGCCCTGCTCCTCCAAGTATTGCATGACCCCTGCTGCCGCGTCCAGACCAAAGGCACTGCCGCCTGCAAGCAAAATGCCATGCACCTTGTCCACATAGTTTACCGGATTAAGCAAATCCGTTTCCCGCGTGCCTGGCGCACCACCACGCACATCCACCCCAGCGGTTGCGCCAGCAGGACAAAGTATGACCGTACATCCAGTAGCTGCCACCTGGTTGTCAGCATGCCCAATACGTATTCCGGGAATATCTATTAACTTTGCCATATTCCTACTCTTTCCCATGCAATTTTCAGGCATGGCTGGATTTTATTTAAGAAACGCCGGCAACCAAGTCGCAATTTCTGGAAAGAAAGCTAAGGCAACCATCAGCAGTACCATCACCAGACCGAACGGCAATACACCTTTAACGATTTCCTCCATCCGTGTATTTTCGCTAATTCCCTGAATGACAAACAAGTTCATCCCCACAGGTGGGGTAATCAGTGCCAACTCCATATTAATGACCATAATTACACAAAACCATATTGGATCAAAACCGAGCTTCATAATAATAGGATATAAAATCGGCAAGGTAATAAGAATGATTGATACAGTCTCCAGAAAACAACCCAAGAATAATAGCACCAGATTAATGAGTAGAAAAATTATCCAACGGCCAGCATCCAACGCAATTACGAATTCGGTCATTTGCTGGGGCAGCTGCAGCACTGTTAAGACAAAGCCAAACAACATAGCGCCGATAATTATGGCAAAAATCATGGTTGTTGTTTTAACACTATCTGCAAGAATGTTTGACATGTCCCGCCAGGTGAGCGTCCTATACACAAAGAAGGTAATAAAGAGACTGTAGATCGTACCAACTGCAGCCGCCTCAGTAGGAGTAAACCAGCCGGCGTAGATCCCGCCCACAACAAGAACAGGCAGCAGAAGCCCCCAGAAAGAATGGCGCAGCGCATCCAGCCTTTCTGCCCAAGAGGCGGCTGGTTCCGGGACTACATTTCTAGACTGGAACACGACCAACATAATAAATAGCAGCGTCAGCAGTACTCCCGGTACAACCCCTGCTATAAATAATTGACCAACAGATTCACCGGTAATCGAACCATATAGAATCATCGGGATACTCGGCGGTATGAGAATACCCAGGGTTCCACCAGCCGCCACTGAGCCAAGTACAAGCTGCTTGTTATAACCGCGTGATAACATCTCAGGAATAGCCACCGCCCCAATAGTTATAGCAGTAGCTACACTAGATCCGGAAATAGCAGCAAAGATAGCACAGGCGATAATAGTTGCTATTCCTAAACCACCAGGTAAATGGCGCAGCCATTTACTGGCCACCTCAAATAAATCACTGCCGACTTTGCCGCTAAGAAGGATCTGACTCATTAGCACATATAACGGTATCGCTGTAAGCACAAAGTCGTCAAGCGACTTATAGGCAATATTCGGAACTTGGGCAAAAGAAGCAGCACCACCAGCCAAAAAGTACATGCCCGCCAACCCGGCAAGACTAAGACTAAAGGCCACCGGCACACCCGCAAGCAGGAGTAACAATAATAAAGCGATCAAAGCTTCCACTTAGTCGTCCCTCCTTTGCGATGCTATCTCAGAAGCAGGCCGGCGCTTAGTGCTTAGATCTAAGATGTCCAAAATAATTTTGCGGACAAGCTGCAAAAACAGCAACAAGAACCCTACCGGCAGCGATAGTTGCGGAATGAATAATGGCACCCTAAGCGTACTAGGCGAAGTATTATTCATCTGATATGACTTCAATACCATATCCCAACTCTCCATTAGAAAAACCAAACACATCCCCAGTGAAACAATGCCAACAAAAATAGTAAGACAAGTATTACTGCGTTTAGATAGCCTTGCTGTCAAAATATCTACTCGAATATGTTTATCATCAGCATATGTAGCCGCTAACCCGAGGAAGCCGCTTGCCAATACCAGGTACACTGACATTTCCAGAGACCACTCGGTAGGAGCATCAAAGAGGCCGCGGACAATAACTTCATAACATACCATAACTGCTGTAGCCAGCAGAAACAACCCTGCAAGCACGGTTGCCAAGCTCGTTACTTTCTGGATAATCTGGTCAACCATCTCTACCACTTTACGCAAAACAATACCTCCTGCAATAACAACACAATTATTTGAGACCTTTGCAGATATTAATCAAGTCCTGTCCTATTTGTCCAGTACGTTTAACAAACAGCGCTTGCACTGATTCAGTGGCCTTTTGCCAAACAGGAATTTCACTTTCAGGCACAACATAGACTTCTACACCTTTATCTTTTAATGCCTGCAGTGTCTTTTGATCCTCATTTTTAGCTTCAGCTCTGATCGAATCGCCTACCTCTTTAGCAGCCTCCTGCATAATCTTTTGCTGTTCTGGCGTCAGGCTATTCCAAAACTTGAGATTGATTGATACTACAAACTCAGGAAAAGCATGATTGGTCATGGTAAGGTATTTAGAAACCTCATACATTTTACGTTCATACATAGCCGTCGTACCAGAGGTTTGTCCATCGATCGTGCCACGCTGCGTAGCCATATAGACTTCACCAGATCCCATAGTCACAGGCGATGCCCCTAATGCTTTAACAGTTTCTGAAGGAAGTTCACCATAGCCCCGCAGTTTTAAGCCTTTAAAATCTTCCGGTTTAGTAAGCGGGCGTTTGTTGTTAGCAAATTGAACAAACCCATAATCGGCCCAAATTAATACCTTAGCGCCCTTTTTCTCCATTTCTCCGGATAATTTGTCACCCACTCCGCCGGTAATGGCCTTTTCGATACGATCATAGCTAGGAAACAAAAATGGCACATCAAAGATCTCCATCGCAGGAATAACCGACGACCACATGGCTGTAGAATTAAGCCCCATCTCTACCCCGCCGTTCATGACAGCGTCATTCATGCTTTTATCATTATAAAGCTGGCCTGACGGATAAATATTTATCTGAATATTGCCTTGTGACTTTTCATTTACCTTCTTGGCGAAATCCTCCATACCCCGTGCTAAGTGATGGGCAACAGGCAAATTATGAGCCAATTTAGCCACAACCTTACCATTAGTCCCAGTGCTGGCTGGCTGCTTTTGGTCTGACTTGCCACACCCGGCCAATACAACTAACGATGCTACCACCAACAATGTTATTACTGTCCGAATTATTCCTGATTTTTTCATGTGTTTTTCCCTCCGCCGCATTTATACTTTCGCTCTAGTTCCTGAAATAACTTACGTAATTTTGTCGCTTTGTCAGTCAGATTTTTCATTCCCTCCTTTTTAAAACTAAAAAGCCCCTATTGGCATATCACTATGCCAATAGGGGCGAATTACTCGCGGTACCACCCTACATTATACTTACAGTCCGGTTAACGCTCGGAAGTCGCTTTTGTCTACTTGCACCTATTAGAGTTCAACAAAAGAGTTCATGGGGGAGATTTACTAACGGCTGCCGCACCGGTTCACACCTGCCACCGGCTCTCTGTTGCAGCTTAGCCGCTACTTTAACCCAATCATTACCTTAGCTATGAATTTCGCTATCTTGATAAAACTGTCCATTAGCAACGTATATTTGTTTAGAACTACCAGTTATATTGTAGTGAGCAGCATCAAAAAGATGTAACTATGTTATACATTATCACAGCTTGCTTATATTTTGTCAATAATGTTCCTACCGGAAACAACTTCTTAACTGAGCTTACTGCTTCTGTTCCAGCATAGAAGCAGTAGTAGCAATTTCCTGGCATTTAGCTGTTACTTCTTCAATAGGACAATCGCTAACATTCTAACAATTAGCATAACTTTGTTTTATTCTTGATAATTATCAATTATCCTGCAATAAAATAGCATTTTACATATATTTTGTTGGTAATTATTTCTTGACTATGATATACTTAACATCTCCCCGGTCAATTTTTATTCCATGTTGGCTTACACCCAACCTTTACCAAAGGCGGTTGCCGACAGGCTTTAGCCGCGGCGATAATATAATGTAGCGTTAGATTCTATAGCCTTGGTTTCCACTGGCTTGGCTGTAGCAAATTTACAAAACTGAATTTTTTTTGCTCTTGAGCAAATTTTGATATTACCAAGATGAGCTGACCATCTTTGAAAGATCATAGTAGATTCCATTATTTTATCCCAACAGAAAGAGTAACTTTCTTAAAAACAGGATAAAGGCAGGCTCGACACAAGCCAAGACTGCCTTTATCATTACGGCAAAGCGTATATAACCCCTTATAGACTGGTGATACTATTTTAAAATGATTTACAGAGCCAAAAGGAGGCTACACTAATTGGAAAAATTTAGAGAGCTAGGAATTAGCGATTTAACAATACGCGCCCTTAGCGATATGGGCTTTGAAGAGCCGACACCGATTCAGGAACAGGCTATCCCGATATTACTTGCCGGTAAAGATTTGGTTGGACAGGCTCAAACCGGTACTGGTAAAACAGCCGCATTTGGCATTCCCTTATTAGAAAACATTGGTAAAAGTGTTGGAGCTATTTTCGGAATTGTGTTAACCCCAACCCGTGAACTGTGCATTCAGGTGGCCGAAGAACTCAACAAACTTGGGCAGTTCTCAAATGTACGGACCCTCCCTATCTATGGTGGGCAGGATATTCAGCGTCAAATTAAATCCTTACAAAGGAAACCGCAAATCATTGTCGCTACCCCTGGTCGACTAATGGACCATATGGATCGCCGTACAATTAAACTTAACGATATCAAAATGGTAGTTATGGACGAAGGCGATGAAATGCTCAACATGGGCTTCATCGAGGATATTGAGAAGATATTGAGCGCTACCCCTGATTCCCGCCAAACTTTGCTCTTTTCGGCTACCATGCCTCGTCAGATTCAAAACTTGGCCCAGCGGTTTTTAAAGGACCCGGCACTTATCAGCATCAAGTCCAAAGAAGTAACTGTTCCACTTATTGAGCAGTATTATATGGAAGTACTTGACAGACAAAAATTCGACGTGTTCTGCCGCCTCCTTGATATTCAGTCGCCAGAACTGTCGATTGTTTTCGGCAGAACTAAACGCCGGGTAGATGAACTGACCGAAGGCTTGAAAAAGCGTGGTTATTCGGCTGAGGGCATTCACGGCGACCTTACCCAAGCCAAACGCGATTCCGTCCTGCGCCAATTCCGCGAAGGCATTATTGATATTCTCGTCGCTACCGATGTGGCTGCCCGCGGCTTAGACGTCAGCGGTGTTACCCATGTTTACAACTTTGATATTCCCCAGGATCCGGAAAGCTATGTGCACCGGGTTGGTCGTACAGGCCGCGCCGGCCAAACCGGTCTGGCCATGACCTTTGTTATCCCCCGGGAGCTAGACCATTTACGTTCAATCGAACGGCTTACTAAACGCAAAATTGTGCGGATGCCTGTACCTACCGTAACTGAAGCTATTGAAGGCCAGCAGCGTTTAGCTGTTGAAAAATTACTCAATCAGATTGAAGACGGCGGGCTTGAGCAATACCGCGGCCGGGCCGAAGAGCTGCTCACTGAAACAGATTCTGTTGCCTTGCTGTCGGCCGCACTAAAACTATTAACCAAAGAGCCAGATGGTACACCCATTAAAATTACTGAGGAGGCACCGTTACGCAGCCGTTCCTACGGCGGCGGCAAACGCAGACCGCAGGAAAATAGAAAACCCGCCTCAGCCGGTGGCAAACCGCGTTATAAACCAAACGGCTTTAGAAAATAGCCATAACGAATATACACAAAAAACAGGAAGTCACAGCAACACTCTGTGACTTCCTGTTTTTTAGCCATTAGCAAAATTACCATTTTTAAATACCGGGATAATCTCCCCTGTTGCTGTTGTCCCGGTTATCTCCAAATCGACTGTACCAATCATAAAATCAACATGTACCATAGAATCATTAACTCCGGCTTGCTCTAGCTCTTTCGGGTTCATAGTAGCCCCGTTTTCCAGACAGGTCGGATATGCCTTACCAATAGCCAAATGGCAGGAGGCATTTTCGTCAAATAGTGTATTATAAAACAAGATATTAGCATTAGAGATGGGGGAATTAGCGGGAACAAGGGCTACCTCGCCCAGATAGTATGAGCCTTCATCTGTTTCTATAAGCTTTTTAAGCACCTCATCCCCCTGCGCCGCCTTACAGTCAACAATGCGCCCGTCTTTAAAGGTCAGTGTAAAGTTATCAATCAGTGTGCCATTATAATTGAGCGGCTTTGAACTCACTACCACACCATTGACACCCGACTTCTTCGGGAGAGTAAACACCTCTTCTGTCGGCATATTGGCAACAAACTCGATACCATCGGCTGTGTATTCCGACCCACCAAGCCATAGGTGCCCAACTGGCAATTCAACTCTTAAATCAGTGCCCAGCGAGTTTTTATAGTGGAGCAACTTGAATTTATGGGAATTTAGATAATCCATACTTTGTTTTAACTGACGACTGTGTTCCTGCCAAGCAGCAACCGGATCAGCAGTGTCCACCCGCACGGCCTTGAAAATGGCCGTCCATAACTTTTCCATAGCTTCCTCAGCAGATACCTCGGGGAATACCTTCTGCGCCCAGGCCTGAGTAGGTATTGACACAACACTCCAGGCATTTTTGTTACTCATCATACGTTCACGATACTCTTTAAGTGCCGTATTACCGGCCTTTTGTACCCTAACTACCCGCTCGGGGTTTACATCCTTTAATAATTCTGGATCAGAAGCAGCAATACTAATAAAGGCCGCTCCCTGGCGGGCATAGAAGAGATAAAATTCCTTCTGCCATTCGGGGAATTCATCAAATATCTCATCAGGTGCCTGTAAAAACTTAATCTTGGAAGATAACTCATCCTTCCAATTCATAACCACCTCTCTGGCACCAGCCTTGTAGGCAAACGCGGCAATGCTTCTGGCAAAGGGAGCACATTCCAGTGGCGAAGAGATGACGAGCGTTTGATTTTGCTGAATATTTATCCCTGTTTTAACTACCAATTCAGCATACTTTTCCAACATAGCAGGTTTCATAGTAACTCCTTTCCATCACTTTCAGTGTATTATCTGGTATTACTTTCTTTATTCTTAACACATACTATTCACTTTATCATGAAATGACAAATACACAAATAAAAACGTTATCTGCTCCTTTGACTGAAGAAAATAACGTTTGGCTTCTGAGCTATCAGAGAAAGTCTTTACGAATTGGGGTGAATGCGTCAATAAGAATGGAATCATCCTCCAGGGCGACAACTCCATGCAGCGTTTTACGGGGTGCATAATAGGTGTCCCCACGCTTGATAATACTTTTTTTCTCGCCAACAATAAGTTCAAAACTTCCTTGGGCCACATAGCCAATTTGTTCATGCTCGTCATGGCTGTGCGGCTGACCAATGCCACCTTTTTTAAACCCAAACTCAACCAGCATCAAATCTTCACCATAACTTATTACCCGCCGGGTAGTCTTATCTGTAAGCTGAACGCATGGCAAATTAGTGTTATTCATAAAGAATACCTCCGCTACTATATTTTTTATTCCTTAGAACATCAGTGCATTTTTCCTGTATTTTTTTCAATTATTCATCACTAACGTAATTGGTCTTGAGTGTTACAGCAATTATTCCCATTTGCTTAATGACAATACTATTATAATACAAAATCGTTAACTACGTCACTTCTTAAACTTTAAGATTATTGAAATTGCAGACACGGCTTGCAACAAGCCTTTAGCAAACGGAAGCCAATGTTGCCCTTATCTTGCTTGTACGAAATACTTTATATTTGTCATACATTTCTTTCGTGGGCAAAAAGTCCTAAAGCTCTAGGTCTAAATACCTAATTATTTCTTGACATTTTATTAAAATATATGTAAAAATATATAATATATTTTTACATAATGACAAAATGCTTCCAGTCGCTAAAGCTGTCTCAAAATAAGCTTGCATAAATATATATTTTGCTGCTGTTATAATAATTTATAGATCATGCACTCAGGCATTGGCCTGCTTTTTTTATACATGAGGTTGAGTTTTACAGGATGATATCCCCCCCTATTAGGGCAGGGTTATACATACTATTACTAAAGGTAATGAAATTAGATTTTTTGTTTTAGTCAACACGAAGGCTAACTATGTTTTCAGTAAAAAGGGGGCAAAAGTCATGAGCAATCCTACAGAAAGCAGTAAAAAAGTAGAAATAAACATGCGCTTATCTGAATTTGAAATTCCTCCCATGCAGGATGTATTAATCATCGGAAAGAAGGCACCCATCGGTCCGGAGGCAGCAAAGAGAATGGTAAATATTTTATCGCCCGATCAATATGAAATAAGAAAAACAGAGCACCCGACTATTGAAGCGATTGTCGTAAGAAAGTCCTTACTCAATATGTTGCCTCAAGATAAATTAGTGTCGCTAGTTTTAGAAGAAGGAGAAAAAATTGCTAACGAAACAATGATACTAAAGGTACAACTTAATATTACTATTATTGTTAGCAAATCAATAGAAATATGATCCGCTATGTATGTGACATAATGATTAAAAAATATTTTATAGTTGATGTACTTGACGGTCTGCGCTATATTCAAAGTCTTGTTTCCGAAAATGAATGCGATGGCTTCCCGGTAATGGAAGACGACCAAATTGTCGGGGTGCTAACATATAAAAATTTATTGCAAGCACATCCCAACAGGATTGCCGCAGATGCCATGTCAGATCATATTGTCTATATCGATGCTCATTCATCGATATGGAAATCCAAAGAAGCTTTTGATACTAACAATACTGATCTGCTATTGGTTCGGGACAACAATCAACTTGTGGGCATCATTACGAAATCACTCTTAGAGGTTGAGTTAGGAAAGCACACTGATCTTTTAACAGCGCTTCCTAAAAGCGATTTTATCTATTATAATGCTACGCGATTAATCGAAAGTAATCAAGAAATGTCTCTAGCATTTTTTGATGTTAATAATTTTGGCCTTATTGATAAAGAGCACGGTCATATCGCTGGAGATATTATATTAAAGGAATTAGGAACAATCCTAAAAACTAATATGACAGAACAAACATATGTATCTAGATTTGGCGGCGATGAATTTTTAGTGCTTACCCCATATTATGTTGATAAGTGCTACATTTTTGCCCAAAATCTATTAAGGATAATTTCCCGTTATACGTTTCATAAAAATATTTCCGTTACAGTATCAGCAGGCATTGTTGAAAGAAAAGAGACGCAAGAGAACTCACAGAATATACTTCGTACAATTTCTAATCTTATTAATCTTGCCAGCTTGGCCTCGACAAAGGCAAAAAAAGAAAAATGCGAATTAAGTATCGCAACTAATAATGCTACCTGTAATTTTTCTGTCTAAACTACATGACACCACATAGTAAAGAAAACCACCTAAACTCTAATTCGAAAGAGTTTAGGTGGTTCTTCTTGCCGCAACCTTTATTGATCCGCAATTTCACTCATGCGGTTAGACCGCACATCGTTTAGTGACCGCAGCAACCACCTTGACCATGTTGATGCTGTGCACCACCACAGGCATGTTTAACCCCATTGTCCAACTTCATCTTTTTCATGCTGCCACATTGGGGACAAGCAATCTCATAACCATGTTTTCCGCCTTCAGTACAGGGAGCTACCTCCCAAACCTGATGACAATCAACACATTCAAAAACCCGATTACTCATAACGTAATTTCCTCCTTCAATAATAATAGTCCTGCCTTCCACCAACGCCGTCGCGATTTTTCGCCTGGCAGAATACAAGATTCTTTGAAACGTCGGTCTGGATAAGCCCATCAGCGACGCACAAATAGCTTGCTCAAAATCCTTGATATCTTTCAGGCGGATTGCTTCCAATTCTTCCAGTTGCACAACAACTGGCTTTTTCCCGCACTCAACCTCAGGGGAAAATTTCCTACATAATGGTTCTTCAGCAATTAATCCGCAGCAACGCTGCCTTGGCACAAACTATCAGCTCCTTTTGAGCATATGCTCATTTATATTATATACCCATTTGTCAAAAATATTCAAGAGGGAATAAGAAAAACTATCGATTTATAGTCTTACGTAGCTTGGGCGACAATATCATCGCCACTACCACTCCAACACCAGAAGTCATGAGTGAGCTTGGTATATTGGCAAAAGCCGTCGCCAAACTACCTGTTATTTGCCACCATGCCACAATATAACCGCCTAGTGTCCAAGCTGCTGCCAATACACAGCCGATCAAGGCACGCCAGGCCCAGCTGCCTTCACTAGTTACCGACGCAGGCCACACACCTTTGGCAACAAAGCCAACAATAAAGCCAGCAGTACCCTTGATTATAAAAGACCAGGCCGTATAAGGTGAGAAGCCCATGAGCAGGTCATAGAAGGCTGACCCAATGGCACCAGCCAAACCTGCATAGACACCGCCGAAACAAATTCCAACAGTAAATATAAAAGCGGTACCAAGATGAACCATAGCCCCTACACCAAATGGAATTTTGAGCGAAGTAGCAATAGCGCACATGGCAGCTAACACACCACTATAAACAATGTCTTTTGTAGTCAGCTTGCGTTTTTCATTCATATTATTCATTTTCTCCTTATATATAACGTAATAGATTACTTATTACTGCTTTGTCCACATCTGGACCAGCCAAGGCAAAGCCTTTTCCAGCATCACACCTTCTCTGGTGGGGGTACCTGCCTCGTAGGTAGTCTTGATCGTCATGGCGACAAAATCGGCTGCCAGTTGCATAGCTGCAGATACACTATACTGAGACAGCAAGCCCCCGACCAGGATACTGGCAAAAATATCACCTGTTCCAGGATATTTCGCTGGAATATGCTCGCTGAGAACTTGCCAGAAAGAGCCAGTACACTGCTCATAACCAATATTCATAATTTGTTTACCGTCAAAGGGAATTCCTGTCATGATAACAACTGACGGACCAAAGCCAGCCAGCCGTACAAGCCATTCTTTGAGCAAATCAACCGCTACTGCTTGCTCCGTATAATCCTCGCCTAAGAGAAAACAGGCTTCGGTAAAATTGGGGGTAATAATATCTGCTTTGCTAACAAGCCGTTTCATATGTTCTTGCATTTGGAGTGTATAAACTGAATAGAGCTTGCCTTCATCCCCCATCACCGGATCAACTAGTATCAAGGGCTTGTTGGCTGAAAATTCCTCGATAAAGTGAATTACTGTATCAATTTGCTCTTCTGAGGCTAAAAAGCCGCTATAGATACAGTCAAAATCAATGCCTTCTCTTTGCCAGTGATAATAAAAATCAGCCATACGCTCTGTAAAATCACAAAAAGCTATCTTCGTGAAGCCACCCAAGTGCGTGCTTAACACCGCCGTCGGCAACGGACACACTTGAATGCCCATACAGGATAATATCGGCATAATTACGGTTAAGGAACACCGACCAACACAAGAAATATCATGAACAGCCGCAACCCGCGGAACGCGTAAACTCATGGTTTTTGGCCTTCCTGGGCAGCCAGCTTGCTCACTGCCATGAACAAGACCTGAGTACCAGCAGTAATATCCCTGATATTGGCCCATTCTGCCGGATTGTGACTGATTCCGTCTTTGCAGGGTATAAACAACATCCCTGCAGGAGCAATCCCAGCCAAATGCATGGCATCATGGCCGGCGCTGCTGGGCATCAGCCTGCTGGCATACTGCCCGGCCTTCGCTATGCCCTGTAAGAATTCGACTATTTCCCGGGAAATTTCAACAGGTTTTTCATCAGTAAGTGTTCTACTAGTTATTGCCACACCACGGCGTTTTTTTATTTCCCCCAAACCTGCTGTCAACTCTTGTATTACCTGTTGTTTGCTAGTCGCACTAATGCCGCGAATATCAATTCCCAGTTCAACACGTCCGGGGATAACGTTCATAACTCCTGGCGCAGCCGTAATCATACCAACTGTGCCTACAGTACCGTTATGAGCTTCCTGCCCTGCCAGCTTTTCCACCAGCAGTATTATCTCGGCGGCCGCTGTTAAGGCATCTTGCCGCATATTCATAGGCGTAGCCCCAGAATGGTCTGCCTGTCCAGTAACCACTACTTTAAAGCGGGTCGGGGCCGCAATCCCGGTGATAATACCAATCTGCTCACCTGCGTTCTCTAGCACTGTACCCTGCTCAATATGTAGTTCAAAAAAAGCCTTAATCGCACCAGTATACCTCGCGGCAGCAACCTGCCCAGGATCAAGCCCCCGCTGCCGCATAGCTTCGGCCAGCGTCATACCCTGTTTGTCCATAAGTTGCTCCAGCTGAGTTGGCAACAGTTCACCACAAAAAGCCTTACTCCCCATTGTCGCCATGCCAAAACGGCTGGACTCTTCGGCCATGAATACCACAACCTCAATGGGATGATAGGTTTGTGTTCCCGCCGCTTGCAAACACTGGACTACTTCGATGGCAGCCAATACACCCAGCACGCCGTCAAAGTTGCCGCCATTTGGCACACTGTCAATATGTGAACCCAGCATGACAACAGGCGCTGCATTATCGGTTCCTTCCCGCCGGCCAATAAGATTACCAAACGCGTCAACGCGTACAACAAGTTCTGCCTGTTGCATGAGCTCAATAATGAATTCCCTTGCCTCCCAATCGGTATCACTGAAGGCCAAACGCGTAATGCCGCCGTCGGCCTGCACACCAATAGCTGCCAGCTTACGGAAATTTTCTTCTAAACGCTTGCTACAAACCAAGCTTATACCCCCTCGACTACATTTTCACCAATTTTCCCCTGCCTTGCTCTTTCCCAATTCATAACGATAATGGCCAATAAGGTTACTGCTCCACCGGCAATCTGAATAGGCAGCACACGTTCCCCTAAGATAAAATAGCCGCTAATTACACCCACAACAGGAACCAAATTCAGATACATAGTGGTAATTGCAACATCCAACTGCTTAAGTACATACATATAAAATAGATAACCAAGCACCGAACAGCATAGTGACAAAAATAAAATATGCCCCCACGCAGTCAGTGAAAGCATCTGCCAGTCGCTGCGCTCTATAAAGGATAATGGTATGAGAAATATTGTACCAATCATTGTTTGATAGGTTGTCATGCACATTCCTGAATACCTATTCTGTAGTGATTTATTAACAAGTGTATAGAAAGTCCAGGACAACATAGCTCCCACTACAAATAGATTCCCCACAAAATTGGCAGAATCTAAATCAAGCTGACCATTGGCTGTTACCGAAAGATAGGCACCGACAATCGCAATGGCTATTGCGATTAGCTTTATCACCGATACTCTTGCTCCAAAAAATAGTATATCCAAGCCAATTGCCAGAATGGGGATAATTGTCACTATCAGTGAGGCATTGGCAGCTGTCGTCAATTTTATACCAATATTCTCAAAATAGAAATATAGCGTAATGCCTAAGCAACCAGCTAATACCATCGATAAAATATCAGCCTTGGCCAGCTTGGCACCAGGCTCAACTCTTTTGAGTAACACCCACAGTAGCACTGAGGCAATTACAAAGCGAATCGCCGCTGTCGTAACAGGCGGCACCTCGGTAACTGTAATTTTGATACTTACATAAGATATTCCCCAAAAGAGAATTGTCACCAACATCAGCATGTTAGCCAATACGCATTTCTTATTCCTCAGACCTTCGCCAGCCTGCACTTCTGCCCTATTTTCCCGCATAACAACATCCTCCTGCTCTTTTTTTCTATCATACCGGCAAAACTAATAGGCGTATTGTAAAAAATTGATCTTAGTCGATGAATTGAGACTCCTCACAGCTTTTGTACTTATCAGGCGTCACACCTGTATGGCTTTTGAACACTTTATGAAAGTGGCTCTGGTCATAAAAACCGGTTTTATAGGCCACCTCTGTTATCTGGTTGTTTTGCCTTAACAATTTCTTGGCACAATTAACCCGCAGCAGTGTTTGATACGTATGGGGCGGTATACTGAATTCTTCCTTGAAAGAGCGGATGATAGTAAACTTATTTAGGTCTGATACTTGTTCCAACTCTTCCAATGTAATTCTTCTTAAATAGTTATTGTCCAGATATTCTTTTATGATTTTTAATTTAGGCAATTCTTTTGCTCTGCTGCACTTTTTCCAAAGTGCCATACCTCGAACTGCCTGTTCTTCAAAAAAACCGATTATGCCTGCTTCTTTTTCCAGCGGGCTTATCGGTTTAATCAGGCGCTCAAGCATACTTCTCAGAGCAGTATAAGACTGAAAGTTAGCCTGCCCTGTCACAACTGGTTGACACAAAGCAGGTAATCCTTTGCTGGCAAAGAATCGCTGCATCCAACCTGCTTCAATAAAAAGCATTTTGTACTTCCATTGACCATACGACTGCGGATTGCAGGAATGAACCAGACCAGGCGGAATGAGCACAACGGTCTGGGGATTAACCCTTGTCGTTTTGCCCTCATACCAAAAAGAACTGCTACCGGTCTCCACTACCCCTAAGGAATACTCCTCGTGAGAATGCTTCTTATAACAAAGGCGATCAGCATCACATAGTTTCAACTCAAAAAACGGCAAATCAGCATCACGATAAAATTGCACTCCCGCCACAGCAATTCCTCCAATTCCCCACTACCTATATACACGCGTTGAAGATTTTTGCCAACTAGCCCTTACCATTTACTTCCTCCGCCATCTCTACTCTCGCCACAGGCTGGACACCCTGCAGTTGGGTTAACAACATGCCAGCTAGCATTAAGGCACAGCCCACTAGTTCCTGAAAACCCAGCCGTTCGTCCAGCAGCAAATAACCGCCAATAGTGGCAAAAACCGTTTCCATACTGAGAATAATGGCCGCCTGTGCCGGTGGAGAATGTTTTTGGCCAACCACCTGCAAAGTGTAAGCAATTCCCACTGAACAAAAGCCGCCATACAGAATGGGGATGAGTGCCCCGCTAAGCCCCGCCAGAGTTATAGTCTCCAACCCCAGAGCCGTACCCATACTCAGCAAACCGCAGGTAACAAACTGAAAAAAGGACAACTTCAGCACATCCACCCTATCGGCAAAGTGATCAATCAACAAAATATGTACCGTCCAGAATAAAGCGCCTATCAATTGCAGCAAATCACCATAGGCAATAAAAAAACTTTCCTTAACACATAACAAATACAATCCTACCACAGCCAACACAGCGCTAAGCCAGGTAGCCTTGCTAACATGCTGCTTGAGAAATATCCCTAAAATAGGTACAAGTACAATATATAGACAAGTAACAAATGCGGCCTTGCCTGCTGTTGTATAAATAAGGCCAATTTGTTGCAAAGAAGCTGCCGTAAACAAAATCAAGCCAGCTAAAAACCCTGGCAGCAAAGCTCCCGTGGCCTTCACTTTGGGTGATGCTTGCGGCTTATTTTGAAAATAGAAAATCAACGGCAACAGCGAAAGACTGCCCAGTACAAATCGTACTCCATTAAAAGTAAAAGGTCCTACATGCTCCATGCCTACCCGTTGCGCCACAAAGGCAAAGCCCCAAATAGCAGCCGCCAATAATAACAGTAGATTTGATTTCATCGCACTCATAATTATCCAAACTCCTTTTGCTAATAGACCAAGCCCCTTCCTAGAACAAATAGAAAAGGGGCATTGCTACAATACTACCACCAAATTAGCCATTCGTCTAGTTAAGAAGGCCTTCCTAATCGCTCTGCTCTGTCATTTTTGTACATTTCTTGCTGCCTCTGTCTGCGAAAAATGCTGGTAAAATAAAACAGCTTCATGCTATATTATAGAGAAATATATATATTGGAGGGAGAACAATCGAAAGATGGCAGATAAACCATTAAAAAGCGACACTATTCTAAGTCACATTGATGCCCATAACCTTGCCGAAAAGATTGTTGAAATAGATGAACCAAACGTTAGCTTCTTCATTTTTCAACTGGGGGACTATTTGTTTGCCTTCGGAGGCAGTCAAGCCCGTGAAATACTGCCATATACGGGGCTAACCTGGATTCCTGGTGCAACTGCGCTCATTCCGGGAGTAATCAACCTACGCGGCGATGTAGCTGCAGTGCTTGATTTGAAACAAATGCTTGGTATGAATGAGGCTAGTCATGAGACAACAGGTGCTTTCTTAGTAATGGTACGGCCTGGTGACGGGCGAAATGGAATTCTGGTGGATACTATCGTAGATGTTGTTGAGGTACCTAATTCTGAAATTAAACAGGTACTGTCAACCCTAGACGAACGTTTCAAGCGTTTTGCATCAAGTCAGTTTGAATATAGACGTAACCTGGTAACGGTATTGGACGCTGCTTTACTTATAGAAAAGGCACATTCCTAACGTGGTTATGGATATGTACCAGAATGAACTCCAACTATTGATCATTTCGCTGGGTGACAGGTGCTATGGAATTGATATTGACCAAATTGCTTATTTGACGAATTTTGAGCCAACCGAAACTGCTGTAGATCTCGAACAACTGCTCGCAGCAGGTCCTTTTGCAAATTGCCATTATTCAAGAATGCTACTCATCAAGCAGAAACTGCAAACACCAATCCTCATTAATGAGCCTGACGAGGTGACAACATGCAAAGTCGGCGATATTCGTAAACTGCCTGATATTCTGACTGCAGCCGCGGGAAATAAAGGTGTCTGGGGACTTTTACCGCAGGAAAATAACCTAATCATACTGATTGACTTTTACAAAAATCATCTATTTAAACAACTCACACGTACTATCGATAAGCAGATATACGGTGCAGTCACAAGGAGCGAATATAAATGAACAGTAGTCTTAAGGTAAAAATAATTGGACTTATGGCGCTTTTCATGTGTTGTTTAGTAGCCTTATTGTCCTATGTTTCTGTTACTAGCACCCTTCAGCGCGGTGAAGTCCGGTTGCGTGAATACCAGGATATGCTTTATAAGCAAAAAACAGATAACATGAAAAATCTTGTTGAAGCAATTTCCAGTGCTGCTTCCTTAATGACAGAGGACGAGGCAAAACAATTTGTGCGCAATGCCCGCTATGGTGTTGATGGGTACTTTTTGGTTATTAATACCAATGGGAGTCTGGCTGTCCATATTGATCAAGCCTTGGAAGGGCAGTCTTTAACAACGATAAAAGATGCCGATAATCAAGCTTTTTTGCTGAAGCTGCTTGAACAATGCAAAGAAAAAGGTGAAGGTACAATCCAGTATACCTGGCTAAAACCAGGTTCCGCAAAAACCGAACCCAAATTATCGTATGGCAAGGTCATCGGCAAGTGGAACTGGCTGGTAGTAACAGGCGTATATCTCGATGATGTAGCGGCGGCTGTCCATAAAGAAGAAAGCGATATTCAACAAGAGGCATGGACTACGGTACAAAGATATTTATTGATAGCAGCTTTTGCACTTGTACTTATTATTGCAGTAGCCGGTTTCTTTATTAATCGTTATATAGCCCGGCCATTGACCGGAGCCATTACAAAAGTAAATACCTATGCGACAAAAATGGATGAAACCGTGACAACCCAGGCCAGCTTTTCAATTGAGCTTTCCTCTTCTGTAAGCGAGATTTCGGCAACTATGGAGGAATTTTCGTCATCAGCTATTTTAATTAGTAATCATAGCCAGGGTGTGGCCGATAGTGCTGCGCAGACTTTGCAAAGAACCCGGCAAGGCGTTGCTGAAGTCGAGGCCTTGATGGAAAAAATGAAGGAAATCTATAATGATAATCAAGTAAACATTCAGGAGATTGTTGCCTTAGGTCATAAGTCCAAAGAAGTTACCAAAATCATGGAGTTTATTAATAATATTGCGAGTCAGACTCGCCTGATTGCCTTTAATGCCGCGCTGGAAGCAGCCAGCGCC
>Ga0316604_10001624_pt1 | contig 19231 bp, 17 predicted proteins | sample OWC_soil_day20_C_FD_207650 | JGI IMG/M metagenome (GOLD analysis project Ga0316604, IMG submission 207650) | Wetland soil microbial communities from Old Woman Creek delta, Ohio, United States - OWC_soil_day20_CT | ecosystem: Environmental > Terrestrial > Soil > Wetlands | place: USA: Ohio... | reverse complement strand
CTGATATGTGATTGTTCCATGGTAGTACTTTTGTCGAAGGTACCACCATTTTCATAGTCGTTTGTGAATTCGGTTCATGAGGGTTTTCTTTGAAAATGGTTTTCATTACCCGTTGGTGAATCCCCTTTTTCATGAATGTTTTATTCGGGCACCCGATGGTATTACGTTTTTTATTCTTCCGCTTATTATTTAATCAGGGTCGGATCGTCTACTACCGGATCCTTTACATTATTTAATATAACCAGCGGCCTGGAAGCTGCTTTGTTTATTTTCACCTTTTCCAGTTTCAATCCATTTACATCATCAAAAATACAAGCTGTACGGAATTCCTCTCCTGTATAGCTCAGTTTTACATTTTTGAAAGTAATACCATCCGCATGTCTCACATAAAAACCCCATGCCGGCAATTCCCTAAACATGGAGAATTCAGGATAATCGCTGATCGCTTCAGGAATACGATGTAATGAATCTACATTGATATTCGCTACTGCCATGCTGGATTTCTCAGTGTAGGTGATATCTATATTTTCCAAAGTTACATCCTGTATGTTATGACCGGGTATGCCATAGATGCCGGCAGGGAAAGTGTTATGTTCAAAAAGCTCTCTTGGCCCTTCCATATTATATCCTGCATCTGGTTTGGTAGCAGGGATCTCCACTTTTACATCAGAGATACGCACTTTGCTGAGGGTACCGGGTTCACGCTTTGCCTGGCGCTTGCCCAGGCGAAGGAAGATGGCATTACCAGTATTCTTTGCTGTTATATTGCTGATGTCAATGTTTTCCACAATTCCGCCATCTACTGTTTCAATGGCGATAGCAGAGCGGAAGGTGTTGTATACATAGATGTTTTTTACAGTGATGTTTTTAAATCCTCCCCAGGAGGCGGTGCCCATTTTGAACCCACTGGCGCTGGAACGTACTTTACAATTGGCGATGTAGATGTTCTCACAAAGTCCTGCGGTATCGTGCGATTTCAGGCAAATACCGTCATCGGCTACGTCAAAGCTGCTATTGGTAAGCTTTACATTTTTGCAGTCTACCAGGTCAATGCCGTCATTATTCAGGAAGGTATTGCTGATCACTTTGATGCTGTCGAAGATCATGTCTGTACAACTTACATAGTCCTGTATCCAGCAGAGACCATTTAGGATGGTGACATTTTTCACCGTTACCTGCTGGCAGTTTGTGAATGCAATCAGCTTTGGTCGGTTGTTTTCTTCAGGTCGCATTTGTCCCCATTCGTTGTAACGCTGCCATTCTTTATCTTTTAGTGTACCCTTTTTTAGCATGTCAAAGATGTCTTTCAGGAGCAGTTCTCCTTGTCCATCGATAGTCCCTTTCCCTGTGATACCGATGTTTTGTTGGTTGTTGGCAACGATCAGGGCAGAGGCTTTGGCTGGACCATAATCCTTACGGCTGGTGGTTGCGAGGAGGAAGGAGTTGGGCGCCAGGTGCAGGGTGACGCCGGATTTAAGGGTGATGACACCGGTTACGAACTTACCGGCTGGTACGACTACTGTACCGCCGCCAGCGGCAGCTGCTTTGTCGATAGCTTCCTGGATGGGAGTGGTATTGTTGGTTTTACCATCACCTTTGGCGCCGTAGCTGGTGATGGGGAAGTTCTTTTGTTGCGCAGATAGTTGAAAATAGTTTAAACATAACAGTAGAATCAATACCCTCATATCGTGTTGGTTTTATATGGACAACAAGATAATAATCTCATTGCGAAAAAAACAGCTTCCATCAATGTCGGAAGCCATTTTTTTCGGGAGGGTGCCTGCGGCAGGCATTTTCCACCGGGAACGATGTGTAGCCGTGAGTGGATTTAATAATGTCTCTTATTTTAACCGGCAATTTAAATGGCAAGTGAGAGTATCTCCATTATATTACCGCCGCCAACGTTAAGTTGTAGCTGGATGGTGAAATTGCCTGGTATTTCCTGGATATCTAATTGGTATTGGCCAGGGTATACCAGGTCCAGTCTTCTTCTTACATTCCGTAATCCTATACCGCTGTATTGACTGGATTCCTTGTTTGTCGTACTGTTGCTGACCCCGAAAAGTAGTTGATCTTCCTCTATTTCCAGGTGAATATTGATCCAGTTTGCATCCTGACCTGATACATGTTTAAATGCATTTTCAATAAATGTCATCAATATAAATGGTGCAATTGAAATATGCGCAACAGGTTTGTCAGTAAAATGCACTTGTATGCGGGTGCTTTTATTCTGTCTTAATTTTTCCAGTTCAATAAAGTTTTCCAGGAAAGTTATTTCCTTATCGAGTGGAATGTGGGGATCATTACATTCATAGAGTTGATGCCGCAGTAACTCAGAGAATTTGGCCAGGGAAGCACTTGCTACATCCGGCTTTTTATGGATCAGGAAGAAGATAGAGTTAATACTATTGAATAAGAAATGTGGATTAAACTGATTGCGCAGAAACTGCAATTCTGTTTCCAGTTTTTCTTTTTCTAATAATTGCTGGCGTTCTTTTGTTCGCATCCAGTGTTTGGCCAGTTTGATACTCATGGCCAGGGTCATACTTGCTATGGTACTGGGCAGGGCTTTGCCAACAAATCCAAAGAAGCAAAGATCACTGGGAGTGGGAATGAGATAATACCCTCCTACTATACACAGTGTAGCGGTTACGAGTGTAAGCAACAGGTAGCCCATGTATGCCTGGTATTTCCCTTTCTGAAGAAATTGAGGAATGAGGTAATACAAATTGAAATATACTGCCACTGCCTGAAAAACGACGTAGAAGGCGAACTCTACGGCATGAGGGGTGAACAGGATGGTATTGGCTGCTTTGAGCGGATCGCCATAAGACACTACCCACCAGGCGTAATGATACATTACCCAGAATGGCAGATGGTAGAGTCTGTAACGAAATAGCCAATGCTTTTCCATTTTCCTAATTTACGAAAATACGCTGTGGCAGTGGATATAATTATATGAAATAACACGGGAAAATGGTCAAATGCACCTGGTTGTACATGAACGGGTGTGGGGTATTTCATCAATTATTTACGACGGGTGGTCATACGCTTTTTTTGAAGGAAAGGAATTTAGATTCTTTTGCTGAAAACAAGCATTATGAAACGCCTTTTTCTAATTTGCTATATCATCGCAATTTGCTCGCCTGCCATGGCGCAGGTCAGTGGCAAACTACAGGATATGCAGGGGGCGCCGGTTCCTTTTGCGAATGTCATCATATTGAAAGCTGCAGATAGCAGTATTTTTAAAGGAGCCGTCTCCGATGAACAGGGCGGTTTTCTGATTGATAAAGTGCCAGCGGGACAATATGTGCTCAGGATAAATGTGATTGGGTACGAAAGTGTAAATCTACCCCTGGATGGCCCCAGAAATGTAGGTGTACAGGTATTGCAGACTAACCGCCGGCAATTGGGAGAAGTGGTGGTGCGTGGTACGAAACCACTTTATCAGCAACAGGAACAGGGGATAGTAGTGAATGTAGAAAGCAGCATCCTCTCCAAAGGCAGTGCGGCATTGGAGGTGCTGGAACGTGCACCGGGTATTATCATCGATCATAGAAATAATAGTATTTCTATGAATGGAAAAAGTAGTGTGATGGTCATGCTGAATGGAAAGTTGTTGCGTATGCCCATAACACAGGTAGTAGCTTTGCTGAGAGGAATGCGGGCGGATGATGTGGAAAAGATCGAATTGCTCACTACACCGGGTGCAGGTTATGATGCAGAAGGTGATGGCGGCATTATCAATATTGTTTTAAAGAAGAACAGCAATGTCGGTTTGAATGGTAGTGTGAGCGCTACTGCGGGTTATGGGTGGGGAGAGAAAGCAGGTACGAGTGTACAACTGGGATATAATAAGTGGTATGGTTCCTATAGTTATAATCATAACAGGAGTAATGCGGACTGGCATGCGACCGGCACATCTGTAGAACCTTTATATGGAGGGCTGACCTATTCTGATGTAACAGGTGTGATGCAGCCAGTGGAGAACAGTCATACTGCCAGAGTAGGTTTTGATTCTAAACATATGGGCGGCAGTTTGCTGTTTGGATATAGTAAAACGCATCTGCATAATATCAATACCGGCATGTTTAATGTATTGCCTGATTCTATCTTATACAATCATGTAAATGTCAATGAATACATGAAATGGAAGAATACGATTGCGGATTTTTATGTGGAGGGGAAGCACCTGAATTTGAGTCTGGGTTACCTGCGCTATACCATGGATCGCCCCAGCAAAGCAATGAATTCATTTGTAAATCTGAAAGGAGAAGAGATTGGGAATAACGATACCTTGTTTGCACCGATACAGGAAGGTTATGCACATACATTGATACGGGTAGGTGTGGTGAAGCTGGATTATAAAGCGCAGCTCAATGATAAATTAAAGCTGGAAGCAGGTGTGAAAGGTAGTTATAACCGTACAGAAAGTGCATCGGGTATTAAAAGCCTGGTAGATGGTGAATATGTAACTGGTAAGGATGCAACGAACGATGGGGTGATGAGAGAAATAATCGGGGCGGGCTATGCTTCCTTAAAATGGCAGCTGGATTCTACGACTGCATTGACAGTGGGTAGCAGGTATGAATATGCCGATACGCGGCTGACAACTGTTCGTAAGATGGGGAAACTGTTTCCTGCACTTGCTTATAATAAAACATTTCCGGGCGGACATGAATTGTTTATCACGTACAATAAGCGAATCACCCGGCCAGCTTATACAGATCTGACTTCTTATAAATCTTATACAGGGCCTAATTCTTATGAATCAGGCAATCCTTCGTTGATACCTACTATTACAAATATTTTTAAAATAGGGTACAATTATAAAGGTTATTCATTTTCGATCTTAGCCAGTAGAGATGATCATCCTATCGTGCGCTGGCAGTTGACAGAGACACCGGATAGTACTGTGCTGATAGTGTCTTCACAAAATATGTTGTGGCAGAATAACCTGGTGTTTCAGGCAGGTATACCAGTAAAGGTGACTGAGTGGTGGAGTATGAATTACAGTCTGCTGGCCGCCTACAGGCAATTTAAATTAGATTATACCCGGAAACCGGCAGAGAAAGGATACTTTACGTGGAATGTGAATTACAGTGAACAATTTAAATTTCAAAAAGGATGGTCTGGTGAATTGTCCGGTTTTTACTGGGGGGCTTCTTATGATGGGTCTAAAAAGGTTGGAAGTTTTGGAGAAGCGAATGTAGGAGTGAAGAAAGAGATTGGGAAGGGTACTTTGCAGTTTGCGGTAGAGGATATATTTTCCAGTATGCATATTCCATTTTCTTTTGGGGAGTTAACAGAGGAGGCGCATGATTTAAAATCGAAAGTGGTGTATAGTGCGGAGTCCAGTTATTTTCCGGTGATGAAGCTCACTTATTTCAGGGCATTTGGTGGGACGAAACAAAGCCATAAGGAGGGCGGGGTAAAAGAAGAACGGGAACGAATAAATTAGTGGCTTTGACTACCGTATATTCGAATCACGTGAAGAGGCTGTAGCGGTTTTTTTAGTGCCTTACGACTATCACAGCATTTGCTGATTCGCATCATCAGTCAGTGATAAACAATATTTTATCTTAGTGAACATTCTTCTCATACTATAGGGTAGGAAATAGGTATGCGTAAACAAGACCTCCTTATGAAGATGGTAAATTGGAAGAGTGATGAAAATGCGGCCCCGGACTGATTACCCGGGGCTTTTTTTACATAGCGACTTCCAGTAGCAGGATGATGGCATCACTCGACAACGCCTCCATTTCTATTGCATCTACATCCCACAAAGCAAGCCCGTCGCCATTATGCAGCAGTCTGTACTGCACTTCAAAAGCCCCTTCTATATTAAATACGAATACCCCTTTGGACTTATCTTTTAGTGGGTAGTTGGTTTCAGCCCTGCCATTAAATTTTCCGATAGACAATGAATAGGTGTCATTACTTATGAGTGTGTGCAACTGATCTTTATGGCTGAGGTCAAAAGTGGTCAATGTAGCTGACGTTGCTGTTGGGGCTTTGATCCATAATTGCAGGAACTTCACTAAGTCATTTTCGTATGGATTACGTACTTCGAATGAAGTACCCCGTATGAGGTGGAGCACCTCTACCTGCCCCGCTTCCAGCAAACCATTATGTCCGTCATCAGTAGAGAAGGTGATGGCGCCTACAATGGGTAGCAGTATAATGTCAGAAGCTGTTTCGATTTCCATGCGAAAACCATTGCCACCAGCTAATACATCTTCATTCAGTACATAGAGTGCACCAAACGGTTGTTTGTGTTCATTGAAATACCTGCCGAAGTTGAATGTATTGTATGTACGGAACCAAGGCATTTCGTTGTAGCCGCGTTCATCAGACAGGTACATTTTTCCTTTTGATTGTGGTATCATGATTGAATAGAATAAATACTTAAGAATGGTTGCATGGTGAACATTTCTGTGAGCGTTTCACCATTCTCCGGTTCGTTGTTAATAGTGACCAGCAGCTGGTTGCCGATAGTATCATGCCAGATGAGCGGTTCAGAAATGAAGTTCACTGCTACCTGGTGTTTCTTTTTATCTGTGATGTCAGAGTTGACGATTTCGAACTTGAAATTTTTGAATGGTAAAAACGTTTTACCAATGCTGTTGGTGATATCAGGTACTCTCCCATTCAGTTGTTTGAGGTAGCCGATGATGGCAGGTGTAACGAGAAAGTGGATCCTGTCTGCATTGGGTACGTTGGCGATAAGTTCAGCGAAGGTGTTGTACTTTTTTTCGGGATTGAATGTTTGTGCCTGTAGCAGGTATTCATACCACGAGCCTTCGAAGAGCATTTGATCCCATGGTTTGGTATTCGATGCGTCGATGAGTTTGCGATATATGAGGCGGATGGATTTCATTGTTCCTGTAGTTATGAGCGGAGGTATCTTTATTGAAAAGAGCGTGCATCTTTTTTTGATACACGCTCTTACCATGAATTTATGCCGCGACGTAGATAGTGTGAGTCAGTGTATAGCCGGCCGAGACACTACCTGTTACAGTAGCGAGTTCATTGGTAAGGGAGTCACTGAATATCGTATCGGAGGTGTTGGATGTATCCTGTGTACCGTGAGCTATGTAGTCAGTAGCAGTGGTGTACACCGTGTTACAAACATCAGTTGGGAACGCGATCTGGGTGATGAGCAGAGATGTACCGCTGCTATTGTACACATGCACATGGATGTGTGGCGCTCTGCCTGAATACCAACCTGGGAAGATACTGGTGAAAGTAACTAATCCGCTGGAATCGGTTGTTTGACGTCCTCTCAGAAAGTGAGAAGAGGTATAGTCAACACTGGAATATCCACCACCGGGGTTTACTACATATTCAGAGTAGTAGCCCACAGCGGTGCAATGCCATATATCTACCAGTGCACCGGAGAGTGCAGCACAACTGTTATTTGTATTGGCGATGGTAATTTTCACAGTGAGTGGTACACCGGATTGACCATCGACAATGTTACTTCTTACATAGGAAGATGGGGTTTTGGTAGGATATGGTCCTGCTGTTTCAGTGTCTGTAACAGTGCAGGATGTAGTTGTACTACCAGTGTTGGTAGTGGTGCTGTCCGTGGTAGTACCGTCTGTGCTGGTAGTCGTATCTGTGTCTTTTCCGCAGGACGATACTGCCAGTGGGGCAACGGCTGCTAAACCTAAAGCAGCGAGGGTGTTTTTCAAGAAGATTTTTCTTTCCATTGCACGATGTTTAATTAAATATTTTTGTTGGTCGCTTTTGCAAATGTATCTACAATCGTGATTGGAAGCGAGTTTTGTCGGTAAAGGGTAGAATTGTTGAGGTAAAATAAAAGGTCTTTTTTACGTTAAAAAAAAGTAACCGGTTAAGATTAAACTTTCGGATTCTTAACTGGTCTAAGGGCGATTTTATATAAAATAAGTCTTTATAAATCGCAGTGCATTATCTGAAAAAATGCGGGTAATGATTTTATGTGGTGAAACCTGATTATTGGTTTGTAATGAGAGGTGAATATTGGCGGGGTGGTCACTAAAGATGAGAATTTAGGTTGTACCCACGAAAAGTACAACAGATAATATGTTTTGTCAATTGACAGTAGCTGTTTAGAGAGTTAGCTTTGTTTCAATGGAAAAATGTTCATTCCTTCCTTTATTCATACAGTGGAGCTTGATTGTAATTGGCCGTTTCTGTCAAGGAGCGGCCTTCTGTGTTTGGACAAAAATGCTTAATATAGCATACTGTTTGAAAGTATCCCCTGCTCCTGCGGAAGAATGTGAATATGCTCACTTTGTTAAATATTTAATTTATGGAACACCAATTGCATTATGATACTGTTACCAATGCTATTGCCGCTTTGAAGAAAAAAGGCTTTACTATTGATTTTAATCTGGAAGACAATTATATCGTATCGTCGGAAGATAAGATTCATGTGGATGATTTCAGTATCGTGGATGTGTACCGGTATGAGGGTAATTCGGATCCGTCGGACGAGGCAGCGGTATATGCTATTGAGTGTAAAAATGGCCTGAAAGGTATACTGGTATCGGGCTATGGTCCATCAGCGGATACTCTTACAACAGAAATGCTACAAAAATTAAGGATTAAGTAAAATATAAACAATTTTGATATGAAAGCTAATATTGGAATCAGCGAAAAGAACACGCAGGCTGTTGCCCTTATCTTAAATCAATTACTGGCAGATGAACAGGTGTTATTTGCAAAGACACGCAATTACCATTGGAACATCGAGAGTCCAAGTTTTATGGAGTTGCATAAGTTGTATGAAAGACTGTACACAGAACTGGCAGAAACGATTGATGGGGTAGCGGAGCGTGTACGTAAGATTGGACATTATGCCGAAGGCCGCCTGGCAGATTACCTGAAACTGGCTAACCTGCAGGAAGGGGATTATACGAATGATCAGAATACCCAGATTAAGAATTTGTTGGATGACCATGAGACGCTTATTCGTGGCGTGCGTGCGAATATAGAGAAGGTGGAGGATGAGTATAAGGATACGGGTACCGCAGATTTCCTGACAGGGGTATTGAAGGAGCATGAGGAGTGGGCATGGTTCCTGCGTTCTTATTTGAAATAAGTGAAATTAATTATGTTAAACGCTTTTGTCTTTTAGGGGGCAAAAGCGTTTTTTTATGCCCCCAAATTGTGGAGAATCTCCTCCACGGTATTGTGTAATATTTTCTTTGTTTTGTGGTATTTGTTTGTATTATGTTAATATTGTATCTAAATAGTGCCTGGTTTGAAAATTGAACTAATGGTATTTTTTATACATATGTGCTATGATAGAGATCCTGCAGATAAAAGAACGGATAGCGGCAGAACATTACCGCGATGCGAACAGTAGTTTCGAACTGCGTATGATGTTGATGGATGTGGCATCACTACTTACTGCCAGGCAAATCTCTAACCTTCGACAGGGCAGGGACCCTCATGTCTCCACGATCTTATTAGAGACATTCGGGAATGTAAAACAATATTACTTTGTGCTGGAAAAAACAAAGGACGTAGACCTGGCGTGTTATAACAAAACAAAAGATGCAGTGGTAGCTGAATTAGATAGTTTGTGCCAACAGTTGAAAGGAAATGTATTCCAACTTCCTGAAGAAAATATCCCCGCTTTAAAAATTGCACAGTAACTTAATGTCGCAAATTTTTGCGGCATTTTTTTTAAACTGGTATTATGAAAATAGGATGGGCAGGACTCGGTAACATGGGTAAACCTATGGTGAAGAACCTGGTAAAGGCAGGATTTGATGTGAAGGTGTATAACCGCACGGTAGCAAAGGCAAATGAATTTGCAAAGGAAACTGGTGTGACGGTAGCTGCAACACCGGCGGAACTTGTGAAGGATGTAGATTGTGTTATTACGATGGTGTCGGATGATGCGGCGTTGCAGGAGATCTGGGATCAGTTGCTGGCAGCACCGTTAGCTGATGGATTACTGGCGATTGATATGAGTACGGTATCTCCGGATACAACGAGGGCAATGGCGGCTCGTGTCAGAGAAAAGGGAATTGCTTATCTGGATGCGCCTGTATCCGGGAGTGTAAAACCTGCTGAAGATCGTCAGTTGATAATATTGGTAGGAGGGAATGAGGCGGATTTTGAAAGGGCGAAACCGGTATTTGATAGTTTGGGTAAGTCGGCTACGTTGTTGGGAGATAATGGTGCGGGAAACTATGCGAAACTAGCTATCAATGCGTTTCTGGGAATTACAGTACAGGGATTGGCAGAGGCGGTGATATTTGCTCAAAAGCATGGTATAGAGCCTGATAAGTTGTTGCCGCTGATAAATGAAGGTGCTGTAGGGAGTGGGATTACGAAGATAAAGACGCCGGGGATTATCAATGGAGATTTTGCACCAGCGTTTGCATTGAAGTTGTTGGCGAAGGATATCAGGTTGGCGATAGCGCAGGGAATGGATACGCCGGCAGGGGTGACATTGAATAAGGCGTTGGAGGGCGCGGTGAAGGAGGGATTGGGAGATGAGGATATGATTGCGATATTGAAGTATTTAGCATAAATGAGAAGGCTGTCGGAACCGATAGCCTTTTTTGTGTAACTAGTTGACCTACATATAAATGTGGCAGAGTGAACAATATCCCTTTTGAGGATGTTAACTTTGACTAAATTACACCCCGACATGAAGACCTTTTGCAATTTGATGCTGATCGCCCTATTGGCGATAGCCTGTAGAACCACCCGGGATGGGTATGGTAGCAACGAGCCGTTGGACAAAGTTTATAACAGGTCCATTAACCAGGCGATGATCGCAGACACCACTAAAACAATCGACACGCTGCAGACGATCACTGCAGGGAATCCTGTACTACAGTGGAAAACGATTAACGGACAACAGTATGTGTTGATGGGTACTTTTATGAAGTATCCTAATAGCTTTCCTCCCGGAGATTCGATCAACAATAGTTGGGGAGAGATGTGGCTATTCATTCCCAACCAGATGAAGTACAGGTTGGGAAGTACGTTTTCACCAACTTCAGATACGTTGTTGCGGTTGAGCCAGATGCTGGGGTTACCTCCAGTGAATGGTAATAAGTATATCGCACAGGTATGGGTACCGGCGGGTAAGTTGTATAGACCTGCGGGTAATCCGGATGTGACGACGACACATGCGGGGCCGGTATTGTCAGCGGGTGTATCGGAGGAGTATAAGGCGTGGTTTAACGGGTATATTATTTCATCTTATTTTCAGCCACTGGCGCCGGGTGGCGCGCATTATCCATGGACGAGGATGGGGTATACGTATGATTGGAATCCGAGGGTGAATAGAGTGGGGGTGAGTGAGTTTGTGTTGCCGAAGGGGTGTGGGATATGGGTGGAGAAGATGACGACGGCGGGCGGTTTTTTTAAGTAAGAGAGCGTTCATCCATTTTTTATATTATCCTTTTTTTACCGAAAAAAGCTTTTGCCATCATGGTAAAAGCTTTTTTTCGCTGAAAGCGGGCTAATTTCGTGAATTAATCACGAGCTATGCAAACATCGGAATCCTCGTCGCGCGGGAAATCCCTTCTTATTTTTATTTTAGGATCACTGACAGCATTAGGACCATTCTCTATTGATATGTATCTTCCGGGCTTTGACTCCATTGCAAAAGACCTGGGGGTGACAACAGCAGAAGTCGGCCTTTCTTTATCCAGTTATTTTATTGGTATCTCTGCCGGACAATTATTGTACGGACCACTTTTAGATCGTTTTGGTCGGAAGAAGCCGCTGTATTTTGGGCTTTGCCTTTACATTTTAGCATCTGCAGGATGTACATGGGTGCATAGCTTGCATGGGTTGGTGATATTACGTTTCTTCCAGGCTATTGGTAGTTGTGCAGCGGCGGTAGCTGCCATTGCGATGGTGAGGGATTTGTTTCCGGTGGAACAGAATGCGAGGGTATTTGCATTGTTGATGCTGGTAGTAGGGGCTTCTCCAATGATTGCGCCTACAGTAGGTGGATATGTTACGTTGGCATTGGGATGGCATGCGGTGTTTATAATATTGGGTGGATTGGGGGTGTTGGTATTATTGGCGAGTATATTTTTATTGCCGGAGAGTTATGAGCCGGATGTGAATATGTCTTTGAAGCCGGGACCGATAATTAGCAATTTTCTGGTAGTGATAAAAGAGCCGCAGTTTTATACTTATACCTTGTCGGGCTCGTTTGCATTTGCAGGATTGTTCGCCTATGTATCGGGTTCGCCGGTGGTGTTTATGGAGATCTTTCATTTGGATAAGACGGTGTATGGCTGGATCTTTGCGGGGTTATCGGTGGGGTTGATTGGGTCTAGTCAGGTCAACAGTTGGGTGTTGCGTCGTTATAGAAGTGATCAGGTGGTGAAGGTGGCGGTGATTGCGCAGGCATTGACGGGGATATTATTTTTGGTGGGAGAATACCAGGGGTGGTATCAGTTACCGCAGGTGATAGGGTTGTTATTTATATTTTTGAGTTGTGTGGGTTTTGCGAATCCAAATACGTCGGCATTGTCTATAGCACCTTTTAAGAAGCATGCGGGTAGTGCGGCGGCGTTGATGGGGGCTACGCAGATGGGAATAGGTGCGTTGGCATCAGTGGGGGTGAGTTTGTTTGATAGTCATACGGCGTTGCCGATGGTGATGATAATGGCAGGTACAGCGGTGATGTCGGTGGTGGTGTTGGTGATAGGGCGCAGGCAGATTAAGCATCCGATAGTGATGCATGAGGGGGATGATGCGATAGTGATACATTAGGGATCAGGCATTTAATGCTAAGGATTAAATCGATTACAGATTGAATTATAGCTTAGGTGATAAGATTTAAGTGATGGTATTGGATTGATTACAGATTGAATTTTAGCTTAGGAGATAAGATTTAGGTGATGGTATTGGATCGATTACAGATTGAATTATTGCTTAGCTGATAAGATTTAAGTGATGGTATTGGATCGATTACAGATTGAATTATAGCTTAGGTGATAAGATTTAGGTGATGGTATTGGATTGATTACAGATTGAATTTTAGCTTAGGAGATAAGATTTAGGTGATGGCATTGGATTGATTACAGATTGAATTATAGCTTAGGGGATAAGATTTAGGTGATGGTATTGGATCGATTACAGATTGAATTTTAGCTTAGGAGATAAGATTTAGGTGATGGGTTTCGATCAATTACAGATCGCCTTATAGTTTAGGTGATAAGACTTAGGTGATGGCATTGGATCAATTACAGATTGCCTTGTTACTTAGCTGGTAAGATTTAGGTGATGATATTGGATCAATTACAGATCGCCTTATAGCTTAGGTGATAAGATTTAGGTGATGGTATTGGATCAATTACAGATTGCCTTGTTGCTTAGCTGATAAGATGTAGGTGATGGTATTGGAACAATTTCTAATTGCCTTATCGACTACCTGGTAACTTTAAGTTATGCATTCACGATTGCTTTCTATTTTTACTTTATTTTACTCTCACGGTGATATATCCTGTTTTCAGCTTATCACCGGTTACTTCTACTTTAATCTTTCCAGCATGGCCGGTATTCCGCAGGATAATCAATCCTTTCCCCCTAAAGGTGGTAAGTGTTGGCTGCTGAAAACTGGCCATTCTATTTGGACACCCACTTCCTGCTCCTGCAAGCACAGCCGGTCCTGAGATCCTGATATTTAATTTCAGGTCGGCATAAGGTACTACATTCCCTTCAGCGTCCATTATCGCTACATTGATATAGGAAAGCGATTCAGGGTCTGCCTGAATAGTGGTAGTATCAGCACCTAACGCAATGGCAGCAGGTTCGGAGGTAGATACGAGGTACCTCACTCCTATCGGCTTTTTATTTCTATCCAGTGCATTGGCTACGATGGTTCCGGGTTTCACCAGTACATCGAAAGTAGCTGTCAGGTCAGTAGCCGTTTCTTTAGTCGCCAGCACTTCTCCGTTTTGCTCAAATTTTACATATTTGGCACGGGTAAAGACTCTCACTTTCAAAGGTTTTCTCAGGTGTTCAGGATATGACCAGCGAGGGAGTTCATCCGGCCATCCCCAGAAACTGGTTTTTTCTTTGGTTGTATCTGGTGAGTGTACGAGTATTTCGATAGGGCTCCTTCTCCATACTACATCTCTGTAAAATGATTGTGGTTTTTTCTCGCCTGTAATATCGAGGTCGCCGCACCATGCATTGAACCATGGCCAGGTAAGGCGTGCGCTGTCTTTATCACCGTGAATGGTGTGTCCGATACCGGCTTCTCCAAGGTAGTCCATGCCTGCCCAGGCAAAATCACCGATGATCCAGTTTAACCCTTCTACATGATTCCAGGCATTTTGTAAATCCTGCACGGTGCTTTCAGTGCCCACCATGATACGGTTGGGTACTCTCTTTTTATCGAGGTAATAATTGCCCCAGAGGTAGTTATACCCAGCCACATCCAGGAGAGCGAGGGGTGCATCTGCATCTTCCCATTTGAGGGAGCCACGGCCAAAGTTGTTGAAAGCGGCGGTGATGAGGCGGGTAGTATCGAGTGATTTGATGGTAGCGCTGAGTTCTTTGGTAAGAAGGAGGCCTCTGAATTCTGCTCTTTCAGGGATTTCATTCCCAATGCTCCACATAATGATGGAGGGGTGGTTTCTGTCGCGACGAATCATGGATTCGAGGTCTTTAGTATGATTGTCGCGGAAGTAACGGGAGTAGTCGAAAGGTGTTTTTTCATCTTCCCAGGTATCGAAGGCTTCGTCGATGACGAGCATACCGAGGCTGTCACACACTTCCAGGAATTTGGGAGAGGGAGGATTATGGCTGGTACGGATGGCGTTGAAACCATTTTCTTTCAGCAGCACGATTTTCCTTTCTTCGGCACGATCAAAGGCGGCGGCACCGAGGAGGCCATTGTCGTGGTGGATGTTGGCACCTCTGAGGAGAGTGCGGGTACCATTGATTAAAAGGCCAATTTTAGGGTCAATTTTGACTTCTCTGATACCGGTTGGGATAATTACTTTATCGAGAGGTATATTGTCTTTTTGGAGTGTTATTTCGGTTTTATAACGATAAGGGCGGTTTGGTGACCAAAGTTGTGGGTTATTGATGGTGATAGTGTTGGTATTTGACTCAGCGACGACGGTATTGGTGGTGTCGAGTAGGCGGAGGTGAAGGTGGGTACCTTCGGGGATGGTGGTATTGACCTGGATGGTAGCCTGGAATGTAGGGTTGGTGGTGGGGAAAATAATATTGGCGTCCTGACCTGTAGTTTTTGTGGTGTATTGAGTTGTTGCTTTTGTGGGGGGGATGATGGAATTGGAATCCTGAATAGTGTTTTTTATGTCCTCGATTGCATCCTGTTTTGTGGTGATAGCGATGTTTTTCACATCCAGGTGTAGTGCTGGTAAATAGACCAGGTATACATGGCGGTAGATGCCGGAGCCGGTGTACCAGCGGGAGTTGAGACCTTCGTTTTTAACTTGTACCTCGATGGTATTGACTTTTCCTGCTGGAGAGAGGTAGGGAGTCAGGTCGTAGGTAAAGGGAATATAGCCATAATGGTGATTGCCGAGGAGGTGGCCATTGATCCATACTTCGCTGTTCATGTAAACGCCGTCGAAGTGGATGTGGAGCAGGTGGCCGTTAAGTTCAGGGAGGGTAAACGATTTCCTGTACCAGGCGGTGCCGCCTACCGTGTAGGCGCCTTGTTCTTTATTGGGGCTGTATTTGTAGAAAGGCCCTATGATGGTAGAGTCGTTTTGATGAGGGAGGTCTTCGATGCTCCAGTCGTGAGGTAGCTGGACGGTCTTTTTTAGGGAGTCCTTTTGGAAGAGCCAGTTGTTGTCGAAGCGGATTTCTCTTTGGGTAAGGCGGATGGCTTCCGGTTTTTGACCAAAGGCGGCGGCGGCTGTCAGGAGACAGGTGGATAGGAATAGGTGGCGGAGGAATAGTTTGGCATTCATTTTTTCACAGGATTGGGGTAAAAATATAAAAAATTGGGGAAAGGTTTTAAGCGAACAAGCAGCGAACTAGCGACGAACTAGCGGCGAAGAACGAGTATAGAACGAGTATAGAACGAGTATAGAACGAGTATAGAAATAGTATAGAATGAGTATAGAAAGAGTATAGAATGAGTATAGGAGATTCGAACAAACAGTATAGAAAACCCTGGAAAAATAGGGGTGAAAAATAGGGGGCGGAAAGATTTTCGCAAGATTTTTTAAAAAATATTTGGAATGAATTGAACAAATCCTATCTTTGCATCCCCAACGACGAAGAATGGTAGTGAGGAAAGAGAGAAAAAGGATCGCGGGGCGTAGCGTAGTCCGGTTATCGCGCCTGCTTTGGGAGCAGGAGGTCGCAAGTTCGAATCTTGCCGCCCCGACTTGAACAGACAGGGTAGTAGAAATACTACCCTGTTTTATTTTGTCCCCCTCTGAAACGCTGTTCAGGCCTGCAATTATAGCGAACACGCTATTTACCTTCTCAGTTCGAAATGCCCTATTTCCCAAACTATAGAAAATTCCATCCGGGAATACGATTTTTTTGAAGCTGTTCTTTAGCCTTCACGGAGCTAGAACGCCATGCTGCAGAGAGGCATCGATAAATCCAGTACCAAATCTATATGTTCTGAAAAGTTCGAACAGGTTTCTTGGCAGATGATAGTCTGAGTTGTAAAGAAGACCTTTGTATAGTTTGACCTGAAATGTAATCCATCTTTTATTTGAGATAATGGGAAGCAACGCGAAACTTTATAACCATATTCGAGGCAGCGAGGTTAGTTCGAAGGTAATTCCGAAATAAGAGAAGACTTTCATAAGTTGAGATAATTTTTTGCAATACGACAAGGTAGGCTACGGCATAATCTGATAATTTTTAAAGATTGAACTGTTAACCAGCATTTCCTCATTTTCTATTTCAAATTCTGTATTGTTAAGAATGAAAGAACGTTTCTTTTAAATCAATTTATCCTCAACTCTTGAAAATAAGGGTGAGGGGGGGAATTGGTTAAAAGAATAGCTTTTCAAGACCTTAAAACTACCATTTGTGATTTTTTCACAAATAAATAAGGTAGATTTGTTTCATGTTTATAGAATTTCACTTTGGGAATTTCCGGTCTTTCAGAGATCTTCAAAAATTTAGCCTTGAAGCCACTCCCTTGCGTAGTAATGATAGTGGATTAGAAGAAGGGCATGTTTTTGAGGAACAGTCGTTACGACTATTGAAATCGAAGGCGATTTTTGGGAGTAATGCCAGTGGGAAGAGTAATCTTGCCAAAGCAATGGCTGCTTTTTGTTTTATGGTTAGCAGATCGGTTGCTGTAGAAGGTATTCCAAAGGGTTTATGGAATGATCGCTTTCAGTTACTTTCAAACTGGGATGACCAACCTGTATTTTTCCAATATATCATGTTGCACAAAAGTATAGTTTACCGCTACGGCTTTCAAATTTTGAGTGGTAAGGTCACCTATGAGTGGCTGTATTCAGGAACAGGCGAGCATCAGGCAGAAATATTTATGCGAACTCCTGAAGGCATGAATATCAATGAAAAGGAGTTGCCGGCAATGGATAATTTTATTAAGCAGGCCCAAAGTGGAGATAGTGAGCTTTTTCGAACTGATTCTCTTTTTCTGACTGCAGCAGCGCTTTCGGGAAATAAATTTTTAGGTGGCATTCGGGATGATATACGTAGAATTATGGCAGTTGATGGAGTTTATGATGACTCTGCATTAAAATATGCGATGACAGCCATGGTTGAAGGTGACGAGCAGCAGAAGGAAGCTATTAAAAGTCTGTTAAGGGCGGCAGATTCAGGGATTGAAGATTTGGAAATAGCTGAATTACCAGAACATTTAGTTGAATTGGAAATGAAAAAGGAAATCAGTACTTCCATGGACGGCAATAAAAGAAAGCCGGTCAGTCTTTTTTCTGTTCATTCCAAATTTAACGAAGAAGGAGAGGTAGTTGATAAGATTATCGTTCCTTTCGGGGAATGGGAATCTGAAGGAACTGCGAAACTATTTAGTGTTGGTGCGCTTATATTAGAAGCTCTATGGGAGGGAAGAATCATTATTATAGACGAGTTTGACGCGCGCTTTCATCCTAATCTGACATTAAAGATTGTTGAGCTCTTCAATAATTCTGAAACTAATCCCAGGCATGCACAATTAATTTTTGTAACTCATGATGCAAGTCTGTTAAAACGGGCAAAGCTGAGGAGGGATCAAATTTGTTTTGTAAATAAAGATAAGTATGGCATTAGTACTTTAACTAATCTAATAGAATATAAAGGGGTTAGAAAAGATGCCTCTTATGATAAAGAATACTTGAACGGTTCTTATTCTGCTATACCTTATCTGGACAAAATTGATTGGGTAGTTAAGCATAAATCTGATCAGGATGGGATATAATAAACCCAGCAAGGCCCGGGCTAATGAGGCATATCTTCGTTCAATTAATTTTATCGGGGGCAATGCTTATAAAGAGGAGCAAATTGATAAAAACAAAACATTTCTAATCATTTGTGAAGGGGAGAATACTGAGCCATTTTACTTTCAAGGCTTTCTTGTTCCTTCTAAAACTGTTTTAATAATTGGAGGGTAGAATTCCAAAAATTCCCTTGTAGATTATGCATTAAAAATGCAACAAGAGGAGGAACATGCAGGACGCGAGATTTGGTGTGTTTTTGATTATGATGTTAAACCAGACGAAGCTTCAACTCAGCCAAACGATTTCAATAGCTCGATTACAAGAGCGCAGGATAATGGCCTGAAAGTGGCATGCTCAAATGATGCTTTTGAACGCTGGTTTGCGCTTCATTATGTTGAGCTTCAAGCGAATGTAAACCGACGGGATTTATATACAATTCTAAAAGATAGATGGGAACTGGATAGCTTTCATAATGAGGCAAAAGCAAAAGCGTTTTGTAAAGGACATTACGATCGGCATCAAGGATTAAATGGGGCTTCACAGGAACTTGCAATTCGTCGTGCCAGACGTCTTCATGAAGCTTATCGGGGGGATCGGAATTACTCAGACCAATGCCCATGCACCACTGTTTACCTGTTAGTGGAAGAATTAAACAAGTATTTGAAGGGATAAAACCCGGATATGTGTTGTCATAAATGACGATTTTAGGTGGGCAAATGCATTTTTTTGAAAAAAAGTTTAGCAACTTGAAAAAAGGTTATTATTTTTGCACTCCCAACTACGAAAAATAGTGAGCGGAAACGGGGCGTAGCGTAGTCCGGTTATCGCGCCTG
>Ga0316604_10001623_pt1 | contig 19251 bp, 16 predicted proteins | sample OWC_soil_day20_C_FD_207650 | JGI IMG/M metagenome (GOLD analysis project Ga0316604, IMG submission 207650) | Wetland soil microbial communities from Old Woman Creek delta, Ohio, United States - OWC_soil_day20_CT | ecosystem: Environmental > Terrestrial > Soil > Wetlands | place: USA: Ohio... | reverse complement strand
CCACTCCCGCCGCCATGCCGCCCAGGGACAGCTCGTCGGGGATGATCCGGTGATCGATGTCGATGAAGACGATCGGGACCAGGAGGGAGAAGAAGACGAGATCCCGCAAGAGGTTGACCGGTTGGCCGTCGACGGCGGCGATGACGGCGAAGCCGATCGCCGTCATCGCCTCTACGGCGGGATAGCGCCAGGAGATCCTCCCGCCGCACCCGGCACACTTCCCCCGCAGCCACAGGAACCCCGCGATGGGGATGTTCTCCAGGGGGGGGACCGGCCGGCCGCAGGAGGGGCAGCGGGAACCGGGGCGAACGATCGACTCCCCCCGGGGAAGGCGGTGCACCACGACGTTGAGGAAGCTTCCCACGCATGCCCCAATGACAAACAGGGCGCATACGGCCGCAGGGGACATCCCTACTTGAAATCCTTCCGGGAAAAGAGCAGGCAGGAGAGGCAGAGGACGCACGCCGCGTAACAGGCGAGGTACCCCAACGCCCAGCCCAGGACCGACAACGAGCGGAGCTCCCCGTACGCCACCTCGTTCTTCCAGTTGAAATTCTCCAGGTTCGGCAGCAGATAGAAAAGGGCTATGCCGCCCCACTTCACCACCGCGACCTTCGACTGCTTCCCCAGGACCTGGAGGTAATTCGTCAGATGGCCGACGAGGAACAGGGAGATCGTGAAGATGGCGCTCAGGACCGGCGTGGTGAACGTCGAGAAGAGGGAAGCCAAGCACGTCAGCAGCACCAGTTCCATGAAGATCCCTGCGGAAGCGATGAAGATGCCGGGCTCCGTCCTGCCGCCGTACCGATACAAGAAGTGGATGAGGAAGAGCACCGTCGCCATCGCAAGCGTCGTGAGCGCCAGCGTGAAACTCAAGCCCAGGGTCTTCCCGAGGATGAACTCGAAGCGTCGCACCGGCTTGGAGAGGATGATGAAGATGGTCTTTCGGTCCACCTCGTTGCTGACCAGGGAGATCCCGAGGAAGATCGCCATGATGACCCCGAACACGTGGATGCTGGCGAGCCCCACGTCGGCGATGATCCGGGCGAAGTCCCCGACGGAGAGGTCGGCCAGGAAAAAAGTCATGCCGATGATGAACAGGGCGAAAGCCAATATCGCATAGAGGATCTTGTTCCGGATCGTCTCCCGGAAAGTATTGGCGGCGATGGACTGTATCCGGCGGAACATATCAGGATGCCGACCCTTCCACGTCGGCGTCCCCCACCCGCTCCAGGAAGATCTCCTCGAGGTTCTTCTTCACCGGGAGGCAGGAGTGGATCGAGCAACCCGCCGCAAGGAGGCTCGCCATCCATCGATCCGCCACCCCCGTACCCGGCGCACGCATCACGAGGAGATCCCCCTGCGCGTATCCGGCGTCCGTCGGTATTCCGATCGCCGCCAGCCGTTCCGGCGGGAGGACCGGCGAAACGACCAGTTCGATGTACAGGGTCTCCCCCCCGATCAACTCCTCCACCAGGCCTTCCGCCACCTTTCTCCCCTTATGCAGCATGATGACCCGGTCACAGAGGATTTCCACGTCGGAGACGATGTGGGAACTGAAGAATACGGTCTTTCCCGCCGCCTTGAGCTCCCGGATGAGGGTCCGTACCTCCATCCGGCCCATGGGATCCAGGCCCGACATCGGCTCGTCTAGGATCACGAGCTCCGGGTCGTGCAGCAGCGCCTGGGCCAGCCCCAGCCGCTGCATCATCCCCTTCGAAAATTTCCGGATGGCCTTCTCCCGGGCCCCGGAAAGCCCCACCCGGGAGAGGAGCTCCGTGGCGCGGGTCTCCGTTTCCCCGCGGGTCATCCCGCACAGTTGCCCGCACAGGCGGAGAAACTCCGGGGCGGTGAGGTACTCGTAGAAATACGGCTGTTCCGGCATGAAGCCGACGCGGCGGCGGAATCCCGCGTTGCTCCGGACGTCCTCCCCGAAGAGGGTCGCTGTCCCCGCGTCCGGGAAGGCCAGGCGGTTCAGGATCTTGATCGTTGTGGTCTTTCCCGCGCCGTTGGGACCCAGGAACCCCACGATCTCGTTCTCGTACACGTAACAGGTAAGGTCCGACAGCACGCGCACGGGTTTCCGCCAGAAACCCACCGGGAAAGACTTCGTCAGCCCTTCGATGGCGAGGATCCTGCCCTTTGCCATCATATCCTCTTGAACACCCGAAGACGGTGAGCGGCCCGGTCGCTGCGCACTTTTCCGCCCTCATCCAGCAGATACCTCCCGCCGTTCGGCTCCTGCGGGACAGCGGCGAGGATCCCCTCCCTGACCAGATCGTGCAGTTCTCCCGGAAAGGATCCCGTCTTCTCGCGGTACCTTTCAATTCCTCTTTCCAGGATCTGCAGGTCCCGCTCGACTAGTACTTCGCGGACCCTGCGCTCCAGCACAGACCGCCGCGCAGGGTCGGTCTCCTGTCCGACGATCGCGCCCAAAAGGGCCAGTGCGGCTTCCGGCTCCCTCGCTTCCAACAGCATCCGGGACGCGATCCCCGGAAGGTACGAAGGACTCCCGGGCAAACGCGCCGCCTCGCCCATTGCTTCCCCGCCCCCCCGCGGGTCGCCGAGGGAGAAATATCGGGTGAACCCTATGTAAAACGGAAATCGCCAGTCAGCCGGGCGGTTCGCCTTCCCGCGCTCCAGGATCCCCAGCGCCTCCTTCGCGTGGTCCGGAGACTCGCCGAGCACCAGTCCGCCCAGTAGGTAAGGGATCTCGAAGTTCGGATCGAAGTTCGCCACCACGTTGAGCAAGTCGTAGAGCCTGGCGTAATCTCCCGGCATCATCCGCTTGTTCCCCGCCACCTGGACCGCCTCCAGCCAGACGATATCGGCCAGCACGTTCCGGAAACCGAAGGAAAACGAAGGTTTGCGGCTCATCTCGGAAATGATGCTCCGCCCCGCAGCAGGCCCGTAGGCCTGCTGCGGATCCAGGGATCGGACCACAAGGATACGATAGGAAAAGAACCCGGCGAGTGAGAGGAACAGAAGCGGGGCCACCCAGGTCCAAGGCGTCGGCACCCGGAGACTCCCCGACGATCGCATAACCCCTGACATCCCTAGAGTGCCCCCGCCGTTTGTTCATTCCGGTCCGGGAAGTGTAGCATACCAAAGGAAAAGGCGGCATCGCTGCCGCCTTTTCGATCCAACATTTTCCTGTTCAGATCTTGTTATTGTACCACGTCGTCGTAGCCGGCCACGTTTGCGAGAGCCCTTCCATCGTTTATCGTCCACTCATCAAGCGTCGGGTCGTTGTCGATGTTCCCCACCGCCACAACCAGGAAGTTGTTGTCGGTCCGCGAAGGAGTCACGCCTGCATACGCATACAAAGGGAGAAATCCGGCATTGTCCGGAGCGCTGCTCATGATGGGGGGATTGTTGGCAGCCTGGGCGGCACTGTTGGGGGCAACGTAGTCACCGCTGTGGTACGAGTACCGGGTCGCACCGGTCGGTGCCCAAGCGATCTGCGAGAAGTTTCCGTAGAAACTGCGTTCGCCGAAATACGCGGTCTCCGCCGTGAAGATCCCGCCGAGGTTCGTCTTCGCCTCGGACTGCTTCGACTTCGCCTGGAACCGCAGGAAGTTCGGGATGGCGATGGCCGCCAGGATGCCGATGATCGCGACGACGATCATCAGTTCGATCAGGGTGAACCCCTTCTTGCCCTTCTTGCCCCTCAGCATGCTCAGCATTCTTGTCTCCTCCTTTCGGGTCTGGAGAACGATTTTGTTGAGCTGTCCTATCGCAAGGGGCGGGCCAAAACTTTACGGAAATTCCGGAAAGGGGTTATTCGATGCTGTGCTTCTGGAGGCGGTAGCGCATGGAGCGAAGGGAAATATTCAATATTTTCGCTGCTTCCGTGCGGTTTCCGCCGGTGGCTTCAAGGGCCTTCAGGAGGTGTTTTTTCTCCAACCGGTCCATCGCCTGGTCGAGGAATACCCCCTCTTCGGATAGCAATTCCTGGATTTCGTCATCGGCAAGGGGACCCGTGGTGACAATTTTTGTCACATTCGGGGGGAGGGAACCGAGGGAAATGACGTTTTTTGTCTCCATGATGGTCGCCCGCTCGAGGATGTTCTCGAGCTCCCGCACGTTCCCCGGGAAGTCGTGGGCCAGAAGCGCCCGCATGGCTTCCCCGTCGATCCGCTCGATCGGCTTGCCGTGCTTCTGCGCGAACTTCCGCATGAAGTGGGCCGCCAGCGCCGGGATGTCCTCCCTGCGGTCCCGCAGGGGGGGGACGAAGATCTGGATGACGTTGAGCCGGAAGTAGAGGTCGTCCCGGAACCGGCTTTCCGCCATCTCCCGGTGCAGGTCCCGCTTGGAGGCGCACACGGTCCGGAAGTCGATGGAAAGGTCCTCGTTCCCGCCGACCCGCCGGAACACCCGCTCCTGCAGCGCCCGCAGCAGCTTCCCCTGCATCGGCAGCGGCAGTTCTCCCACCTCGTCGAGGAACAGGGTGCCGCGGTGGGCCGCCTCGAAGAGTCCCTTCTTGGTCTGGACGGCGCCCGTGAACGCCCCGCGGACGTGGCCGAACAGCTCGCTCTCAAGGAGCGTCTCCGGGATCGCCGCGCAGTTGATCGGCACGAACGGCTGGTCTTTCCGGTTGCTGCGGTGGTGGAGCGCCGCGGCGACGAGTTCCTTCCCCGTCCCGCTCTCTCCCAGGATCATCACGTTCGCGTCGGTGGGCGCCACGCGATCGATGAGTTCGAAGACCCCGAGCATCGCCTCGCTCCGCCCGACGATCCCCTCGTACGCCGAGGTGCCGCGGACGGACTCCCGCAGCGCCTTCCGGCGCCCGGCGTCGTCTTCTTTCCGGGCCAGCGAGGACCGGACGATCTTCCGCAGTTCCGAGTTGTCGAACGGCTTTGCGATGTAATCGTAGGCGCCGTACTTGATCGCCTCCTTCGCCGTCTCCACCGTGCCGTACGCCGTCAGGACGATCACCTGCGTCCAGGGATTCTTCTGGAGCGCGGCCCGCAGGACCTTCAGCCCGTCGTCCTCCCCCGCCATCCGCAGGTCGGTCAGGACGAGGTCGTAGGCATTCGTCCCGATCGCGGCTTCCGCCTCCGCGAGGTTCCCGGCAGTGTCGACCTCGAACCCCTCCTTCCGGAAAAACAGTTCGAGCAGCCGCCGAAGGCTCTGCTCGTCGTCGACGACGAGGACGTACTCCTTCACCCGACCCTCTCCCGGGCAGCCGGCTCTCCGACCCTCCCTTTGCACCCCTTCCGGAGGCAGACGAGTTGCGCAGTCCCGTCCCGGCGGATCCGCTCCGCCATCGCGGGGTAGCCGCAGGCGGGGCAGACATCGGCGACCGGCCTTCCCCAGGAGGCGAAGCGGCAATCCGGGTACCGGGAACAGCTGTAGAACACCTTGCCGAAACGCGAGGAGCGCTCCACGACGTCGCCCTGGCCGCACTCCGGGCACGACACCCCGACGGGGAACGGCTTGTTGTTGCGGCATTCGGGGTAGCCGGAACATGCGACGTACCGCGCCCCTTTCCAGCTCCGGACGACCATTGGCTTCCCGCATTTGTCGCAATCGACGCCCGCCCCTTCCGGGGGAACGATCTCCACCTTCCCTTCCGGGGTCTCCCGGAAGTCGGCTGTGTTGCGGCAGGCGGGGTAGTTCCTGCAGGCGAGGAACCTTCCGGCGCGGCCGAACCGGATCACCATCTCCCCGCCGCACGCCGCGCACGGGATGCCGGTGGCGATCAGTTCCTCCTTGACGGTGGGCATCGCGATTTTCGCCCGCTCCAGCTCCTCCGAGAAGGGCTGGTAGAACGCCTCCATCGCCTGCGCGAGTTCCCGCTCCCCCTCCTCGATCCGGTCCAGCTCCTCCTCCATCCGTGCGGTGAACGCGACGTCCATGACCTTTGGGAAACTCTCCTCGAGGAGCCCGGTGACGATCGTGCCCAGTTCGGTCGGAACGAACCTCCCCTCGGCCAGCTTCACGTACCCCCGGTCGCGGATGGTCTTCACGATGGCCGCGTACGTCGAGGGTCTCCCGATCCCCTGCTCCTCCAGCTCCTTGATGAGGGAGCTCTCCGAGAAGCGGGGCGGCGGCTGGGTGAAGTGCTGGGCCCCGGTAAGCGACAGGAGGGACAGGACCTCCCCCTCCGTCAGCGGGGGCAGGACGGTCTCCTCCCCCTTTTCCACCTCCGCGGTAGCCTCCCCGTTCGCCGCGGCTTCCCCGCTCCCGCCATTTTCGCCGCCCTCCGGGGGCACGCCCTTGTACGCCTCGAGGAACCCGGTGAACTTCGGGACCGACCCTCCGGCCCGGAAGAGGTACCCCCCGGCCGGTGCGCCCGGCGGGTCGCACGCGATGTCCACGGTGGTCTGCTCGAACTCGGCCGCCGCCATCTGGGAGGCCACGAATCGCCTCCAGACGATCTCGTAGAGCCGCAGCTGGTCCCGGTTGAGGACCCCCTTGAGCGCCGCGGGCGGGTGCTCCATGGACGTCGGGCGGATCGCCTCGTGCGCGTCCTGGGCGGACTTCCGGTTCCGGAACGCGTTCGGCGTCTCGGGCACCCAAGCCTCCCCGTACGCGCTCCGGATGTGCTCCCGCACGGCGGCCACCGCCTCTTCGGCCACCCGGACCGAGTCGGTCCGCATGTAGGTGATCAGACCCACCAGGCCGGAGCCGGGTATCTCGACCCCCTCGTAGAGGGATTGCGCGACCATCATCGTGCGGTACGCCTGCATCCGCAGCGACTTCGACGCTTCCTGCTGGAGCTTGGACGTGGTGAAGGGCGCCGGGGCGAGACGGCGGCGGAGTTTCTTGCGCACCTCCCGGACCACGAAGGGCCCGTTTTCCACCGCGGCCCGCAATGCAAGGGTCTCCGGCTCGCTCCGGGGGCGGACCTTGCTTCCCCCGGCCTCCGCAAGCCGCGCGGGAAACGGGGGCGGGTTGCCCCCCTCGAACCGCGCGGTCAGGGACCAGTACTCCTCGGGGACGAATGCCGAGATCTCCTTCTCCCGCCCGCAGACCATCTTCACCGCCACGGACTGGACCCTGCCGGCCGAGAGCCCCCGGCGGACCTTCGACCAGAGGAGGGGGGAGAGGGTGTATCCGACGATCCGGTCGAGGATCCGGCGCGCCTGCTGGGCGTCGAACCGGTTCCGGTCGAGGGGGCGGGGGTGCTCCATCCCCTGGGAGATCCCCTTCTTCGTGATCTCGTGGAAGAGGACCCGGTGGATCTCGGGGCAGGGTGCAGCCCCTTCCACGGCGACTTTCTTCCGTTTCCCGCCGCCGGTCGCGTCTTTCCGCACCTTCGCCCCGCCCTTCCGCTTCTTCCCCGCGTCGTCCCGGATCGCGTCCGCGATGTGCCAGGCGATCGCCTCCCCTTCCCGGTCGGGGTCGGGAGCGAGGTACACCGCATCCGCCGAGCGGGCGGACTCGAGGATCCCCCCCAGCACCTTCTTCCGGTCCTTGATGACCACGTACGACGGGGCGAACCCGTGCTCGACGTCCACCCCGAGCCGGCTCTTCGGCAGGTCCTTCACGTGCCCCATCGAGGAAAGGACCTGGAAACCTCTCCCGAGGATCTTCTGTATGGTCTTCGCCTTTGCGGGCGACTCGACGACGACTACCGACCGCGCCATTCTCCCTCCGCCGGAACGCCCGGGGTGGGCCCCGGGCGTTCGGTCTTCCTCTTATAATAGCCTCCTGCCCGCATTTCAACCATTTTCGCCACTTCCATCTCCCCCAGGCACGCCATGACCTCCTGCAGCGGAACCGCCAGGAGGACGGAAACCTCCGCCGCCGCCCGTTCCACCGACAAGGTTTCGAGGATCCTCCCGGCCAGCCGTCCCGGCGTCCGGAAACCCCCTGCCCCCAGGGCACCGGCCACGTCGTTCGCGGAGCATGCCGGGGTGGCGCCCTCCCGGAGAAGGCGGTTGCTCCCAGCCGTGTGGGCGAACCATGGATTCCCGGGGACGACGAGGACTTCGCGGCCCTGTTCGAGTGCGGCCCTCGCCGTGATCAGCGCCCCGCTCCGCTCCGGCGCCTCGGCCACGATGACCCCGCGGGAGAGGCCGCTCACGATCCGGTTCCGCGCCGGGAACCGGTGGGGCATCGGGAGCGTTCCGGGGGGGTATTCCGAGAGGACCGCCCCGCTGCCGAGGATCCGCTTCCGGAGTTCACCGTGCTCCGGAGGGTACACCACGTCCACGCCGCACCCGAGCACCGCCACCGTGGAGCCGCCGGCCCCGAGGGCGCCTTCGTGGGCGGCCGCGTCGATCCCGCGTGCCATCCCGCTGACGACCGTCCAGCCGCTCCCGGCGAGTTCCCCGGAGAGCTGCCGCGCGAAGTCCCTACCCGCCGGGGTTGGGGCGCGGCTCCCCACGATGGCCACCGCGGGTTCCTCGGGGAACGGTCCGCCCGCCCGGTACAGGACCAGCGGCGGGGACGGGATCTCCCGGAGGGCCGCGGGGTACCCGGGGGCGTCGAAGGTCAGGATGGCGATCCCTTCCCGGGCGCACCGTTCGCGGATCGCCTCCACCCTCCGGGCCGCCTGCGGGGAGGAGAGCACGGCTTCCGCCCGCGAAAGGAGCGCGCGGCGCGACGGGGAACCCACCCCCGGAAGGATGCCGTGAGCGCCTGATGTACGAAGGCGCCGAACGTGATCGGCGGTGATCCCCTCGATCAGGGAGAGGCGGAGGAACGTCTCGGGGATGGAAGGCGCGCTTCCGTTGCGATCCACGGGGGAACCCCTGTCCGGTTTTCCCCGTCAGACATCAAGGACCGTGCCGCCGCCCGCGACCCGGGGGCGCCGGGATGTACCCTACGGGGGCGGGATTCCCCTGCGGGCGGGGTCTCCCGCCCCGAAACCCCCGATGCTCTTGTACACGTAGGCGGTCGAAAATTCTTTCGATACGCGCACTACCGCGGCCCAGGCCACATCCGATCGCACCCGTTTACCGGCGATAGACGGAATCCCCCGCGCGTAGCCGGTCACGGTCACCATCCGGAAGACGTTCCCCAACGCGACCCCGGCGTCGGATCCGCGGTCCAGGTAGATGAAGTCCCCGGTCGCCATGATCTCGGTCCCGTTCCGCCCGGTGATGACGGTGCCCTCGAGCCCCTCCTCGCCCGGGACGATCTTCACCGAGGAGTACGAGGGAATCTCCTCGGAGATCAGGTCATCCCGGGTGATGTCCGCGAAGGAGTGGCGCACCCGCGCGTTCAGCTGCCCATCCCGGTCCATGCGGCCCACCTGGAGGATGCCGATGAAGAATTTCACGTAGCCGGATTGCGGACGCTCCCCGGACGACCGGATCGGGCCCCGTACCCTGTACACGCCCAGCAGCTGGCCTGCGGGGATTTCCTTGTCGAGCAGCAGATAGACGAGGTCGCCCTCCGAGAAACCGACCTTGGGATCCCTGCCGCCCCAGATTTTCCCGATCCCCGTCGGCTTCTCCCGCAGGAATTCTCCGGCCGATACGAAATCGCCCGGCGAGATGGCCAGGTAAGGGTCCTTGGGCACCGGTTTGATGGGGATCGCCGCCACCGGCACGGGGGGCGCCTCCTGGGGAGTCGCCTCCGCCGCGGCGGGAGGGGGAACGGGAACCGGAATCTCCTCCTGGATCGTGACCATAGTCGCGCTCGGCGGGAAGATCACGATCCGGTTCCCCGGGAAGATATAGTGCGGGTTGGTGACGTACCGGTTCCTCTCCCAGATCTCCGTCCACTTCCAGGGGGAACCGAGGTGCTTCGCCGCGAGGTCCCAGAGAGTGTCCCCCTCGACCACCGTGTGGACCAGCCCCTCCGGAGCGGAGGGTGTCGTCGCCGCGGCGGCGGCTTCCTGTGGTTCGGGCGCCGTGGCGGCGCCTTCCTGTTGCGCGGGCGCCGCGGAAGGAAGGAGCAGGATGGCCGAAAGAATCGCGACCGCCCAAAGGGTCCCAGCAGTCCGTCTCATTGCCGCACCTCGTGTTTTCCCGCCCGAAGGGCGCGAAATCTTATTCCAATTATGTATAACTCACCCCTCTTGGCAAGGGGATTCCCCCTTGCTTCTCGGCAAAAGGGGGCTTTTCCTTCAATCCCTTCGGAGATGCAGGAATACCTCCCGGTTCCCCTTCGGCCCCGGGACCCGGCTTTCCGACTCCCCGAGCACCGCGAATCCCAGTTTCCCCGCGAACGAGGCCACGTCGCGGACCACCTCGCGCCGCAGCGTCTCGTCCCGGACGACGCCCCCCTTCCCTACCTTTCCCCTGCCGACCTCGAACTGCGGTTTCACGAGGGGAAGCACGTACGCTCCCGGGGCGAGGAATGCGGGGAGGACCGGCAGGATGTGGCGGAGGGAGATGAAGGACACGTCGACGGTGGCGAGGGAGACCTTCTCCGGGAGAAGGTCCTGCCGCGCGTGGCGGAAATTCACCCCCTCGATGCAGACCACCCGCGGGTCCCGCCGGAGACGGTCGTCGAGAATCCGCTCGCCCACGTCCACCGCGTACACCCGCAACGCGCCGCGCCGCAGGAGGCAGTCGGTGAAACCGCCGGTGGACGCGCCGACGTCCAGGGCGATCCGTCCGGCCACATCGATCCCGAGGTCGTCCAGCGCCCCCGAGAGCTTCTCCCCCCCCCGGGAGGCGAAGGGCCTCGTCGAAGGAAGGAGGGAGATGTCCTGTCCCGGCCGGACCGGCGCGCCGCACTTCGCGCAGACCTCCCCTTCGATGCGAACCCGGCCCGACAGGATCATCCCCTGGGCCTTCGCGCGACTCGAAGCCAGCCCCCGTTCCACCAGCTCGGCATCGAGGCGGCGGCGGGCGGCCGGACGGGGAGCGGTGCGGTCAGACAATCTTCTCGAGGCGGGAGCGGATGCCGTAGAGGATGGAGGGGAAGAACGATTTCCCTGCGGCGACCATCCGGAGCGCCTCCTCGATCACGTGGTCGGCGGAGAGCCCGTAGGCGGCGCGGAGCTCGGCGGGCGTTCCGTGCTCCACGAAGCGGTCCCGGATCCCGATGCGGCGGAACTGCTGCGGTTGCTCGCCGTTCTCCTCCAGCAGCTCCAGTACCGCGCTTCCGAAACCGCCGGCGAGGACGTTCTCCTCCACCGTGATCACGCGGCCGATCCGGTGGACAAGCGGCAGGATCAGCTCCCCGTCCAGCGGCTTGACGAACCGCGCGTCGACGACCGCCGCCGACACTCCCCGCCTCGACAGCTCCTCCGACGCGTGGAGGCACGAGGACACGGCGGCCCCGATCCCGACGAGGAGCACGTCCTTCCCTTCCGCCAGGAGCTCGCCCTTTCCCCACGGAACCGTTTCCGCCGGCGACGGGGGAAGTACCCCCATTCCGGTCCCGCGCGGATACCGCACGGCGACGGGGTGGCCGGCAGCCACGGCGGTCCGGAGCATGCGGGCCAGTTCCGCCTCGTCACGGGGCGCCATCACCGAGAGGTTCGGTACCTGCCGGAGGAATGATAGGTCGAAAATCCCCTGGTGGGTCGCCCCGTCCGCCCCGACGATCCCGCCCCGGTCGACGGCGAACACTACGGGGAGGTTCTGGATGCACACGTCGTGGATGATCTGGTCGAAGGCCCGCTGGAGGAACGTGGAGTAGATCGCCACCACGGGGAGCTTCCCTTCCCGCGCGAGCCCCGCGGCGAACGTCACGGCGTGGGACTCCGCGATCCCCACGTCGAAGAACCGGCCCGGGAACGCTTTCCGGAACTCCGCGAGCCCCGTGCCGCTGCACATGGCCGCCGTGATGGCGACGACCTTCGGGTTCTCCCGCGCGATGGAAACGATCGTTTCCCCGAAGACGTCCGTGTACGTGGGCCCGGCCGCCGCCCCGATCCGTTCCCCGGTCTCCGGGTCGAAGCAGCCCACTCCGTGGAAGACCTCCGGGTTGGTTTCCGCCGGCGCGTACCCCTTCCCCTTCGAGGTGACGGCGTGCACCAGCACCGGCCCCTCGAGGTTGGCGAGGTTCTGGAAGGTCGCGACGAGCGTGTCGATGTCGTGCCCGGGGATGGGCCCGATGTACGTGAAGCCGAGCTCCTCGAAAAGGAGGCCCGGGACGATGAATCCTTTCGTCAGTTCCTCCGACTTCTTTGCGATGCGCGCCAATAATTGCCCGTGGGGCATGGATTTGAGGAGGTTCTCCACCCGCTTCCGGAAGGAGGTGTAGAACTTCCCCGTCATGATCCGGTTCAGGTACCCCGACAGCGCCCCCACGTTCTGGGAGATGGACCACTCGTTGTCGTTCAGGACGACCACGAGGTCGCGCTTCTGGTGCCCCGCCTGGTTCAGCCCCTCCAGCGAGAGCCCGGAGGAGAGGGAACCGTCCCCGATGACCGCGACGACCCGGTTGCGCGCCCCCCGCATGTCGCGGGCGACGGCCATCCCGAGGGCGGCGGAGATCGAGGTGCCCGAGTGTCCCGTTCCGAAGGCGTCGTACGGGCTCTCGGCGATGCGGGGGAAGCCGGAGATCCCCCCGAAGGTGCGCAGCGTGGGGAAGGCGTCCCGGCGTCCGGTGAGGATCTTGTGGGCGTAGGCCTGGTGCCCCACGTCCCAGACGATCCGGTCCGTCGGGCAGTCGAAGACGTAGTGCAGGGCGATGGTGAGCTCCACCACGCCCAGGCTCGAGGCGAGGTGCCCCCCCGTGCGCGCCACGTTGCGGACGATCATCTCCCGGAGCTGCGCCGCGACCGCCGGGAGCTTCTCCCGGGGAACCTTCTTCAGGTCCGCGGGGGACTCGATTTCCGACAAACGCGGGATTTCCGGCACCTTTACGACCTCCTGGCCTGCACCATCCGGACCATTTCCCGCAGCGGCTCGCCCTCCGGGCCAAAGCGCGCGAGGGCTTCCAGAGCTTCCCTCCCGAGCTCCCCGGCGCGGGCCACCGCGGCTTCCATGCCGAACGCCACGGGGTAGGTCCATTTCCCCCGTGCGCGGTCCTTCGACGTCCCCTTACCCATCTCCTCGAAGGTTCCGGTCTCGTCGAGGATATCATCGGTGACCTGGAAGAGGATTCCCAACCGCGTTCCGAAGTTGCCCAGCGCCTCCACGAGGGTAGCGTCCCCGCCGCCCAGGATCCCGCCCATCCGGGCGCAGGACGCGATCAGGGCGGCGGTTTTCCGGAGCTGGATCTCCTCGACCTCCGGCAGCGCGGAAACCCCGGGGGAAGCGTTGAGGTCCAGCTGCTGTCCCCCCACCATCCCCTCCGCCCCGGCTGCGCGGGCCAAATCCGCAATGGCGCGGACCGCGCGGGCGGGCCGGGCGGACGCCAGTGGAGACTCCGCCATCACGCGGAACGCCTCGGTCAGCAGCCCGTCGCCTGCCAGGGTGGCCGTCGCCTCCCCGTACACCTTGTGGCAGGTCGGCTTCCCGCGCCGGAAATCGTCATCGTCCATCGCGGGCAGGTCGTCGTGGATCAGGGAGTACGTGTGGACATATTCGACCGCGCACGCGAACGGCAGCAGTTCCCTCTCGCTCCCGCCGACGGCGCTCCCCGCCGCCAGGAGGAGTACCGGGCGAACCCGTTTCCCTCCGGCCGTCAGGGAGTACGCCATCGCCTCCCGCAGAGGGGAAGGGGTTCGGCACACACCCGGCGCGAGGTACGCGGTCAGGCTTCCTTCCACCAGGTCCCGCAGTCTGGCCAGCGTGGCGGCGGCCGTCAACGCCCGCTCACTCTTCCTTCCCGAGGAGGTCGCCCTCGTCCTCCGTTTCCCGGGCGACGCCCCCGGGCTTTCGCAGGAGCAGCTCGATCTTCCGGTCCGCCTCGTCCAGCCGTTTCCGGCACGCCTCGGAGAGTCGCATCCCCTCCTCGAACAGCCGGATCGACTCCTCCAGCGGCGCCTCCCCGGACTCCAGCCGCGCGACCACGGACTCCAGGCCTTTCAGCGCTTCCTCGAAGGTCGGTTCTTTCCCTTTACCCGCCATCGCCCTCGCCTTCCGGTGAATGGTTATTATATTTCAACCCTCAACGGCCCGGTAGCGCGAACAGGAGGGACGGGTCGACGCGCCCCCCCGGTACCCGCACCCCGAAGTGGAGGTGCGGGCCGGTGGCCCGGCCGGTCGCTCCCACCGCACCGATCGTCTCGCCGCGCCTTACCGGCCGACCCTCCGGCACCGCGATCTCCCGGAGATGGTAGTAGGTGCTGAAGACCCCTCCGCCGTGGTCGATCACCACCGACCGGCCGCCGAAGAACTGCTCCCCTGCGAAGACGACCGTCCCCCCGGCAATCGACCGGACCGGCGTCCCCTCCGGCAGCCGCACGTCCACCGCGGCGTGGGGCGAACGCTCCTCCCCGTTGATCACCCTCCGGGACCCGAAATTCTCCGGCCGGAACTCCTCCACGGGGGGAAGGAACGGCATCCGCCAAAGGACCGGCATGGTCACGCGGGCGAACCGTTCCTCCATGGCGCGCGCCTCCTCCCGGATCCGCTTCAGGGTGGGGGCGTCAAAATCCGCCATCCTCTTCGGCAGGCTGATTTCCTGCACGGGGAACCGGCGCGCGACGACGGCCAGGACCGCGTCGGCGCGGATTCGCTTCCCCCCGCTCCACCCTTCCGCGACGAGGGTCTCCGGGATCGCGGGCGCCAGCAGGTCCACGCCGACCAGCCCTTCGTACCGGCCGGCCGCGACTTCCCGAAGCGGCCAGGCGGTCCCTTTCCACAGGAGGACCAGGTTGTCCACGGGGCCGGTCGCTGCCACATCCACGATCAGGGGATCGCCTTGCGCCGGAGTTCCGGCGGATACGGAAATCGAAAGCGCGACGGCCGGCACGGGATCGGAGATCCCTGCCGATCCCCAGCCGGGCGGTGCCGTAAATACGCGCGTGGCGACGGTTCCGGCAAGGCACGCGAGGAGGATGGCGTTCCGGCCGCGTTTCATCGGGCGGTGCCCCGGTTCCGACCCTCGACCACCGCGCCGAAGGAGCCGTCGGCGACCTGCACGTCGATGGCCTGTCCGGCCCGCGTCTCCGCAACGGAGCGGAGCGCCCTGCCGGTCCCCCGGTCGACGGCGATCGCGTATCCCCTCGTCAGGACCGCCTTCGGGTCCAGGGCCCCGAGCTTCCCCGCCAGGACGGTGCGGGAGGAATGGAGCCGGCTTCTCCCCGCGTCGAAGGCGGCCCGCACCCGCCCGGATAGGACCGCCACTTCCCCCTTCCGGCCGGACACCCATGCCGCGGGGGACCGGAGGCGGACGGTCGCGGCGAGGCGCTCCACCCTTTCCCCGAGGTCCCGCACCAGCGACCGGCCACGCTCGACGAGTGCGGCCGACCGTTCCGCCGCGGCATACCGCTTCCCCTGGAGGAGCGGCCGGGGGTCGGCGAGTTTCCCCGCCGCGATCCGCCACTCCTGCCGTACGCTTTCCCTCGTCCGCGCATCGCCCCGGCGCAGCCGCAGGGCAAGTGAGGAGACCCTCTCCAGCAGCTCCACGCGGTCCGGAACGACTGCCTGCGCCGCCGCCGTCGGCGTGGGGGCGCGAAGGTCGGCGACGAGGTCCGCCAGGGTGAAGTCCGTTTCGTGCCCGACCGCGCTGACGGTCGGGATCGGCGAGCGGGAGATGGCGCGCACTACCTCCTCCTCGTTGAACGCCCAGAGGTCCTCGATGGAGCCGCCGCCGCGCCCCACGATGACGACGTCCACGCCGCCCCGGGCGTACAGCGCGTCGAGGGCCCCCGCGATGTCCGCCGCCGCCCCATCCCCCTGCACGAGAGAGGGCGCCAGGGTGATCGCCACGGCAGGGAACCGGCCGCGGGCGACCCGCACGATGTCGCGGAGCGCGGCGCCGTGGCGGGAGGTGACGATCCCGATCCGCCGCGGGAACGCGGGCAGGGGGCGCTTCCGCGACGGGTCGAACAGCCCTTCCCCGGCCAGCCGGTGCTTCCGCTTCTCCAGCTCCACGAGGAGGTTCCCGACGCCCCGTACTTCGACGGAGTGCGCGTAGATCTGGTACTCCCCCTTGCGCTCGTACACGCCGAGGGAGCCGGTCACGATCACGGTCTGCCCGTCGCGGATCTCGCCGAGGATGTTCCTCTCCCGACCGCGGAAGAGGACCACGCGGACCTGGGCCCCCTCGTCCTTCAGGGAAAAGTAGCGGTGCCCGGACGCCTCGTAATATTTGTAGTTCGAGATTTCGCCCTCAACCCGGACCGTACGGAAGGCGGACTCCAGAACCTGCCGGATCCGGGCCGTGAGAGCGGATACGGAGAGGATCTCCACGACCGCTCTCCCCCTACCTTTTTGGAGCCCGGGCGAGGAGTTCCTCGACCGTCACGGCGCGGATCCCTTCCCGTCGGAGGTCCGGGAGCATACCGAGCAGCGCTGCAAGCGTTTCCCTCCGCGAGTGGCAGATCAGGACCGCCCCGCCGTGCTCCTTCGCCGCCGCGATCGCCCGCTTCCACCGTCGGCGCATCTCTTCCGGCCGCGGATCGTCGTCGAGGAAAACGTCGCGCCGCAGGGCGGGAACGCCCGCGCGCGCTGCTGCCTCCGTGCCGAGGGAACCGGCGACCGTGACGCTGTCGACGAAGAAAAACCCCTTCCCCTTCAGCAACGCCGCGAAGGCGTCCATCGCAGCCGCGTCGGAGGTGAAGGCGGACCCCATGTGGTTGCTCGCCCCCGTGGCGGTCGGCACGTCGAGCGCCATGCGGGTGAACGCCTCCTCCATCTCCCCGGCCGTCATGCCCCGCCGGAGACGGAACGGTTCCGTACTGTCGATCGACGGCCTTTCCGGCTCCATCGGGACATGGAGGATCACCGCGAACCCTTTCGATCGTGCGGAGGCTGCGATCGTCCTCGAGGAGGGGCCGAACGGGAGAACGGAGGCGGTGATCTTCTCGGGGAAGGCGAGCCACTCCGCGTCCCGGACCGGGTCATAGCCGAGGTCGTCCACGACGATCGCAAGGAGCGGGGACCGCCCTCCGCCGCCGGGCGTTGCCGAATCGTTATCCCCCGCAGAAGCGCGGGCCGGGGCGGCGGGGGTGAAGGAGGAGGGACCGGCGGGGGGATTCCCTTCCCCCGGCGGGATCAGGAGCGTCACGCCCGCCGCGAGGAGACCGGCGAGGAAAGCACCCGCCATCAGCGTCCCCCAACCACGCCGCTTCTTCCGGCCGTCCGCCGGCTTCGGGGGAAACCGCCTCATCCGGAACAGCCGCGCCTGTTTCTCAGGACGCCTTCTTCTGGTCGATGAACCGGGATTTGAAGATCTCCCAGCCTTTCAGCAGCTCCACCGCCCGGTCCAGCTGGGGGTCCTTCGCGTCTTCCTTCCGGGCCTCCGGGGCCGCCGGGGCCTCCTTCCGGCCGCCCTTCCGGTCGTCCTTCTTCTCCTCCTTCGGCGGGGTCGGGACCGCCGCCGGGGCCTCTTCCTCCTCTCCCCGGAGGTGCCGCTCGATATCCTTCTCCCTGAGCGCCCCCGGATGGCCTTCGGGCGCTTCCCGACCGTCCGTCACCAGGATGTCGGGCTCGATCCCCTTCGCCTGGATGGAGCGCCCGTTCGGGGTGTAGTACCGGGCCGTGGTGAGCCGCAGGGCGGAGCCGTCGTCCAGCGGGAGGATGGTCTGTACCGAGGCCTTGCCGAAGGTCTGTTGCCCGAGGATGATGGCGCGGCCGTGGTCCTGCAGCGCACCGGCGACGATCTCCGACGCGGAGGCGGACCCGGCGTTGACCAGCACCACGATCGGGAAACCCATGTAGGTTCCTTCCTTGTGGGCGGCGTACTTCATCTTCTGGGCCTCCACGCGCCCGTCGGTGTATACGATCAGTCCCGATTCGATGAACTCGTCCGCAATCTTCACCGCCTGGTCGAGAAGTCCGCCGGGATTGTTCCGAAGGTCGAGGACGAGCCCCCTCAAGCCGCCCTTCTCCTTGAGGAACCCCTGGACGGCGCGTTCCAACTCGGCGTGGGAGTCCTGCTGGAACTGCGCCAGCCGGATGTATCCGATCCCGTCCCCGAGGTACTTCGCCCGGACGGATCGAATCTTGATGATGTCCCGCGTGATCGTGTAGGTTTTCGCGTCCGGGGACGATTCCCGCACGACCGTGATCGCGACCTTGGTACCCGGCTCCCCGCGGAGTCGCTTCACCGCGTCCATCACGTTCATGTTCTTGGTGGACTCGTTCTCGATCCGGACGATCCGGTCTCCGGCCTGAATGCCCGCCCGGGCCGCGGGGGTGTCCTCGATGGGCGCGATGACCGTGAGATACCCGTCCTTCATCCCGATCTCGATCCCCAGACCCCCGAAGGCACCCTTCGTCTCCACCTCGACCTGCTTGAGCATGTCCTGCGTCAGGTAGGAACTGTGGGGGTCCAGGGTCTGGATCATCCCGCTGATCGCCCCCCGGATCAGGTTGTCCGAATTGACCTCCTCGACGTAGCTGTTCTGCACGACGGAGAGAACGTCACCGAACAGCTTCAGCTTGCTGTAGGCCACGGTGGCCTGCGCCGCGTGCCGGGAAGTGGTGAGGTCGCCGACCACGAAGCCGGCCACGAACACCGCAACCGCCAATGTCATCCCGATGAACTTCCCGAACTTCCTGCCCGGTGCCGGGGATCCGTTCTGCTCCATTGTGTGGGTACGCTCCTTAGCGGATAAGGGGTATCGCGGAAGCCGGGTCGATGGCGGTCCCGCCGGCCCGCAGTTCCAAGTATAGCACCGATTTTCCGGAGGGGCTTTCCGGCAGACGCCCGACCGCCTGCCCCTTCCCGACGCCTTCGCCCTGCCGCACCGAGAAGGAGTCCAGTTTCCCATAGACGGAGAAAAGCCCGCCCCCGTGCTGCACGATGAGGACGTTCCCGAAGCCGGATACGTTCCCCGCGAAGGCGACTTCCCCCTTCCCGACCGACTTCACGGGGGCGGCGGAAGGGGCCTCGATCTCCACGCCCCGGTTCTCGATCGTCACGTCGAACGTGGGGTCGTGCTGCTTCCCGAAACGGGTGACGACCTTCCCGCCCAACGGGGGGACGACTCCCCCGGGCAGGGCGGAGAATCTGCGCAGCGCCTCCTCCGCCCCCGGCTTCTCCGGCTCCCCCCGTGGGGTCCCGGCCCCCTTCCTGGAACGTTTCTCCCGCTCCCGGACCTGGCGTTCCACCCGGGTCACGATGGATTCCAGGCGGGCGATCTTCGCGCGGAGGGCCTTGAGCTCCTTCTCCTTCTTCCGCTTCTCCCGCTCGATCTCGGAGAGCCGTTTCCGCTCCTCCGCCTGGCGGGAAAGGAGCGTTTCCCCGACCTTCTTTTCCTTCGCCATCCTCCGCTCGGTCAGTTCAACCTGCCGCTCGATCCCGGAGAGCTCCTCCTCCTTCCGTTCCCGTTCG
>Ga0316604_10001621_pt1 | contig 19278 bp, 19 predicted proteins | sample OWC_soil_day20_C_FD_207650 | JGI IMG/M metagenome (GOLD analysis project Ga0316604, IMG submission 207650) | Wetland soil microbial communities from Old Woman Creek delta, Ohio, United States - OWC_soil_day20_CT | ecosystem: Environmental > Terrestrial > Soil > Wetlands | place: USA: Ohio... | reverse complement strand
ATCTATGAAGGTTACTTTATCTGCGTCGTCTAGAAATATATCTCTTCGCTCATTACCACGTAACATTATGTGATAAATGCCTGTTTTACTTAATTGCCTAGCATTTCTTGGCATAGAAATCACCCAAGAACATTATATTCCAGGATTAGCTGGTTGTCAATCAGAACCGTCCCCAGTGGCAAAAAGTATTTTACATAGCTTGTTCCAATTCGTTTCATAAGCTTAGCGATGCCATTGCACCCTTCTTTAACCACTAGATGAACGTGATTATCCATCAGACAATAGGCATATAACAAGCAACCTTCATCAGATTTCTTTGCATACAAGAAATCTATGAAAGTTAGTTTATCTGCGTCGTCTAGAAATACGCTCATTACCACGTAACATTATGTGATAAATGCCTGTTTTACTTAATTGCCTAGCATTTCTTGGCATAGAAATCGCCCAAGACCATTATATTCCAGGATTAGCTGGTTGTCAATCAGAACCGTCCCCATTGACACGTCTGAAGGTTAGTTTATCCCATTGGCATTTTATTTTCGACTCTATTCAATATATAAAACCCCTTATCATTCAAAGAATTTTCTCGATTATATAACATTTCACTATTATCTAATTGACGAAAAACAGCTCCGGCTTCTTCAGCAATACATTGCATTGCCGCTGTATCCCATTCCATGGTATAGCCATCGCGATAATATACATCCGCTTCGCCCGCTGCAATTAGGCAACCTTTTAATGAACTTCCTTTTGCCATAATTTCTTTAATTTTACCTGACTCGTTATATGCTGTCTGCAATTTTTCAGAACCATGTGAACGACTACCAACGGCAATTAATGAATCCACCTTATTGGATACGTTAAGACTACTAACGTTACCCTTTTCATCCATACCATATGCACCTATTCCTTTTGCCGCATAATAAAGTTTTTTCGGTACAGGCGCATATATCACACCCAATACCACTCTATGCTCATATGCCAAAGCAATATTTACAGTAAATTCACCATTACGCTTGATAAATTCTTTTGTTCCATCCAAAGGATCAACAATCCAGCACCACGGATTGTCGATCCTTTTCAAATCGTCTTGTGATTCCTCGGATAAAATCGCATACTTAGGAAATTCTTTTTGCAGTTTTTCAACAATTAAATCATTAGCTTTTTTATCTGCAATGGTTAATGGAGATTCATCTTTTTTATATTCTACAGAAAAATCCTGCTGATAAATATCTAAAATGACTTTACCTGCTTCTTGAGCAAGGCTTTTACAAACTTCCAGCTCTTTTGTTAAATACATTGCTCTCCCACTTTCCTATGAACCAATTTCTTCATTAATCCGAAATGCCAAATTCACAAATTGCAATGATTCTCTTTGTCTCGGTTTTGGCAATTCAATTATCTCATCTTCTTTTATCCTACCAGGACGTGGTTGCATAATAATAATTCTCTCACCTAAATAAATGGCTTCTTCTACACTATGCGTAATAAAAATAATTGTCTTCTTTGTTTCCTCAAAAATCCGCAATAGTTCATCTTGCAGCATTCGTTTTGTTTGTACATCTAAAGCAGCAAATGGTTCATCCATTAATAAAATTTTCGCTGGCAAAGTTAATGCGCGTGCTAATGCCACTCGTTGACGCATACCACCTGAAAGTTCATGAATCCATGATTGCGAAAATTCGTCTAAGTTCATCATTTTTAAATAATGTAATGCTTTTTCCTGGCGTTCCTTTTTATCCACGCCGCTCATTTTTAAGCCAAATTCAATATTTTCTATAACATTTAGCCACGGGAATAATGCCGATTCTTGAAACATTACCACGCGGTCACATCCTGGCGCAGTAATTGGTTTTCCATTAAAAATTATATTGCCACTTGTTGGCCGCTCTAAACCAGCAATCAAATTAATTAGTGTAGATTTCCCACACCCTGATGGACCCAAAAAACAAATAAATTGTCCCTTGGGTATAGTAATATTGATATCTTTTAGTGCGTAAAATTTCTCTCCATTTGCATAATACTCTTTACTGATTGCTTCCAGTTTCAGCATAATTCTACCTCATATATCAAAAATAAAACCACGCTGTTTCAATTCTTGTTTAATTTCACCGATAAACTGTTGCGTAGTTTCTTCTTTTTCTAAAAATACATCAATATGTTCCGCTCGTTCATTTTCAGCTCCGATAAAAACGTTAAGCAGCTTTTCTTCGCCAATAATTTCTGAAAGCAAATGCAATTCATCCTTACCAACTTCCGAGGCGGTCATGATTAAGATCATTCCGGCATCAAGAAACATATTGCCAGTTTCAGCCAATCTCCGTAAATGTTCAACATTGCGATCAAATTCTATTTCGCGACGTTTAATATCTGCATCCATTCCATAAAGTAAATTACGCATGCCCATATAATAAACGTATTTTCCTTCTTCAAATAATTCTCGTTCTAATGCTTTGGCAATAACTTTTTTATCAATGTCTCTTTTTCCACTGATAAAAATACAAACTGCCTTTTGATTATATCTACGTGCTCGCTCTAAATAAGATATCTTACTCTTTTCCCATTTGTACTCACGTTCTAATATGTGCTCCCTAACCCAGGTATGTTCATCTGCCAAAGCTTTTATAATAATACCGCCACCGGCAATTTCATATTGATCTACCAACACAAATCTGCCGGTAACTGGCATTTCCTCATTTAAGTCAAACGTTAACGGACGTTTTAAGCTAAAAATACAGGTAGCTACATCTTTGCAATCAACTTGCTCTTTCTTCGTTTTATGTAAATCTGATGTATCCAAGCTATCTACAATTTTTTCCAATTCTACTTCTGCCTGCGCTGTTCCCAGTTTCATTTTATATATTTTATGATAAATCAATGGCTCTTTACCAAGCCAAAAAATATTTGCCTGCAGCCGTCCTGCCACATAAGGTTTTTTCTGTCCGTCTATGACAGCAATTTCACCGCGCTTAATAAAAAGTTGTTCTGTCAAGGTAAATCCAACCGCAAATCCTGCCTTTACTTCTGTTATGTTTTTTCTTTTTAAGTCTTCAATTGTTTTTACTGTACTAGTTTTACCTGATGGGTAGAATACTAATTTATCACCCTGTTTAAGCATACCTGTTTCAATGGTACCTGCAATAATTCTTCTATCATCGTTTTCTTCAGTAAATTTGTAAATATCTTGAACTGGCATACGAAAAGGCATATTTTCTAAAGCTTCTTCTGCCTCCAATTCATCTAATATCTCTAATACTGTGTTTCCTTGATACCATGGCATATTAACAGATGGCGAAACGATATTATCGCCTTGAAATGCGCTTATAGGAAGAAATGCTAGTGGTACAACATTAATTTCATTTAAAAATTCTTGATATTCCTTCTTAATTGTTTCAAATACCTGCATATCGTATTTTACTAAATCCATTTTGTTAATCAATACCACAATTTGACGAATGCCAAGCATCGCTAGAAGATATGCATGGCGTTTAGAGTTTTCCTGAATGCCTTCTGCCGCATCAATTACGAGTAAAGCTGCCTCGGCACGAGAAGCACCTGAAACCATATTTTTTAAAAATTCAATATGCCCTGGTGCGTCTAAGATAATATAATTACGAGTTTTTGTCTTAAAAAAACATCGTGCGATATCAATTGTGATACCTTGTGCCCTTTCATCTTTTAACGCATCCAATAAAAATGCATATTCAAAGGGCTTAGCATTTCTTTGGCACATTTCTTTTATTTGTTCTAGTTTACCTTTTGGTAAAGAATCCGTATCTGCAAGTAACTTTCCAATAACTGTACTTTTTCCATGATCTACGTGCCCAACAATAACTAAACTTAAATCCCTCATAATTACATATACCCGCCTTTGCGCAATTGCTCTAGACCGCCACCGTCTTCTTTGTCTTGCTCTCGACCAGATCTTTCGGCAATATTGGAGAATTTGCCTGTTTTTAATTCTTCAACAATCTCTTGAGGATTTTTTGCGGTAGATTCTACAGGTGATGTACATGGATAACAACCAAGGGAACGATAACGCTTACCTGTTCCTTGCTCATAATATAAAGATACAGTTGGAATATCTTCTTGCAAAATATATTCCCAAATATCCAGTTCCGTCCAGTCTAGTAAAGGATGAATACGAACATGTGTCCCTGGCATAAAATCGGTTTTGTATTGGTTCCAAAATTCCGGTGGCTGATCGCCCACATCCCAATCATTATTTTTGTCGCGCGGTGAAAAATACCGTTCTTTGGAACGACTGCCTTCTTCATCGGCCCGAACACCAACAATTACTCCTGTATAAGGTTCTGTATTTTTATCGATTTCATATTTTCCCAACGTATGGTTCAGTCGATATCGTGGCCAATTTCCACTCAGAGTATTTGTTAATGCATCTGTTTTTAAAAATTTACAACATTCAATCCGTGTTGCATTTCCATCAGGAAATGTCTTTTTTTCCTTTAATATATTGCTATTTTCACCATACACCATATTAAGTCTCCACTTTTTTGCCAGTGCATCGCGATAGGTAATCATCTCAGGGATTTTATAATGTGTATCAATATGTACCAAGGGAAAAGGTACATGCCCTAAAAAAGCTTTACGGCTCAAATATAAAAGCACTGTACTGTCCTTCCCAATTGACCAGAGCATCGCTAGGTTTTTAAACTGGCTGTAAGCTTCTCTTAAAATATAGATACTCTTATTCTCAAGCTTTTCTAAGTGATTCATTTATTATCCGTCCAATCTATTCTTTTTGTTATTTCGGAAAACAAATATTCCACACAATTATCCAGGTTCATTTTTTCTGTATCTAAAATAATTGCCGGTTGCACCGGTTTTTCATACACTGCACTAATGCCTGTAAAGTTTTTAATTTCTCCTGTTTGTACTTTTTTATATAAACCTTTTGGATCACGCTTTTGACACACTTTTATATCTGCCTTAACGTAAACTTCTAGAAAATTTTCTATCCCAATAATTTGTTTTGCATTTTCGCGCATATTGCAAGTAGGAGAAATGCAAGCAACAATAACAATAAAGCAAGCATCCTGAAAGAGACGTGCAATGTGGCCAATACGACGAATATTTTCACTTCTGTCCTGCTCTGAAAATCCAAGATTTTCATTGATCCCAAAACGCAAGTTATCTCCATCAAGGCAATACGCCATACAACCTTTATCCAATAATTTTTTTTCTAAAGCAAAAGAAATTGTAGACTTTCCTGCTCCTGAAAGCCCGGTAAGCCAGACAACAATCCCTTTATGTCCAACAAGTTTTTTTCTAGTATTTTGTGTGATTTCTACAGTATGTTTAAAAATATTCTTACCTTCCATATTATATCTCCCATCTCTTTTAAACCCGATCTAATCCCCATTTTTTTCGTAATTTTATTTCTATCTTACCAAATACTAGTTTTTCAACTAAAAGCCCTAGTACAATAATCACAACCATAACAGCCATAACTTGACTAATGTCTGCTAAATCGCGCCCTATCATCAACACATAGCCTAAGCCTTTCGTTGCAGCTAGCATTTCTCCTGCCATCAAGGCACGCCATGCAAATGACCAGCCTTGCTTCATTCCACCGATAACAGCAGGCAAACTGGCCGGAAATATTACATAACGATATAGTTTTACACTATCTGCCCCCATTGTTCGGGCTGCTCTTATATATAGTGGGTTAATATTTTTTATTCCTGTTTGAATCGCAATACTAACTGCAAAAACAGAACCAATAGCTGTTACAAATAAAATAGCACTTTCACTTAACCCAAACCATAAAATTGCAAATGGCAACCAGCAAATACTCGGTAAGGTCTGCATCCCCAGTATCAATGAACTAAAATTGCGTTCTAAATAAGGAGACTGTACTATTATAATACCAATTATAGTGCCCACAACCACAGATATCCCATATCCTAGAACAATCCTTTGCAAACTAGCCGAAATAGCAACCAATAAAGTTTGGTCTTGCCATAAATACACAAGGGTTTGAATAACATCAATTGGGGATGCAAAAATGTACGGCTTCCATATCTTTAATATATCCACCCCTAAAAAATAAACAAGTTCCCATAATCCAATTAAAAAAAGATAAAACGAAATGTTTTTTAATAGTTTTATTATATCATTCATGGACTGCCCCTTTTTTTCACCAATTACTATTTAACTCTATCTATTCCTTGTTCTTGTAATACCTTATTTAAAATCGTTAAATCAAATAGGCCTTGCATATTGGGATTTTCTCTAAGGAAACCTGCTTTTTTCGCCATATCGGCCATTTCAATTACAGACTGAGTTTGTGGATCATATGTGACTTTTAATCTTTTAAAGGCATCATGTAAAACTTCTTCGCTCAATGTTTTTTGTGTTAATTTTCCAATTTGTTTATTAATAATTTGTTTATTTGCTGCTATATTTTGATTAATCTCTATTGTAGCTTTTACATGCTGTTTAAGAAAATTTTCTACAATACCAGGATGTTTCATTAAAAATTCTTTACGTACAACAACAACAGCTGTTGTATAGTTTCCGTTACGCCAAATATCCTTATAATCTAATACAACATTTGCACCAATTTCATTGGTTAAGCGCGCACCCCACGGTTCAGGAACTAACGCTGCATCGATTTCACCTTGTTCTAAAAGTGTTTTAATATCTGGATTTGCTGCTTGTACAACTTCTACACTACCGCCTTTTGCCGTGTCTTTCAAGCCATATTGTTCCATTAAATTACGTAAACATAAATCTTGTGTGTTACCAAATTGTGGTATAGCAACTTTTCTGCCATCTAATACTTTTTCAGGATCCTTTTCTACCAAACCTTTTCTCGAAACCAAAATAGCGCCCGCATCAGTTGCCCCAGCGATAATAACAATATCTCCCTTTGATTTTACAAATGCATTGATTGCAGGACCTGGCCCGATATACCCGATGTCAACTTCACCTGCCAATAACGCCTCAACCTCAGCAGGACCAGCGTTAAAGGTTTTCCATTCTATTGATATTGGGTTGTTATTCTGATTAAGCATTTGTTCTAAGCTATTATTTGCACGTAATACCAAGGATTGAGAATGTGTAATATTGGGGAAATTCGCAACTCGAATTGCTGAAACTTCATTTTTATTAACTGACGTGCAGCCATTTAATACTATACCCACAAATAGAAAACATATAAAATACGCTATTTTTCTAAACATATACACCGCCCCTTAAGTTCAAGTAATAACTATTTTTAGCTCAACTTTCGCCGTAGCTATCCACAACACCACTTCTTTGGTCATCGTGGGAAAACTCATGAAGCTCCTCCATGTTTTTCAATCTTTATTTTTTATGGGCTTGACATTATTATACACTCGTCAACTAGACGTCTAGACGTCTGTAATGCTGGCATTATTATAGTGTTAATAGTATACTAATGTCAAGAATTATTTTGAAAATGGTGTTAGCTAAGGAGAGTGTCCTATGGGGAAATTGGATAAGATGACACGAATTCCGTTATATTTACAGATCAAAGAGCAGCTGTTGGCACAGGCTCTGCAACTGAAAAGTGTAAAGGAGACGCCTCAACGGATCGAATCGGAAGAACACTTGGCCAAGTTCTATGAAGTAAGTCGTATGACTGTGCGCCAGGCAATTCAGGAATTGGTGGATGAGGGGGTTTTATACAAGGTAAGGGGTATTGGCACGTTTGTCAATACTGAAGAAACCGCAACAGCTATATATAAGACGACAGGACAAGAAAAACATTGGGACCGGCTACTGTTTGGGACGGAACGGGGTGAAGTGTTGTTTTTTGATATGGTTGCTATTCCAGCAGAATGGGCAGATTGTTTACGGCTAGAACCGGGGACAGAGGTATTACATATTATCCGACGACGTTGGCAAGAGGGAGTACCTGTAGCTATGGATTATCGCTATGTAGGAAAAGAATATTCAGGAATTTTAGACAAAAATGCTGTGGCTAAAGAGCCATTGTTTGGCATTTTATCCCGAAAACTGGGGGTAGTGGTGGAACGCAACGAATCTATGCTGGGAGCGATTGCCGCTGGCGAGCAAGAATCGGAGGGGTTGCTAATCCCCGTAGGAACGGCACTACTTAAGAGGCGGACGATTATTTACTTAACTGGTGATGTGCCCGTGATTTCCGGGGAGTCGGTGTATCGATCGGATAGATTTCGGTATAGTTTATCTGTTAAGTAACTCAAAAAGACGTCAATTAACAGATAAACTATAATACCGCTTTCCACGTTGCACAACGGATCCTTCTCTGTCTTTTTCCGGAATTCCTTTCAACACCTCGCCCAAATTCCGCCAGTGCCCAACAGCCTACACCTTGTCCTGGGCTGCCAGTTCAACAGCCTGCCGAACATTTTTTATGAACACATCAATGGCTGGATGATATGGTCAGCCGGGGTTACAAACAACACTTCCTCCGTGTCAGCGCCTAACTCATCCTTACAAAAACGCGCGGCCAATGCAATCGCCGGCGCTGTATTGTGGATATTGCCCACTTCTAAAACCTCCTGTCGCTTTTGTCTCGTCAACTCTAACATACAAGATTTTAAGGTGGTCGGGGTGGCTCATTTTGACATTGTCATTTTGAGCCACGTTGGCTTACTTTTAGAATATCATTCACAAATGGGTTTACCTCTTTCTAAATACACCAGATTGATACAAAAATTCGAACCCCTTGCTGAATATTGGGATAAGAGGCTTAGGAATCAGATGTTTTTTGGATTTCAATATTTTTATCAGCATTTCTTCGTTACTCAAAACAACTTCTTGGGGGCTACTAACACTATTTTCCATTCCATCTTGTCTACACCTCAATATGGAAAGCGCACTATTAGCAGCTTCATTATTACGCAAAATTTCTTCATCAAAATGGTCAAAAATATTTGCATCTGATCCTTCATCCAAATCATGCGGTTTTTTCAACAACAAATGAACCGAGCAAAAGAGAAACCCCTCATGATCAAGAACTAAATTAGGATAGGCCGCTTGCTTATCTGCTAAGGTATTAACGGATTGCACTGAATCCAGAAAATCAACTAATCGTTTACGTGTATAAAAAGTTTCATCAGACGGAAGAGTATTCAGTTCCCCAATAAGTTCAAGTCCAGATGTCTTCAAAATGTATTGATCAATTAAATCTGGAGTAAAAAGTATGCAATTATCGTCGAACCACTGCCGATCTTCAGGACCGTCTAAACGAAACTCAGTAGAAATGGAAGCAATTCCTCCTGGTTTGAGTACCCTAGCTATTTCTTTGGCTGCAGCACTCACTGCCTCCAAAGAGCCAAAATGCTCTATGGACCCTGATGAATAAATGCCATCAAAGAAGGATGAAGGAAGTCTAAGTTTCCGTGCATCTGTATTAACCGGTATTACATTGCCAACAGGAAATTTTAATTCTGAATACCATTGGGGATTAAGCATCATGCCAATAGGTGCAACGTCTGACCAACAAGTATCTTCCATGTAGCGGTCACAAGGAAATGTAATGCAACCTTTAGATGCTAAAAAGAAGGTTGTACCCTCTGTTCCTGCCCCTATTCCCGCAAAAACACGTCCTTCTTTCAATAACCCGAATTCTTCAAATGACCTCATTGCCATTGCACATTCCCAATGCTTCGAATCAGGTATGATTATTGGTTTTGTGATCCCAAATCGCCGCATTTCTATTTCCGCAAGATCCTTCAAGAATGGCTGCAACTGCGGTGTTTCAAAATCTTTCAAATCAATTATTTTTGAATAGTTCATTTCTACCTCCCCTTGCTATGTAAGAAGCTATTAACCATTGACTCTATTCGGTGATTAGCTTCGAATTTTTTCCGTGATTCTAATTCGCATTGTTTAAGTAGAACAGGTGATTTAACAATATTCTCAATTACTTCTTGTAATGATTTAGCCACGTTTTCATCGTCTAGCATTAATTCTTTATTTCCTAAATCGAACCCGCTATTACGGTTAGTTGATATAGAGCGCCCAAGAGATAACGCCCTTATCAGCGAATGGCTCATTTGTACTCGGTCTTGTATTCGACAAGCAATAACCACATTAGCGGCCTCTATCAATGTATCAAATTCTCTTTCGTCATATGGATTTTCCACAATCAGATAATCGGATAAACCATTTGCTGAAAAAAGCGCTACTATGTACTGAAATAATGCCTGGTCAATTACTTTACCTGCTAAAAGAAAGAAAATGCGACGCGACATTTCCTGTTTTTCGCGCTCCCGTATAATATAAGAAACTATTCCTGAGGCAATTTCCGAAAGATATTTTAATTTATTAACCGACCCAAAAACGCCAAATAAAAGATCATACTCCTGAATACCGCGGGATCGTCGCCATACACGCGAGACACGAGCAATCTGGGGCAAAGTTCGATCATCAATCCCCATCGGGATAAACTGCATTGCCGAAGCAAATACTTGATTTGCATTAATACTTTCCAAATTATTTTCTCGAACTAACTGCGAGTGACTAATAATATGCGCCCCTTTTTCACGAAGCCATGCCGAGCTAAATTCTCTCTCAATTGGCATAAAGTCCGACAGAAGAGCTAATTCTGTATTAATAACTTTTTGTAGCTGTGGAATCACCCTCGCATCTATGCCGACCAGAAACTTTTCATATAATTGCTTCAACTTACCCTTGGAACGAAGATAATGTACCAAACCAAAGAAATATACCATATCATGAACTACAACAATATCAGTCGGTTTTCCATATTGTTGTAGTATCTCAATTCCAAACCCAAGACTATCTGAAATCGCCAAATTATAAATAACAGTGCCATTATAATCGGCATTATCCGCAGAAAAAGATTTATACGTTTTTATTCGGACATTCCCATATGCTGACATCTTTTTTGCCCATGTATCAGCTGTATACAAGATTAGATTACCGTCAACACCTTGGGGAATTGCCGATGAATAGTCCGCAACACCACAAAAATTCGCCGGTGTATTGCTGATAAGTCGCATTACTATTCTTTTCTTCCAAGCTTCATACCTCACACATGCTTCATCGCATATTTTTTCAATGATATGGGGAGCCTCACCCCAATGATCATTGAAAAAGCGACGTAACTGCGAGAAATATTCTAACCGGGGTGAAGTCGACACGAACTCAAGAAAAGAACTTTTGTCCACTGTACTGCTTTGGGGTGAATGAAAATAACAAATATCACCATAGTCTCCACCCTTTTCCATTATTTCTCGATTTAGCCGATTGTCAATTGCCAGGACTTTTGTTTCTTGATATAAGGCTTCGAGAAGAGGTATTCCAAAACCCTCTTCAATAGATAAATGAGCTACCACCCTAGAATCTCTTTGCAGCCGCAGCTTTTTAACTTCACTGATTTCACAATCAAAATTCAGTTTACTGTTAGTAATTCGCTTTATTTCTAAAAGCTGATTTTTAGTAGGTACTGTAATACTGGCTGGTTCATCCATAATCGAGGAAACCTGTTCAAGTATTGAAATAGCCTGTGCGGTATTTTTCGATTTATGCCCCCCTAAAATCGAGAAGATTCCCTTCCTTGGATTCTTAATAGATGAGCTTAATTTTGAATAATCAGGTGACAAATTTGGATAAATAACCTCTATGCTTGCTCTATCCAAGCCAAGGTAACGTACCAAATGCTCTTTTACATATTGCGAAATAGTAATAATTCCATCAGCTTTACGCAATCGTTCTAGACCATTACGATAACATTCAATTGCTTGTTGACAAGTTAAGTAACTTGATGGATATCGCAAAGGGATCAGGTCATACGCAACGCAGACAGTGGCGCATTCCGTAATGTCGTATCTTGCCGGTAAAATAAAGGGAGTCGCATCTATATATAGTGAAAATTTAAATTCGCGTGCAATCTTGCCAAGTTCATAAGAGAAGTCATGAATTTCATCTGCTCTGAAATAATTAGGATCACTACTCATCGAATAAACGTTAGTACACTTTGCAAAAATTGGATCATCTGGTGAAAGACAATTATTCGCGTATAAAATCAGGCACATTTCTTTACCTGAATCATAAATATAATCAATTAACGAGCGCACGTATCTGCCCATCCCTCGATCTGAAGCTTCAGTACTGAATACGCGTCCATCAATTCCTATGAGTGGGTTGTTCACTAGATTCCCCCCTAGTATGCTTCTTAGAATGTTTATTGGTCCCACTACTGTAATAGTCGCCTATCAAATCCATTTTTTCCATTCACGAAATTTGGCTATAATACGCCATGATTTGCTGGAATAAATCATTTTCAATTCTCTAGCCAGCAAGTCTTTTTGCCCCAATAAATTCTCATTTTCTTGAGCTAACTCATCTCTTTCTTGCATCAATGCTTGATTTTGTTGGAATAACTCATCTTTCTGCTGCATCAATGCTTGATTTCCCGCAGATTGTACATCTATCCTGTGATTTAATAAATAGCAAAAGTCTACACTCGCCGTGCCACTAAGAACAAATCCATCAAAAATATTTGGGCCACAGTTAAAGGCTTCTTTCAATTTTGAATAAGTATTATAGACATAAAATCTATTCAGCCCATCAAAATATGTAAAATCATAACCAATCTCAATAAGCAATTGATCCCATTGATCATGCATCTCGTTTTGTGTCCTAGGTAGTGTGCTCTCAACAACAACAATCCATGGGCGCACATCTGAAGGTAACCAGCTTTGCAGTACTTCCTCTTCCATACCCTCCACATCGATCTTGAGCCAGTGGATGTCGCGATCTTTGCAATCATCTAAAATTTTCGCTAAGCGCGAACAATGAACCTCTGTTTCCTTCACAGAAAAACCGTCGGCTTGATGTTTTGCCGCAATTTCCGGATTACCAGTACTTAAGCCGGTCCCTTCAAATTCAAAAAATTTGATTGTGTCTTCCTTGCAGCCTATAGCAACTTGAACAACATGTTCATCTGGGCGAGCAGCGCGCATTTTCTTAGCGTAATGAGAATTTGGCTCAATATGTATCCCGCGCCACCCTTGTTCATAGAAAGCAAGACTCACTGAATCAACAATCGGGTCCTGTGAGCCAATATCAATATAAAATCCATTCTCCACATGCTTGAGCGCACGCCAAAGCATGACATCCTCAAAGTTTTGTGCATACGAAATAAACATCTGGTTTGCCATCACTTATACCGCGCTAAAAGTTGAAGTCCAAATTCATATAACTCCCAATCAGCCTCAACTAAGCGGGCAAGGATTCGCCATTCATCGATTGTTAGCACGTCAGTAGCATAACAACGCCTCGCAGGATTGATATTAAGCATCGGTACACCTTTTTCTCTAGTAATTCTTAGCTTCTTACTCAGCCATTTGGCAGACTCCTGAATTTTGTCAGATGTTCCGTTTTTCATGGAAACACTTAACTTTTTACTAAAGCAATCTGTAGACTCTTGCATTTTTTCAGTGATTCCAACGAAAAAACATCTTGTCAAATAGTCCTTTGCAAGAAGCAACGCAATCGAATCGTCCATCCCTGAATCCGCTGTCTCTAAATACTCTTCAAGTGGATGTTTATTGTTCGATGTTGGAGTAAGACTCTGAGAAATTTTAACCGGATCAAACATGGCACTCAAAGCACGAACTTGAAAATTCTTCACCAAAGGTTGAGTCACCGGATCTTCCATAAATGCACGAAATGAGCCCTGCTCCTTTACCCGGTCATAGAAGTAGTGGTTTTGATTGCGACGTATATGCTCATAATGCGAAAACGCACGGTCGAAAGGATTTCTTAAAAAGGTAAAAGTCATCAGTGGCTCGTTCAGATAAGATGACAAAGATCGATAGAAATGCCCACAAAACATTGTATAATGCTGCAAATCCTCTTTCGGCACTGCCAGCAATCTGCTCCACAGACCCGCTGGGCAAATTGAAAACCTTTCCTTCTGATGAAGCCACTGAATTAAACTCGTACCCGCGGTCTTCGGAATATGGAAGAAATAATACTTTTTTGCGCATACAAAATCATTCATTATTCAAAGCCTCCCAGTTGTTAACCAGTTCTTCTTGAGACAATTCCTTCTTCTCTTCTATATTGTAATGTAGGCTTGAAAAGACAATAGCGTGAGTATTGACAATATCTGTCGCCAACTCTTTTGATATAAGTTTTCTCCAAAGATCTGGCTGGCCTTTCCAAAAATGCTGATTGGCGGAAGTCTGACGCAGATTTTCTATAGAATGTTTCCAAATAACATTACTTACGTCTTTATTGGGCCAGCCAAACTCATCAAATATTTCTCTAAGCACCAACTCTGTGTTAGCCACCATATCTTCGTAACGAATCACCTTCACACCAAAAGCTTGAGCCCACTCGGCAGAGATAGAAAGCAAAGACACCGCTCTTTGACTCTTGGCATAAGCCGCAAACTCTGGACTTGTGGGCGTCTTGCCAATTAAAGTTTCTTCTCCTCCATTTTCTCCGTTAAGCCACTTCTTGGTTTGTGTTTTGTTTTGAACAAAATGAAGTATTGATATCAACACGTCAAGGGAGTTTCTCACCAACACAACTACCTGGAAATTATATCGTTGTAGTGTCTTGACAAATTCATCTGTCCGGTGCCAATGAAGCTGCAAAATACAATTGCCCTCAGGCAATGCATTCCAATTAACGTCGTTAGGATGATGAACTGCAATTTGCGTAGCATCATAAAACTGGCTTAGCATCATACGCAGCCATGTATTACCAGCTCTCGGCGTACTAATAATGGCAATCCGTATTGGCAGCTTGTTTTTCTGCAAAATCGCTACTTCAAATTTGGCTTCAATCCAATTCGTCCCTATAAAAAGAGGTTTATCGATGTTTATCACATCAAATACCAATAGATTATTCGCTTTATCAAAGCATTTATCCATCTGGGTATCCGCATTAACCAATGAAACACTTAATGCGTAGGAACCAGGTCCCAGCGAGCAATTGAACCGGATGCGAAAAATAATTTCAGTCTCCTTATCAATATTTTTCAATACCTGATCACTATGCCAAGTATTGGTCCCCCAAACAATATGTCCCGTTTTGTCCTCGATACGACACCCAAGCACAAGACACTGGACATCCTCCTGAACCCAAACAGTTGTTTTAACAACAAGGTCTTGCCCCACAGCAACAGTGGATACTATCTGCCCAGTCCTACCATCAAGTAATTCAATCGATCGCACAACTGCCTCTTTACTTCCATACTCTGTAAAAACCCACCCGTTTTTTTCCCGGCGTTGCGAAAACGCAAGGTTCTCTTTTTTTGCAACCAATGCATTATAATAATCCACTATCTCATCTGGCGGACCATCCTTTAGAATTGTTCCCTCATTTAAAAGAATGACCCTCTCACATAAAGTTTTCACATCGTTCATGCTATGCGTAACAAACAAAAGTGAAGTGCCCTGTTCTTTGAATTGGCGTATTCTATTAAAACTTTTATGCTGAAAGTAACTATCCCCGACTGACATTACTTCATCAACAATCAATACCTCTGTACGCACTGCAGTCGCCGCAGAAAAAGCCAGCCGAGCCTGCATCCCACTCGAATAGACGCGTAACGGTTGATCAAAGAATTCCCCAATTTCAGCAAAACTTTCAATCTCAGGCATTAGTTGCTCAATTTCGCCAGTAGAAAGCCCCATTAGTCCACATGAAAGGTAGATATTCTGTCGCCCGGTAAATTCTGGATTGAAGCCCAATCCCAGCTCCAAGATAGCACTAATCCGTCCATTCATGGCGATATTACCTGTTGTGGGGCGCACTGTCCCGGTGATGAGCTTAAGCAACGTGCTTTTGCCTGCACCGTTTTGGCCAATAAGCGCCAAAGACTCACCTGCTCGCAAATTGAAAGATATGTTTCGCACCGCCCAAAATTCAGATTCAGGACGAATTTTCATCCCAAACCAGTTCAGGTACCGATGTAAATTAGAACTATAGGCGGGGTAGCATTTACCAACGCCATTGACTTCAAGTACTGTCCTACTCATAACGCATCCACCATTTCCGAGCTTGCCCGCCGAAACAGGACAAACGCTATCGTAGTAAGGCAAATTGCCAAAACAGCCGGCCACAAAAGTGTGGTAAGATCAGGCCACCTATTATACAGCAAGGCATTCTGGTAGATACCAACTAGTGCCACCATAGGATTAAGTTCGGCAATCCAACGAATATTTTGAGGAATTATTTCATATGGATACACTACAGGCGTCATCCAAAACCATAGCTGCAAGATCACCGTCATCGCCTGACTGACGTCTCGGGAAAAAACATTAAACACACCCAGTATCACACCCAGTCCAAAGGCGAAAAGTGAAATCAGCAAAATGCCTAGTGGAATGACAAGCCAGGCAATCCCTGGCAGATGACCAAAGAACAAGAATACGATGGTAATCGCCAAGAGTAGCAGACAATGCGTCAATAAAGCACTCCCCCAGACAATGACCGGTAGGCAAAGCCGGGGAAAGGCTATTTTCTTCAAGTTACCTGCTTGCTCAATAAAAATAGTCATACAGCGATTTAGTATCTCGCTGAAGAGACCCCATGCCGCTGACCCCGCCATGAGATAAATAGGATAGGCGGCCTTATTTTCAATATTAGGCATTTTAGCGCCAAGCACTTCCGCCAGCACCAGGGCAAATATGGTGGCCTGCGCAAGAGGATGCAATATAAACCATAGGGCACCAAGCTGCGAACGAGCAAAGCGCCCTTTCAGTTCTCCCCGTATGACCGATAATATAAAATGGCGATACTGCCACAAAGAATGCAACATCTTTTTCATTTTTCACCTCTATAAATTATCTCATTTATGAAACATCAAATTTATTATGCATCTTTCCTAGCTTCATCAAGTGAGTACTCCTAATTCTGTCGCGAACTCTTTCTATGAAAACCTCTTGCAATCTGACTAATAGAAATGATGTCACTAAAGTGGCAGGTAATGTAAATGCTAGTATTTCTAGCCCACGATAAGCGAGGTTAAAAACATGTACTAATACTAAGCCAATCAGCCAATGGGTCAAGAATACAGGATATGCTAAATTACCAAAAAATTTGTCCCACTTTATTCTCACATTTCTTATTGCCGCAACTAGTAAGGATACTATGACTATATTGCAATAAAAGAATTCCTGAAAATAAATATAGGATGCTCCCCCCATCAAACCTGTAACAATGAGGTTTGCTATAAATAACCCGCTGATTATACCCCAATATTTTTGAAGTTGTATCTTTGATCCAAAATAATAAATAACACTTCCCAAAGTAAACGGCAATAGAACAGCATATGAAGGCGCATAGCTGACACGCCATCCACCGTTAGAAAAGCAATAGATCCAGATATGAATAGAGCTTGCAACTACAAAGGATATCATAGCCGTACGTTTGGACCGCGCGATATATAGCCATAAAAAAAAGTAATTGATTAATTCTACCCCAACACTCCATGTAGGGGGAACTAAGCGAAATGATGGTTCATACCAGTCAAATGGAAAAAGTAGTAAATTTCCGAAGATTGCCCTCCAACGATTAGAAACAGCATAAGCCGGATGATAATTTGCCGCATCTGGAAATACATAAAGAATAAGTAGCAGCGTTATAAAAGCAACGAAATAATACATTGGGAAGAGTCGCAAAAATCGATTCTCCCAAAAGGCTTTTGGTTGAAATCTATATACTTCTACTAATACTCGCGTAATAAGATATCCGGAAAATACATAGAATCCAGTTACTGCAAAAACACCCCAATGACTAAAAAAACTATTATCAGCCAAGTGCGACACAACAACAAAAATCGCAAAAATAAACCTCGTAACTCCCATATCTTCTCCATCGTATATATTTTTTCCAAAGCATGCGTATTGCGGCTCTATATGCATGCTTTGCCAGACGCCTTAGTATTTAACGTACTTTGGCAGACCGTTTAATTCTTCTGTTTACGCCACCAATCTAATGTTTCTAATAAGCTATTTTCGAATATTCTTTCTGGTTCCCAGCCAACAGCATCTTTTATTTTGTTGGCAGAGCCCACAAACACCGGAACATCCGACGGCCTGAACCGTTCTTTGTCTATCTCTATGACAATCGGAGCCTTGGCATTATCAACTAGAAAGTTCAAAATACCATTAATACTACGTGGGATTCCTGAACAAACGTTATAAATGCCAGTCTCCACATTATTCTCCAGAAGCATAATGTATGCTTCTACAACATCACGAACATCAGTAAAATCTCTTTGTGTACTTACATCTCCTACTGCAAGCACCGGTCTCTTTAGTCCCTTTTCTATTTTAGCAATCTGTGATGCAAAATCGCTAACCGCATACCCTAATGCTTGACCTGGGCCGAAATGATTGAATGGTCGAACATGGACTATTTGCAAGTTCTCTTTTTTAGCTAACTGAAGGGCTAACTGACCTGCTGCTAGTTTACTCGTAGCATAGGGATTTTGCGGTAGGCAGGGATGATTTTCTTCTAATAACCTACCCTCTTTTCCAGTTAAACCATATTCTTCACTAGTACCTATATTAATAATTTTCGCAGTAGGCATCCTGTTTTTAACTGCATTAATCAAGTTTATCGTACCAATTGTATTTACATTTATAGTTAAGGCGGCATCTTCCCATGATCGCTTAACCATACTTTGCGCGGCCAGATGAATAATACCATCTGGCTTGATATCGTTTATAAGGCCTTCCATCTCTTGATAATTAGTAATATCAAAGTGTAGCAGTTTTGCTGACTCTTCAAGACTATAATTCACATCTTGTATTCCCCCGGCAAAAACCTGATGCCCTCTATTGATTAACCCTGCTACCAAATATCTGCCAACAAAGCCACCAGCTCCTGTTACCAATACGCGCATATCATTCCCAACCTTTATTTAAGAATTATCGGCTTGTTGCAGCTGCATTCGCAAACTGTTCTGTATATTGTTCTTTTTGGACACGCTTCAAATCTGCATCCACCATCATGTGTATCAACTCTTCAAGACTTGTTTTCGGTACCCATCCCAATTTCGCCTTAGCTTTTCCAGGGTTGCCCAACAATACTTCAACTTCAGCCGGACGATAGAATTTCGGGTCAATAACAACATAATCTTCATAATTTAGTCCTACATAATCAAAAGCAATTCTGCACAGATCCCTAACAGTAGTTGTTTTTCCTGTAGCTACTACATAATCATCTGGCTTGTCCTGTTGCAGCATTAACCACATAGCTTCTACATAGTCACCCGCGAAGCCCCAGTCACGCTTAGCATCAATATTG
>Ga0316604_10001620_pt1 | contig 19280 bp, 16 predicted proteins | sample OWC_soil_day20_C_FD_207650 | JGI IMG/M metagenome (GOLD analysis project Ga0316604, IMG submission 207650) | Wetland soil microbial communities from Old Woman Creek delta, Ohio, United States - OWC_soil_day20_CT | ecosystem: Environmental > Terrestrial > Soil > Wetlands | place: USA: Ohio... | reverse complement strand
GAATCACACCGCCCGCGCCCATCACCGGCTCGGCGATGAACGCGGCGATGTTGTCGGCGCCCTCCTTTTCGATCAGCGCCTGCAACTGTCGCGCCAAGCGCGCTGCGAACGCCTCTTCGCCCTCGCCAATCTGGGCAAAACGGTAGTGATGCGGGCAGTCGGCGCGCACGACGTCCGGCCCGGGCAAGTCGAAGCCGGTGTGCAGATGCGGCAGTCCGGTCAGTGTCGCCGCCGCCACGCTTACACCGTGGTAGCCCTTGGTCCGCGCGATGATCTTTTTCTTCGTCGGCCGGCCCAGGGCGTTGTTGTAGTAACGCACCAGCTTGATGGCCGTGTCGTTGGCGTCCGAGCCGCTGGTGCCGAAGAACACGCGCGCCATCTTCCCCGGGGCCAGCGCGAGCAAGTCGGCCGCCGCGCGCACGGCCACGTCCGACGTCTTGTGTGCAAACCCGTGGTAATACGGCAGCGTGTTGAGCTGGTGCGTCGCCGCCGCGATCAGGCGTTCGTCCGAAAAACCGAGCGATGCGCACCAGAGCCCGGCCATGCCTTCGAGGTACTCGCGCCCCTGGTCATCGTAGACGTAGATGCCGCGGCCGCGCGTCATGACGACCGGGCCCTTTTCCTCGTGCTTGCGCAGGTTCGTGAACGGGTGGATCGACTGCAGCTTGTCCAGCTCAGCCAGGCTTGCGGGCTTGTTCATCGCTCTGCTCCATTTCTCGGCACGTCGAAACGCGTTTCGTGCCAGCCTTCAAAGCATACCCGCGCCGCATCACCGCCACTCGACACTCGCTGATTCGAGGTCCCGCGCCGTCATAAGGCTTCGCAACAGCATCGGCTGGGCTCCAGCCGCTGGCTTGAACGCGCCTTCAATATGGCCGACCCCGCTCCGACAATTGCAACGCCGCAGCGCTCTGTGTATGACTTTGCCTCCGAATACCGCGTGTCGCCCGTTCGCCTTGCATTTCTATATCGATGCCCCAACCTGACGCTTCCGTGCCTACATTGCATGCTCATTGATACGGCGTTCCTGCGCAGGAGATCGACCTCGCAGGGCCTTTCTTCAGCTGACCCCAGGTTCTTCGATGCATTTCGACGTTCCCGATCCACGCTACACCGGCTCCGCGGACTCACACGAGCTACTGAGGCTGGCCGTGCGGCTCTCGATCGGCTTCGTGGCACTGCTGTGGCTCATCCACGTCATGAACTGGGGGCTGGGCCTCGATCCATGGCCATTCGGCCTGCGACCGCGCGAGTGGAGCGGTCTGGTGGGCCTCGTCACTGCCCCGTTGGTGCACAGCGACTTCGCGCACCTGTTCGCCAATTCGGTGCCACTGGCGACGGTCGGCGCGGCGATGTTATTTCTCTATCCGTACTCGGCGCTGCGAGTTCTGCCGACCGTGTACTTGGGCTCTGGCGTGCTCGTGTGGCTGTTCGGCCGTGACTCCGTGCACCTTGGAGCAAGCGGACTCGTCTACGGGCTGGTCAGTTATGTGTTCGTGGCCGGACTGTTGCGCCGCGACCGACGCGCGATCGCCGCGTCGCTGCTGGTGGTGCTGATGTACGGGTCGCTGGCCTGGGGTGTGTTACCGATCCAGCCCGGCGTGTCATGGGAAACACACCTATCGGCGGCGGCGATCGGCGTCCTGCTCGCACTGGCGCTACGCAAGCTCGATATCCCTCCGCGCAAGCGCTACGTGTGGGAAGACCAAATCGCGGACGATGTCGACGAGGAACCGCTTGTTGGCGATGGCGACGGGGAGTTGGTAGGCAGCGATGGCGACGACGGCGCGACCCCACGATGACTCATCAGACGTCTGCCGTCTGGCAGGCTGCACGCCGCGGAGGGCAACGAACGACCGGCATCGCACGGGTGCTGCCAGATGCGGTCGGCACGATTTCCAGACGTGGTCAGATGAAGACCATCCTTCTTCTTGCGCGCCCCGACTGCGAGTAACAGTCCGTAGAACTCCTAGAACGGAATGCCCCGCATCAGTCCGGAACGCTCCAGTGGAAGCGTTTGCCCGGTCACGGCCGATTTGAGTCGGCCAATTGGTCTAAGACCAGATGGCCAACGGCGACGCGACCAACGGCGAGGCTATGCGTTGGTCGCCGCGATAAGGGCGGATGGCCTCGGCATTCCGCTGAACCGCTTAGTTCAGTCTCCTTCTAGGACCTCAACAGTCCCTCCAGCAGTACTGCAGAACCCGTACTGCAGAACCCACACTGACTTGACGCACTCCCCGGTCCGAAACTTCGGGCAAGTGACGACAGATCGCGGACGCAGTAAGCACCGCAGCCGGTGGCAACGCGTCGCAATGGCGTATCAGCCCCGAGTCCACTGTGTCGAAGCTTGCTCTCATATCACGCGGCACGCAGCCGAGAGGTCAGCTCCCGCAGCCGCGTCAGTTCGTGAATATCCGACAGATCGCCCCTTCCCTATTGCGCTACCGGGTGATTAGACTTTCGCGCGTCCTTGCAGTTACGTAGCCCTTGCTGGACGCGCCGTGAAACAACAGGTGACTGCGTTGGTTGATCTTTACCAAGTGGGGTATCGGCAATGCAACGGACTACTCGCCAGATCGTTTCCCAAGTTGGAACCTCGCTAGTCCTCCTGGCGTTGTGCGCCACCGCCTGGCCGCAGTCATCGGACACCGCCGCGGACCAACTGAAAGCGCAAAAGGATCTCGCCGAGCTTCAGAAGTCAGTCTTTGAGGCCCAGAAGGCCCAGTACGAAGCACAACTCGCCGCCGCTAAGGCGAAATTTGGCGACCTTCCGGCATCTGGCATAGGTGGGACCGCCGACCTCGCCACCGGTGCTGGGACGGCGGAAGGTCTTCTGCTTGGAACCAAGACGGTCAATGAGATCGCCGATGCGTTCGTGTGTGACATCCTCTTAAAGGCGGAACCTGCGAAGTTTGTTCTCTCGACGACCTCGGCCATTCCCGATTTTCAGCTGTTGATCGCCTTCGAGGCTCAGCACACGGCGATGGCTGCGGCGGTCAAGCAGGCAGAGATATCGACAGGGTCGGAAGAGAGGGCGGTCAGAGAAAGTCCCGCGCTTGCTGCGGCACTGCCCTTTGTGAGCAATTTGCTGTCCTACGCGAAGACGGACTACAAATTCATCGGTTTCGACGTCACAACCTCTGATGCCATGCTGCTGCGAGCCATGGCCGGCAAGCTCGTCGCGAAGGGCCGAACCGTGAGCATTCCGGCCGTCTATTACTTGCCGCAGGCGAGCCAATCTTCACTCTCGCTACTTTCGAAGATCGGCGACCTCGATACGTGGTCAATCAAGGCTAAGAAACTTCTACTGCTCTACGGCGATGAAAAGAAGCAGATCGAGAAGGATCTAACTAAGACGCCAAACGATGAAGCGCTGAAGAAGCAATCGGATCGATTGCAGCTCAACATCGCGACCTGGCAGGCGGTATCCGATGCCATCGATGCATGGTCGAAGAAGCTGATAGCCCCGGATGACAAGGGCACCTCCGCCATCGCGACGATCGTTCGCCAGGGCGCAATCAAGCAGCCCCTCGATGCTGGCGCCGGATTGCTGGTGGTGGAACTGCACAAGGTGTCCGCGACGGGGTATTCGAAGAAGAACCTGTGGTCGTCGCTAGGCGCCAATCCATTCTTCGTGATGGGGGGTGCGGTCGCCAGCTACGTGCTCGTGAACGGCAAGACTGGGGAGGTACTGAGTGCGCAGTTGTTGCCGCACAGCGGTGCCTACCTGTCGGTGAGCGAGGTTGAGCAACAAGTGAATTCGGCGAAGCAGCAGGATTGCCCAAAGCCCGAGATTGCGCAAAAAAAATGAAACAGGTTGACCGCGAGGCGCGCGCGGTCCAGCAAGTGCGGTCGATCCTCCGGAGCGAAAACCTCGGAGTGGACGACGTTGATCGAGCTCTCGAGGCAGCGATGGGCCGCCGGGGCAGTCCGGTGGGCGAGCGCGAGCGCCAGCTTGGTATAGAGGCGACTGAACTTATCCTCGCCAACAAACCGCTTACAGACGAACACCGGGCCCATCTTCAATCCATCATCATCGGCCAGGGTCTGCGTCCGGCGATCGACATCGAGAATGACGCGTTTGACCCCCTTCCCGACACGTGGAACGACGTCAACGCCGCACGTGAACGGCTGACGCCGCTGATCAAGTCGGTAGGACGTGTAGACGTTACAGGCCATCCTCGTCTGTCCTTCGCCGGCACGGCCTTCGCCTGTGGTCCCAACCTCTTACTGACCAACCGGCATGTCGCCGAGGAGTTCATGAGGGCGGATGCCGCCGGCGCACGGCTAACGCTCAAGCCAGGCATGACTGCTCGGGTCGATACCAAGCAGGAGGTGGAATCGGCGCAGCAGCGCATTGTTGCGCTTTCTGGCGAGGCCGTTTTCTCCACGCACTGGGACGTGGCAGCCCTGCCAGTTGCGGGCCTTCCACCAGGGCTTCAGCCGCTGCCGCTCGCATCCGCGCCGCCCGCCAGCGTCGACGCCAGAACCGCCGTTACGATCGGCTACCCGGCGTTTGACGACGACGAAAATCCTGTCGACCAGGTAACGATATTCCGTAACGTGTTCGACAAGAAGCGTCTACTTCCAGGCAAGTTTGTGGGCACTTTCACCGTCCAGTCGTTCGGACACGACGTCCAATCCCTTGCGCATGACTGCACCACCCTGGGCGGCAATTCAGGCAGTGCAGTGATCGATGTTGCGACAGCACGCGCGTTCGGCGTGCATTTTCTGGGCGACCCGGGTGTCAGAAACTACTGCGTACCCACTTGGGCGCTGCTCGAGGACCCGGCTTTCGCGACGATTCGCGGGCAGATGTCATTCGCTTAGCCGCGACCATTGACCTCATGCTGCAGTCGGCCGCCCTGACCAGTTAGCCCCTTCGCCGCCTCCTCGATAGGATCAGCCTCGCCTGTCCGGAGGCCGAGAACCGTAGCAAATCACCCTGGGACGTTGGCTCTGTTCTCTTACTAGTGATATGCGACGCGCTCTGTCTACCAAACCGGATTGGAGTCCCGCCTTGCTCTCATCCGATCGCAATCCGAAGGAATCCACTCTCTGATTGCAGCAGACAAGGAGTCAGACCTCGTCGAACGCCCTCGTGCAATTAATTGCAGCGAACCCACATTATTTCCTTCTCTACAAGGGCGGTCTTTCACCGTCTGACTATCGATGTGTTGCTCGTGTCTGGGCGCCGCCCTCGACCCGTTCCGGACCTAGTGTTCGCCCGATAGCGGAAATGCTTGAAGAGCCGGAAAGTTGCCATCGAGCGGAAGCGACACCAAGAGAGTGCGGGCTCGCGTAACGCTTGACCCAACATGACCTTCACGAGCGTCAAGTACGCGCCGACGCCGTGGCCTAGACAGAACCAGTCGGGGTTTCGCCCCTCTCATGCGATGGCCAGTCCCACTATTCAACATGAGGCGTTGACGCGATGAAATTTAAGAAGACCCGTGTCGAGGTTCGAAAGACAGAACTTGAAATACAAGAGAAGTCTGCAAGCTTGAAGCAGATCAGTGAACTTCAGCCTGACGTGGCTAGGGCGCTGATTGATCCTTTGATTGAGGCAAAGCACATCCAGGGTTTTGTCCTCCGATTCTTGCCAATGGCAAAAGGAGAGTCGAAAGAATACCCAGACAGCGCACTGTATTTTCCAAGCTCTAACGTGAGTTAACGAGATACATCGTCAATTTAACTGCAATCTCCAAGCACGATCCAGAGGACCGCCTTCTGGTGATCTGAAAGATAGCCGGGAATGACAGGTTATGGCCGACAGGAGCAATGCTGCCCGAGGCAATGACGCCGCCGCAGCGGCCTCACTTGCTGCCGGTGGCGCCGTAGATCACTCGCCCACCCCTGATCGTTGCCTGCACGTCGCCGAAGCCCATGACGTCCACTGCCGGGTCAGTGCCCAGCAACACGAGGTCCGCTTCCATCCCGGGCGCGATGCGCCCCTTGCGGTCGCCTTGACCGAAGCGTCCAGCGGGCGCGGTGGTCAGGCTGGCCAGGATCTGACGCCAATCCAGCCCCGCCCGCGCCATCAATTCAAACTCGCGACGGGTGTCGAACTGATCGATGTAGCCCACGTCGGTGCCAAACAGCACGGTGCCGCCCGCTGCAGCGAACACCTTCACCTGCTGCGTTGCATCCGCGATGAAGCGCGCGATCACCGGGTCGGGCACAGCGTCCCGACGCAATTCGGCCTCGAACAAGGTCAAGGTGGGTATCAAGGCAATATCCGCGGCGCGCAGCCGGCGCACTAGTGCAGCATCCCAGGGACCGGAAAACGGAGTGGTGTGGGCCAGCACATCCACGCCGCTCGCCAGTGACACTTCCAGCCCGGCCATGTCACTCGGGTGAGCAAACGCCGGCTTGCCGGCGCGATGGGCTTCGGCCACGACCGCGCGGGCGATGTCGATGTCCATGGGCAGCACTCCGATCGCGCCTCCGACAACCGCCGCGGTGAATAGCTTCACCCCATCCGCGCCCTGTTCGAGTTGCTGTCTGGCCCGCGCTCGAGCCTGATCCGGATTGGCGACCTCGGCGCTCGGTGCCCCAATCTCCTTTAGCAGGGCGCGCACGTATATCGGTGTGCCATCCTTCGGAAAGAACGGTGCGTCCACATTGAGGATGGTCGGTCCCGTGACCTCGCCCGCCTCGATCCGTTTACGCAATGCCCGCGCGCTGCCGTTGAGCGAAGCAACGTCGAACACCGTCGAGAAGCCCCAGCGCGTAAGCATCGTGCTCAGCGCCGCGTTCAGTTCCGGCGCTGGGCGGGTGGCTGCCTCGCGCAGCGGCAGCGCCAGGAAGTGCACGTGGCTATTCCAGAATCCGGCCGTGACGAACTTGCCCTTGCCATCGATCACCGTCGCCCCAGCGGGTACCGTGATCGTCGCCGATGGTCCGACTGCGGTAATGCGGCCGTCGCGCATGAGCACCGTGCCGTGTTCGATAGGCGCCGCATCGGGTGCGGGATACACGCGGGCATCGACGATCGCGAAGTCCGCTGCCAGCGCCGGCCAAGCACAGGCCAGATACAACACAATTACCGAAACAGTTGCTCTAAGCACGAAAGGCGCACCGTTGTTGTCGTGGTGTCCACACCATACACGGAGGCCACGCTGCAGATGCGACACCCGCTAGAGGCGTGATGGTGCCGCTTGAAGAACGGCGCGGCGTGTGCGGGCAGGCAGCTTTCTGGGCGCTTCGAGGATGGGCACATTACTTCAAGAGCTTTTGCCGCGATGCGCTCTGACCGCGGTACTGTTATTGTATTCAGTAGCGCAGCGTTGCCATCGGCATCTCCGGCTGGCCACTCTGCGGTGACGCTCAACGCGAGCGAGAGGCAATGGCGATCCAACCCGAGTCCACATTTCTCGAGAAGCTCAACCCCGAGCAACGACTTGCCGTGCGGCACGGCGACGCCGGTGAAATGTCTGCGTTACTCGTGATCGCAGGAGCCGGGTCGGGCAAGACCAACACCCTGGCCCACCGCGTCGCCTGGCTGATCGTTAACGGTGTCGACCCGCGCAAGATCCTGCTGCTGACCTTTGCCCGACGTGCTGCACAGGAGATGACGCGCCGGGTGGATTCGATCATCGCCCGCATCGGCAGCTCACATTCTTGCCCAGCGCGCGGAGGCATCGTCTGGTCGGGCACCTTCCACAGCATCGGTGCGCGCATCCTGCGCGAGTATGCGGAGCGCATCGGACTGAATCCCGGATTCACCGTGCACGACCGCGAGGACTCGGCAGATCTGATGAACCTGATACGGACGGACCTGGGGCTTCACGAGAGCGCCAAACGCTTTCCCCAGAAGCACACCTGTCTCGCGATCTATTCGCGCGTGGTCAATACCCAGCAGTCGCTTGCCCAGGTGCTGGCCGGCACCTTTCCGTGGTGCTGCGCCTTCGAGACCGAATTGCGCAAGCTCTACGCGGGCTACGTCGGCGCGAAGCAGCGCCAGAACGTGCTCGACTACGACGATCTGCTGCTCGGCTGGTCGACCATGCTGGAAGACGCCGCTCTGGCGGCCGACGTCGGCGGCCGCTTCACGCACATCCTGGTCGACGAATACCAGGACACGAATCGATTGCAGGCCGCCATCGTCAAGGCGCTGCGGCCCGACGGCCACGGTGTCACCGTCGTCGGCGATGACGCGCAGGCAATCTTCGCGTTCCGCGGCGCCTCCGTGCAGAACATCCTGGACTTTCCACAACGGTATGACCCGCCTGCACGCGTGGTGACATTGGAGCGGAACTACCGCTCGACATCGACCATTCTGGCCGCGTCGAATGCTGTGATGAGCCGCGCAGCCGACCGCTTCAAGAAGGACCTTTGGACCGAGCGGTCCAGCGACGAACAGCCCGTCATCGTCAACGTCCCGGACGAAGCCGATCAAGCCCGCTTCGTTGCGGAGCAGGTGCTGGAGCGACGCGAGGCGGGTGTGGCGCTCAAAAGCCAGGCAGTGTTGTTCCGCGCCAGTCATCACAGCGCGCAACTCGAGCTCGAACTGGCACGTCGCAACATTCCGTTCGTGAAGTTCGGTGGCCTGAAGTTTCTTGAGGCGGCCCATATCAAGGACGTCGTTGCGCTGCTCCGCTGGGCGGACAACCCGCGCGACCGCGTTGCGGGACTTCGCAGTCTTCAGCTCCTGCCGGGCGTCGGACCCAGAACGGCCGCGCATGCGCTGGACACCGTCGAGACGGCCGAGAGCCCGGCGCGCGCGCTGGCCGACCACACCGTGACCGCCTCTGTGGCTGCTGACTGGCGTGAATTGGCCGGATTGTTCTCGCAGCTCACAAGCCGATCCAAGGAGTGGCCGTCCGAACTCGCCGCTGTGCAGCGCTGGTACCAGCCGCACCTGGAACGCCGCTATGACGACGCCGAGGTTCGATGGGCAGATCTGCTGCAGCTCGAGAGCCTTGCTGCCGGCTATGCGTCTCGCGAACGGTTCCTGACCGAATTGACGCTTGGTCCTCCCGAGGCCACGAGCGATCAGGCAGGGATGCCGCTGCTCGATGAGGACTACCTGATTCTGTCGACCATCCACTCGGCCAAGGGCCAGGAATGGGGTGCCGTTTACCTTCTGAACGCAGTCGACGGCTGCATTCCTTCTGATCTGGCCACGGGATCGAGCGCCGAACTGGAAGAGGAGCGCCGCCTGCTCTATGTGGCGATGACTCGCGCCAAGGATCATTTGACGATCGTTGTGCCCCAGCGGTTCTACGTAAATGGCCAGGGTCGCGGCGGCGACCGCCATGTCTATGCTTCGCGCACCCGTTTCATCCCTGATGTACTGGCGTCGCACTTTGAAACGAAGACATGGCCCATCCGCAACGAGTCGATCGGCGCAAACCAGGGCAAGCCGTTAAACATTGACGTGGCCGCGCGAATGCGCCAGGCATGGGGCTGACTACCGCCCGACTCACTCTCCTTGATTGGGCGCAACGCATGTCAACGCTGAAATATCTCATCCACGGCCAACCTGTTGCGGCCTTGGGTACGTTGCACGAAGGCCGGCCATTCGTCTCCATGGTGCCGTTTGCGGTCCTTCCTGATGGCTCGGCCATGGTGATCCACGTCAGCCATCTGGCGACTCATACGAAAGACATGCTCGACAGCCCAGGGGTGAGCATCATGGTTGTGGCACCGCTCGCACCGGAACTCTCCCCTCAGGAGCTTCCTCGAGTCACGATACAGGGGCAGGCAGTCCTTTGTGATGCCACAAGTCCGAGGTACGCCGAAGCGAAATCTGCGTACGTCGAGCGGTTTTCGCAGAGCGCGGGGATGTTCGATTTCGCTGATTTCCAACTGTTCCTGATTGAACCGACGTCAGCTCGCTATGTGGGTGGCTTTGCCAGGGCCGCCACTCTGGGACCGGATGAGTTGGCCGATGTCTTGCGGCGGGAGGGATAGGCTGCCGCCCTTCCGTGAGCAATCCTGGATGAGTGCCAGCCCGCCACTGATTGATCGTTTCATTCCACACCCTGACGTCAGGGAAAGATTTGAAACCACCATCCGCGCACCGGCAGCGGTTGTAATGCAGGTTGCTTCAGACTTCGACATGCAGTCACTGCCCCTCGTGAAAGCGATCTTCTGGCTTCGTGAGAAGGCCATGCGGAGCGGCCGCGCTGCGCCGCGCACGCCTCGGGGCATTCTGGAAGAGACGAAGGCATTGGGCTGGGGATTATTGGCCGATCAGCCAGGCCGGTTGGTGATCTGCGGCGCGAAGTGCCAGCCATGGCTGGCCAACGTCAAGTTCTCTGCCATTGCTCCGGAAGAGTTCGAGGCGTTCTCGGAACCCGGACAAGTCAAGATCGCATGGACACTGGAAGCGATCGAACTGGGTCCGGCGCTTACCCGCTTTGCCCAGGAGACGCGAGCAGTGGCGACCGACGAACCGGCGCGGACGGCGTTCCGCCGCTATTGGCGATGGGCGCGCTTCGGCATCATCGCCATTCGCCTGCTTCTGCTGCCGACAGTTCGCCGTGAGGCCGAGCAGCAGTGGGCAGCGCGGAAGGTTCACAAATGAGACACTGCCAGTTTGGCGCGCTCCTGCCACAAGCGGCGTTTCGGGAGCACAAAGCCGAGACTGAGAGGTCATGAAACAGTGAGGACGTCGGGGCCATGAACGCGATCACCGCTACACGCCACTGGCTCGAGCAGGCTGTCATCGGCTTGAACCTGTGCCCGTTTGCCAGGGCGGTGCACGTGAAGCGGCAGATTCGCTGGGTCGAGAGCCCGGCACGCGACGAACAGGAGCTCCGCGAGGACCTGGTGCGGGAACTGCAGTATCTCGCCGCTGCGGACGCCGAATCGGTGGACACCACGCTGCTGATCCACCCACACGTGCTGAATGACTTTCTGGACTACAACAACTTTCTCGACGTCGCTGACGCCGCCATCGAGGCACTGGGTCTGACCGGTGTCCTGCAGGTGGCCAGCTTTCACCCTGACTACCGGTTTGAGGGCACGGCGGCGGACGACGTCGATAACTTCAGCAACCGTTCGCCCCATCCCATGCTGCACCTGCTGCGCGAAGACAGCATCTCGCGCGCTGTAGCCGCCTTTCCCGACGCGGCCACCGTTTACGAGCGCAACATCCAGACGCTCCGCCGCCTCGGTGCGCCTGGCTGGCAAGAACTGATGTCCAACCCGGAAGACTCTCGTTCCGGCTAATTGATTCACATCCGGCGATTGCAGCCGTTGTCTGCGGCGACATGAATCGCCTCACAGCGGAGCCCGACCTGAAACATCGATCGGGAGAAGAAAGCCCCATGAAGAAAGCGGCAAAGAAGAAGGTCGAAGCCGAAGGTGGTGGAACGCCGTCGGTAATGCGCAGTTTGTTCCGCTCATTCGCCAAGCTGGCCGAGCAGGCAGGCGACGGACGACCGCTACTGCGTGGGTTGCGAGTTGCCCAGGATCCCATTGCCGACCGGATCGTCATCGTGCATGGCGGGTCGCGTGTCGAGTTCATCCTCGTCCCGGGCACCGGCGACTCGCCGCACGCGGACGTCGAGTGCCGGCGCATGGATTCGATCGGCGCCACCGAAGCCACCCCAATCGCAAGTTTCCGGTTCAACGAAACGGGCACGGTGTTGCAATCCAGCGTGCCCGAACTGGTGAATGAGAACATCGCCGAGGCCAACGGCGCCTGGAGCATTGTCGGCGCGGTGATCTGGAACGCCATGTAGGGGCCTGCATAGAGTCCTCCTCAGCCCGGGAGTTGGTTATTGGCCTGTAGTTGTATGTGGGGAGCCTGTGATGGAACAGATGCTCAACATCGCTGACAGTCGCTCGGTAACGCTGTTGCTGCATTGCGACCTGCGTGTGGGGCTGGCGGCCGACCTGACGCGTTTTGTGCAGACAAACGGTGGCCGCATCGTGTACCACGACCACTATGTGGACAACGAGATCAATCGTTACTACACGCGTCTGCAGTGGGACTTGACGAACTTCACCGTCGCTGACGGCGCGCTTGGCGATCACTTGACGACGCTGGCCGGCGGCGGCGATGCGCAGTGGTCGCTGGGATTCTCCGACCGGCCGCAGCGCATGGCCGTGTTCGTGTCCAAGGAGCCGTGGTGCCTCTACGACATCCTGGCGCGCAGTTATTCAGGCGAGTGGCCCGTCGAAATTCCGGTGATCGTCGCCAACCATCCGGATCTGAAGTCCGTCGCGGACAGGTTCGGTATTGCATTCCGCGTCATGCCGATGACAGCCGACAACAAGGCCGAAATCGAGGAAGCGCAATTGGCGCTGCTCGCCGAACACCGGATCGACCTCGTCGTATTGGCGAAGTACATGCAGATCGTCTCCGAGCGTTTCGTGCGGGCCTATGAGAACCGGATCATCAACATTCACCACGCATTCCTGCCGGCGTTTCCGGGCGCGCGTCCCTACCACTCGGCGCGCGCTCGGGGCGTCAAGATCGTCGGTGCGACCGCGCATTACGTGACCGAGGTGCTGGACGCAGGCCCGATCATTGAGCAGGACGTGATGCGGGTATCTCACCGAGACACGGTGCAGGAATTGGTACGTTCCGGGCGCGACATCGAGAAGATCGTCCTTTCACGCGCAATCTGGAACCACCTGCAGCACAAGATCATCGTGCACCACGGCCGAACGATCGTGTTTCACTGACGCCGCTGCCCGAAAGCACCAAGCGATTGGTGAGGTGTCCGACAAAAGGCGATACCGCAAGTCGTCAGCTGAAGTCCGCGCCCGAGATGAAAGCGTTCAGAAGGTGGCGTCGGAGACCCAGCGAGCTTGAGGTCCTGGCCGCCTGCATCGCCTTCTGCCCGGCCGAATGGACCCTCGAAGGTAACGCTCAGTCGGCGCCCTTCGGCGAGACAGCAGACGCGCCCGCCGTCTTCCGTTGGCTCCATAGGAACCAACCCAATCCGGCGGACTGAAGCGCCAGCAGCGTGACAAAGACGGCGCGGTGGCTGTCCGCGATCGTCCAGCCCGCCGCCCGCAGACCGTCCAGCATCACGCCGTAGCCCCACTGGATCGAAAATGCGCCCGCGAAAACCGCCAGGTTGAGCGCGGCGTTGACGCGCCCGGCGAGGGACGGGGCGAAACGGCTCGTGATCTCGGCGTAGGCAAGGTTGCCCAGCGGAAAGACCATGCCGAGCACGAACCAGAGCACGTGAGTGTTGCCTACGCCCCACCAAAGCGCGAGCATGACGACCAGCCCTGCGGCGTTGCCGATCGCCAGCACCCGGCCCGGCGCCAGCCCGCGCCGACGCAGCGGGCCGATGAAGACGGCCGTGCCGAGGAACCCGCAGACCATGGCCAGCGTCGTCAGCAGCATATGGAAGGCGGCGACCTCGCGCGTGTGCCCGCCCACCTGCATCAGCCACGGCACGGCCCACAACCCCTGAAGGGCGACGAAGGTGCCCAGGCCAGTGGCCGTCATCGGCGCGTAGCGCCAGAACTCGCGGCTGCGCAGGACGCTGCCCAACTCGCGCCACTGCTGTCCCAGCGTGCCACCGGCTGCCGCGGCGGGCTTTTCAGGCGTCGAGTAGACGCCCAGCGCCGCTAGCACGGCCAGCGTCGCAAGGACCATGAACAGGCCTCCTCTGCCAAGCGTCGGCGCCGCCCAGGCCAGCGGCGTTGTGGCGGTCAGCGCGCCCAGTCCGCCGGCCACCATCACGGCCGCGTTGAGGGACGGCAGTCGCTCGACGGGAAACCAGACCGAAAAGGCCTTGAAGGCGGCCATCAGGCAGGCGCACACACCGAGGCCGATCATTGCGCGGGCTATTGCAAGCTCGCCCAGGTTCGTGCCCAGGGCAAACAAGGCGCTGCCCGTCGCGGCGATCAGCAGCAGTATCGCCTCGACGCGGCGGGGCCCATAACGGTCCAGCAGGACACCGAGGGGTAACTGGAAGGCGCCGAAGGTCAGCAAGTAAGCCGAGGTCAGCAGCCCCAGGTCGGCCGCCGAAACGCCGAGCTCCCGTGTGAGCTCCGGTGCGATGACGGCGTTGACATTCCGCAGCAGGTAAGACAGGAAGTAGCCCGCGGCGAACGGCAGGAAAAGTCTCAGTCCGAGATGCATGGGATGGGGGGCGTCTGCGAGCAACAGCCGCCGGGTCGCTCTGAATCTCCGCCTTGGCTCTTCGCCAGACATCGTCGAAGAGGCAGCGGTTCTGCTCGAACCGATTATCGACCGAAAGGTCTTCCGCCCATTCTTGGGTGCAGAAAGGACGCCGGAGCGCTTTTGCCCGCCAACGCTGGCGCTGCACCGGGTCCGGAACGGCGGCCTCTCTCAGGCGCTTGCTGTCGTTGCGGACTGACGTTTCCAACATCGCGCCGAGAACTATGGGACGCGACGCGGTTTCTTCAATGCCGAGCAGGCGCAGCGCATCGGCCATCCAACCTTCCGCCAGGCGCTGCCTGAGTCGCGATTCTGTATACCCCTGCCTTAATCATGCACTTTGCGCACCAGGCAACCGCCGAACGCCCGCACGAAGTACTCGACCAAAGTTCACGTCAATCTCGACGAAAGCACTAGGAATTCACCCTCGGGATTCGGCGGCAGGCGTGGTTTCACACTTTACGCACTACAGATTTGCTGACCAAAGACTAATCCGCAGGTCTTGATTGGGTGCAAAATACCGCCGGCCTTGCCGGATGCTTCAACAACCTTAAGAAGTCGCGCGGCGGGTGCAAGGAACTGGCTGCATGAACGCACGTTCGACACCGACGACGCTTGTCGATGCCGGCACTGTGGGCAGGGAGGCGCCGACTTCGGCGGCGCCGCGCTCCTGGTCGCTGCGCTCCCGACTGATGTGGCTCGCCGCCCTGACCACGCTCATTGCGTGGCTGGCCGGCGGTGTCGGCGTCCTGATCGTCACCTACAACGAAGAAAATAAGCTGTACGACCAGCGGCTGCGCGACGTTGCCCGGTTGATCCTGTCATTTGCGAATCACGAGATTGAAGAAATCCGCCAGGACGGTCGGACCGACGGCGTTCATCTGGAGACGGCCAGCACGCTTGACCCCCGGTATGCCTATCAGATCTGGTCGAAGGACGGCGAGCTGCTCCTGGTCAGCCACAACGCCTCGCGGCAGCCCTACGCACCGCTTCATAAGGACGGCTTCCTGGACCGCGAAATAAATGGTCGTCCATATTGCATCTACTCTCTGCGTAGCGCCGACGGCACCATGCTGATTCAGGTCGCGGAAGACGAATCGCTGCGCGGTCTCTTCACCCCGAGCCTCGGTCTATGGGAGCTGGGATTCTTTCTGGTCTCGACCGCGCTGTTACTGCTGCTCAACCGTTGGTGGTTCGGACGTGCGGTGCACGCACTCGATCAATCCGCGAAGCAATTGACGGACAGATCGCCACAAGATCTGCGTTCGGTTCGCGTCGACAACCCTCCGCAGGAGCTTGAGCCGCTGCTGAACTCCGTCAATTGCCTGTTCAGCCGCATCGAGCGGACACTCGATTCGGAGCGGAACTTCACTGCGGCGGCCGCGCATGAATTGCGCACCCCACTGCTGGCGGTCCGTATGCAGGCCCAGGCTGCAGCGCGCGCAAAAACGCCGCAGGCGTTACGGGCCTCGTTGGACGAACTGGCCTCGTGCGCTGAACGCGCCTCGCACATGATGGATCAGCTCCTTACGCTTGCGCGGGTCGACACCCTGGCGCCGAAGGCGGTAGCGTTTGTGCCGGTGCGACTCGACCGGGTGATCGAGCAGGTCGTAAAGGACCTTTCGTATTCCCTCAAGGAGCGCAACTTGCGCGTCGATCTGCAGCTGGATGCGACGACCGTGCCCGGCATGGAATTCGGCGTCGCCGCCCTGGTGCGCAACCTGATCGACAACGCCTTGCAACACGCTGCGTCCGGGGGACAGGTGCTTGTAAGGACATTTGCACGCGAAGCTGATGTCGAGATGACGGTCGAAGATGCGGGTCCGGGCATCCCGGAAGCGGAACGTGCCCACGTGTTCGAGCGCTTCTATCGGATGCCCGACTCCAAAACCGACGGCTGCGGCGTTGGACTTTCGATCGTTCATACGGTCGCTGACGCACACCGCGCGAAGGTGGCTCTCGACTCGGTCACTCGCGGGGGGCTGCGCGTCACCGTGATCTTTCCCAGAGCCTGATCTGAAGTAGGCGGCCCGCGAAGCGAGGGGCGCAGCCCCCGGTGTGCCGTCGCGTTTCCGGACCGAATTGCAGGTCGACGCTGGCACCCCGGACGGTCGCCCTGCGGGGTCCGGCCGACATCATTTGCGATTAAGGCACGATCCAGCCCGACACCGCCTTCAGTTGCTTCTTGTCGGCGTCCAGCACCTGGACGATGGAACTACCTTTCGCGGCGAAGCGCTGCCCGGGACCGAGGCTCACGCTCGGATAGATCGATGCCATCGGCGTCTGGCCCACCGTGTGTTCGATGCGTTCGACGAAGAAATCGCGCGAGAAGCTGTCCATCATGTGTCCCAGCACGTCGCTGACGACCGTCATCGCGAACAGGGTGTTGATCTGAACGGTCTCGTCGATGTTCGAAATGCCCTTGATGTGCAGCCAGTGCTTGTCGCGCAGCAGCCGCGCGTCGCGCTTGGGCGGCAAATCCGACGGATAGACAAGACGGACGTTCGAGCTCGCCTTGAGGGTCTCCGCCGGTAGTCGACCGGACAGCACACTGGAGGACAGATACAGCGTCGGCGCGCTTGCGTTCCCTGGCGCCAGCGTGCGTTCCAGGTCCGCCGCACCGAGCCACAGCACCAGCGAGCCGGGATTTGCACCGTAGACCTTGCGCCAGAAGGCTTCGTCCGCCTCCCCCTCGAGCACGACGTCGTCGAGCGCCACATCCGACTGCAGCGCGCTGCGCAATGCGCCGGCCGCGACCGCGCCTGGGTCGCCGCGACGATAGACCTGCAGGATCTTTCCGGCGTCGCGCTGCTCGCGCAGGAACTTCGCCAGCACCTCCGCCTCGAGCACGACGCCTTTGGACAAGTAGAGGTTGTAGCTGTTCGGACCGGCGACAACGGGCAGATCCACCAGCGGAAACACGCTCGGAATCTCCAGGCGCTCGCTGAACTCGTGGATCGGGCGCCAGCTCGACTCACCCAGCCCGCCGATCAGCGCGAATACCGGCTGCTGGCTGTAGTACGACTCGAGCTGCGCGTTCCACGTCTCGCTCGGTCCGCTGAGCTCCCAGACGTGCAGCACCCACTTGCGGAACGAACGCGCCATGCGCATGTTGCCGGCGTCGCGACGCTGCTCCTCCTGACGTGCGCTGCCGCCCTTGTCCTTGACGAAGGCCTGCATGACATCGAGCATCGCCCGGCGCCGCGCGGGCGCGACGCCCGGCTGGATCACGGTGGCGAAGTGGATGCTGTGCTCGTCGACCCCGGGCGAGGGTTGCGCCGAAAGTGAGAAGAGATACGCCGCGAGCGACTTCATTTCCGCGTCGCTCAGCACGTAACGCGGCATCGCAGGGTCGAGCGGTTTGCCCGAGGCGTCGAGTCCGGTACGGATGGCGCGCGCCAGCAACGCCTCGGTATACGCCGGACGCTGGCTGGTGCCCAGACGCGCCTTGACGCGCGGACTGCGCACCGGCACGGTCTGTTCCTGCAGGAGCGCAGGGCCGATGATCGGACGGATCACCAGTTGTCCCTCGCTCGTGCCGTAGCCGCTGCGCCGGTGGCACGCGGCACAGGCCGCGTCCTTGCCGGCGCGCTGCGTCCGGGCCGAGCCGACGCTCGTCAGCGGCTCGCCAGAGGGTCGGATGCCCTCGCGATACAGCCGCTGGCCGACCGCCTGCTGGTTCGCCTCCGCATCAGCGCCCCTCGCCTGCGGAGCCTGCGCGCCGGCGCTGTTTACCGCCACAAGGTGGCACGCAACGATGGCCAGCGCGTGAATCAACAACCGCGGCCCAGCCGGCCCCGACACCTGGGTCGACAATGTCACTGCGTCATCACCTTGTGGTACTCCTGCACCAGATCTTTGGAGCTCGCAAACCCGTCGATACGAACCCACGGCTTGTCCGGTGCCGGGTGCAACAGCGTCAACGGCTCGTGGTTCATCTTGTCGCCGCGATAGCTGTTGAACGCAAGCTGTACCGCCTTGACGTCTTCCACGCGCCCGGTGAGAAAGGTCCAGCGCGAGCTTGCTGCGTACGTCTTGGCGTAGGCATTGAGCTTTGCGGGCGTGTCGTTCTCCGGATCGATGGAAATGGAAACCATGCGCAGCTTGCCCGCCTGCGCGCCAAGTTTGCCGGGCACCTCGGAAAAAACCTGGCTCATCACCGGGCAGATCGCGCCGCAGGTTGTAAAGATGAAATTGAGCATGACCGGATCCGGGGTTGCCAGCAACTCGCGCAGCCGCACGGTTCGCCCCTCCGCGTCGATCAAGCTCACGTCCGGAATCGCATAGGAGCGAACCGAGCTCTTGTAATCGCCCGTTTTAGCCATCGCCATGTGGGCAGCGTGCTCCTTGGCGTCGTGGGCCAGGGCGTTGCCTGAAAGAATCAGTGCGCCGCCGGCGACGCAATGGACAGCGACAAGGCGTGGGAGCGATTTCAAACGGCGGTTCATGTCAGCGGCCTCACAATGAATTGATCAGCGTTCAGGCATCCCGGACGCCAGTCCGGTCTCCCGACGTTCGTGCGCTTGCATCGAGCGAGCAGTATTGCGGCTGTCCGGGTCCGCCAGTCCCCCGAGCACGGTCGCACCCTGCGCAGCGGGCTCGCGTTCGTCTCGCAGCGCGTTGAACGCCGCCAGGGCTTGCACGAGGCCATGCCCGTAGCGGCTGTCCGGCCCCCTATCGCCCAGGTCCTGCGCTCCGCGCACAAGTGCGGCTTCCAGCTCGTCCACCGAAGCGGCGGGAAACGCGCCCGCAAGCAGCGCCAGCACGCCCGCCACATGCGGAGCCGCCAGCGAAGTGCCTGACACGGTCGCGTACGTCGGCACCCCGCCATGCGAGATGTCCGTCGTCCGAACACCCAGCCCCGGCGCCACTAATCTTGGGAATACCGCACCGTCGCAGCCCGACGGGCCACGGCTCGACTGGCGCGCGAGCGTCAGATCGAGTTCCACCGCGCCGACCGACAGCGCACCCGGGCTGTTCGCGGGGCTGCTGCTCGTGCGCTCTGCCGGACCGTCGTTGCCGGCGGCGAAGACCACCGCGATGCCGCTGCTCCTGAGCGCACGGATGTCTTCGCTGAACTCAGCGATGCACGTGCCGGGAGGCCGGCCCGAGAGCGTCCACGACGCGTTGACGACATCGGGTGCATCGACCGTGGCCGGGTCGCCGTCGGGATCCA
>Ga0316604_10001616_pt1 | contig 19304 bp, 17 predicted proteins | sample OWC_soil_day20_C_FD_207650 | JGI IMG/M metagenome (GOLD analysis project Ga0316604, IMG submission 207650) | Wetland soil microbial communities from Old Woman Creek delta, Ohio, United States - OWC_soil_day20_CT | ecosystem: Environmental > Terrestrial > Soil > Wetlands | place: USA: Ohio... | reverse complement strand
AATCAAAAACCAGAATAAACGCAACGAGGAGAAAATCAAGGAACTGCAGGACTTTATCGCCCGGTTCTCCGCCAATAAATCTAAATCCAAGCAGGCCACCAGCCGCCGGAAGCTGTTGGACAAGCTCTCGGTGGATGAGATGCCCGCCTCCTCCCGCCGCTATCCCTGGGTAGGGTTTTCCCCCGACCGGGAGGTGGGTAAGGATATCCTCTTTGTTACCGAGGTCTCCAAAACCATCGATGGGGTCAAGGTGCTGGACAACGTCTCCTTCACGATCAATCACGGAGATAAGATCGCGCTGGTGGGTGACAATGAGGCGGCTCATACCACGCTCTTTAAGCTCCTGACGGGGGAGCTGGAGCCTGACTCCGGTACCGTCAAGTGGGGCCAGACCGCTACGTTCTCCTATTTTCCCAAGGACAACACGGAGTATTTTAAAGACTGCGACGATAATCTGGTGGAGTGGCTGCGTCAGTTTTCCGATGACAAGCACGAGTCCTACCTCCGGGGCTTTCTGGGGCGGATGCTGTTTTCCGGCGACGATATCTACAAGTCGGTGAAGGTGCTCTCCGGCGGCGAAAAGGTACGCTGCATGCTCTCCCGCATGATGCTTTCGGGCGCCAACGTGCTGCTGCTGGACCAGCCCACGAATCATCTCGACCTGGAATCCATCGCGGCTCTCAACAACGGACTGTCCGACGTGAAGTGCAATGTGCTGTTCGCCTCCCATGACCACCAGCTGGTGCAGACCGTTGCCAGCCGCATTCTGGATTTCACTTCCGAGGGCAAGCTGATCGACAGGCTGATGACCTACGACGACTATCTGGAAAGTCAGGCACAGGCGTGACGGAACTGGGTATCCTGTTTGACCGCGCGGCAGGGTATCTGATCGTGCTCAATGTGCTGGGGCTCGCCCTGATGGGATATGACAAGCGGAACGCGCGGCTGCACCGCAGACGTGTTTCGGAAAATACCCTGCTGACCGTCGCCGCCATGGGAGGCAGCGCGGGCGCGATACTGGGGATGCTGCTGTTCCGCCACAAAACCCGGCATGTCAAGTTCACGCTTGGGCTGCCTGCGATTCTTTTGGCGCAGCTTGGCCTGGTGTTCTATCTCGTCCGTCAGATCTCCGCCAGCGGAGCATAAAGATACATCATTCACGAGAGGAGCGATTATACTATGTCGGAAGGAACCATCATCGTGCGTCGGCGGGAAGACTGCCCCGAGGCGCTTTATCTGGTGATTAACAATCCGAGCGCGCTGAATGCGATGAACACTCAGATGCAGATCGACCTGATCCGGGAACTGCGAAAGGCAAAGGAGGATACCACCGTGCGGGCCGTGATTCTGCGGGGCGAGGGCGACCGTGCCTTTTCCACCGGCGGCTCCATCCGGGATCTGGATCAGCTGACCAACGACGAAGCCCGGGAAGCGCTGTATCAGCGGGGCGTGGATATGCGCAACGTGATCTCCACCATGGATAAGCCCATCATCGCGGCGGTTAACGGCTGGTGCCTGGGAGCGGGATTTGAGATCGCCATGTGCTGCGACATGATTTACGCCTCCGTGGACGCCCGGTTCGGTCTGACTGAAACCGACATCGGCTTGGTGCCGGGCTGGGGCGGCGCCATCCGCCTGCCCCGCAAAATCACCGTGAACCGGGCCAAGGAGATGATTCTTCTCTCGGAAAAAATTCCGGCGGAAGAGGCGCGGATGCTGGGCATCGTCAACAAGGTGTTTCTGAAGGACGAGCTCTACCGCCGTGTGGATGAAATTGTGGATCAGATTCTGCGCAAGCCCGCGCTGGCTCTCAAGGCGGTCAAGGCCATCGTCAGTCACGGTATTGTGGACGGAAACATTGAAAACGCCCAAAAGATTGAGCACTGGCTCTCCATCACACTGATGTCGACCCATGATTTTCACGAGGCGGTATCCGCGTTTCAGGAGAAGCGGAAGCCGAACTTTACCGGCGAATAAAGGCGGACAGAATCACACTGTTCGTTTTAAGGAAAGGTATGATATCCTCACATGCGGAAAACCATTGGATGTATCTTAATTGCTTTGGCCGCGGCGGTGGTCGGATTTTCTCTGCGCCGCTGGGAGCTGAATACGATGTACGATGAATCGAACCTGCCCTATCCTTTTCTTCAGGTGCCGGCGGGGCTTGCGCTGCTGGGATTTTCCCTGCTGACAGTCATTATTCTGGCGGTGCTGTGCCGGGGAAGGCACCGCCGCTACAAAAAGGGCTTTTATGAGGCATTTGCCGCGCCCTATCCCTTATATCTGCTGGGCGTTGCCGCCGGAGCTGCCTGCCTGGTTGCCGCCGCTGTGTTTGTATACTCAGAGTTTGAGGAGGATATTCGGCTCCTGACAAGCCCCTCCGGCCTGTCGCTGGTGCTGGGCGGCATCTCCATTGCCGCGGCGGTCAGCATGGTGCTCATCGGTGTGCGCTGCTATAGAGGCGGCGTTGAAAAGCAGTACAGCGGCGCCATTCTCACGCCCGCCTACGCGTGCTGCTTCTGGCTGGTAAGCGCCTACCATGACCGTTCGGCAGACCCGCTGGTCATTGAGTATGTCTATATCATCATTGCCATCGGCAGCATCCTGCTGGCGCTCTATTTTATGTCGGCCATTTCCTTTGACCGCCCCCGAGCGGGCAGGACAGCGTTCTTTTCCCTGCTGTCCATCTATTTTATTGGCGTGACTCTCGCGGACGGGCATGAGATGTCCGAGCTGCTGCTGCTTGTGGGCTTTGGCCTGTATCTGCTGACCTCTGTCGCCGTGCTGCTCAAGAACGATTCCAAGCCGGAGGGGAATTCAAGCCGACGGGTACCCCGGACGGACGCCGCGCCGGACAGCTTTTCACAACCGGAAACGGAGGGTTTAACAGATGAATAAAAACTATTATATTACCACCCCGATTTATTACCCCTCGGATAAGCTCCACATCGGGCATACCTACTGCACCGTGGCTGCCGACGCGATGGCGCGGTATAAGCGCCTTCAGGGGTACAACGTGATGTTCCTCACCGGAACCGACGAGCACGGCCAGAAAATTGAGGAAAAGGCCAAGGCCGAAGGGGTTGCGCCGCAACAATTTGTGGACAAGATCGTGACCGGGAAGGGTGGTATTCTCGACCTGTGGAAGCTGATGAATATTTCCAACACCCGTTTTATCCGCACCACTGACGACTACCACCAGAAATCCGTGCAGAAGATTTTCAAGCAGCTCTACGAGCAGGGCGATATTTACAAGGGCAAGTATGTGGGCAAATACTGTACCCCCTGCGAGTCCTTCTGGACGGAAACCCAGCTGGTGGACGGGAAATGCCCGGACTGTGGCCGGGAGGTCAAGGACACGGAGGAGGAGGCCTATTTCTTCCGGCTCTCCGCGTATCAAGATCAGATTATCAGGCTCTATGAGGAGCATCCCGAATTTCTGGAGCCAGCCTCCCGCCGCAACGAGATGCTCAATAACTTTTTAAGGCCGGGGCTGGAAGATCTGTGCGTTTCCCGCACCGCCTTTACTTGGGGCATTCCTGTGGATTTCGATCCTGCCCACGTGGTTTACGTCTGGGTGGACGCCCTTTCCAACTATATTAACGCCCTGGGCTATGAAAATGACCGGTACCATGACTATGACACCTTCTGGCCCGCCGACGTCCACTTTGTGGGCAAGGAAATTGTGCGGTTCCACGCCATCATCTGGCCTGCCCTGCTGATGGCGTTGAAGCTGCCCCTGCCCAAACGGATTTTCGGCCACGGCTGGCTGCTGCTGGATGGCGGCAAGATGTCCAAATCCAAGGGGAACGTAGTGGACCCCGTGATTCTGGCCGACCGCTACGGCGTGGATGCTCTGCGCTATTTCCTCCTGCGGGAGTTCCCCTTCGGCTCCGACGGCAATTTTTCCAACGAGGCGCTTATTACCCGCATTAACACAGACCTTGCCAACGACCTGGGCAACTTAGTTTCCCGCACCACGGCAATGGTGGGCAAATACTTTAGCGGCAAGCTTCCGGCGGAGCAGGCCGCCGACCCCGCCCAGGACGGGGAACTGATCTCCATGGCAAAGAGCCTGCGGGAGAACTTTGAGGAACAAATGGAGAAGTTCGCCTTCCAGAGCGCTCTCGCGGAGGTTTTCAAGGCTATTTCCCGCGCCAACAAATATATTGACGAGACCGCGCCCTGGATTCTCGCGCGGGACGAGAGCCTTCGTCCCAGGCTGGCCCGGGTGATGTATAATCTTCTGGAGAGCATCCGTATTTGCTCCGTTTTGCTTCTCCCATTCATTCCCCAGAGCTGTGGCAAGATTTTTGCCCAGCTGGGCGCGGGCGGCGAGGTGACCACATGGGACGCTGCCGGCCAGTGGGGCGTACTCCCCGCCGACGCGGCGGTGGAAAAAGGGGAGAACCTCTTTCCCCGCATCGATATCGGGCAGGAGCTCAAGGCACTGGAGGACGCGACCACGGTTCCGGCAGAGCCGGAGAGTCCCGCGAAACCGTCTGTCACCATCGACGAGTTTGGCAAAATGGATTTGACCGTCTGCAAAGTGCTGGCCTGTGAAAACGTGCCTAAAAGCGAGAAGCTGCTGAAATTCCAGCTGGACGACGGAGCGGGAGGCCGCCAGATCCTCTCCGGCATCGCCCAGTACTACAAGGCGGAGGAGCTGGTGGGGAAAACCCTTGTAGCCATCACTAATCTGCCGCCTCGCAAGATGATGGGCCAGGAGAGTAACGGTATGATTCTCTCCGCCGAAAAGGAAGGCAGGCTGACCCTTCTCATGCTGGATGATTCCATCCCCGCCGGCGCGAAGCTGTGTTGAAAGGCAATCAGCCCACGATCTACCCATTCATGGCGGGCGAACCTCTCGAGGTCTCCGTCCGCGTCAGTATCAGGTGATAAAATGAAGCTGTTTGATACCCACGCCCACTATGATGACCGTGCGTTTGACCGGGATCGGGCTGCCGTTGTCGCCTCGCTGCCGGAGCACGGCGTGGCGCTGGCGCTGTGTCCGGGCTGCGATATGGAATCCTCCAAAAGCTGTGTGCGGCTGGCCATGGAATATGACTATATCTACGCGGCCGTTGGAGTGCATCCCCACGACGCGAAGAACGTTCCCCCGGGCTGGCTGTCCGGGCTGGAGGCGCTGTCCCATCATCCCAAGGTGAAAGCCATTGGAGAAATCGGGCTGGATTACCACTATGACCACTCCCCCAGGGATATCCAGCAGACGGTGTTCCGCACCCAAATGGACTTGGCCGGACGGCTTGATCTGCCTGTGATTGTCCACGACCGGGAAGCCCATCGGGACTGCCTGGACGCGGTGCGGGCCTACCCCAACGTGACGGGGGTCTATCACTGCTATTCCGGCGGGCTGGAGGACGCAAAGATTTTAACGGAGCTGGGATGGATGCTCTCCTTTACCGGAGCCATTACCTTCAAAAATGCCAAACGGGCGCTGGAAGTGATCAAATGGTTGCCTATAGAGCGCATGATGATTGAGACCGACTCCCCCTACCTCACGCCGGAGCCTCACCGGGGTACCCGCAACGACTCCACCTATGTCCATCTGGTGGCGGAAAAAATTGCGGAGGTCAAGGGCATTGCTCCGGAGGAAGTCGCCGCGATTACCATGGAAAACGGAAAGCGATTTTTCGGCATTGAATAGGCATTGTGAGACTGCTGTCATGCGCCCTTACGCTTTTACATAACACAAGGCCCTGAACGTATTTTAAAATCCGTACCGGCCCTTCTGTTGCCTCTCGTTTTGAACGCTGAAAAGCCGCGTTTCGCGTTGCGGGATTATCTGCGTAAGTATCCGGTGCCGCGATACTGAATGGCCTCCGCCAGATGGGACGATTCAATGGCGGAGCTTTCATCCAGGTCGGCAATAGTGCGGGCCACCTTCAGAATTTTATCATAGGAGCGGGCGGTCAGTCCCATTCGCTCAAAGGCACCCTTCATCAGCGCCTCCCCCGGGCCGTCCAGCGCGCAGTACCGCTGCACCTCCGCCGCCGTCATGTGGGCGTTGCAGTCGGTGCCGCTCTCACCGAACCGGTCATTTTGAAGTTGTCTGGCCCGGTTGACCCGCTGCTTCACCTGCGCCGAGGTTTCCCCTGTCCGGTCACGCTCCGCCAATTCCTCAAACTCCAGAGAAGTTACTTCAACTGACAGGTCAATGCGGTCCAGCAGCGGGCCGGACAGCCGGGAGAGGTATTTTCCAACCTCGGTGTCGCGGCAGCGGCACCGTCCGGAGGGATGGTCGTACCAGCCGCACTTGCAGGGGTTCATGGCGCACACCAGCATGAACCGGCTGGGAAACTCCGTGGTGCCCGCCGCACGGGAAATCTGCACCTGTCCATCCTCCATGGGCTGGCGCAGCACCTCCAGCACATCCTTCTGAAATTCCGGCAGCTCGTCTAAAAACAGCACGCCGTTATGTGCAAGAGAAATCTCACCTGGGCGGGGATTGCTGCCCCCTCCCGTCATACCCGCGGCGGAAACCGTGTGATGGGGGCTCCGAAAGGGCCGCCGGGTTACCATAGGGTGCTCTCTGGAGGTCAGCCCCAGCACGGAATAGATTTCCGTGGCCTCCAGAGCCTGCTTCCGGGTCATGTCCGGCAGGATGGAAGGCAGCCGGCGGGCCAGCATACTCTTGCCTGAGCCCGGCGGGCCGCTCATGATGATGTTGTGCCCCCCGGCGGCGGCAATTTCCAGCGCCCGTTTCACATTCTCCTGGCCCTTTACCTCGCAGAAATCAGGCTCGTGTTCCTCTTGTACGTCTCCCGCCCAAGGCTCGGCGGGGTGAATCTCCGCTTCTCCGGTGAGATGCCGCACCAGCTGGGTCAGATGCTCCACGGGATACACGGTAAGCCCCTCCGCCAGCGTCGCTTCCGGCGCGTTGTCGGAGGGTACAAACAGGACCTCAATACCTGCCCTCCGGGCGGCCAGCGCCATGGGCAGCATCCCCGTCACGGGGCGTACCGTCCCTGTCAGGGACAGCTCTCCTAGAAAAACGGCGTTGCCCCATTTTTTCAGAGAAATCTGGCCTCCCGCCGCCAGAATGCCCACTAAAATGGGCAAGTCGTAAACAGTGCCTACTTTTTTTCGATCCGCCGGCGCGAGATTCACCGTAATCCGGCTTACCGGAAAGGCAAAGCCGCTGTTTTTGATAGCGGCGCGCACCCGCTCCCGGGACTCCTTGACCGCCGCATCCGGCAGACCTACCACATCTAAGGTAGGTATCAAATGCCGTCAGACATATCTTAGCATATTTTAATAAAAAAGGCGTAGCAGTTTTTTTTGCTACGCCTTATTGTATTCTATTTTGTTTTTACCCAATTAGCTATTTTGGGCTCGTGTGCTGAAAAGTATGTTGTATTAATAATTAAGTCTGAACTTTGGTCCTTCAGCATCCAAATTTCTTTACCCGCCTGAGATAGCATGTATTCTATTTGCTCTTCCGAAAGCACAACCTCAAAAAGAAGTTTTGGTATAAAATTACCCACATCTTCATACACAGAACATTTTGTAAAGTGCAATGGCTGTGAACCAAGAGTTATAACGCTGGTCATATCTACACCAAGAATACCAGACTCTTTTTTCAGAGCATCTATTGTACGGTCTACATAGTTTTTAGATTCAATCATAAAAATTCCTCTTATATTTTATTGATAGCAGATATAGAAGTTGCCAAATAATAATTTTTTATTTTATCAAAGTTATAGTCTAACTGTTCGTGTGTTATGACACCCTTTATTGCACCTGTCGTTTTATCTAGTATATAAAAAAGCCGTATAAACAGATTGTATGAATTTTCCCTATTGTATTCATCAGAAATTATGCTTAAAAATTCAGTATAAGCACTTTTCATAATCTTTTTTCTGTCCTCACCTGTATACCCACTAAGGTAATTTGTTACTGTTCCAGTACAGGTTTCAATTTTATCATCAATAGGTTCAGGTAAAACTCCAGTGCTTACAAAACTTTCATAATCATAATCAAAAAGTATAAGTCCTGCGCCTTTGAAATTGTGTGGTAAACCTAGCGTGTGTATTGCTTTTTTAACATAGGCAGTTATAAAGTCTTGTTGTTGTTGATTCATATTTAATTCCTCCTAAATAATGTCGTGTTTTATTATAGAGGAAAAACCTTGTCATTGCAAGGTTTGATGTTAATGTAGAGTATACTCTACGGAGCGTTTCTAGCAATACCCTTTATGTGTTCATTTAGAATTGTATTTTATTTTTTTGAACACAATGTTCACAAAGTCCTTGACGTTGTTGAACATCGGAGTTACTATTTAAGAAAGACAATGACAAGGGGTTGAAATTATATATGAGAGTTAGTTATATACGTGTATCCTCAGCAGACCAGAACGAAACTAGACAAGTTGAAGGTCTTGCTGAATATACTATCGAAAAATCTTTTACTGAAAAGGTATCTGCAAAGTCGATGGACAGACCAAAGCTACAAGAGGTTCTTGAATTTGTACGCTCTGGTGATACATTATATGTTCTCAGCTTTGACCGTTTGGCTCGTAGTACTTCTGATTTACTTAAAATCACAGAACTACTTGAAAAGAAAGGTGTACATCTTGTAAGCAAAAAAGAGAACATCGACACAAGCACGCCGATGGGTAAATTTTTTCTTACTGTCATTGCCGCTATAGCTGAACTAGAACGGGCAACCATCCTTGAAAGGCAAAGAGAAGGTATAGCTATTGCAAAAGCAAAAGGACTGTACAAAGGTCGTCACGCCGTAGAAATACCCAACTTTCCTGAGTGCTATGACAGATATATGAAAAGAGAAGTTAGCAAAGTTCAGTTATCAAAGGAATTGAAGATTTCAAGAAATACACTTGATAAGCTCATAAAGGAATATACTGAAAAGACCGCCTAATCAGGCGGTCTTTCTATTTTATTTCCAGAAGTCATCTGTTATTGTTTCGTAGTGCCTTGGTGTGAGAATGTTCTCCTGTGAATCAACAGATGGAAATTCCTCTGCAATTTCTTCAACTAATGTTCCAAGGAGATTACTACCCATTTCCTCAGCATATTTTCCTCTTAAAGCCTTTTCATACCAAGCTATAAGGTCATCCTCAGTTACTATACTCTGAATTTTGGCTTTCCAGCCTATCTGAGTTAATAAGGAAACAATCAATGCTTTTTCTGCTGTCTTGCAAACAATTACAATTTTATCACTTGATACAGAATCTACGATACTTTCAGCAAGGTCAGCATCAAGAGCAAGGTGTTTTATCTGTATTGCCGGACCCCAATTTGCATACATATCAAGTCCTCTGTCAGCAGCATTAGTTACACCAACTCTGTATACCCTTGCTTTCTGTGAGTTGACAGGCTGTGAAAAATCTATACATAATACATTTTTCGTAAAATCCTCAAACTCTTTTACAATATCCAGTTTATCAGCATTTATTGAAACTTCTACTGTAAGGTCAAGCTCATCAATTATGGTTTCAAAAAGGGCATATACTATAATTTCATAAACTTTATCCAAGCTTCTTTTCAACCCAGCTTCAGACCTAAAAGAATCAATAAAAACCTTAACATTAAAATCTTCTTTGGTGCTGTTAATGCAGTAATTCAAGGCATCTGCTAACTGACTATGCTTATTATCAAACCGTGAATATATGTAGGCTTCAACTGCCCCACCTGTGCGATTGTTTTCTTCACCTAGAACTGCAAGCACTTCTGGTGGTATAGCTGTATCAGTAAAAATGTCATCTTGGAACTTTGCTGAACTGGTACATTTTCTACCCAGCAACTCTATTGATACTTCATCACGCCACTTCTTAGACTTACTTCTATAAACCTCTTTATCAAGTAAATCCATTGTAGGGTCTAGTCTTTTACGATATAGAATTTCTGCTATCTGAATTGGTTTATACAGATGCACTCTTGAAATCTTGATTAAATTATCTATTGCTGCCTTAGCTTGTACTCTATCCATTTACCGCACGCACCTCAAATTCTTCAAAATTATGACCATAGTACATATCTAATGCTTTTTTCATTTCTCTTGCTACTGCTTTTATTACGGGTACTGCTACGGAATTTCCAGTCTGTTTTCTTATCTGCGCATATGATACTACTACTTTATAACTATCTGGAAAACCTTGTATTCTTAATAACTCCCTTGCTGATGGTCTGCGCTCGTTGTTTATTAGCAAGTAGTTTGCAGATGCTCCTGCTCTTAAAGCACAGCTATAATCATGGGGAGTTATAGAACCCGCAACATTTTCGTGACTGATAAAAACATAATCTGGTTGTGCTTTCATCTTTTCATTTCGTCTATTGCGGATGAACTCTGTAGCATATAAACCTTTATCAATTTCAGATTCAGGTTCTAGTATATCTGCAATTTTTTTTCTTTGCTCTTTGGGTAAAGGCTTTGGAAATTCAAAAGGCACATCATCTTTAAAACCTACAATAATAATTCTTTCCCTTTTCTGAGGCACCCCAAAGTCAAGTGCATTTAGAACCTTATGATGCACATTATACCCTAAAGCTTCTAGGTGCTGGATAATAACCTTAAAAGTTCTTCCACCGTCGTGTGCTGTTAGGTTTCTTACATTTTCAAGCATAAATGCTTTAGGTCTCTTTACACTAATGATTTTTTCTATGTTAAAAAAAAGTGTTCCCTGAGTTTCGTGGTCAAAGCCCGCTTTATCACCTATAATGCTGAACGGCTGGCAGGGAAAGCCTCCAAGAAGTATGTCGTGGTCAGGTATACTACTTGGGTCAATTTTTGTTATGTCACCTGCTGGCATTTCACCAAAATTGGCTTCATAGGTCTTACACGCATTTTCATCCCACTCTGATGAAAAGACACACTCATACCCTACACTTTCAAAACCAAGACGAATACCACCAATACCAGCAAATAAATCTATAAACTTCAGCGGTTCATTACCGTTCATATCGTCACCCCAAAATATTTTTCAATCAAGTAAATATTATAGCATAAAAATCTATGACAAGAAACCCTATTAAATCAATACAAACAGGGTATCTAATTACAATTTGAAGAAACCTTTATATAAAGGCATATCTAAGCAGTTTTACTATCCCAAGTTCTCGATTTTTACATATTATTAGTAGTCAAGGTAGCCAGCACCTAATCTTAGTGGTCTGCTATTGCTTAGGTCTTAATAAGACGCATTTTATTTGTAATTTATTGTAAGTTTTATAAAAGATTTTGCTCTTTTAGCATCTATGTCTGAACTTTTATAAAAACTGTGTCTGAGATTATAACAACTCCTGATGAAAATATAAAATGTCTCTGTACTTTTATAATTTATGTCTTAATAATTTCATTGAAATATTACTGTGTGTCAATAACTTTCTTTTAGGTTTATGATGGGTCTGCGGAGCATAAAATACTCGGATTTTTCTTCTTTTCATTTTTTTGTCCAGATGGGGTCTACGGGGCTGTTTTTGAGCAAAAAAGAGGTGAAAACAAAAATTTGATTAAGAATGTACTACTTTTAACTATAACGAAATATAGGTATATTATGCAAGTTATAGAGGACTACACTTTAAAGTATATAAAAGCACCCTACTGATTAAGTAAGGTGCTTTTGTTTTAGGTTATATTATGTAAGTTATTGGCACTTTCGGTCTTTAATACCCTAAACTAGACTGGATGCAGTTATCATAAAGCTACTGGTAAGCTCAGACGTGGCAGTTTTATTATAGGTGGTCTCAAATTTGTTATAGGATAGCAGCGGTCCACATCTACCATCTGTCAGCATAAGCTTGTACTGACCACTATTTTTACCACCTGTTGCTGCTGAACTTTCCATAAAACCATTTATTGTTATACCCAAGAATAACTTTGCTGTACCAAAATCTATTGGCAGTACAGGGTAATTGTCATATGTACATCCTGTGAAAAAGACCTCTGTTATTGTTGTACTTATATTTGCAAGGTCTGTGAACTTGTAGCACACACCTGTTGCTTTATCAATTAGACCATATGCACCGTCACTAAACTGAGTTAGGCTACCATAACGGGATGCTGTTGCAAAATAGGTAGGGAGGTTTACTGTTATTGTAGTACTACCTAAATATAAGTTAGTTGTATCTAGTTTAGTTAAGGTTATCGTTGAAGTGGTTCTAGCGGTCTCAAAATAGATATCTGTACCAACAAGGACAGCACTACTTCTAAAATTTGGCGTTGAACCTGCAGAGCCATAAGTTGTGGTTTTTGCTGTTAGGTCAAGGCATTTTATTCTATACTGTGTATCACCATACTGTGTTGCACAGTATAATTTGCTATCAAGAACTACATGATTAGCACCCCAATACGCAAAATCTGAAGCCGCTGGCCAAGTGTCTGTAAATGCCGTTTTTACCCCGGTCGAAAGGTTATATTTATAGCGTGTACCACCTATTTTTATAAGCATTTCTTCACTACCAGTTATATTAGTGATTCCCGGCTTTATACAACCCCAATCATTTTTATACCCATCATAGTTTGAGGTTGAATCCATTAAGACACCTGCATAAACGACGCTAGACTGTGCTGTAGATGTAGACAAGGTTTTTAAAGTACTTAGGTCTACAAGGCTTACGGCAAACGCATTTATTTCCCCTGTGCCATATCCTGCGGGCCAGTAGCAGGTGCATCCTACTATTGGTGCTAAGGTATTTATTAAACCCTCACGCTCTTTTGTTATACCCTGCTTTGTTTTCGAAGTATCTATTGTAGTTACATTACAGGCATACGCAATTAATTTTGCATCATCTATGGTCAGCGTATAGTCCATAAAGCTTGGAAGTATACCCTTGTCATCCAATGTTGAAGTGCCAGTTGTGCTGAAAAAATAGTAATAAAGCTTATTTACGGACTGAACTCCATATGAACTGGTATTAAGGTTTTGATTGCCAACGCCATATACCATACCACCAAAAATTTCTTTCTGGTTCATTACAAACATATTATTTAAAACTAGCGTCGAAATATATTCTCCTATGGCTGAAAATTCATTAGACATTACATCCCCGGTGTCATCTACTGTGACTGTTATATATGGTGCTACTGTTAATGTTGCCATATCTATTTACCCCCTTATTTTATCTTTATCTTGATTATTGAACCCATTTTTATCTGCACCTTTTGCTTTGTTGGGTCATACTGCACAGGAGGCTCAACCAATGTAATTTTAACCAGACTACCCATTTTTACTGTGCTGTCAAGCGTTGTAATGTCTGGAGGTATTGCGGTTTCTACCAAGGTAATCTTTACTAAGCTACCCAATTTTACTGTGCTATTTAGTTGTGTAATATCTATTGGTGCTACAACCTCAACTAATGTCATTTTTACTAAGCTACCCATTTTCAATATAGATGGTGCTATCATATACAGTTTAGTTATTGTTGGTTTAGCATCCTCAGCTCTTGTTTTAGTGCTTACCCTTATAACTAAACCATTCGTTGGTATTACAAAACCACCTAGGCTTGTCTCTACTGTGGCTTCAATTACTGCCCAATAGGGGGTCGTTTCATCAGTTAACCAATCGCTGAAATTACTAAATACCCAACTGCTTGCACCACCACCTGCGGTCGGTGTTTTGCTTAATTCTCCACGCTTTTCACCATCTACATATAGGTTTAACTTTATATAATCATCTACATCTATATCATAAGAACAGGTATAGGTTAAATCTACTGTTGCTACTGAAATATCAGAAATAATGAACATCTGCTTACCTGTTGTGGGTGTTACATTCTCTGCCGGATTTGTGCCTGTGGACGGACATACAGCACTACTTGCACCACTTAAAAGGCTTAGACCATCACTACTTGTATTTCCACAGCCTCCACCACCCCCGGCTACTATTAATCTGCTATATAAATTGCCCTCTATTAGTCTTACGTCACTTGCACCACCCCCGGCTAAACAGGCACCTGCTGCACCACCGCCACCACCAAAGGGTCTTAGGGGTGCTTTAAGCGTTCCGCCATACTGACCTACATATACATAGAGGACGGTTCCAGCCTTTAAAAAGAAAGTCGCCTTAGACCAGCCACCACAGCCACCAGTATACTTTGAAGTATAATCCTCTTGTATACTCAGCGTTCCACCTTGTGCACCCCAACATTGCAGAATATAATAACCATCTGTGGGAACTGTAAATGTTTGAACTGAGCCTGTATAGTCAAACTGCGTTATATCATTACCAGAAGAAATTTGAACTAGACCATTCTGAAATCTACGGTTATAGTCAAATTCAGCTTCACCATAGGCTAGATAATCAGCGGGGTCAAAGTCAGTAATAAGGTCTTGAAGTTGCATATACCAGTTCATTTCCTCAGTATATACAAAGGAAGAACCTCCTCCACCCCCGGCTTGTATGTAACCTGAACCACCACCAAAGAAACCTCCACCGCCTCCGGCGGATAGATAACCCTCACCTTGTCCACCATAACCAAACAAGCCTACATGCGCACCATCGCCCCCGGCGTCTTGGCCACCGCCTGTACCACATAGCTGTGATGTATTGGTTACATAGGATGGCTTACCATTATGACCAGAGGGATAGCCACCACTACCATCTGAAACTAGACCACCTAAGAGATAACCCCAAGCGTTGCCAATTGAAGAAATATAGCCTGCTTTACTAGGGGCAGAGAAGTATTTATATAGGTTCATACCCATCAAAATAGGCTCTTCTTCCTGAAATAATGCCATTTTACTTCTCAACCCCTTTCTTTGCTATGATGCTAATCTGATTTTATGTATACCATCCTTGACTGTTTTCTTTATCATTGCTGTGTTTACTTAATGTTTGTATAATATAGCATTCCTATCTATCTAATTTTACTGGTGGTTTATGTCCACTTTTATGTCCAATAATTGCATATGTCCCTATAATTTTAAAAATTCTGTTAACTAACTGTATATGTCCCCTCGGTGATACCCATAAGTGCTACTCCTAATAAAAAGTTCATCCACCATTCTTCACCCATCTCTATACGCAACTTAGTAAAATCAGCTGCTAAGGCTGCTTTTTCTTCTTCTGTCATACTAAAACCCCCTTAGGTATCTAGGTTCATCTCTTCAATCAAATGCTGTACGCTGATTGTTTGCCCGGTGTTTGTAAGTATTGCAACTAACTGACCAGCATAATAACTAGGTTTATATTTGATTTCAGTAGTTGAATTTTGGATAAAAACACCTATACCCTGCAACGAATTAGCTGTATCAGAATTATGATACACTTTAAAACTTTCAGCGGAACCGCTCTTGTTCACACTCTGAACCAAAGTTGAGACTTGGCTTTCGCTTATATCTATGCTCTTATACATTGCAATGCTGTAAATGGTTAAATCTGAACCTGTATTATTGGTAATGGTAATGACCATAGAGGACATTGCCTTGTTATAAGTGGCATATAAGGTTGTGTCAGAATATCCATTTGTAGTAGTTTCAAAAGTATTTAAGCCTAAGGCTCTTACATAGACCTTATCAATTACATTACTGCTATTTTTATAAACTTCTTTAATTAATATAGTTGGGTCACTCTTGTAATTATTTTCTGAACTTACCCCGGTACAGCTATATTCGACAAAAGTCTTTATGTACTTACATTCTGCATTTACCTCTGCTGTTAAGGTCAGAACAGCATTACCACCTGACGAGATTACGAGCCTACCATTACTATCAATTACGGCATTTGTTAGTACCCATCGGCTGTCAAGATAGCCTAAAAAGCTTGTAGAATTAAAGTTTAAGGTTGTGGTATCTATGCTCATAATTACACCACCTTTACTGCTTTTACAGTTGTGGTGTAGCTTTCGCCAAACTGTAAATTAAACTCGGTAATTAAATAATCATCATCAATCGTGGTGTCATCGGAAGTTATGGTTATATACTGTTGTACTGTAAGCTGTGATGGTAAAGTACCTGTAATAATAACCTCTTGTTGCATTGTCTTTAAATAGGATGCAACCGCTGAAACATAGGCATTAGCTTTACTTTCGTCTTGAATTACAGAACTTTCAAGGGTTAAAGTGCTTGCTGAAGTTGCATTATCACTTGAAATAGTAGATTCTACATAAGCATCAGTATTACCCGTTATTCTACCCACCACTTCAATATCAGCATAAAAAGCCGCTGATGTGGCATTGTAAACCTCTATATCTATTCCACCTTGATAAGCTACATAGTTAATGTAGCTTATTTTTTCTATATTACTTGTGTCATCTGCCGATGTTGAAATATAAGCGCCATCAATTGACAGAACATCACTTGTTATCTGCAACCCAGAAATTTTATTAAGACCTACTTCAAGGCTTACATTACTTAGAGAAATTAAGGTTTCTGCTAGTCTGTCTGAAACCTTGTTATATATCAGTTTAACCTTATTGTACTGTGTGATTTTATTGTGCTGTACTGATATTTTTTCTGCATCCACATCGTCTATGATATAAGCAATTGTCTTTGTTGGTATAGCGGGGACTACTTGGATAACCCCGGCTCTGTCTAGGAATATGCGGGCAAGTAAAGACTGTGCTATGGTATTAAGAGCTTCTTTAACGGTGTCACCCTTAGAAATTGCATAAAGCATCTGTAAGGAAAGGGTGCTGTCAATGTTAAAGTCTGAGGAGGTCAGACCTATACCCAAAAGAATATTTTGCAGTAATGTAGTGACATTGACACCAGCATAGGCTTTAAGTGTTGGCATTGGAAGTGACCCTATATAGTCCAGTTTATCTGTACAGCTTATATTTACAGTACTATATCCACCATCTTCTTTATCACTTGACCAATTTTCAGTATAGTAAACCCCATAAGGTGTCCAAGTGATTTCATCATCATAGGACACAAAAACCTCACATTTCACACCATTTCTCATATACCCATAATACGGAGAAGAGGCATTGGTAGACAGTAAATTGTTTGATTTATCAAGTATTTCAAAGTTTGCTGTATTTGGTTCCATAACCCCAACCGGGTTACCAAGGGTTACTGCTGTTGTTTCCGTAATGTCACCAGACACAAGCAGATAATCTGTGTCATCATTTGAAAGTGCAGTATATGTTTGTCCATTGTCAAAGGTTAGTTTAACCTTGAAAATTTCATTATTTGCCCAAGATGTTAGCGTTGTTGCCATTTATTGCACCTCCTATCCTTGTGTTAGGCTCTTATATCCCTTTATTTGTATCCAATGATACTCAAATTTTAGATAGCCTATCCCTGCTGTTTCGTCTAGTTTACCAAGTGGCGTCATTTGTATAGGCGCACCAAGATAACACACCTTAGTAACATAACCACGGTCAGGCGTCCAAGAAGTTACAGAAAAGCTATTTGTGCCTGTGCTGATTCTATTTTTTATGTACCCATCCAAGGCTCTTAATTCTGCAAGGCTAATCTGCTCATAATGCCAATTAAACTTATCTTTCTGAGCAATCGTAACATCTATAAAGTCACCTTTACTGTTGTTGTATGACCTTGAAACTCTTTCCCATTCGTGCAAATATGCCCCCAAGTGCGGGGAGGGCACACAGTATCCATCCACCTTAAAAGGCGATGTTGCATACTTTGTGCTTAACTCCTGTATTGTCATACTGTGTACCCCCTTTACTTACTTCCATAGCTTAAAGAACCCGTTTTGCCTGTATAATTTACTATGCGTTGACCTATCTGCTTTGCCAGTTTATCTGCTGCATAGTCACTTGCAATTAGGGCATCAGTCTTTATAGTTACATTAATTGTTTGTGCACTACCTTGCTGTGGAGAACCTAAATATTCACTCAGACTGCTTGCTATGCTTGCATAAGCTGGTTGTGCTGAGGATGAATTTAAGGGTAATGCAACTTCGTTAGGGTCCATTATTGCCAAGTGCTGTGCTTTCATGAAGCCACCATTTGCATACTGCGGCACACTTCCTGAGGTTGTTAAACCGGAAAATTTCTCACTAATCCAACTACCTATACTGCTACCCACATTTGTTCCTACTGTTATAGGATTTACAGTATTTATTAAGTCAATAGCTTTCTGAATCCAAGAATAGAAAGTATCTGCTACCTCGGTCAACTTATCTATACCCAAAAAGTTTAATATTGTGTCCCAACTACCATTTTCGTCCTTAAAATCTAGTAAGATATCAAAGCCTTTCCAGAGCAGTCCAAGAGGCCAAGTAAGAGGATTCAAAGTGAACCCATCTTGAATCAACTTTTTGATAAACTCTGCACCATCACCACTCAGCAAAGCAGATATTTCACCTATAATAGGCAGGCTTTTTAGTCCCTCTACAATCAAGGTTCTAAGCAAATCACCAAAATCTGCGTCCCCACCTTGTATCAACTCTATAAGCTTTTTTGTTGGATTACTTAACCATTGCTCTAATTCAGTCATTTCCTCCCAATCTTTATCATCTATGTTAAAGATGTCACCTATAAAATCACCCAAAGTACCCATTTTTCCAAGAATACCTTTAACAACATCCTTAAAAGACAAGGCAAAGGACGAACCAGCTTCGGAGCCGGCTACTGAGCCATCTTCATCAATGATGTCATCTATACCTGCGTCAGCAGTTGAAATATCTGCAATAGTGCTGTCATATGGACTGATTGACTGAACTTCATCAAAGCCGTATAATTGCTGTTTTAAAGCTTCAAGTTCATCACCAGATTTTTTATAGCTTGAATACAAAGCATTTGCAGCATCTATACTTTCCTCAGTCGGTCCAATATCAGAGCTTAAAGATAAAGTGTCCATACCTAAAAGCTGTCTAATTCCATTTACTGCAAATAGAGAGAATTCTCCTATTGCTACCAAAGCTTTACCTACTACCTCAAGCACAGGAATAAACAGAACTTGTGCATACTGAGCCACACTTTCCCAAGTGTTTTTAAGCTTTAACTGCATCATTGCTAGGTTTTCAGTACCCTCAGTATCCTTATATTTTAGTAAGCTTGCTTGCTCCTGAATTAACATAAAGCGGGCATATTCCATTGTGCTTTCAGAGACAGTACCACTAAAAGCATCAATTCCCGTTTTTAGTTGTAGCCATTTTTTAGCAGCAGTATCACCAACATTTATACCATATGAACCAAGTGTATTTGAGCCAGTAGATATGGCTTGATTTATCTGCTCTTGTATTGTAGAGGTGTCTATTCCAGTATTGTTACTAATATTTGTAGCAAGGCGATTAGCACCTATACCCATATTGGTACTGCTTTCAGTAGACATACCTGAATCTGTACCTATTTGTGCAGTAGAAGATATGAGTGATAGTGTTTTAGCTTCTGATACACCAAGTTCATTATTCA
>Ga0316604_10001615_pt1 | contig 19308 bp, 14 predicted proteins | sample OWC_soil_day20_C_FD_207650 | JGI IMG/M metagenome (GOLD analysis project Ga0316604, IMG submission 207650) | Wetland soil microbial communities from Old Woman Creek delta, Ohio, United States - OWC_soil_day20_CT | ecosystem: Environmental > Terrestrial > Soil > Wetlands | place: USA: Ohio... | reverse complement strand
TGTAGGCCATCGGGAAGTACAGTTCCGAAACGTGGGCAGTCCCGGACCCAGTGCCACCACCGCTGCCGCTAACCACTGATAGCCCACGGAACGGTGGGAGACTCACCTCTTCGTTCTCGGATGATGGCTCCGTTACAAGGGACAAGACGGCATCAGGCAAGGGGCCAAGGTTTTCGGCTGCAAGCTTGGCCTCAAAGCGTTCCAAGTCTTGAACTAGCAGGTTGCTAGTACGCGGACGTGCCAGCAGTACCCAGGTATCCGTGACCACCAGGTTCTCTGTGGCCTTGGGAAGGCTTCGGTCGTCTGCGGTGGTTTGAGGTGGCCAGTAGGTTCCGGATGCGTCTAGGAACGTGGCAGCCGACTGCAGCAGCGGCTCGAAGCTGCTTGGCTCGAAAGGATTAAGCACACCGCCAGTCGACTCGAAGAATTTCTTGCTTGTCTCAACCAGCTTGGCCACCCCTGGATTATCCATCGACGCATAGATGTCGACCTCTAACCGCGGCTCTGACGAGCGAGGCCGGATTTCCAGCGCCATGGTTGTTTCGTTGAGCGAAATCTCGACAAGCTGAGTCAGCAATGGGTAAGCGAGAGCGCCAGATGGCAACGTCCAGAGCGCCACACCGACGCCCCAAACCAGTTCGAGTTGGGAGTCGACGAGGTTGCCCTGCATTTTCTGGGAGAGCATAAACAGCTCGGAGTAGAGCGCAATGCTTTTCCGAACCTCCTTTTCGCGCTCAGCCCACGGGCGCCATACAACCTCAACATAAGACTTGAGCTGCCCCTTTAGCAACTCACTGTCCGGGAAGTCTTCCAAGGAAACAACGATGGACTCAACCTTATCCTTGGCCACTTCGCCTTCTGCGACAGGCTCGGCTGGACTAACAACCAACGCCCCAATGTCGATAAGGGATTGGCGTACCGCGTGAGTCTTGAGGCTGGGCTCTTTATTCGGTGCCCTAGGAAGGTCAATCCATAGGTTGAGAAGCTTGCTTTCCGGGACAGGGGGACGAGTCTCGTGCAGTCGGTCCAAGCGAAGCCAAACCTCATCAAACTCCGTTTCCTGGCAGTTGAATGTCACACCGGGCAAGCCCTTGATACGCTCTTCCGTGCGAGTGAAATCCTTGTGTTGCGAGAAATTCTGCAGCGGCGTCTTTTTCAGCAGGGCAGTTTGTTTCGCAAACTCGATGAGTGCGGCTAGGCGTTCGTTTTGAATGTCCATCAAATAGCTTTCTTATTTGGCCATGAGCATGATAATCACCAGCACAACTAGGCCGATGAGAATCCATTTCATGCCGGCACTGCTGGACTCAGTCGTAGGTTTGGCCTGGAATGTAGTACGCATCACACCGTACTTAAATTGGGCTTCGTACGCTGATTTGCAGGCTGAGCACGAAAGGTGCTGCACAACACCTTCAAGAGTTGAGACGAAATTTGGCGTTTTGCAGTTAGCGCACTCAACTACTACGCGGTCAGGTGCGGCCTGCGAGGGCGGTGCGGCTGGCGGCGCAGGTAACGAAACTCTTGGTGGCTGATGAGCCGGAGGCACGGCTATTCCAGTCGATAGCCGGCGGACAATGTCATCAACCTCAGCCTTTAGGGCCCGAGCTTTCGGCCTGTCTCGAAAGCCCAACTCATACTGAATTACCTTCAGCGCCTTCAGGTCACCGTGTGAAGAGGCGACCAAGGCTTGAATCTGCTCGATTCCGTGCTTGAAGTAGGGACGATACGCCATGAAATTGCTCTGTTACATGCGGTAAATACTGCAAAACCCTCACAGAGCCTTGCATTCGTGGATTAACTTTCGGAAATAAACATTCTACAAACAAACGTCATGCAGTGTCGGCGAAAACGCTCGGCCCGGCACGAACAAACGCCAAGAATCTCTTACTTTTGTGGCGGAGCTTGTCTGGAATTTTGTGTAAAGCAGCCATTGCTCATCTCATCGAGGAGCATCAGCAATAGCCGAGCAGTTCGCGTTGAGCCACCGCCCTGAGCTGCGGCTCCAATATCAATGCTGAGGTTGCTTCGCCTAACAGCTGAAGGTCCGCTGAAGGTCGGTTGCCGCCGCCCGTCTCTTAATCCGGTAGGCATTAGGCAGGAGTCGGCCAGAAGCGGGCCTATCGCACATGACTGCAAAGCGGACATAAGGCTTGATAGAATGCTATTTAAATAGATGCGGTCTGCCTTCTTGGCCACGAAATGGGATACACATGAGCGACTGGGACTTTCTGCACGATATGCACCATGCTGGGTACAGCCCTGAGCAGATAGCTGATGCTGCCGCTTGCGGATATAACCCTTGGGAGTGGGGGCCTGATTTTGAGGACGACGATGAATTCTCGGCGTCTTGCCCACAAGGAGACCCAGAACTGACTTTGATTTTCGAGAGCTTGGTCGATAACGCAAGGTCTTACCACGAACTTACAGGTCGCTATCTGCAAATCTGGGGCGAGCTCGGAGAGCTATATGCTGAAGTCAGATATGGCATTAAGCGTCACAAACCCCACACCAGAGGTTCAGATGGCAAGCTTGGAAACGATTTTGTTGAAATAAAGACTATCTCTCCTGAAAAAGATGGGGAGCAAGTTCAAGTTAAACGCGCCGGAAATTTCAATAGGCTATTAGTAATCAAAATTAATGGGCTGTTTGAATTTGAGGGGCGCTTTATAAAACGCAAGCGTCTCACAAAGGGCGACGGAGCATATGCAAGGGTATCCTGGTCGAAAATTCCGCCGACCGAGGACGAGTCTCAAACTTGACGACTACAGACCATTGGTCCGTCTAGCAAATGGTAGGGACCATATGAAGAAACCCCGCAAAAGAAAGCCTAGCAAGCTGACTAGACTGAAAAAGCGTCTTGAGCAATTACAGCTTGAATTTACCGCAGCCCCATCTGACATAACCAAAGCCAAGTTAATCGTTCAAATTCGCGCCACCGAGGAACAAATCAAAATTGAATCCATTCATCGAATTACGGGATTTAACCAAGTGAAGGGGTATGAAATTCTGTCTGGCGCTCCTGGCCTTGGCAAAAGAAGTTAGTGGCACCGCGCAATTCTTTTCCCCTAACTGTTAGCTTTCACAGGAGTCACCCCACCTTGGATTTTTCTACCGTTTTGTCATCAACCGTTTTGGCTGGCTTAGTTGCTGCTCTCGTTTCGCTTCGTAGTAGCGAACGAAAAATACATGTGGAGAACGTTACGCAAGAGCGCGCCAAGTGGCGCAGTGCAATGCGCGCACTCGCCGATGTACTCATCAAGGCCGCCCGCGAAGGAAATGCCAAAGAAGTTGAAAGACAATGCGCCCAGTTGGCACTGAACGTAAACCCGTTTGATGCTGAAGACAAAGCCCTCGTCGAAATTGCCAAGAAATTCTCTGGGGCTACTGACCTCGACGGTCATCTCTTAGAATTCACCGACCGCATGGCGTTGTTACTCAAGCACGACTGGGAGCGGGCAAAACGAGAGGCGCACCCTTGGTTCTTTCGGGGAAGTGAGCCGCGCCGAATTCGCTATTGCGAATTCAAGGCAGCAGTAGGCGCACCAATTGCCGTGAGCAAGCCAAAATCTTCGTGGTGGCTCGTCGCGTACTTTGGAATGCTGGCATTTTCGGCCGGCATCATGTTCTTTCTCGCCGCTGGTCTAACTGAGCCATTTCAGGAGCTTGTGAAAATATTCAATGACGCAAAAACCGAAAAACCTGTGGGTGCTTGGGTTCTGTTCGTCTTTTGGTCGGTGCTCTGCGGCTCAATTTGGTCTGCCGCTTACCTGTGGTTCAAAGGTAGCGAAAAGAAGTTCTTGGACATATGGTTTTCAAAGTGAAAGCTATGCTCATCGACCAAATCCTGCCCCAGGTGGTCGCCGTGAAGGGCTCTTTGGGGGACCGTCTCACCGCCGAAGGTGCTGCTATTGGTATGGCCGAGGGGGATACTGCAACTCTGTTGGCGGCTATCCCAGCGGAATTGCTGAACGCTGGTGCATTTCTCGACAGCCTCACGAACCTTTGGCGGTATGAGTTTGGCGTGCCATTTGAAATTGTGGGCAGTCATTACTGGGGCACTCATATGTGGGCCCCAGTAGCTCACCTATTCACAGCATTGACGTCCGCGCATAATCACCTTTCCGCTGTCCAGTTCGCCGAATATGCCAGGCGACTGTCCAATCCAGAGAAACACCAAGCCATCTTGGTCGAAATGATTCCCGCCGCAAAAGTTAATTCTGCTGTTCCTCTTGAATTCGAGGTCGCAGGTCTCGGCGCAGGGAATCGAACTGTCGATTGGTTTATATCTCCCTCTAATGAGCGCGTTGTGCTGCTAGATGTAAAGAACCGTACAACTGATTTCATCCATCAAGCCGAAGAAATGGCAAATGATTCCTCTGCTCAACGGCCACTTCATGACCCAGCACTACTATTCCGTAGCGTTGAGCAAAAGTTTCTTCCAGCGCATCCCGACGCACAGCTACAGGGAGTCTGGATATGTACTCATATCAAGCAACATGAGCAATCTCTTAACGCAGCCTTCTCGACACTCAGTGCTGACAAAGTGCACTTTGCAATCATCGGTGATTGGCAACCCGATGCGTATGTTCTTGCTCGTAGGCCGCAGGATGAACAATTTCTTTATCAGTTGTTCAATCTCCAACCGTCTAAGCGCTTTACGTTTACGGATACCGATGAAGGCTAACCTTACGTTCGAAGCGCCTGCGTGGCTTTTCGTGCAGGCGCCTCAACTCCACGTTCCTGAACACCCGCTTCCCCAGGGCACTTACATCCGCTTTGTGTCGCTAGCCGTGTATTGAATTTCGAAAAGAATCATTTGGCGCGACTTCGAGCTTAAGATGCAATAAGACAAAAGTCGGTCACAAGTCCATCGAATATTTCGCCCTTTAGCGGGCATTCGTGACTGCGTTTCGGCATACGTATATTAGACCCGTCCAAGGCGGTTTCCTTGCTGGATGGTCGATTCCGGTCGCATAATTGCTGCATGGATATCAATTTATGTGCGGCCCCAGCGGGTCCGACTACAAAAAGTTGGGCGACATGACTAATGTCATTTAACCTACTGTGAGCATTGGTTAGCAATACGTTGAACGTCCGCTTTCCAAAGGTCTGACCGTCGCCTTTGGGTCGCTGGCTGTCTCTAAAGTTTCCGGAAAGCAGCCACTGAGCTCGATGTGGGTTAATTGGAGCCAGCAACTGGCATCCTCGATTGCGTACAGATAGCTTCAAACTCAAAGCTCAGATATTAAGTGACTGTTTTTATTACTGTCCCACCATGGGACAGTAACCGTCCCAATATAAAAATGCTACTGGTAGGCGCTGCCGCCTGGATTACGGCAGCACCTATCGTCGCAAAGCTATGCCACTGAGTGGAAATCTCGAACGTTCGCTGCATCCTGCTCGATGGCTTCCTTTAGAACAATCGAACAGACATACCTATATCCATTGCCGAATCGAACCCTCTTATCGAAGAGGTCGGTACGACAGCGCTTAATTTTAAGCCAGAAAGCTTGCGATGCCTGCGGAACAAAGTCATTTTGCATACACCAGATTGTGTAATCGTTATAGACGAGTTGCTTATGTAGCTTCGGCAGCCCGCCTACCGATTCCACACGCTCAGCCAACCATCCAGTAATATCATTTGCTACCTTCCTGGCCATTAGCATCGAATACTTCATTGCCTCCGGCTGCACCGGGTCAAATCCATCTCTTTTTAGCAGCCGAGCCAAGCCCTCAAGCGCCCAGTTGAGAACTCCAGCTAGTTCGTTTTCGATAATTCGTTCAGCCAGGCGGGGGTCTCGGTCAGCCTCCGCTATTGTCTCTTTGAACGGCACCACATCCCAACGACGCCAGAACCCCTCCGAGGAATCTTCAACTACCGGGTAGTTGTTACCCAATACAAGGAGCTTCCCGCGAATTCGAGTTGTAATCGGCATCTGGCCTTTGATATCGATAAACACAGGCTCCCCCGCAATCACTGACTTCAGCTTGGCCTCGTCCAGTTTTCGCGCCGGCAACTCATCGGCCACGATGAGGCTTGCCTCATATAGGCCTGACAATGCGAAGCGTGACTTGTTGTCGAGTTGAATTGCCTGCGTCTTCGCGTGCAGCTTCTGCACAATGTTACTCAGCACGCCTTTGCCATTGGCGCCTGAACCTAACCATAGTGATGCACGTTGGAATCGATTATCCGGCAACAAGGTGTACCCGATGTACTCCTGCACCCTGTTGCGAACAGCTAGGTCTGGAAGAATCTGGTCGAGGAATGCATCGAACAAGGGGGTCTTCGCATCCGGGTCAAACTTGCATCCCAGAACGTAGTTCCTATACATATCCTTTCGCGGCTCGATGGTCGTTATTTGTCCATCCTCATCCATGCATACATAAGTACCATCGCATGGAATAACAACACGGTTCAACTCAATTTTCGGGCGGCTCTCCAGTAGCGCCAGCTTTAGCGCCTCCCATGCCTGCTTAGTAACCGACTTTGACAGGCTGGCCGGGTCATTTTCCCGAATCCAATCGAGTACCCAAGCCTCTCCAGTTTTGTCCGTCAATGGCTCCCAATGATTGCCATTCCATTCGTAGTTAACTTCGTTAATACACACGAAGCATCCGAGGGATTCCATCTCATCCAGAAATCCAGAGTAAGAGAATGCATTTGCCATGTTATTTCCTTTCGTAGTTTGATTTGTTCCGATGTTCTGATGTTCCATAGCCATTTCGTGTCGGTAGGCGCTTAGCGAAATTTGGACGAACGGAAATACCGTCAGAACGACGGAGATTTATTTCGGATATTTCGATTTTGGCGACCAGTGCTGGAGCGTGGTTATTCCACGTCATTACGAACCTGGTAAGCCTTTAGGCCATACCCCGATGAGGGGGCAGAAAACCAGTTATGTTGGTATTGGCATCAGTCCAGAATTGTTCTTAATGTCCATGCCATTTCATCAAACGCTGGTCCATTTATAGACGTTTTGTGCGTACGGTTTGGGGATGAAATACATCAGAACATTGGAACATCAGAACAAGCGCCAACACCTGTGATGCGAATCGAATATTGATTCCGAGTTGTGAAAGAACGAAAACAACAGGGAAGTTTTTGGGCCATAGGCAGCATTGATGTGCCAGCGGCTTGTAGGTTGCGAACAACCTGACGTCCCTTGAGCCGGAACCATTTGAATGTAGGAACCCCAACCCCAAAACATCGGAGTTTGCTCAAAGGTCTTGCAGTGCAATGGCACTCAAAGTGGTGCCATTACGTTACTGAGCATTGCACTCAGCTTTTTCAGAATGCCAGCCCCTGATAAATGTGTCAAGAACATTTCGATAAATAACAAAAACAACAACCATTAAGCCCCCCTAGGCCACCGCAAACCCTAAGCACCCAATCTGTACGTTGCCCCACTTAGGCATATTGTTGAATGAATGAGCATGCGAACCTGTCCTCACCCTCACCCTCAATCGCAAACCTCGGTGAATAAGTGACTGTTTTTATTACTGTCCCATGGTGGGACAGCAAGCTGGGTGTGCCACGGGTAGAAATCGCCAACCAAACCACGGGAAGACATGACGCACATGCTCTCCTCGAAGCGCTTCCGCCAGTTTGGGAAACACTTTATTCACGTTCTACTCAACCCAACAGTTACCAGACTCGTCAACAACTGGTGTTTGACTTCGATTGTGGCGGCCAATTTTCAGAAAAAAGCTGCTGGTGCCTATACCAAGGGCGAGTCCAACCTCGTCCAACCCCTCGGAAACCTAAGGACACAATAATGACAACGATAGCCTACGTCTTCGGAGGCGTAGCGTTGATATAGTAATCAACTATTGCTTGCGTTTCAAAAGGATAGGCAGATGCTTCATTTTTTTGTTCCCGTGTCACTTAATGACTCGCTGACACGCAACCGAGGGGCTAAGGCGAAAGCAAAGAAGCCCATGCAACCAGAACAAGTAACCTATGCCAATCTTTTTACCCAGATGGCAGAACACGCCCAAACCAAGGGGCTCTCAACCCAAGACCTTAGCAATCTTGAAAGTGCAATGCGCGCCTTCATGACGGAACACGGTTTTAAAAGCGATACCCCTATCGGCTCAAATCTTCGCACCTCTTACTACCGCAGACTTGGTGAGCATGTGGAAACCCTTGTACAAGAGGGACGTAGCTCGCGCTACATTGCTAATCGGAAGCATCTCCTCGGACGGTGGCACTCGCTTATTAATTCAATCGACCGGCAATTTGCATGCGACTCAGGAACGCTATCACCGTTCCAACAATTGATTAAAGAACTTGTTGCCACAGCCCCCAGCCAAAAACGTTTGGCAATTGATTCGGGTGTTCCGCTGGCCACTCTCAAACGCTGGATGTCAGGGGCATTACCTCAAAAAAACGCCACTTCAAAACTTCGGCGCCTCGAACACTATTTCGGGTTAGAAAAAGGAACCCTGGTAAACATTGCTGGCAACGATACTGAGAAACCTATAAAGACGGAGACCACTCCTGTTGATATCGAATACCGTATTCGCTTAAGCAAAGCACGGAAAATTCCTTTCGCACTAAATCACATTTCCGAGAGCTTGAAGGCTGAGTGGCGAGATTTTCTTCACCATAAAGTTGAAATATTGCCGTTGCTTGAAAGGCAACCAAAAGGTCGCTGGAGAGCAACGGAACACTTCACAAAGCCAGAATCTCCAGAACTTTGGTATTGCTTCTACGAATCCAGTTATGTTCCAACTGCATCAATCAATTGGGTTAGGCTTCGGAGCTATCTGGGATGGTTGTCCTTGAACCATAGCGCTGGCGGATACGGACTTCCACCTGACCAGACCCAGTCGCTTAGCTGGCTACTGTCCCCAAAACATCTTCAAGGGTACGTATCTTGGTACGTTAAACGCTCTAGCAGCAAGGTTCATAACGGCGTTTTAGGCTTTGTGAAATTTGTATGCTCAGTCACACATCCGGTGACGGGATACCTAACACAATCTCCAACACTGGCAAGCACGCTATCTATTCATGCTGAAATTGCAGACTGGGCCACAGCTTGTGCGAGAACCCATGCATGGTCTCAAAAAACCCTAAAGCTTCTTGCCCCCCAAAAGAAGATTTCTCGTAACCCCTTTGAACCAATCAAAGAGATACTGGAGCTTCCTAACCCGATGCGTGCCGTCACCGACATGGTCAGACGTATGAAGGCAGCCAGACCTCAGACAGGCGGGTTAACTGAAGCCATTTGGGCCAGGGACATACTCTTAATTAAGTTATTGGCATCCAATCCGTTGCGCGCTAAGAATATGGTTTTGCTCACTTACAGAACAGATAACACTGGAGAGCTATTCCAAACGAGAGATGGCGCCTGGCGTATTTTCATCGCACCAGAGAAATTGAAAAATCAGGACGGTGCTGCAAAAGACACACCGTACGACATGCCAATTCACGAAACCGTTTGGGGGGACATTGAGCGCTATTTGAAGCGCTACCGCCAGCAATTTCCAAATGCGAACAGCCTGGATTACGTATTTTTATCCTCAGAAAGCAAAGCCCACCCTGACTCATGGGAAAGTCTCAACCGACGAGTCTTTAAGTTATCCAAGGTATATCTTTGGCCCTACAAGGGAAGCGGCCCCCACGCATTCCGTTACATCAATGGCACCGCAATTTTGAAAGCCCAGCCGGGAGCATGGAGCCTCGCCGCCCAAGTGCTGCATGACAGGGAGGAAACTGTGAAAGCGCACTATGCGCACCTTAGGGGTTGCGATGGTGCTGAACGCGCACACGCCTTGATGAACAACGAGTTTGCTGGAATGTAAGGCTCAAGGCCAGCCAACTCCACTTAATGGTTAACATCCGCTAATGGTCATGTCATCAATCAGTAGCGGAGTCACACTTCGTTGCCCGATAGCCCCCCCTATTCCAGCACATTGCGGTCTAGGCCGATTAGATTCGGACGCAGGGCATTGGCGCCACAGCGCCCTGTCGCTGGTTACCGTCCCTTGTCGTCTAAGAGCATTTCACCGAAGTCCGCATTGCGCATCTGAAAGGACATGTTTGCGTGCAACCGTGCCATCTCGTCAATACTGAGAAGGTCAATTCGACGGTTTGGAAGGTAGCGCACATTAAGCAAACTTTCCGGGCCCCGAACGCCCTTGAAGAAATGCATTTTCCCTTGAATCAGTTGTTCTCGCGCATAGTTCATGCGCTCCTCAAACTCGGCCCTAGTGGAGGGCGTTTGCATTGTCGTAAACATCGCGTAGTCACTCTAGAATTTGCTCAGCACCGCTCGGGCGTCACCATTGATTCGCAGGACCCATACCATTTGCCATCCCCTGGGCAGGGACAGCGTGTCTCGTTTAATCGCTAGCAACGCGGTTTCGTATCGACGATTTGAGACCAAATTTGTCACCGTACTTCCGTCTCTCCAATGGTACCGAACGGTGTTCGATGTCTGTGTTCCCACGAGCTGCATAAATCGAGGTGTGGGAATTGCCGGACTAATGGAACCAAAATAAGCGATGGTCGGCCTAGCTCTCCCGCAGACCGCGATGGGTTCGTCGGGTCCCGGTTGGGGTAGCTCGGTCGCCTTGAAGGTTGGTGGCTGGTACGGCGTAGGCTGTGGCAGTCCTGGAGCGACGAGGTGCGATGTTAGCTCCAAGTGAACGACACGTCCTTCCATTTCCAAGAAACTTTGAAGGTCGAGGAACACCAACTCTCCATGGGATGGCCGGATGTTTCGTTCTTTGCCACTTTTCAAACAAGCCATGAGGCTTGTCAGCAGGTCCCTTCCGTTCTCTGGTTCCAGAAGACTCTCTGGGTTGTAGGCCCTAAGCGAGGCTTCGGCGCTTCTCAGCTTGCTGGCAGGAATGGGCTGAAAGAGCGCGGTGTTCAATGCATAGCGAACGGTTGACGCCCAACGGCCGGTTGGAAGATTCGGGTCTTCACGACCGCCCTCCGCGACCAGCGATTCCAACGCGCAGGCCATTTCGACTGTCAGCGGCGAACAGGAGGCGGCCATTTGAGCCGTGAACGCATGAAGGGTGCTGTCAGTAAGTACACCGAGCTTGGACAAATCGCGCCAAAGCATATGCAACTTCGTCGGAACGAAAATTGGTGGTCGCATATCAGGTGCAGGACTGAAGTCTGGAATGTTCTCGGGGAAGCGCTCCTGCAGGGTCTTGAAGGCTATTTCGGCTGAATCAACTCCACGCTTGCTTGCTCGCTCAGCGATTCGCATGAATGTCACGAATCTGCCGACATGCCGACACTGCTCGACAACCTCAACAATCTCGATGTGCAACTCGATGCTTCGCCACAATCCGGCTGGGTCTTCACGGGAGAGGATGTCCAGTGTTGCCGAGGCAATGTCTGCTCGATTTCTCCTGTCCATCGAGACAGCAAGGCGGGCAAGATTTGGAAGCCAATCTCCGTTAGCGCGTGCAAGCCACATCACCATGGCGGCACCGCCGTCACGACGGGCCCAAGCCGGATGGTCTAGTGTCCAAAGCAAGAGTTCAAGGAGGGACTCAGACGTTGTACCGGCCGCAGAGTTACCGATGTATGCAAACGGCGCTAGTGAGGCGTCGCCCACGATTTGCCTGACATGGTCAATGGCTACCTCCAACAGCGCCGCTTGCTGGGCTGCGTCTAGCTTTTCTCCAAGCAGAGATATGAGGTGGGATGCAATCGCCCAGCGTTGCGTATGGCGCTCTTCGAGGGCCAGTGGCCCATACAGTCTGGCGAGCTCATCAGCGTTCTGGACTTGAGCGCTGATGAGTCGGTCAGCCTCGCGGCCGGAATGGTTGTTCGACCAGACCGACCATCCTCCTGCCTGCAGCGTCTGTAGAGCCCTGATGCACTCTTGAGTTGCCGCCGAGAAGTTACGTCGTTTCAACTGTGTGCGTGCTGTCTCAATCTGAGTGGTGGCGTCTTTTACTGCTGAGCGTTTGCCAAACGTCCCGGGCATGAATAAACGGTCATCCTCGGCATCCGCCTCAGCTACGTCATCGGTCGGCTTCTTGGTATCAGCTTCAAATCTCGGCGTCTTGTCTCTGTCCTCTTGCTCGTGGCGTAGACCGAAACTCGATGTCAGCTGTTCAATCTGGCTCTCGTCGAGTTTGGATTTCACCTCATCCAACAGAGGCGCGTAGTCGGGACGAAGGTCGGTCGGCAGGCTTGGGACTAGGGTTCTTAACAGCAGCCAGGCTCGCTCAGTGTTCAACGAGTTTGCAATCGAGCGGACCCGGGCCTTTGCCTGTGCCAGGTCATCTGCGCTACTTACCAGTTCCGAGATTATGGCGCCGTACTCCCGCCCCCAGTCAGTCAGGTGTCGTTCGTCGCCATGTTGGTACACCTCGAGGAGTGCCCAACGCAACTGCCAGTTTGCTTGCCCACGGGTGTGGCGCAACAGCGCGAGCAGGGCGGCCTGCTCTTCCAGCGCAGCTCCCGGAAACCGCATGCCTACGAGGGTTGAGACGCGGTCGAGGCCGCCACTCGTCGCCTGCACAAATAACTCGTCAAGCGTTCCACAGCTCTGATGCTGGAAGTATCTGACTGCATCCGAAAAAAGCGACCGACGGCAGAGCTGTCCGATGAATTCACCCTTGTCGGCACGGATGAAACGCTGAAACGTCATCTCGCCAGTTGCACGTTCTAAGAGGCCAGCGATTTGGGCGAGCGACGTAGCCTGAATGGGGAATGCAACTGGTAGCGTCTTCAATGTGTCGGTCATCATAGACAGCTGGTCTTCTTTGTACCAGCTTGGCCCCATCGAGAACGAGAGCACCAATTTATACGTTCTAAGCGCCTCCTCGGGCGCTCCTAATCGGGCCAGCAACTGGACTATTTGCAAAAGCTCAGGGATGAGTTCAAACCTGTTTTCCAGGTTCGCTACGACGTAATCCCTCCAGCGCAATACGAGCGAGAAGACCTTATCCGCGCTCGTTCCTTCTGGGCTGCGCGTGACGAAAATGTATAGCACACCATGGAGCGCTTGCCGAAATCCTTCGTTGTAGAGGCCAAGCTGTACGTCGAAACCGTGCTCTATCGCGTCGAGCAATACCGCCGCCTTCGTCGGAAAACAGTCAAACACCAGCTTTGCGACGCGCCGGTACAGCCGTGGAACCACGGTCTCGGGAATGAAGTAGCTTGACTCCCAGTGGATACGCGATTCAAGCTTGAATGCGAAACAAGGAAGAAGAGTGTCGGCTATGAACGACCATACGGCGTCCAAGCCGACTTGGTCTCCTGCCGCCATGGCCTTCCGGCCCTTGCCGTCGCACCATGCAACGGCTCGTGCGATGACCTCGAGCGCCCCTTCCCAATCCTCGTTGCTCGGCATTTGCACGGATGGCTCGGCGAATCCGTTCTCAAGGAACGAGGATGCTCGAAGGTGCAGCATCGCACTCTCGAAGATGGCTTCGTCAGGGTCCGCTCGATTCTTCGTGTAGAAGGGTAGCGTCCCGTCACCCATATTTACGCCCGTAGAGTACGTCTCGACGAGACCGGGAGCTGCCCCCGCTTCAATCAAGGTATCCGTGAAGATGAACTGTCGGTCCTCGGGACGCAGAGGCGCACCAATAGCTCTTTCAACGTCCGAGAGCACGAGGTCAACCATGTTCCGCTTGAGTGCTAATCCGTAATGCTCTGAGTGCATTTCGGCATGCGCCAGGGTCTGAAGAAAGACAAGCAGTTGGTGGCGCAAGTCTACGTCGGCCGGCACGCCTAGCTTCAGAAAAGGTCGATAATCGCCTTTGAGGCAAAGTCGAGCCCCCACCATCTCGCCGGTCAACTGCCGAAGTATTACGTCCCCCTCATCTTGCGAGAAGTTGCCATCGGGACCGCGCAGGATGCCTTCGACGATGGCGCGAAGGAATCTGGAGAACGGTGGGTCGTCACCTGCCGCTTGTGCAAGGGAAAAAGCATGCAGTCGAAGGTCCACTGCGCTGAGCAGCTCTCGAGTGCTGACGCCGTTATCGGAGTGCATTTTTTCAAAGACTGCATTTATTTCACGCTGAGCAAGCTCCAAAACCTCTAAAGCCTGCTCAGGGCTGCCCTGTTGTGTCAGGGCGTGTGCCACGGCGAAAGCCTCATCTGCCGAGACGACTAAACGACCGTTGCGGACGACGTGCCGAAGCGCGCTCTCTGTTTTTCCGAGTGAGATGAGTGCTAGAGCCACAAGCTCGGCCGATTGCACGAAGAGTACGTTGTAGCGGAAGGTCAGACGCTGGGAGAGCAGCAGCAGGCGAACGATGTCGGTTGCGGTCCCGATTCTGGTGGCTGCGGCGAGAGTTTCGTCAATATCCGCAAGCAAAACGTCTGGCTCTGCGCCTACCAGCACAGAATCGTCAACCCACGCTTGGTTGCAGCCCTGAATCGCCTGCAACTGATGCTCTTGGTCGCCCCTCAGCGAGTGGTAGACCTTGTTCAAGACCCCGTAGTCACCGCTCTCTCTTGCGCTGCAAAAACCTGCGAGACGCGCGTGCACCCATTCGTCGATGGGTACTGTCTTGTGAACGACGAACTCTGAGAATGATGGGTGATAAATCGCAGTGTTGTCGGGATTGGCAAGCAGGTGCCGAACGCGGAGGAGTGTGGATGGGAATATTCCCGATTCCGCAGACGTCAGCATGCTTGTTAGGGTGCTGGTCGGGATACCCCAGCGCAGGCGGGCAATGATACCAAGCAGGTTGACGACATCATCGTTGAGTACGAGCTTGGCCCAGATGGTCTCGTAGTAGTCTTGAATGGAGCCGCTGAACACCGGCAGCTCAGCGATGTCACCCGGGGCTGCTCCGCTGTTCACCAAGTCGGCGAGGTACCGAAGATAGAGCGGGTGTCCCATCGCTCGGTCGCAAAGCGCCGCCACAATTTCCGTGGAGGCCTTATCCTTGTCCAGAAAATCGATACAAACCCCGTATTGGATGTCTCGGTCGAGAGTTGGGAGGGTCAGTCGCACTCCCCCTCGAAGGAGTGTTCCGAGGCTGCTGGCAATTGAATCCAGCCCGACGCCAGTAATGACCACCACCAGGCCGTCAGGAACCGTTTGAGGCAGTAAATTGACGAATCGCTTCAGGGCTTCTTCGCCCGCAGCGGCAGCCTCATTTATGCCGTCGATAAAAAGCACGCCAACCTTACCTGCCTTCGCGCAGCGCTTCGCCAAAGATTGGAGTACCTCGTTGGTCTTCTCAATGAGCTGGCTGTACGAAAGCTCCATCAATCTGGCTGGCTTGCCCGTCGCCCGTGTGGAAAGCAACGAGTTTACCCAGTCAAAGAAGACCTCTGGTTGGGCTTGATGTGCTGGTGTTGAGCCAAGGGTGCGTTCAGTGAAGTGGTAGATGCCAAGCCTGTCCAACTCAGGCGCTTCTGGCCTGAAATGTTGGCAATACGTAGACTTTCCGACGCCGTGTGAGCCCTCGACAAAGACGTATCCAGCTCGCTTGGTGACGATGGCAGACTCGAAGATTGCATCAAATGCTGGCCGCGTTCCAATTGGTCCGGACTCTGCGCTGTCAGTCGACTCATCAGTTAGCAGGCCGTTTGCCTCCAGGAAAGGCTTCAGCATCGCGAGACTCAAGGCCCCGATGGCGCTGTCGATGTTGAGCCGCAGCAGGCCTTTGCAGACGGCACCAACCATGAATGCGGCGCCGGAGAGACCGCGATAATCCGACAGGTGCGTACCTGGCTCCACCGACAGGTCTAGGTCGACACCATGCACCCGCTCGATTAACACCTGCTGAATCTCGCCCTTGGCGATGTGACCCAGCTGTAGCTTTGCCACCGGGTAGCCGAATGCGAACCACTTCTCGCCAGGACGCAGGCCATCGGCGTCAATCGGTATGGGCTCGACGTCGAGCGGGAGAGGTAGTCGCAGCAGGCAAACATCGAGGTCTTCGTCATGTGGACCGACGACCACTGTGAACTCAGTTGCGGAAGAGCCAGCTCCAAACCGAACGACGACTGACTCTCCAGCACGCACTGCGCAATCGACGCAGTGGTAAGCAGTGAGGACGAGGTCCGCGGTGATAAGCCATCCGGTTCCAGATTCGTTCTTTCCAACGACTTGGCAGGTGGCTTGCTTGATTTCCTCTTCAGTCATAGTTGTTCTCTCCCACCTGAATCCAGTCATTCTCTGCTACATGTACGCTGAAGGCTGTGCCGGACTTCGATGTGTGTGATTTCAATTGCTTAGACGCAGCGGTCTCATAGTTGAAATATAGGTGTCTCTTGAATGGCGCCGGTCGGTCCACGATTTCGGCCAGCACCTCAAAGTCCGGATGACCGTGGCGGCTTCCATCCGATGAAATGAGGAAGCACGGCGAGTCTGCGATTGAGAGCAGCTCCACGCTTGTATTGCGGAGGCTCCCGTGGTGAGAGACTTTGATGGCGTCAAAAACGAGGGGGGCGGTTGTTGGCTGGAGCGCCTTTAGGCGGTCTACGACGTCTTCTGCCCACGCATCTCCCAAGAAGAGCAGTCGGGTGTTTCCCTTGAAGATGAGGAGCGCGATAGAACTGCCGTTCGGGATAGATGCGTCTGGCGTATAGACGTCTGCGAGTCGCCGACTGCTGTTGGCCGCTATAGGCGTGGCCTGAGAAACGGACGGGAGCGGCAAGGTAGCGCACCACATCTCATAGGCATCATCGATGAGGTCGCTGGGCTGTGATGAACCCTTGTAGCCAAGCTTTCGGACCTCTCTCAACCAAAGTGCGCGCAGCTCCTCAAGTCGGGAGGCCTTCGGCCCGATGACCTTGACGCCCACGTTGTTTGACAGAAAAACCGGAGAGCTACCTTCGCTGATGCAACTCGTGCCGTCACCCGAATTCCAGGTGTAGCCGTGCTGACGAAGGAGCTTAGAGAGTGAGCTTCCTTGTCGAGCGCTGATAGGGTTCGGTGACGGCGTCGCGACTCCTTGAAAGCCACGCCGCCGAATGGCTTCAAGAACCATCCGGTCATTCAAGCCGTCAGGCAGCGCTGCCTGCGGGGGCAACGACCGCAAGCTGTTGTGCCATACGGCGTCGACCTCGATGCCACGTTTGTCAGAAGCTCCGTTAAGCGAGAAGAACTCCAGCAGGCCACCGATGTGGTCGGCATCAATGTGCGTGCAGACGACCAGGTTTAGCCGAGCGCCAGCCTCTGCCAGTTGAGCCAAGTCCTGCGCAATGAAGTCTTGGTAGGTACTCGCAAAGCCTGCATCAATGAGGATGTACGTACTGCCAGCGCTTACGAGGAAGGAATCGCCATTTTTGGCGGGGTACATCTTCAGTCTGAACATGCGTGTGGGTGATTAGATGGCTGCGTCTACGTTCAATGTACTTATCCCGGCGCGCACAGCCGAGAAAATCAGGAGAGTACACCATCATTGACATACTCATATGTCCTGAAGCACTTGGTGGCTTGGATTGTTTAATCCTTCGGCCACCAAGGCAACAGCCAAGCCACTTGGCTGCCGAAATACGATTAGGCTGCTGTTGATTCCCGAAGGGCCAAATACGGACTGGAGTCCACTGCGTCTTTCAGGCAACCGCTAGCATGGAAGGTCACGACTCGGCGTGCAGTAATTGGAATTTCCTCGCCAGTCTTTGGGTTTCGACCAGGGCGCTCAGGTTTGTCGCGCATATCGAATACGCCGAATCCGGCCAATTTCACTTCTTCCCCCCGCTCCAGGCAGTCGGAGATTTCCTGAAAGAATGCCTCGACCATCTCCTTAGCTTCGCGATTATTGAACCCCACTTGTTCGTAGAGTTTTTGGGCGAGGTCAGCTTTGGTGATGGTCATGATTCAAGGGCATCTTCGGATGGACAAGATTTTACCCGACCAAGCGTCTTGCCCCCTTTCTCTACCTGCACTTCTGGTGAGCTTTCCTTTGCTTTCTGCACTCCCATGGCGGCATTGGCTCGGGTTCTTGCCATAGTCCGATTCGTCGATGGCGCGCCTCAGCTTCGGCCCTTTCGTAAGCGCTTCGCATCGCTGGCGTGAGTTCCTCAGAGAACATGAATGCGTACCAAGCCAGGCCCTCCTTTACGAGCACAAGTGCAGGGTCAGTCCCGTCCACGGAGGCATGACACACCTCACGTTTTCTCCAATCCTGTTTGTAGCACTTGACCGTAACAGGCTTGTCGGAAATCAGCCGATTTAGACGGTCACGGGCTACACGCCAATAGGCTTGTCCCGTTTCCGGGGTATCGGCACCAGATAGCCGCACATTGAAGATTCCGCGGTCGTCTGTCCTTAGCGTAATGGTGTCGCCATCGTGGTTTTTGATGACGCTTCCGGTGACCTCGAAGGGCTCATGAAGACCTGCCGAGGCATATGCATAAGGAAGGTAGGCTGCAAACAGGATGGCGGCGAGGAGTGGACGTTTCATAGGAATGACTGCTGCGGCTGCTCGCCAACCAGATTGTCCGCGGGAAACTGACGTAGAAAATCTCTGCTCTGGATGGCTGGCGCAGCTAGCCAGACGTCGTAGTCGCTCTCATCCAAGATAACGACCATCCGTTTTTCATCTTCCGGCTTGTGGTACTGCCGCATGAAAGCGTGGTCGTCGGCGTTGATTGTCAGCATCGTGAAGCTATGGGTTACGTCGCCGGTTGGCCCTTTCCAGACAGCCCACAATCCAGCGATGCCCATTGGTTTGCCGTCAGCGCGAGTGATGCGGGTTGCTACGGCTTTACCAGAGCGCCAATCAGGTTCGTAGATAGCTTCCGCGGGAATGATGCAATGACGCGCCAGTCGCCAGGCATCCCTGTAGGAAGGTTTCTCGTGAACCGTTTCCGAACGTGCATTGTAGGTCCGTCGCGCGATGGTGGCATCTTTTGACCAATGGGGAATAAGGCCAAACGAGCCGACCAGCAACTCACGAAATGGCACAGCTTCGTCACCGACATCGGCGAACTCATGCTTGCGTACAAATGGCCCGTGATAGCCCGGCCAAAGACTGGCTTTCAGGCCTATGGGAATGTCATCGACACCAAAATAGGTGCGAAGCCGGGCGGGGTCAGTTTGTGGGTCGTAGTGAGAGCACATGGCCCCCAGAATAGCAAAACCCCTCGGGTTTGGACGCCGAGGGGTTTTGGGTGAGCTACCTGCTTACTTGGTAGTCGGAGCCGGGGTCGCAGTCGGCTTGGTTTCCGCCTTCACTTCACCCTTTTCATGCTTTTCGTGCTTTTCAGACTTGTGTTCGTGGCCTTTGGCCATGGCATGCTTTTCGACCGGCTTGCCGGCGTCAGCCTTGGGCGCTTCCGTCTTCGCAGCTTCGACCTTGGCCGGTTCAGCAGCCTTCGGTGCTTCAACCTTCTTCTCGGCGGCAGCCGGTGCTGGA
>Ga0316604_10001614_pt1 | contig 19313 bp, 20 predicted proteins | sample OWC_soil_day20_C_FD_207650 | JGI IMG/M metagenome (GOLD analysis project Ga0316604, IMG submission 207650) | Wetland soil microbial communities from Old Woman Creek delta, Ohio, United States - OWC_soil_day20_CT | ecosystem: Environmental > Terrestrial > Soil > Wetlands | place: USA: Ohio... | reverse complement strand
TTAATAGAAGCACCCTTATTTTATGTATCCGTTATTGGGCTGCCTGCTCTGCATCCCTTGCAGCAGCATATTTCTTTTCAGAAATTCTAATAATAATGCTGTCTTTTTCCACCTGAAGCTCAATGCGGTCACTTAAGAATTCAGGAATATCAGCCACTGTTATGATCGTACCAATTGGCTTGCCCTCTAAGTCTACAGTAACGGTATCAATCATGTCTTCTGGTAAAGAAGAATATGGGATTTCCATCAGCATCTTATCTAAGACTCCGGTTACAAATTCCGCATTTTCTAATATAACATGTGCCAGGCTGTTCACCTTTGTCTTTGGATCAAGAGCCTGGAAGTTAATGTGCTCTATTTTACTATCTGTAAAGCATCTGCTGCTGTCTTTAATCTGTGTTACGATTGTCTGATCTTCTAATTTAAGCTGAATTTTACTTCCAAGTCTCTGCTTACGAAGCAGCTTTTCTGCAGTTTTTTCCTCCATTTGAATTGAGATGGAGTTGGGAAGACTGCCACCAAAAATGCAGCAAGGCACAATGCCTTTTCTCCGCAACTGTTTTGCTTTTAATTGTTCATTACGTTTTTCCACTGTAATAGTATCCATTGTGATCCTCCTCGTAAAATTTTTTGGATATATTGGGCGCTATTGAAAAAGAAGGGCTTTTAATGGTTCCAAAATCCTATGAAACCAGCAAAAGCCCTTCTCTGATAGACGGTTCTTTTATATCCAATTGACATAAGTATACCATAGACAGTGAAAAAAAGCAAACCCATTAATTGTAATTTCAGCCGTTTGTGAGAAAATAATTTCTTATTATATAAAAAAAACAGTTATTTTCCCGTTGACACCAAAAAAAATTGTGCTAAAATTAAGGATAACAAACACAGACAAAAGCGTTGACGAGGAGGAGTACATGCGATTCCGGATGAACAGAGAGAAGATGGTTGGTGAAAATCTTCGTGATGGAAGCATGGAAGTAGCCTTTGAGCTTTGGATTGAACGAATTTTATTTCAGTAGACTCCAACGGAGATTCCCACCGTTATCAGGGGAAGCAATATCAGAAGAAGTTTTTGATCTTCCCGTATTGTAATGAGAGCAGAAAATTATTTCTGAATTTAGGTGGTACCGCGGACACGTTAATTCGCCCTAAGCATAGCTTGGGGTGAATTTTTTTGTCTGTTTTGTAGTAAATATTACTGGAGGTATCCATCATGGATAAGAAGTATGATTTTCAAAAATCAGAGAAACAGTTAACAAATTTCTGGGAAGAAAACCAAATTTACAAGTATGGACAGGGAAAGGAACGGCCGGTTTATTCCATTGACACGCCGCCTCCTACTGTCAGCGGAACACTTCATATTGGTCATGTGTTTTCCTATACACAGGCTGAAATAATAGCCAGGTTTAAACGCATGCAGGGGTATGATGTATTCTATCCCCTGGGATTTGATGACAACGGTCTTCCAACGGAGCGGCTGGTGGAACGGGATAAGAAGATCCGGGCGGGACAGCTGCCAAGGAGCCAGTTTCGCAATATTTGTGTGGAAACCATTGAAAAATATGAAACCGATTTTAGTAGCCTGTTTAAAAAACTGGGATTCAGTGTTGACTGGGATTTAAGCTATCAGACGGTGTCCTCACTGTCTCAGAAAATATCCCAGAGATCATTTCTTAATCTGGTAAAGATGAAAAAGGCCTACAGAAAAGAGTCGCCTGTTTTGTGGTGCACCCAGTGCCAGACTTCCATTGCACAGGCAGAGCTTGAAACTCTGGAAGTGGAATCCAGCTTTCACTATCTGAATTTTAAAACTTCTCTGGGAGATTTACTGATCGCAACAACCAGACCGGAACTGCTGTATGGCTGCGTATGCGTCTTTGTTCACCCCCAGGATGAAAGATATCACAAATTCATCGGGAAAATGGCCAGAGTTCCCCTCTATGATTTTGAAATACCCATTATAGCAGATGAGATGGTATCCATGAAAAAAGGAACGGGCGCTGTTATGTGTGCAACCTTTGGCGATTCTACAGATGTTTCCTGGTACCAGATCCATCAGCTTCCTTATAAGAAAATAATTCTGCCGGACGGAACCATAAGCGAAGAAGTTCCTTATATCGGGGGAATGGAAGTCACCCTGGCCAGGCGGACCATGGTGGAAGAATTAAAAAGCAGGGATCTGCTTGTAAAGCAGGAAGCAGTTTCTCATAGTGTGGCTGTTCATGAGCGCTGCGGTCAGGCAGTGGAGATCATTCCTTCCAACCAGTGGTATATCGATGTATTGACGGAAAAGGACAGATTTTTAAAGGCAGCGGATGAAATCAGCTGGCATCCGGCTCATATGAAAAAGCGTTATCAGATATGGGTGGAGAATTTAAAATGGGACTGGTGTATTTCCAGACAGAGGTATTTCGGAGTTCCATTTCCGGTCTGGTATTGTAAGGAATGCAAAGAACCTGTTTTTGCAGAGGAAGACCGGCTCCCTGTAAATCCACTGGAGGAGATGCCAGGAAAGTCATGCAGCTGCGGATGCACACAGTTTCTGCCTGAGGAAGCTGTTTTTGATACCTGGGCAACGTCTTCCGTAACCCCTTTCATCAATGCCGGATATGGTGAGGATTTTGACAGAAGCAAAGAGATTCTGCCTATGGGAATGAGAAATCAGGCTCATGAAATCATTCGTACCTGGGCGTTTTATACCATAGTAAAAAGTCTCTACCACACGGGCGAAATCCCCTGGAAGGACATTATGATCAGCGGGTTTGTACTGGCAAAACCCGGGGAGAAGATTAGTAAATCAAAAAATAATGCATCTAATTCACCTATGGCACTTATTGAAACCTATTCTGCGGATGCAATCCGGTATTGGGCGGCCAGCAACAAACTGGGTACAGATACATTTTTCAGTGAAGATGAAATGAAGGGTTCCAGGAGATTTTTGACGAAGCTTTATAATGCGGCTAAGTTCGTAGTTTTGCAGCTGAATGATTATGAACAGAAGGAAGAATTTGATCCTGAGAACCTGCTTCCCATTGACCGGTGGATGCTGGAACGGGTAAATGAAACCACCAGTGTTGTAAAAGATCTTTTAGACGATTTTGAAATTGGTCAGGCAAGGCATGAAATTGATGAGCTGTTCTGGCGGGATTTTTGTGATTACTATATCGAAATTGTAAAGGAACGCCTTTACCAGCCGGAAAAGCATGGGGAAAGAGAACGATATTCGGGACAATATGCGCTTTATTACAGTCTTCTTGGTATATTGAAGCTGTATGCAGTTTATACCCCCTTCATAACAGAGTATATTTATCAGGACTTTTATCGGAGTCATGAAGAAATCTTGTCAATCCACCAGACGCTTTGGGAACGGAAAGAAGCCAATAAGAATTATCTGGAATTTGGGGAACAGGTAAAGGAGCTGATTGGAACAGTTCGGAAAGAAAAGACGGAAAAGCAGCTGTCCATGAAAGATGAGATTCCTGAACTGATTATTACCAGTCCCAAAAGATTCCGGGAATTTTTTAAAGCAACAAAGCTGGATATACAGGCTTGTACCGGTGCAAATAAGGTTATTATAAGGAGCTGAATGATTCAGAAAAAAGGTTGAGGTTGCGTGAATTCCCCATCCGGTCTATTCTTATGTAAATGGGATTGAAAAGTTGATAGGAGTGGTTAATATGGAACGGATGGAGGATTTTTTCGCAGCACGGTTAGATGAATATGAAGAGCACATGCTTTCTGGGGTAGTAGGATGTGTACAGGCTTATGCACTGATCCCATCGCTACTTTCTGTGTCATGCAGAAATTTACTGGATCTGGGGTGTGGAACAGGTTTGGAACTCAGACAGATTTTTAAAAGATTTCCTGATATTTCTGTCACTGGTATTGATTTAACCAGGGAAATGCTTGATCAATTAAAATACAATTTTCCAGACAGGAAACTGAATTTAATATGCGGAAATTATTTTGATGTTGATCTGAAAAGGAACACATTTGACTGTGCCATTTCATTTCAGACAATGCATCATTTTAAGCATGAAGCAAAGATCGGGTTATATCAGAGAATTTTTGAAGCCCTAAAAGGTGACGGACGCTACATTGAATGCGACTACATGGTAGAAGATCAGGATGAGGAAGATCTTCATTTTGCCGAGAATAAAAGGCTTAGAGATGAGCTGGGCATTCCAGAAGGGGATTTTTACCATTATGATACACCATGTACTGTCACAAATCAGATTGCCATGTTAAAAAAAGGCGGATTTAAGAGGGTAGAAATGGTATTCCGTATTGGTAATACCACCATTCTTGCAGCCTATAAACAAGTGATTCCTGATAAAGATTGACATATATTACATTATGGGGTAATATCAGATTATTATAAAGAAAAGAGAGGTAAGTGTATGTTACGTGTGTCAGTATTGGAGATCGCAACTAACTAAATAGTTGAAAAGGAAAGACGAAGTCGATTTACGTGATTAGTCTGCCCTTTTTCGGCTGCCATGCCGATAAATCTGCCTTACTGAATGCTTGACTTTTGCATTGCAAAAGCGCATACCTTCCAAATATATGTCTGCACCAGACTGACATTTTGAAAGCATAACGGTAAAGTTATGCTTTTTTTTGTCTTTTTTACCTAATCTGTCTGGAAGCAGGTCTTATTTGAGATCGCAAAAGCATTATGCCTGTAGGGCAGATGAACCGGCGGTCATTTTTTATTGATTGAAGGGGAAAACACATGGAAATTATTAAAACGGTTGGGTTAACCAAGAATTTTAAGAGATTTAAGAAACAGGCAGGTATGTTAGGAAGTATTAAGGGGCTGATCAGACGGGAATATGAAGAGAAACAGGCAGTTGGAAATCTGGATCTTACCATTCGGGAAGGGGAATTTGTAGGCCTCATCGGACCAAATGGAGCGGGGAAAACAACGCTTGTGAAAATGCTCACCGGTATTATTGCACCCACTTGTGGTTCTGTAAGTGTATTGGGGTATTATCCCAATAATCTGGAGCATGAATTTAAACAGCAGTATTCAGTCGTTATGGGTCAGAAGAGTCAGCTGTTCTTTGAACTGACCGTTGAAGATACACTTCGCTTGTTTAAAGAAATCTATGGATTACCGGAGGAGGAGTATCAGAGTTCCAAGGATTATTTTGTGAAATTGTTTCAGGTACAGGATCTGATGAATGTTCAGGTGAGGACGCTGTCTCTCGGAGAGCGGATGAAGATGGAACTCATTGCTGCACTGCTTCACAATCCAAAGATTATATTCTTAGATGAACCCACCATTGGGCTGGATGCAGTTGCGTCGAAACAGATCCGGGGGTTTTTGGCAGAGATTAATGAAAGAAGGGGAACGACCATTATACTTACTTCCCACTACATGGAGGACATCAAGGCTTTGTGCAAACGGTCAATTGTCATCAATCATGGCTGCAAGATCTATGATGGAGATACGGAAAAGCTGTTTGAGAGATTTCAGAAGTTTAAAAAAATAACCTTCACCTTTTCGGAACCGACGTTGCTGCCCAATCTGGAGTTTGAGGCCCGGATTCTGGAACAGACACCTTATAAAAAGGTGATTATGGTGCCAAAAGAAAATGCGGCAGGGTTGCTGAGAGAACTAATGAATCTTCTTCCCGCTGACATAACAGTAGAAGAAGAGGAAATTGGAACCATAGTAGAGAGAATCTATCGGGAGGGGGGAGATGGACTTGCGTAAATACCTGGAAATTCTCAAAATTTTTATTAAGACCCAGCTGGCATGGCGGGGAGATTCGGTCATTCAGATTTTGTTTTCATTAACAAAGATCCTGTTTGCTTCTTTGTTGTGGGGAACCATATTTGCAGGCAGAGAGGAGGTGGCGGGGTTTACCTTAAGCAGCATGATGTCTTACTATATTATCAGCTCTTTCCTTACCCAGCTGGATATGTCTTCTAAAGTGAGCATGGAGATCAGCCAGAGAATCAGGAATGGAACCTTTTCAAAATATATGGTGATACCGGTAAATATTCAGGGGTATTTTGTGGCCATGGAAATGGGTATGGTGTTATTTCATCTGATCATTTACTTCATAACCTCAGTCATCTGGGTTTTCTTATTTCGAATCAGATTTGTTTTTGCACCGGACCCGGCTATTTTGGCAGGAATGGGTATTTTAATTCTTCTGGGGCTGTTTTTCATGGTTCAGATTAATTATTATCTGGGGCTGCTTACCTTAAAATATGAGGAAATCGGATTATTTCTAATGATAAAAGATAATCTGGTGGCATTTGTCACAGGCAGTATTATTCCCCTTACACTGCTACCGGAGCGTTTCCTTTGGATTATGAAAGCATTTCCTTTTTATTATGTGACATATCTTCCCTCCATGCTGTTTATCGGTAGACTTAAGGGAGAACTGGGAATGGGGCTTCTGGTTCTTTCGTGCTGGTGCGTGGTTCTTCAGGCAGTTATTTATGTTACATGGCAAAATTACCGAATTAAATATGACGGGGTGGGGATATGATAGGCAGAATAAAAAGAAATATACGGATGGTCGGAGTCTTAATTAATTTGCGGCTTCAGAACTTAATGATGTTTCGGCTGGGATTTTTCGGCCCATTCTTTGTGGACAGCTGCGTTTTTCTCGTCCAGCTGTGTGTGTTTGAGGTGATTTATTCTAATGTGGACCGGATCGGCACATGGGGAAAGGGACAGATGATTCTTTATATCGGAACATTTTCCATGATTAATGCGATCAATATGGTGATTTATTTTTTCGGGATAAACGCCATTCCGGATAAAATTAAAAATGGAGATATGGATTTGTATCTGACAAAACCGGGAAGTCCTTTGCTGCGGCTGACGTTTGAACGGATCAATCCAGGGTCTGTTCCACTGTTGTTATTTAGTGGAGTGATAATAGCTTACGGAATTAAAGAGGGGGGAATTAGGATTACTCCGATCCTGGTACTGGGGTATGTGTTCTGGGTGGCAGTTATGGCGGTATTGTATTATCTGGTTGAGGTACTGATCCGGTCTTTTCCATTTTTTATATTGACCAGTGGAAACACAATAATTCTGGAGGAAGCAGGACTGACCTTATGTATGCAGCTGCCGGGAATTGTGTTCTATGGAATTTACAAAGTGATTTTTTATTTGATTCTGCCTTATGGGATCATGGCGACCATACCGGTCCGGTTTCTAACAGGGGAGCTGACTTTTGTCGGAGCTTTGTGGGGAATCCTGGTTGCAGCAGCCTTTACCATATTGACGGCTTTTGTGTGGAAGCAGGGAATACGGCATTATAATAGTGCAAGTTCATAAAAGGAGAAAAGAAAGTTGAGAGATGGTTACGTGTTAAGAAAAAGATATCAGGATGACGAAAGGGCAAGAAATAGCTTTAACCGGCTGGCCGGGCAGATATTTGGACTGGATTTTGAAAACTGGTATCAGAACGGTTACTGGAAGAATAATTATATTCCTTATTCGATTCTTAAGGAAGATGAAGTGCTGGCAAATGTATCGGTAAGCCCCATGGTGTTTCGGGAAAATGGAGTGCTTCGGCGATACATCCAGCTGGGGACGGTAATGACCAGCAAAGCCTGTCGCAATCAAGGGCTGATCAGACAGCTGATGGAGGAAATCCAGCATGATTACGAAGGAAAGTCGGATGGCTGGTTTTTATTTGCCAATGAAAGTGTACTGGATTTTTATCCAAAGTTTGGTTTCAGAAAGTCAGATGAGTTTGAATATGCGAAGAACGTGACCATTGATGAGGAGGCAACCGCTGTAAAGATACAGATTGGAGGAGAAGAAGATCTTTTTAAGCTTAAGCAGGGGATGAAAGAAAGCTGTCCTCAGAGCAGTGTGTGGTTGGAAAGCCATGAAGAACTTACCATGTTTTATGCACTGGACTATATGCGAGAAGATATTTATTTTATTCCGGAGCAGGGGGCATATGTATTTGCCGTTCTTAAGAAAGGCCAGTTGCATCTGCAGCAGGTTTTTGCCCCGGAAAAGGTGGATATAAACCGGATTGCAGCAGCCTTTGGCAGAGAGGTGAAGAGTGTGCTTCTGGGATTTTCTCCAATTGATAAACAGGGTTTTACCTGCTCAGAGGTAAAAGACAGCGATACGGTACTGCATGTAAAAGGATCGGCGTTAGACATAATTGAATGGGATTGCTTGCGGATTCCTGAGCTGGCTCATACGTAACTATTTTTAAATAAATGATTTGTTATAATTTTTAACCGGCTGCCATGAAAGAAATTGACGGTTTTACTGACTGGTGTTACAATTTCAGAATATAAGGAACGAAACTAGCAGGAGAAACCTATGGCAGCCGAACCAAATGAAACCGCCCAAGTGAATGAGATACAAAAGGAATATACCAGAATTGATAATGACTGGCTCAGCCTTCATTATAAGATATCCATCGGAATGGTACTATTTGCCCTGGGCGTAGAATGCATTATGGGTATCATACTGGTGAATTCGGACATGTTGAATACTACGGTTCCAAGATTTGTTTTTAAATTTATACTGGTACCAAGCGGTGTGAATGGATTGTGTGCAGCCTTAGACCATATGGTGGTAAAATCAGAAAGATTTTCTCAGACGGCTAAGATTTATATAGTATCCATAATTAACACAGTCATCTGCTTTTCCCTGTTTACGGCCCACAGTGCATTCACTGTTACTTATTATGTGTTTGTGACAGCAGTAATTTTAACCACAGTCTATGCAAGTTATCTGGTTACACTTTGCACATCTGTCAGTGGACTGGCGTTACTGGTGATATCTGAGCTGTTTATTACCTGGGATGTGGACAAACCCACAATTTTTCAAAGTACGCTCAGATTGGGGAATTTTCTGATTGCGCTGTTTATTATGTTTTCTGTATCAATGATCTGTATGGTGGTGATTCACTATGAGAAGCGGAAAAACCGGGCCAGTATCCGCATTGAAGAGGAACGGGTCTCTTTGACAAAGCGGTTGAAGATGGACGAGCTGACGGGAATCTATAACCGGAAAGCACTCCATGATGCCATGAGAGATTTAGAAGATTACAATCCCCGGGAGAATTATATATTCGGGATTACGGATATTGATAAATTTAAAAATATCAATGACAGCTGGGGGCATCAGGCTGGTGATAAATGCCTGATCGCCTTCGCACAACTGTTAAAAAACAGCTGTATAAAGGCAAATGTTTACCGGTATGGCGGTGATGAGTTCTGTATTATCTTTCATCATACTGATATAAAAGAAGCATATGAGACGGCGGTTTTAGTTCAGGACCAATTAAAGAAAGTAGAATTTAAGGAGCACCCCGAATTACAGATGACTGCCAGCTTTGGACTGGCACAATACGGGAGTGGGATGAATGCTGCAAGACTGTTTATGAGTGCTGATCAGGCTTTATATCAGGCTAAAATTACAAGGGATGCCATACGGATACATGAAAAAGTAATATAGCAAGAGATGAGGAAGGGAGGTAATTGGCATGTTTGATTTTTTAAAAAAGGAAAACACAAAACATCACAAACCAAAGTTTGGACTTAAGGAATTGCTTCATTATGTGGGACCGGGGCTTTTGGTTACGGTCGGATTTATCGATCCGGGAAACTGGGCTTCCAATATTGCAGCAGGGTCTGATTATGGATACACACTGCTTTGGATGGTCACTCTTTCAACCATTATGCTGATTATACTCCAGCACAACGTGGCACACCTTGGAATAGTAACAGGAGACTGTCTGGCAGAGGCGGCCCACAAGCATTTAAAACCCTGGCTTTCAAAGATTGTTTTATCAACTGCAGTACTGGCAGCCGTTTCTACCGCTATGGCGGAAATCCTTGGAGCTGCTATAGCGCTTAATCTGCTGTTTCGGATTCCGGTAAAGCTGGCCTCTGTTCTCATACTGGCTTTGATTTTATGGATGCTGTTTACCAATTCCTATCAGAAGCTGGAAAAATGGATCATTGGCTTTGTATCCATCATTGGTTTGTCATTTATTTATGAACTTAGTATGGTAAATGTAGATTGGAATCAGGCAGTAAGAGGTTGGACAACCATAGAGTTTCCCAAAGGTTCCATGCTCATTATCATGTCGGTGCTGGGGGCAGTGGTTATGCCTCATAATTTATTTCTCCATTCGGAAATTATTCAGAGCAGACAATGGAATTTAGAGGATGAATCCATTCAGAAGCTTCAATTAAAATACGAATTTGCGGATACCTTACTATCCATGATAATTGGTTGGGCGATCAACAGTGCGATGATTATACTGGCTGCTACCACATTTTTCAGTAAAGGAGAGCATGTCTCGGAGCTGGGACAGGCAGCACAGATGTTAAAACCGCTGGTTGGACAGGGGGCAAGTATTATTTTTGCGGTAGCGCTGCTGTTTTCCGGAATAGCATCTACTACGACTGCAGGCATGGCAGGAGGATCCATATTTGCGGGAATGTTTGGGGAACCTTATGACCCCGATGACCCCCATACCAGATTTGGTGTAACATGGATTTTAGTGATTGCTGCGTTTATAATCTTCCTTATCCGTGATCCATTTAAGGGGCTGGTATACAGCCAGATGCTTTTAAGTGTGCAGCTTCCGATTACCGTATTTTTGCAGATTTATCTTACGTCCTCGGAACGTGTTATGGGTAAATATAAAAATGGACTTCGGGATAAGATTCTTCTCATTGCAATAGGCGTGATATTGACGATTTTAAATATAATGCTTTTCATTGCTGCAGGAAAGGGCTGAATTTATGAAAAACCCATTAAGCTATCAGGTGACAGAATTTGATTGCGGACCCACTACATTACTGAATGCCATGAGTTTTCTTTTCCGCAGGGAGGAAATACCGCCTGATATTATCAAGCATATCATGTTATTTTGTCTTGATTCTTACAATACAAAAGGGGAATTCGGTAAAAATGGAACTTCCCAGATGGCAATGATGTTTATGAGCAACTGGTTTAACCAGTTTGGAAAAGTAAAGAAGTTTCCCGTCCAAAGTGAATACTTAACCGGGAGCGATGTGTATCTGGGAGAAAACAGTAAAATAGTATACGGACTTCAGCAAGGGGGTGCTGTGGTCGCCAGAGTCATGTATGGCTGCTGGCATTATGTGCTGATAACAGACTCTGATCAGGATTATGTTTATCTGTTTGATCCTTATTACAGGAAAAAACCGTTTAAGCAGAAAAATCTGGAGCTGATTACCGATATGCCATGCCTCAGAAACCGGAAGGTTCCCTGGGAATTGATGAATTGTACAGGAAAAGAGCCATATGCACTTGGCCCGGTGGAAACGAGAGAGGCGACGATCCTGTTTAACAGGGAAACTCAAAGAAAACCGGCAGATACCATCGAGTATTTTATTTAGCAGTAACGGATCAGGACAGCAGGTGCTGCCCTGATTTTTTTGTTTTCCGTTATTGATAAATATGATATGATAAAGCTATATTTGGATTACTTTTCCAGTGTAAGAAGTCAGTCAGGAGGAAGTGCGATGAATTTTCCGGGTACGGTTGTTTTGGAAACAGAAAGGTTGGTAATACGCCCGTTTTGTGGAGCGGATGCACATGATATGTTTTATAACTGGGCAAACAGCAGTCATGTCACCAGATTTTTAACCTGGCCGGTTCATAAAACGGTAGCGGATTCAGAAGAGATTCTTAATGCATGGGTGAAGGATTATGAAAATCCTAAGAATTTCAACTGGTGTATTGAATGGAAGGGGAACCATCAGGCCATTGGCAGTATTGGGGTGGTACACATGAATGAAGAGATTGAAGAGGCAGAAATCGGATACTGCATTGGTGAAGAGTATTGGAGAAAAGGTATTATGACGGAAGCTTTAAAGGCAGTGATGGGTTTTCTGTTTAAAGAAGCTGGATTTAACCGGGTATGTGCAAGACATGATACCAATAATCCTAATTCTGGCAGAGTAATGAAAGCAGCTGGAATGCTGTTTGAGGGAACGATGCGTCAGGCAGGTAAGAATAATATGGGAATTTGTGATTACTCCTTATATGCGATCACAAAAGACTTATATTTCAATCATTCGTTGTGATTAGGAGTTTACTGGAATAGTAAGAAAAAAAAAAGGAATGATAATAAATTATGGGATACAGAACATAAAGCATACATGCGGGAGGTAATTTATGCAGACATTTAAAGAACTTTACGAGCGTACGGTAAGTGAGGCACTGGCGGGAAATTTTGATCCGGTAGAAACAGAAAATGGCAATTCTTATGATCCCTATCATCTGGATTGTTTGCTGAACCCTGAAAAGCACCCCATTGTTATTCGAACAGGTAACTGCGACTGTGAAGACGCAGAACAAAAGAAGTGTCTTAAGAGGTGCCCGTTTGGAGCACTTAAGGCAGAGGAAGATGGGGTAGTGGTAGAACCGGATTTATGTCTGGGCTGCGAAAAATGTATTGACGGCTGTGTCAGAGAAAAACTGGCGGCCAGTACTGATATCATTCCTGCCCTCAAAGCAGTAAAGAGCGCAGAAGGTCCTGTTTATGCCATGATAGCTCCGGCATTTTTAGGACAGTTTTCCAGTGATGTTACCCCGGGAAAGCTTAGAAGCGCATTAAAAGAAGTGGGATTTGACGGAATGCTTGAAGTTGCTTTATTTGCGGATATACTGACGTTAAAAGAAGCTTTGGAATTTGATAAAAACATTAAGGGCAGCGGAGACTATCAGCTGACCAGCTGCTGCTGTCCCATGTGGATCGGTATGATCCGCAAGGTTTATCATCAGCTTGTTCCACACGTACCTGGTTCCGTATCCCCCATGGTTGCCTGTGCCAAAGTGGTAAAGGCACTTCACCCCGATGCGCTGACTGTATTTATTGGTCCCTGTCTTGCAAAAAAGGCTGAGGCAAGGGAAAAGGATTTAGCTGGTGCAGTGGATTATGTTCTTACGTTCCAGGAAGTAAAGAATATTTTTGACGCTCTTGGAATTGATCCCGCAGTAATGGAAGAAAGTGAAAAGGATCATTCCTCCAAAGCCGGCCGCATCTATGCAAGAAAGGGCGGGGTAAGCGAAGCAGTGGAAAATACCGTGAAGGCAATCAGCCCTCAGAAGGAAATTAAAATCCGCACCAAGCAGGCGGATGGAGTTCCTGGCTGCAAAAAGATGATTCAGGATATTATGGATGGAAAGATTGATGCTAACTTTTATGAAGGAATGGGCTGTGTGGGCGGCTGCGTAGGCGGACCAAGATCGATTCTGGGAAAAGAGGAAGGAACTGAGCTGGTTAACGAATATGGAGAGAAAGCAACTTATCAGCATCCGGCTGAAAATCCCTATGTAATTGAGCTGCTTCACCGTTTAAATCTTGACACCATCGAAAGCCTGTTAGAGGAGACGGATTTATTTAGCCGTAACATAACATGATATCAGAAAATGCAGACAAGATCATAGATTCCCATGTGCATATGGGGGTCTATGGTTCTTATGAAATCAGATTAGAAGAACTTGTAATTGATATGAACCGATTCGGTGTGGATCAGGCGGTAATTTCAGATATCGGTCTCAATTCCCTTGATGAACAGGGAATTGAGAGATTTAGGGATATGGATACCATCGCTTTAAACAGCCGTTCCCTTAAGCGTATAAACGCATATGGAGACAGGTTTTTATTGCTTTTCTGGATTCGTCCTCTTTTTGACAGGAATGAGGAACCGTTGACCCGTTTCCTGTGTGAAAACAAAGAGAGGATCGGAGGGTTAAAGGTTCACCCTAAAACAGCGGGCATTCCTTTTTCATGCGCTGATTACAGTCCTTACATAGAGATCTGCAGAAGACAGAACATTCCGTTTTGTATTCATACCCAGGGAGATGGGTATAGCAATATGGAGTATGTGTATGAAGCTGCCGTAAAAAATCCGGATGTCACATTTGTGGCTGTTCATATGGATTTAGGCGGTGACAGGGAACGTGCCAGTGAATTTATTGCAAGCTGTCCAAATCTTTATGGGGATACCACTCTGGTTTCCAAAGAAGAGATGATAAAAGCCATTAAAAAATGCGGACCGGAAAAAATCCTGTTTGGAACGGATGCGTCGGTGTTTGGCAGAGACAGCTATAAACGATATGAAGGCTTTTATGATGCAGTTCTTGAAAAATTCGGCAGGGCTGGAGCGGAGAAGGTGTTTTATAAAAATGCCAGAAAGTTATTTTGGAAGGAGTAGTATGAATTCGGATTTGATTTATCCAAGAAAACATGACAGAGAAACGGTATATTTAAAGAATGTGGTAAAAGATCCCGCAATGGAAATTGGGGACTATACCATATATAATGATTATGTAAATGATCCTGTAGATTTTGAAAAAAATAACGTGCTTTATCATTATCCGGTTAATAAAGAACGTCTGGTAATTGGCAGGTACTGCTCCATTGCGTGCGGAGCCAAGTTTATATTTACTTCTGCCAATCATACCCAAAGGTCGTTGTCTTCCTATCCGTTTGGAATCTTTTTTGATGAGTGGGATCTTCCTGTGGAGCGTATTGCGGATACGTGGGACAACAAAGGGGATATTGTTATCGGGAACGATGTCTGGATTGGTTATGAAGCGGTTATTATGCAGGGGGTACATATCGGTGATGGGGCAGTGATCGGAACCAGAGCAGTTGTAACAAAGGATGTGGAACCTTATTCAATTGTAGGTGGAGTTCCTGCAAAAACAATTCGTCCCCGCTTTGAAAAGCCAGTAATTGACGCACTCCTTTCTTTAAGGTGGTGGGACTGGCCGGAAGAAAAAGTAAAACGGAATGTGGAAGCAATTACTTCTGGTAATGTAAGAAAGCTGCTGGAGGAAAATAAGTAATAATTTCAGGAGGGCAGTACCAAGGTCTGCCCTCCTGTCTGTGCAGACACTATCTCAGGCTATATCTTTTACCATATAATCTGGTCTCAATGTCAAGTTTTTTTATCTGGAGGTGTAATTGACTGTAAATATTGGAAAGATTCACCACTTTATGAATTGTTTGATTTATCTATATTTTCCTGTAATGTAAAAATGTTAAAACCCGAAATTAGAATATACCAATATGCCATGGAACAAATGGGCACTACGCCGGAAATGAGCGTATTTGCAGGCGATGGTGGTTCTGATGAGCTGCAAGGGGCAAAAATGGCTGGAATGAAAACGGTTTTTTCCGAATATCTGGATGTAAAACCGGAGAAGGAAAGAATAAAGATTTTAGAATATGCAGATTATCATATTAATAAATTTACTGGTCTGATTGATTGTCTGAAAGCAGAGTGGGGATGAAGTTTGAGGAGGGGTTGAATGATGAGAACGGAAAAAGAAATGTTTGATCTGATTCTTGGTACAGCTCAGGCTGATGACCGAATCAGAGGAGTTTACATGGGCGGGTCCAGAACAAATCCAAATGCAGTGCGGGATCTGTTTCAGGATTATGATGTAGTTTACATAGTAAAAGAGACGGAGTCTTTTATCAAGGATACGCCATGGATCGACCGGTTTGGAGAGCGGCTTTTTATGCAGTATCCAGATGAAAACCCGGCTTATCCCCATAAGAAGGATGTGAGATATGGGTGGTTAATGCAGTTTTCAGACGGAAACAGATTGGATCTTACTGTGGCGACCCAGGATTATGCATTAAAAGATATCTATGCCGACCGGCTCTGCAAAATTCTATTGGACAAAGATAACATTCTACCTGTAATCCCGGAATCATCAGACCAAAGCCATTGGGTGATAAAACCCTCGCAAACAGAATTTTTATGTACCTGTAATGAATTCTGGTGGTGTCTTGATAACGTAGCCAAGGGATTGTGGAGAAATGAGATTCCATATGTGCAGGATATGCTCAATCATTACATACGGCCCCAGCTGGTGACTCTGTTATCCTGGAAGATTGGAATTGTAACCGGTTTTTCATGCAGTATCGGAAAAGCAGGTAAGGATATGCATCGGTGGTTGTCAGAGGGAGTATGGGAGAGATTTTTAAAGACATATGCGGATGCAGAGGCAGAACATATCTGGGAAGCAGTAGAAATAATGTGCAGCCTGTTTCATGAGACGGCAGGATTTGTATCAGGTGAGTCTGGCTTTTTCTATGACATGACGGAAGCGTCTAACTGTATGGGATATTTAAGCCATGTCAGAAAACTTCCCACGGATGCAAAACAAGTTTATGAATCATCTTGATTATAACTTGCCTTTCCCCTTTTAACAGTGCTAAAATAACAGGGGATATGTACAAAGGAACTGAAACAAGTGACAGGAAAGGATCAACGTATGGCGACAGGCAAAATGAATCAGCTGGTAGTGATGGTCAATTTATGCAGCAGTGTAGTGGAAGGGATCGAGCATCTGATTACTTCTCAGGGAAATGACCGGCTGAAAGAGGATGCTGTTTCCGGACTCCTCACACTGGAAGAAAACTTAAAGGGACTTCAGGCGGACAAGTCTGTGATCCATGAGACAAGATGGCTGGCAGAAGTGATAAAAAACTGGGTATTTGTCTATGACGGGGAATTCCGGGACCGTTTGTACCGCTGGTATTTTAAGGCTTTAAAAGAATTGAGAAATATGATGTTTGCAGAGATTGAAATCTGTCCCGTCTGCGCAGGAAAAGGGAGGGTGCATTACGGAGCATCCCTTTATATGGAAGGCGATGAAGAGGGGAAAGAACTGTTAAGACCCATCCGTATCTTTATGAAGTGCCAGGAGTGCGGAAATTACTATCTGGCAAAAGAAGAGCCCTGGGTAGTAAAAAGGAAAAAAAGAGCAGGAAAATCACAGGCAAAATGTAAAAGAATACTGGCAGATATTGAAAGGCTGGCCTCTGGCAATTCTATGTTGTTTATCGGCAGTCAAAAAAGTCAATTATATAAAGAGGCAGTCAGTGCTGGTTATGAGATAAATGTTCTTTATGAAACTGAGACGATCAGCGCCCCTAAAAAGGGGAGCTATGCAGTGGTTATCATTGAACATCTCATGGATAACCGGGATATCAATGCCATTCTCGATAAAGCCACAGATGGCCTGGCAGATGGTGGAATTCTCTGGTTTGATGGACCAGATCTGGATAAGTCTATGGATCTTCTGGAAAAGAAGGGGATTACTCTCTGGCGTCAGGCGGCATCGGAGGTTTATTTAACGAAAGAGGGAACTAAGAATCTGACAAGGCTGTTTGGACTGACAGTTGAGTCCAGTAAGAGTGTGGGTACCACTTTGAGGCATATTGAGATCATTGCAAAAAAAGCATAAAGAAAGAAGGCATGGTAATGGGTCATCTGACAGCCCGTGATGCGTACTTAAATTTAAGTGACCGCATTAACTGGTTTACACAAGGGGCGCCTGAGTCGGAGACGCTTTATAAAATTCTTCAGGTTTTGTATTCGGAGAAAGAAGCAAAATGGGTGGCACTGCTGCCGGTACGGCCGTTTACGGTGAAAAAGGCAGCTAAAATCTGGGAGACTACGGAGCTGAAAGCAGAACGGCTATTAAACCATCTCTGTGAAAAGGCTCTTTTGGTGGATTCTTATCATAATGGAGTCCGGAAGTTTGTTATGCCGCCGCCCATGGCTGGCTTTATTGAATTTGCCCTGATGAGGACAAGAGGAGATATTGACCAGAAATACTTAAGCGAGCTTTACTATCAATACATGAATGTAGAAGAGGACTTTATAAAGGACTTATTTTTTGCTACGGAAACTAAACTGGGCAGAGTCTATGTACAGGAACCTGTTCTGATGACGGATAAAACCAATCATATTCTGGATTATGAACGAGCTTCTCACATCGTTAAGGAGGCGGATTACATCGGACTGGGGCTTTGCTACTGCCGTCATAAGATGTCCCATGCCGGTCATCCCTGTGAAATCAATGCTCCCTGGGATGTATGCCTGACCTTTGACAATGTTGCCCGCTCTCTGGCAGAGCATGGGGATTATACAAGGCTGATTTCCAAAGAGGAAGCCATGGATGCACTGGAACGGTCCTATGCCAGCAATCTGGTGCAGATCGGAGAAAATGTCCGGGAGCACCCGGCATTCATCTGTAACTGCTGCGGCTGCTGTTGTGAAGCACTTCAGGCAGCCAGAAAATTCAGTCCCATGCAGCCCGTTGCGACTACCAATTACATTCCCCAAATATCCGGGGAAACCTGTGTGGGATGCGGCAAATGTGAGAAGGTATGTCCCATTCTGGCAATCTCCATGGAAACTAATGAACATGGAAGAAGAAAAGCTGTAGTGGATGAGGAAATCTGCCTTGGCTGCGGTGTATGCGCCAGAAACTGCAGTTTAAAAGCAATAAAACTGGAGAAAAGGCCAAAGCAGATTATTACGCCGGTGAACAGCACCCATCGCTTTGTGCTCCAGGCCATTGAAAAGGGAACTCTGCAAAATCTTATATTTGATAATCAGGCATTTGCCAGCCACCGTGCTATGGCAGCGCTTTTTGGAACGATTTTAAAGCTGCCTCCGTTAAAGCAGGCAATGGCAAGCAAACAGCTGAAATCAATCTATTTAGACAGGCTTTTGTCCCTCTATAAGAGAAAACCGGTGGAGGAAAGCCCAAAAGGGAGTAAAAGCCTTTCTTAACCAGCAGGAAGAAAGGGGAAGTGGTAACGTGTTTGACAAATTGACAGAGAATGATATTGAAAAAATGAAACAGGAAATAGAACACCGTAAACTGGTGGTTCGTAAGGAAGCTCTGGAAGCGGTTAAGGAAGCAAGAGCCCATGGAGATTTAAGTGAAAACTTTGAATATCATGCAGCAAAAAAGGATAAAAATCAGAATGAAAGCAGAATCCGTTATCTGGAAAAAATGATTAAGACGGCTCAAATCATTACTGACAATTCCAAAGAAGATGAAATTGGGCTTTATAATACCGTGGATTTGTATTTTGAAGATGATGATGAGGTGGAGACCTATAAACTGGTGACAACCGTCCGCGGAAATTCCATAAAGGGTTTAATCAGTTCTGAATCACCCCTTGGCAGCGCTATTTTAGGACATAAAGTGGGAGACCGTATTTATGTTAAGGTAAATGATAAAACAGGCTACTACGTAGAGGTGAAACGTCTGGAAAAAACTAAGGATGATGGAAGCGATCAGTTGAGAAGCTACTAATCCGTCAAAGGAAGGGTTATTAGATGAAAGATATGACAAAAGGCAATATTTCCTCCCAGCTGATTCGTTTTTCCATTCCTTTGGTTCTGGGCAATTTATTTCAGCTGACTTACAATGCGGTGGATTCCATTATAGTCGGGCGTTATGCGGGAGAAGATGCTCTTGCTGCTGTGGGAACTGC
>Ga0316604_10001612_pt1 | contig 19324 bp, 17 predicted proteins | sample OWC_soil_day20_C_FD_207650 | JGI IMG/M metagenome (GOLD analysis project Ga0316604, IMG submission 207650) | Wetland soil microbial communities from Old Woman Creek delta, Ohio, United States - OWC_soil_day20_CT | ecosystem: Environmental > Terrestrial > Soil > Wetlands | place: USA: Ohio... | reverse complement strand
CCTTGCACCAGTTTTTGCGGTGGTGCATTCCTGCCAAAATAGGATATGTTGAGAAGTGAAACGCTTATTCTGACTGTAGGATTATTTCCGTCAGCCCATTCCTGTGCTTCGAGTTCTTTGTTCTTAGTTAACCATACGACGCCTTCGACGGATTGGTTAATACAGCCGTTTTCCAAGATTTGTTCCAGATTTTGCTCGGTAGTAAAATGATATAGTCTCATAGTTTCTCCTTATCAAGTCTAACTAAAGCAGTTTTTCCCCATAAAAAAAAACCCTATGTTTTGGGTATTCGGGGGTGTACAGGCAAATGTCGCCTATATTCTGTGGCGGTTAAAAACAATATGATATTGTTACTAATCGTCATTAGGTACTTATAAATATAAGTCATTATACCACGAATAATCGATTCTGTCAAATAATTGCTTTCCTGGAACAAACATCTATCCGTTTGCGATAAACGATTTTTAACGAGTAGGGGTAGAATAATAGAGCTGGAGACAAGGCACATAAAAGGGAAATTAAAAATCATAGAGAAATGTATTATATTATGGTACTGCTGGTATAAGCCAATTAAGTGACCGGAATAGACAGTTACATGTAGGTCTCACTTTATTGGATACTATATATGTAAGGAGGCGCAAAGAATGCGGGTACTGCTGGTAGATGATGATCGGGTTAGCAGATCAGTTGTGAGATGTCTTTTGCAGGACCGTAACTGCGAGGTGACAGAATGCTCTAGTGCTGTTGAGGCACTTATTGAGCTTGTTGATGCAGACTATCCGATGGTGCTTTCTGATATCAATATGCCAGGCATGTCAGGCATTGAATTGGCAGGGGCCATAAAACAATTGTCAGACAGTTGGCGGACAGATATTGTTCTTTTTACAGGATATGCGGATATAAAATCTGCTGTCGACGCTTTACGTGCCGGAGTTTATGATTATCTACAAAAACCGGTTGATCCGCAGGAACTGACATTGACGATTGACCGGGTGGCCGAGCATCAGGCCTTGTTGAGGGAAAACAAAAAGCTAACTGATCGATTCCAGGATGAAGTTTGTGCGGCTACCGAGGCAACTAGGCGCGAACTCTTTTCCGTGAAAAAGGTTTTGGCAGAGTCAATCATCGGTAAAGTGGGGGCTTTTGGGGAAAGTACTCGCAAATTGTTGGAGCAGGCGCAGCAGTTTCATGCCGATAGGTCTATTTCTGTGCTTATTCAAGGGGAAACTGGTGTTGGTAAAGAAGTTATAGCCAAGGCTATTCACTATGGTGTGACAATGGATGAATTAACTAATAGACCGTTTATTGCTATCAATTGTAGTGCATTGACGCCCTCTTTGTTTGAAAGTGAAATGTTTGGCTATGAGGCGGGCGCATTCACCGGCAGTGCACCTCAAGGCGCAAAAGGTAAATTTGATATGGCACAAAAGGGAACGTTGTTTCTTGATGAGATCGGTGAAATTCCGCTTAACTTGCAGGCAAAACTGCTTAGGGTACTTCAGGAAAAAGAGTTTTACCGGGTTGGCGGGCTGAAGAAGATTAAAAGTGATATCAGGATTATTTGTGCTACCAATAGTTTAATTGAGGATCAAATAGAAAATGGTACTTTCCGCAGGGATCTCTATTATCGTCTGAAGGTTGGGTGTCTTATGGTACCGCCGCTGCGAGAACGAAAAGACGAAATTGTGCCGCTGGCGAATGCGTTCCTGATGGATGCTGCTCAGCAGAAAAAGAAACGGTTTCACCTGATAGCTCCTGCGGCGGCCAAGCTATTGAAGGAATATTCCTGGCCGGGGAATATAAGAGAACTTAAAAATGTTATCGAATATGTTGCCTTTGCCTATGACGGGGAAGAACTGCAAGTAAACCATCTTGCACATTTACTAGGGGAAGAAAGACACAGCCAAGCATTCAGCCAAGAGCTGGGTAGTGATGTGGTCAGGCAGCAAATGGTGTTGCACTTTCCTTCGAGTGGATATTCGTTAAAAAGCTTCTGTGATGATATTGTTGACGAGGTCATCCTTGCCCATGACGGCAATCAGGCAGCTGCAGCTAAGTATCTGGGAATTTCCCTGCGGGCCTTATATTATCGCCTGGAGAAAAAACGGATCAAGCAAGAGATTAGCAAAATCTAGTGAAATAAACTTCATACAAAAACTTCAGTTACTGCAAGTTTTTGTATGAAATGATCTTCTTCTACTTTTGCGTTAAGAAAAATCAGTCGCTATTGCCAAGGAGATAGTTGCTGAAGTTGTTGATGATTAGGGTGTTTTGCCTGACAAAATAATAGTAGTTGAATAGTATTAAGTAAGCGTGCCGATTGTGGCACGCTTTTTGCATTAGAGGTTAGTAAGAAGAGATCATCGGAGGTCAAAATGGAGGGAAGTTATGTATGATGCCGGCGCTTAGTGAGGTGGCGAATGCAGAAATTCTTATTGTAGATGATAATCAAGCTAACTTAGAAATGCTCTCAGTCATGTTTCGAGAATTAGCATATAAAGTGCGGGTTGCGTCAAGCGGAGCCTTTGCTTTGCAAATCATTCAGCGTAGTGTACCAGATTTAATTGTCCTTGACGTCAACCTGTCAGATATGGATGGATATGAAATTTGTAAAAAATTGAAGGCGTCAGCAGAATGGGAATCCATTCCGGTTATATTTATCAGTGCATCAACAGAACTGTTTGATATGTCTGAGGCTTTTCGCGTTGGCGGTGCTGACTATATAAAACCCCCCTTTTCCTGTGCTGAAGTGGAGGCTAGAATTGGGACCCAGCTTCGCTTACATCAATCCCGAAAACGCTTAGAAGCCATAGTTAACGAAAAAACGCGCGCAATAGTAAAAGCGCAGTCGGCCTTGAGCTTTGCTTTAACGACAATGGTTGAGTCCTATGATGACGAAACAGCTCAGCATCTCGAACATGTTCAGAAGATCTCTCGGCTATTGGCTTTAACGCTTAAGACGTCGTCGCGCTATTGTGCAGATATTAATGATGAGTTTGTGAAGAATATCTATCGTGCCAGTGTTTTGCATGACATCGGCAAGGTAGGAATTCCTCACACCATCTTACATAAGTTGGGAGAACTCACGTTCCGGGAATTTGAGGTCATAAAATCGCATACGACGATAGGCGCTAAAATGCTGCAAGCTGTTTGCGGCTATTATCCTAAAAACTCCTTTCTCCATATGGGGATTAACATTGTACGGTTTCACCATGAAAAATGGGATGGGAGCGGCTATCCGGATGGACTGGCAGGAGAAAATATTCCGTTGGCGGCTCGCATCATGGCAGTAGCCGATGTCTATGATGCCATGCGATCAAAACGTTGTTATAAGTCGGCGTGTTCTCATGCTAAAGCCAGGGAAGCTATTATGCAGGGGATCGGAACCCATTTTGATCCGGTTATCGTTCGTGCGTTTGCGCGGATAGAAAATAAATTGGTGGCACTTTATACTGAACAGTAAGGACCTTGGTTGACTGGGTGAGTAAAAAAGAATGTGGAAGCGAGGATTGGATAAATGGAAAAGTTACGGGAGTATGAACAAAAAATCGAATATGCCCGGGTCCAATTGGGTGAATTAGTGGTGGCGAAGGGCTTTAATCTGCAAGACCCTGAATTAATTTCTCTAAGCGATGAGATGGATCGTCTTATTGTTGATTTTGAAAAGGCAAAACAGGTTATATTACAAGTGTGAATAGTTGAATATTCTTATAGATGAGCTATTAGCCAATAGCCAGGGCGATAAGACCGAGCAGCATGATGCCGGCACCGGCTAATCTGACTTTTAAATTGCTCTCTGATAGTAGTTTGGCTCCCGCAATAGCGCCAATCAAAATACTGATCTCCCTAGCTGGTGCTATATAGCTTACAGGGCTGAATACCATAGCTGTTAAAACGAGAATATAGGCTAGTGGTGATAGGATGGCGACTCCTAACGCTTCTTTTTTGTGGGTAGCCCATTGTTCTTTGACTTTATCCCAGTTTTTTAACGAATATGGTGTGAGTAACAGAACCCGCCCTAAATTCGTGGACCAATCCATTAGTAACGGGGGAAGCAAATAAGTACTTACAGCAATTTTGTCTACAACAGTGTAGCCTGCAATTGCGGTGCCGCAGAGCAGGGCATATAGTATTGACTTGCGGGAATCGCTTTTTTCATAACTTAAAGGGTTGCCGGTGATAACAAGAATACCTATTCCGATGAACAGTGCCCCCACTAATGCAACAGGTGTTGGTTGTTCGCCTAATAAGACGATGGCTGTCAGTATAGAAAGTAAAGGCCCGGTACCTCGGGCAAGGGGATATATTACCGATAGATCCCCGAAACGATACCCTTTGTCTAATAAGATAAAATATATAGAATGTAATACGGCACTGCCCAAAATCAGTGAAAAATGAGCCGAACTGATAAGGGGTTTTTCTACCAGTAGTAGCCATAAAGCCAAGGGGAAGTATAATACTGAGGAAAGACTGGCAAATATCCAAATGAAAGCTGTACCCCCACAAGCCTTTTTAGCTAGAAGGTTCCAGGCTGCATGGCAGAACGCGGCTATTATTATCAGTATAAGTGCAAAGCTAGTCATCTGAGCTCCTTTCGCAATAAATACTTGGTAAATAAGTTATTTCATGTTAATTTTAATATATAAAATAACAAAAGTAAAACAGATAGAACTGGGATAAAATATCTAAGACTTCATTATCTAAATCGATTTATTTGACAGAACCTATGACGCAAGAGGCCTCATAAATTTCATACGAAAATTGCATACCATGCAATTTTTGTATGAAATTTGTTTAGTGATCTTCTATGTATAAGGAAAATTCTGTTGCAAGTACTTCAGATCTGCTTGAGCTTGTCGAAGGTTGCCATAGATTACAGGAATAAGAGACGTATTTGAATATTATTTAAGAAGCGTGCTGATTTTGGCACGCTTCTTGCTTTTTAGGTAAGCAAGAAGCAATATACAAATGACAAAGGGGGTAAGTTTGCATGAAAGATCTAAAAATTGAAGCTATGCGTATCCGGCTGAGCGGCCTAGTGGTAGCCAAGAATTTTGACATGCAAGATCCGGATGTCATTTCCCTTAGTAAAGAACTAGATCGCCTGATTGTTGATTTTGAAAAAGCAAAGCAACAGGTGTTGCAAAGCTCTGATTATACAAAAAACCTTAGCTTTAGCTAAGGTTTTTTGTCCAGCTGGAAAGTATAACTTTCCCTGGATTAACGGGGCGGCAAAAAGTAAATGACGGCATACTGCCAAATAATTGGTTTAACAATAGGGTAAGTTGGGAATAGTATAAACTAGCTTAGTAAAGAATGAGGTGAGGGCTAGTTTGCTTCGATTTCGCCATAATCCTATTGTGATTTTTACAGCCTTGTTAACCATTTATACGGTTTGTAGTTCGATTTCGGCAATTTTTAAGTAGGGAAAGCAATGCTTTCTATGGTAAATTAGTACAGAAAAACAGCCGCTCCGGGGAGGACGGCTGTTTTTTTTACTGGGCAGTGCCGGATAATGGCAATTTAGTGCTCAGAGATACGGATGCTGTTTCGCAAGTACGCAAGGATTTTTTGGCCTTCTTCATTAAGAATAGTTCCCGTACCCTGGCAAGTTGGGCAAGGATGAGTGCCAATTTTGCCGGAGCCCTTGCAGTTAGAACATGTCTCTTCCAATGTTAGGTTTGTTTTCACGGGAGTAGCTCCTTATCGTTTACTAAAATGTCTCATAATTTGGTGGTGATGTCAAGGTAACTGGAGTAAACAGGAAGGAATTTGAATTTGTTTAACGAAAATATAATAGAAATAGAAAATATTCGCATGTGGAGCGTCCGCACTCGATCTATGTGGAGTTTGTTCCGGAGCGGCATCGCCAACCTGACCATCGGCCCTCTAGGTAGGAAAGTTTTGTCTAGTCATCAGACGTAGTCTGTTCGAGAATAGTTGGTTGTTCTTTACTGGTTTGTTCTTGTTCGTTAGCCGTTAGCCGATTGTCGTTAAGTTGTGCTAACAAATCAATCATCTGTTTGTTTTGCGCCACCAGGATGCTTTGGTTTCTGGCAATTTGCTCAAGTGGCGCTAGGGCAAGCTGAAGTTTTTCTACTAGGTATTTTACCATTTTGTCATAAGAAGCCAATATGAAAACCTCCTTTAATCTCTTGTTACAATATATTGCTGGTGAGCTTGAAGGGTGTGGAGGAATTTTAAAATAAAGGATTTTGCCGGTACCCAGGAGAATTTCCTATTGAGATTATCAAGAATAGGAAAAGTGTTTGTGGAGGAGAATAGGATGAAGCTTGGGGACGCGGTTAAGAATTCAAAGGGATCTAAAGTGGCAGGCATCTACCGGATTTCACGGTTTGAAGTTAAAACCGCCAGAAATGGTAAGTCATATGGTGATTGCCTGATTAGTGATCAAAGTTTTGAGGTACCTGCCAAGTACTGGGATATACCTGGTGAACGCATACCATTGTTTCAGCAAAATGGGATACTGCGCCTGGAAGCCACCTTGGATTTTTTTAAGGATAATCCGCAATTGACAATCGACGGTGTTTTTCTGCCATCGCTGGCGGAAATTGATCAATCGCTGCAAAGCCTGGGTATGATGGCTCCCAGAAAAATTGATGATATGGTTAGTGAGTTAACAGCTATTATCGCCAGTATCAAGCATGACGGGCTGCGGGAATTGTTAGTGACTATCTTTGGCACCGATAAGCCTTTTGGTGCAAGATTCAAGCGGCATCCGGGAGCGGTCAAGAACCATCATGCGTACATCGGCGGTTTGCTTGAACATACGCTTGAAGTGGCAGTAGGCGCGGTGGATCACTGTAACCGCAATGACAAAATAAACAGGGATATTCTCTTGGCGGCTGCTTTGGTTCATGATATTGGCAAGGTACGGGAAATTGAGGTAGATGCGTTTGGTATGGGTATTGGCTTTACCAAGGAGGGCAAGCTGTTACGACATATTTCACTTGGCATGGAGATGTTAGACCACGCCTGCCAGACAGTGGGACTTGCGCCCGAGCTTGGTTTAATGCTAAAACATTGTATTCTTTCTCATCATGGGCAGGCCGAGTGGGGTAGTCCGGTGGAACCAATGTTGTTGGAAGCCGAGATACTGCATTATCTGGATAACCTCAGCGCAAAAACTGAGCAATTTTCTCGTGAGGCTGGGCGGGCTGAGCCTGGCGGATTTAATAGAAGTGCTACCTTGCGGCGGGATGTCTACAGGCCAAGTGTAGAATAATTAATAAGTATGGTGGTGTTATTTTGACAAGCCCAAACATTTATCAGCAAGCCGTTCGCGAAATGTATGAAGCTATTGCTGATGTGGATACTGTTAAAACCTGTAAGACGCAATACAACGCGATGATTGAAGGCAAGACCTCGACGCATGAGGTCGAGGCATACTGGGAATTTACGGATGGGGATATTACCTATAAGGTTGTTATTCAGGCCAAAGAGCAGGCAAGTTTGGCAGAATTGTTTATTTTCCTGCGAATGCTCCGGGATATACCAGGACAGGTTATCGGGGTCGTCGTGACCCAACCGGTGTACCAGAAAGATATTAAAGACATGGCAGCTAATGCGGGTATTTTGTTATGCGAACTGACTCAACCGATTACCACTGAAGTATGGGAACCGGTTGTTAGCAATGTTCAGGTTAACGTGGATAAGCCCTGGGTTAAACAGGCTAAGGAACAGGCTGGACTGGGGGATGAACCGGTACAGGTGAGTGCTGATCCTAAGTATAGTTTTATTTATGATGAAGCAGGCAATTGTATAGATACTGTCCAAGGGATTTTTGACCAATATGGCAAACAACATAAAGTCGGTAGTGGTGAACCGCAAACGATAGTGCATACCTTTTCTGTTCCAACGTTTTTGCAAACCAACCATGTATTGGTGCCGTTTATTAAGTTGGACAACATAACGTTTGATGTAGAATTGGCCAATGTCAATCACCGGGCTGCTGAAGACATGCTTGCCAATATTGTTGACATTATATTGAAGTATTTTGGTAAGTAAAAAAGAAGTCCTGGCGGCCGTTTTTTAGCGCCGCGGACTTCTTTTTGTTTTAATTAAAACTTATGCTCGCCCAAAGGAATATCAACAACCTTTTTGGTCTTATCAGATAACTCAAGCGTAAACAGGAAGACTTTCTTATCAAAATAGGCAGAGTGGTTATTGTCTGGTCGAAGGATAATGGTCTTTATCGGGAAATGATCGGTCAAATCAAGTGAAAGGGTGCGGTCTGATTTGACAATCAGATAGTTATCTAAATTGAGCAACTCAGTTGTTGGTTTTGGTGTATTATGTATCGATTCTGACCAAATAATAGGCGCTATTTCAGCCGATGCAGGCTGGAAAAGGACAGGTAGTAGTAAAACGCATAACAATAAGCTTACTTTCATACGTAACCTCCTTTTTCTAATCCTTAGTGTAGCATATAGACAGGTATAGTTAAAGAGACGTTGGTCCTACATTTTGTAACTGCTGTATTGATTAACCCATTAGTTTGTTGTACAATTAACAAGAACATACGTTCCGAAAGGATGTGAGGTTAGATTATGCAGCGTTGGATAATTCATGTGGATATGGATGCTTTTTTTGCAGCGGTTGAGCAGCGGGACAATCCTGAACTGCGGGGTTGTCCGGTTATTATCGGGGGCACAGGCATGCGCGGCGTTGTAGCTACTGCCTCTTATGAAGCCCGCAAGTTCGGAGTTCATTCGGCTATGTCCTCCATCGAGGCCAGACGGCGTTGCCCACAAGGCATTTTTTTGCCGTCTGATCATGAAAAATATAGCAGAGTTTCGCAGGATATCTTACGCATATTTTCTGACTTTTCGCCACTGGTAGAACCGCTGTCTCTTGATGAAGCCTTTCTTGATGTCACAGGCATGGAAGGCGTATTTGCCAGTCCAGTCGATATTGCTGTCAAAATTAAGGAACGGATTAAAGCTGAGCTTGATCTTACCGCCTCCGCTGGGGTGGCGCCGAATAAGTTTTTAGCCAAACTGGCCTCAGATATAAATAAACCGGACGGCCTGATGGTTATCCGTCCGGAAGAGGTTGATAGCATACTCGCTGATATGCCAGTTAGCCGGTTATGGGGAGTGGGGAAGACAACAGCACAGACTCTGACTAAGTTGGGTTTTAAAACCATCGGGCAAGTGGCTCAGGCTGATCCGGAACTACTTGCCAAGCATTGTGGCCAACTAGGATATACTTTGCATCAACTGGCAAATGGGCAGGATAGCCGCTTGGTAGAGCCTGAGTGGCAACCCAAGTCAATTGGCAAAGAGATTACGTTTGCTCAAGACCTTACAGCGTTGGAGGATATTAAGACTGAGTTATGGGCTCAGGTGGAAAAAGTAGGCTGGCGGCTTAGACGGCAAAAGTTAAGCGGACGAACAATAACAATAAAAATTCGTTTTGCCTCATTTCGTACTATTACTCGTAGCCGGACGCTGGCGGTAGCCGCCAATCTTGATGAGACCATCTACCAGGTTGCTGCAGAGATAGTAAGCAAAGTTGTGTTAAACGAAGGGGTAAGGTTGTTGGGAGTTACGGTAAGCGGCTTAGTAGCCGCAGGAGGTCAGATGTCCCTTTTTGACCAGGGCAATGAAAAAGCAGAGGCTGTTACCAAAGCTATCGACAAGGTAAAAGAGCGTTTTGGTGAAGCTGCTGTTACCCGTGGGCGCGCCATGATAGCGCGGCAACGGTAATATATATCAACACACCACCTACCTGCATAGATTACAGCCTAGTACAGTGGGCCAAACGCTGGCGAAGTATATCAGTAATCTGGTTGGCGGTTAGGCCGGTAATATTGAGTTGGAGAGTGGCTGGGTGGTCAGTCGTAGTATAATGATAATTACCAAGGCTAATATCCCCATGCTCGGGATGAGGCGTAACCCAGGTATCTGTATCAGGATGGTAGCTGGTATATAAATAGGCGTCAGCCGCCTGACCAGGACGGCTAAGGTATGAGTTATCTACCACCCGGAAGCCTTGGGCGGAAAGTTCATTAGCCAATTTGTGATTATAGTGGGCTAACGCAATTGTTTTTGACATGAGGAGCACCCTTTCTACAAATGCTAACAGGAGTCGTACCTTTAATATGACTGGGTGCAGCACTAAATATGCGGGAGGAATTCAAATGATTAACCGGAAGCGACTACTTGATGAATTTTATGAGTTGGTACAGATTAAAAGCTCTACCCACGCAGAGCGTCAGGTGGCTGATGTCATTAGGCGAAAACTATCAGACTTACATATAGAAGTAACAGAAGACAATACTGGCAGCAAAACTGGCGGCGATTGCGGCAATGTATTGGCCTTTCTTCCAGGTACATTGACTGGGGCGCCCAGTGTGCTTTTTACTGCCCATTTGGACTGCGTAGAACCCTGCGGCAATATTCAACCTGTCCTAAAAGATGGCATTATTACTTCGGCTGGTGATACTATCCTTGGTTCTGATGACAAATCAGGTGTAGCGGCTATTCTGGAAGCTTTGCGGGTGATCAAAGAACAAAATATTCTCCATGGCAATATCCAGATTGTTTTTACGGTAGCCGAAGAAGGCGGTCTCCAAGGTTCAAAAAATATCGACCAGGCATTGCTTCAAGCTAATTTCGGTTATGCGCTGGATTCCGGCGGATCACCAGGGGAGATTGTCAATATGGCTCCTGGTCATAATAAGCTGAAAATCGTCATTCACGGTAAGAAAGCTCATGCTGGCGTTGCGCCTGAAGAGGGTGTAAATGCTATCATATTGGCAGGTAAGGCGTTAGCCAAAATTAATGATGGTCGTATTGATTCGGAGACTACGGCTAACATCGGCACAATTGAAGGGGGATCAGTCACTAACATTGTTCCTGATAAAGTGGTAATCCAGGCTGAAGCTCGCAGCCGTAACGAGGAAAAATTGGCCGCTCAGACACAGCATATGCGTCAGGTGTTTGAAGAGACTGTCAAGGCTGCCGGTGGCAAAGCTGAAGTCAGTATAGCTAAAGCATATGATGCCTTTGTATTGCCTGAGACAGCACCTGTTGTGCGTTTGGCCTGTCAGGCTGCCGAAAGTATTGGGCTTAAACCTGTTATTAAGGCTACTGGCGGCGGCAGTGACGCTAATTACTTTAACAGCTATGGTATTCCGACAGCTGTACTCGGTACTGGCATGTCCAAGGTACATACTACGGAGGAGTTTATCAAGGAAGAGGACCTCTACAATAGTGGTGAATTGGTCCTGGCCATTATTAAGGCCGTTGGCCAGGCTAAAAGATAGCAATACCAGAGTAAAGAATTTATAGCTTTTGGGAGTCGGGGAGGCCTTATAAAACAAGGGATGTCAAGTACAAAACCTGGCACAGGCGGCCGTAAGGTGGTACCCCGGCACCCCTCGTAACTCCCGTAACCCGCCGGCCTTTGCCGGAAAAAGCGTTCCGCAGGAGAAAAGCCGGGCGGTATTCCGTTAAAAAATCCGTACTGTTTGAGCGTAGCGAGTTTACGGATTTTAGGAATATCGCCCGGCTTTTCAGCTTTTGGAGGCTTAGGGCCTAGACCTCTTGTTACTTTTGGGGCAATGCCAAAAGTAAAACCCATCTCCTTGTAGTGCATTAACCTTTATAGCACATGCTTTTTTCGCAGCAAGCGGCAGAGCATATACATAAATCGAGGATACCAGCCAGCTGAACGCAGCAGATTATCACGGATAGTACATTGTGCAGGTGGCTCGGTTTTGGGATCAGACAAATACATAGCCAATAAACCGTCAACCACGGTTCGTGCAAAAGCAGTTTCTGGTAGCGAACTAGCCTGAGCGCGGGCCTGGTGGACAAAAAGTGTGAGTCTTGCTAGCATTTCTTGATTACTCGCATAGTAAGAGACAAAGTTTAGGTCACCGCCCTGTTGATCTTCGGCTTCATCAATAAAATAATCCAGCAAAATATGCAGACCGTTAATCCAGGGAAAATAAGCCTGACCAATTTGCTTAGCTTCTTTGGCTGTAAGGTTAGGATTATAAGCGGCTGCGCATAGCATAAACATACCTAAGGTTGAACCCGTGGCAGCGGCAAATTCCCAGGGGGTAATTCCTGGATAGGAAGGAAGGTGGACGTTAATCCAGGCTAGCATCTTTTGTTGTCTTACTTCGGAGTCTAGATGTTTATAGGTTTGAAGTTCGCAGTATAATCCGGCCTGGCGCAGTGTCTCCGGCTTAACCAGTTGGTAAGCCGGGAGTTTGGTAATTTCCCGGCGGCAGGTCATGACAAGTGCTTGTAAATAACCGCCATCATTTTTATACGGATAGGCGGCATAATAATCGTTTAGCGGCTGATCTGGATCAAGGGCATCAGTCATAGCTAGATGCAGCTGGCGGAAGGCCGCTTCATCGGCAATGCCAGCCCGGTCACAGAGATTGTCAAGGTAATCGCTGATGGTCTGCAATGCGACTACCAGTTGGACAAAATCACCGGTAGCCACGCCCTTATACAAACTATAGACACTGCCGCCCTGACAATGAAATTTTTTTGTACGGATACTGGCAAGTGCTTGCTCTGATAGTTCGCGCATACCATGTGTTGACGCATAGTCCTGCCAACAGGCAAGCGTATTGTCCACAAGCGGAAAGACCTTCCGTACAAACCTGATTAAAAGGATAAGGCCTGAAGTGGTAGCAGTCAGCGAGGAAACCATAGCGTCCTCCTTACGTTAAATATACTTATTCAATAATCAATTCAAAGCCCAGCTCTTTTTTGAACCATTTACGATGTCCGGCTACCGCTTGACGTTCGATGCTTACAGGATCGGTAGTGATCAGTCTAAGGGAGGCGTGACTACCAGTGATGGATGGTTCAACATCCTGTACCAAGCCAAGCTGGGTTGTTTCCAGACTTTCGGCCAGTGCCAGTAACAGTGCCAGTTTTCGGGCTGTTTGCCAATTGTGTTGATCAAGAAACTCGCTATAGATTTTGTTGCGGACGTATTTAGCGGACGGCCCATTATGCCAGCCGGCCACAACGGCTACTAACATTTGTTCGCGGTGAGTCAAGCCGAATAGCCGGGCATTTTCAGCAAGGTAGGCGCTATGACGAGCATGATCATAGTAGTTAATGGTAATGCCAATATCATGTAGTAAGGCGGCTACCCGGAGGAGATGCCGGTCGCGACCGGACAGTCGTAAAATCGGCTGCCATTTATCGAACATAGTCTCTGCCAATTTGGCGACATGTTCGGCATGGGCCTCATTGCCTTTGTAGAATAGCAGCATATTGCGGGCTGAGTGCAGCAGAATATCAGGAATAATGGCGGAAGATTGCTGTTTGGATAGATAGTATTCCAGGAACATTCCTTCCCGGACGCCGCAGCCGCTAATGATAATATTGGTGGCCTGAGATATATCCACCAATGATTTGACAAGGGTGGTTCCGGCGATAATAATATCAGCGCGTTCACTGCTGAGACCGGGATATTTGCGGCGTTGAGTCAAATTAGTCTTTGTCAATTCCCGCCATAATTCCTCAAAGGCCATTAGCCCGAAACGGTAGTTGTGCACTTTGGGAAAAGGATAGTTTTTATGCTTTTGATCCATCTTAGCAATATTACGGGCAGTACCGCCGACGCCTACAAGGGGTAGGCCTAATCGTTTAAGCCATGGTAGCTTCTCCAGTTGGTCGGCAATATATTCACGCATGGTTATCAATTGTGAATCGCTTATTTTATCCTGAGATGTAAACTTTTCGGTAAGGTTGACAGCACCTAAGGGGATACTGAAGACCTTGACTGCTTGACGGTTTTTAACCAAGATTACCTCGGTGCTGCCGCCGCCTAAGTCGAAAAGCAGTGCATCTTCGACGTCAATCGTATTGATAATACCAGTATAGGCCAAATGGGCTTCTTGTTCACCACTAATCGCTCTAAGGGGAATCCCAGTATGTTGATGTACTAAATCAATAAATTCTGCACCGTTTTTTGCATTGCGTACGGCGGCAGTGGCCACTGCCAGGATCGTATCCACCTTTACCAGTTCACACATATGAGCAAAGACTTTTAGCGTGCCAATGGCGCGCCACATAGCGTCACGGGCGAGAATTCCTGTTTCGGCCATACCTTCGCTCAACCGGACGGTTTCCTTTTGGTTATATACTAGATTATAAGCGCCATTATGATAAATAGTCATCACAATCAGACGGGCCGAATTCGAGCCTAAATCAATAATTGCTACCCGTTCGGTCAAAATGTTCAACTCCTAACTACTTTGCATGTAAAAAGATTACTACTAAATTTCGCTTTTAAAGATAAAATCCTGCTCATATTTATTATTAAGGAAATTTTTTTAATTTATCCCATGACCAAGTTGCGCTATTAAAAGCTAATACCAGAACAGATTAAAATTGCGTTAATTTGCTGTAAATTTAGTATTAAGTCATAAATAAGACAAGGATTTTTTGTTCTAACCGTCGAAGAAACGAGTATAATGTCAAGATACTATAAATTGTGACATAATAGGGGGTTCTATATGGGCAGACATGCACCTGACAGGTTTGCCGCCATTCATGTCGGCTCAGAACAAATAGGTGTACAGATAGTTGAGTATACCAACCTGGATGACGTCAAAATTATAGAACAGAGCTATCGCCAAGTAATGTTGGGTGAAGAGACGTTTAAAACCGGGCGTATTAGTTTTGGTGCTGTAAGTGAGATTTGCGAACTTTTGAAAGGGTACCGCCGTCTGCTTAGCGAATACGGCGTGCGTGATTACCGCCTTGTAGCGACTACGGCTATTCGGGAAGCGCAAAATCAGCCATATATTATTGACCAGATTAAGGTGAAAACTGGTTTCAATGTAGAGGTTGTTGATATGCCTCAGGAGATATTCTACAAGTATGTTTCTTTGGTTAAAACCGTGAATGATCGCGGCCTGCTTAACTCCCAGGATGGCATGCTGTTCGTCGATATTTCATCAGGTGGTCTTGGGTTTACATTATACAAAGATGGCAATCTCAGATACCAGCAAAATATGCATATTGGAGCGCTCCGCATCAAAGAAAGTTTTGATAAAAACCAACGTGACTCTGCCCATTTCCAGCAAGCGTTATCGGAATATATCGGCAGTACGATCGAACCGGTAGAAACCGAAATGCGCCAGCATGATGTCAGGCGTCTGGTATTATCAGGTCCGGAAACCAAGCTGCTGCTAAAAATGTTGGGCAAAGAGCAAGGGCGGGTTACCTTTGTCAGTTTGTCAGAGTTTAACAACCTGTACAAGCGCGTAAGCTCGCTCAATCTGCCACAGCTGATAACAACCTTTCAGTTGACAGAAAATAAGGCAGAGATCGTATTGCCGACCATCGTATTGTATAAGCAGATATTGTCGCTGACAAACCCTGAAGAAATTGTTGTCTTAAGTGATCAATTTGCTGACGGTGTTATCATTAAACATATTTCCGAAAAAACCTCGCATAGACATAAGGAACTTATCGAGAGTCAGATCATCAGTCTGTGCTGGGAGATTAGCAAAAAATATTACTATGATCCAGCTCATGCGGCTGCTGTGGAACGGTGGTCGATGCTGCTATTTGATAAATTGGGACGGATTCATGGTTTGAGTGAGCGCCACCGGCGATTGTTGAAAGTAGCTGCTATTCTCCATGACATTGGCAAACACGTGAATTTACGCCGACATTATTTTTATTCTTACCGCTTAATCATATCTTCAGACATTTTGGGCTTTTCTAAAGCGGAAAGGCATGTGATAGCCAATATCGCCTTTTATCATTCTAAAGGTGTACCTTCTGATGCAGATACTAACTTCGCCTATTTGACACCCAATCAAAAGGTTAGCGTTTCAAAGCTTTCGGCTATTATCCGGCTGGCTGATGCGATTGACCGCAGTCATCGTCAAAAAGTCAGTCAGGCAGAAGTTACCCTGCATGGGGATGAGTTAACCATTACGGTAACCAGCCGGGAAGATATGTCCTTAGAGGGGTGGACTTTTGCGGATAAGGCCGGTTTTTTTGAAGATGTTTTTGGGATAAAGGCTATATTAATCAGACGGGCGGGGTGATGACAATGACAAACGCCAAAAGCTGTGAGATACATGATGATGCTGACTATTTTTTTAATAGGGAATTGAGCTGGCTGAAGTTTAACCGGCGTGTACTGGGAGAGGCTGATGTTAAGACGAAACCTCTACTAGAGCGACTTACATTCCTTGCCATTACCAGTTCTAACCTGGATGAATTTTTTATGATTCGGGTAGCAGGCCTCAAGCACCAGTTGGAAAGCGGGGTTAATAAAGTAGATGCTGCCGGTTTGTCAGTGCGCCAGCAACTAGTTTGTATTACCGAAGATGCTCATGAACTAGTTAAATTGGAATATCGGTATTTAAAAAGTATCAAGACTGAACTGGAAAAAGCCGATATCTGTTTTTGCGAGATTACCAGCCTGGATGAGTGGGCGCAAGAGTGGGTTGAGAATTTCTTTAAAGATACTATCTTTCCGGTTATAACACCCATGGCGGTTGATGCCGGGCATCCGTTCCCTTTCTTGGCTAATCGCAGTCTAAATCTGGCGGTGCTTTTATGCCAGAACCAGGGCGATGATTGTGCTGCTGTTATTCAGGTACCAACAGTATTGCCGCGGATTGTAGAGGCACCTTCCAATGGTACTAAACGGCAGTTCATTTTTCTTGAGGATATTATCAAACACTACTGTGGTCATTTGTTCCACGGTTACACGATAAAAGATGTTGTGCCCTTTCGTATTACTAGAAATTCCGATCTTTCCATCGACGAAGAAGATGCGGAGGATCTTTTAGCCGAGATTGAAAAATCCCTGCGTCAGCGGAAACATGGTCAGGCTGTGCGCCTGGAGATCGGCAAAACCAGTAACAGGCCGCTGCGCGAACTGCTAGTGTGTAACTTAAGTATTGCTGAACAGGAGGTCTACGAAATATCTGGACCGCTGGATACGACCTGCTTTTTTAAGTTTAGCGATTTTCCCGGTCTTGAGCACCTAAAACATACACCAGTGTCGCCCCAAACGCCACGGGAACTTAATGGTGTAACCGATCTATTTGATGCGATCAGGGAACGAGATATTTTGCTGCATCATCCCTATGAATCCTTTCAGCCGGTGACAGATTTTGTGCTTCAGGCTGCGGAGGATCCCCAGGTACTGGCCATCAAGCAGACACTGTATCGGGTCAGCGGTAACTCACCAATTGTAAGAGCCTTGGCGCAAGCTGCTGAAAATGGCAAACAGGTTACGGTGCTTGTAGAATTAAAAGCTCGTTTTGATGAGGAAAATAATATTCTCTGGGCCAAACGTCTGGAGGAAGCAGGGTGCCACGTTATTTATGGCTTAGTTGGTTTAAAAACGCATGCTAAAATGATCTTAGTGGTACGGCAGGAGCAAGATGGCATTAAACGCTATGTCCATATGGGAACAGGTAACTATAATGACACTACCGCCAAAATATACACAGATATGGGGTTGTTTACGGCCAATGATCAGTTTGGCGCTGATGCCTCTGCCTTCTTTAATGTGCTGTCAGGCTACTCGGACCCACCGGTATGGAATAAAATTGTGGTGGCACCGCTTGGGCTTCGGGAAAAAATTAAAGAACTAATTGATCGTGAGATTGAGTTTGTCAAAGCCGGTAAAAGCGGACGTATCATCGCCAAGATGAACTCACTTGTGGATAAAGACATTGTTCTCAAACTGTATGAGGCTTCTTGCCACGGTGTCAAGATTGATCTGATTGTTCGCGGTATCTGTGTGCTCAGGCCAGGGGTGGCGCACGTAAGTGAAAATATATCTGTTCGCAGCATTGTCGGGCGGTTTCTTGAACATCATCGTATCTTTTATTTCAGTAATGGCGGCGATGAGCGGATTTTCTTATCAAGTGCCGACTGGATGCCGCGTAACCTCAATGAACGTGTCGAACTCTTTTTCCCGATTGAAGCCCCCGGCCATATTGCAAGGATTAAGAGGGTACTAGATATTACCCTGAGCGACAATCAGAAGGCGTATAGTATGAAAAAAGATGGCACCTACCGCCGGGTTGACAAGCGAGGCAAAGCGGTCACCTCTCAGATGGAATTCTTTGCTCAGGCTCAGATGAACGGGCGGGAGCCTGATATCACTATCGAGCAGCGTCTTAAGCCTCTCTATCGGCGAGTAGAGTAAAACGGGTATAGCAGGATTTTAGTAATCGTCGTATAATATTCACGGTATCGGAAATAATTTATTCACGTCGAGAAAAGGGGCGATATTTATGCAGGAAAACTTCAAAGTAGCAGTCCAGTATAACGATGAGTGTGGTTATGTAGAATACGAGCAGGCAAGCAAAACAATTAAGGTTGTTTTTGATAATGAGGCTACTCGCCAAATCATTGAAACCTATCTGTCAGCCGAACATGTTATCAGGGTACCTGGCGAAGGATTGCTCGATTTCAAGGAGGTAATCATCAAGCCGGTCGAAAGTGTGGATAATATGAAAACAGCACTTACCCGGATTTGGGAGAAAACAGGCGTGCATGTCGATTGGAGCCGCCCGGTAGCGTGACATTATGTCACGCTTTTTTTATTTTGTCCACAATGTCAAAGTTATCAACAGAGTTATCCCCAAAACACCTTAAAATGTGGATAACTAAGGGAATTATTGTGGAAAAAGGGTTTGATAAGGTGAGGAATAGTTCAAATATAAGCTTTTGGGGTGTGGATAACTCTTGCCTGCAGGTATGTGGATAAAATAGATTATCGCCTTCAGCATGTTTGACCAGAACAAAAAATTTACGGGAACTCGGAGTTATAAAACAATTCACAACCGTTGTCGAGAAAAAAACTGGGAATGGAAACGTTGGCGTTTATTCTAGTGAATTTATCACCGCTTAACCGCGAAACGCCCAAATACATTCTGTATTTGGGCAAAGTGCTGCCGTTTGCAGCTATCGGTCTGTTAATTGTGTTTTGGTACAACTCGTATTTGCCTGAAAGTGTTAGTCCTCATAAAAGAGATCGTTCAACCAGCGTCCTAGTTGTTTTTCGCCATGAGCGCTTACAAATTCTCCTCGTCCTGAACGCAGGTCTCTTAACCAATGCCCATGATAGCAATCACCATTGGTCCAGAGCATAGTGCCGCTGCCTTCGCGGTAGCCCTTGCGAAAGGCACCCTCATATTTCCCGCCGTCCGGGTAGAACTTTACGCCTCGGCCATCTGGCAGCCCCGATACTACTGTACCAGTGTATAGCGAACCATCCTGCAGCACAAAATCTTTTACACTTTCGACCACCGCGGGTGACGTTAGTGCGT
>Ga0316604_10001610_pt1 | contig 19342 bp, 17 predicted proteins | sample OWC_soil_day20_C_FD_207650 | JGI IMG/M metagenome (GOLD analysis project Ga0316604, IMG submission 207650) | Wetland soil microbial communities from Old Woman Creek delta, Ohio, United States - OWC_soil_day20_CT | ecosystem: Environmental > Terrestrial > Soil > Wetlands | place: USA: Ohio... | reverse complement strand
TCCGACAAATTGCGCAGTTTCATCGACACTAACGGTAATTAAGTTTTCCGGGCCTGTAGCTCAGTTGGTTAGAGCAGAGGACTCATAATCCTTTGGTCCACGGTTCAAGTCCGTGCGGGCCCACCAAACACCACCCTGATTCTAGGGCACTTTCGGCTGATCCGGCAAATCCGGTCAGCCGATTTTTCTTTCTGGCTTCCCAACCTACAGTCTGGTTAAAGTCAGTCAGAACCTCGACTACTGCTAACCTTAGATGGTTGCCCCCGCTGCCCTGCCCAATAGCCAAGCAACAAGCACCGTTTTCTGATGCAAATTTTGGCAGGAACCAAAGACTTGTAAGAAACGTGCTTGCTTCGCTCGTATATGCCTTTTTCTTAGCACACGACTGAAAATTGAGCGCACCTCGCTCAAGCATTACAATTGAACCAATCGTCGCAATGTAGCGTAGCCGCCACTTTACGTAAAACAATTACAACACAAGTCGGCACATTAAAAATAACTCACTCCTAATTTGCCAAACACTAGGAAGCAGAACATGACTATATTATCAAGGGATGAAATTATTTCGCTTTTCAAAAGCAGCAAGTTAAAGATTGATACACCAAATAATTCTCACCAAACAGCTGCAACCCTTCCCTATTCCAAAGACAACCCTTTCCAGCAGTGCTCACTCGATTTACACGTTGGGGAGATATTCATTCCAGAGACTCAAGACGAAGAGCTTGGCGGAATGTTTCACCCCAAGACGGATGGCTACGTACTTGGCACTGGCGAAACATTGCTAATCAGAACAAGAGAAAAAATCACCCTACCGAATAATGTGGGTGCAATATGCTTTTCGCCATCTCGCTTAGCCCTGAAAGGCGTATTAATTACAAATATGGGGCATGTCGACCCTGGGTACTCAGGATATCTTCACTTTACCGCAATCAACATGGGAAAGGAAAAATACGACCTTCGAGCAGATGCAGACATAATTTGTACAATGCTGCTTTTCCAGCTAACCCAAGACACCCCTGCCTACGGAAACGAATATGTAAAGAAGTTAAATATAGCAGGGCGCCAAGCCGAGGTTTCTGGGTCGGTTTACTATTCGTTACCGAGATTAGCCGGAGACTTTGTTAATGTCAAAAAACGTGCGCGGGATGCCGCAAAAGAGGAAATAGATGCAACGAAACTATGGCAGGTTCGCATTCCCTTGGGAGCAGCAGCCATAGTTGGAATATTTTCTCTCCTTCAAGCTTATGTAGTAAAGCCGTGGGACTCTGAGACACAGAAATTGAATAGCAAAATTGAGGTGCTTGAAAAGAGGGTTGATTATGAAAAGCGCCTTAATTCGATTGAAAAATCGATTAATGAAATGGCAATTAACAAAAAGAACTCCCGGCAATGATAGAAAGAACCGTGGATTGGAGTGAACTTTCAGCCCAGGCTTGGTCTGTTCGAGATAATGCATATTTGATCGGAAAAACAGCCGTAGGCGCTGCACTGATTACCACGACTGGTGAAATTTTCACTGGCTGCAACGTGGAGCATCGCTACAGAATCATGGACATTCATGCTGAAGTCAACGCGATCACGAACATGGTAACAGCAGGAATGAAGTCGGTTTATGCCATTTTTGTAGCAGCAGAGAGGCAACGATTTACCCCGTGTGGAAGTTGCATGGACTGGATCATTCAGTTTGGTGGTCTAGAATGTCTAGTTGGATACCAAACGAGCAGAACCTCGAATATCGTTGTGCATACCGCACATGAGTTGATGCCTTACTATCCCGAGTAAATGCATCTCAGCGATTACCGCTACATGCGGCCTCCATGGTGGCCCCCTATACAAACATAAGTTTGTGGAACATACCTTGAGCACTTACAGCATTTATCCCGCATATAGCCGTGGGAATGCTTTCCATAACGATCATTCGTGGACCGTAGACCGAATGATCGTTATGGCCGAACTAGAGACGGTCACTACCTAATTCCGAATAGCCTCATCCGGATTAGAAAGCGGCGAGATTGATTGCGCTGAGCATCCATCAGCATTGGGCATGAAGTCCCTCTCCGTCTTGTGAAGAACTCACAGTATCAGATCAACCGTTTGAAGGTTGGCGGCCAACTGAGTGATGTTGCTTAGCCAACGATCACGAGCAATGGCACTGGAAAAAATCCGCAGAAGCAGGTCGAAATAACTTACTCCTTTGGCGCTTGACCGCAAGTTTAGCGGTCATTCCCAGTCGTGTGCGGCACCCCAGGGATGTGCTCGACCAGTTGTTCGATTCGACAGTTGAAATATGAACAAAGTCTGTCGAGTACGTCGGCAGTGGGATTGTACCCACGGTGATTTGACAGCTTTGACAATGTCATTCTATGAATGCCTGTCGCGTTAGCGACCTCGACCATCGTAATCACTCTCCCTTCTCGGAACTCCTTTTCGGCGAGCAATTCCTTCAGTCGAAATCTGAGCATGGCACTTCCGAGTTCATGTGATGCATAAATATATCAGAATTACTTGACAGACTTCTCTAGATGAGCATAATGGACTTACTATGATGCTTTTATTTATCATCGTAACCCCATAACAACCGCCCGGAGTTATCTCTTGATCTATTCTCACTCTCCCTACTCTCCTGAAAAACTTTCTCCCATCGTCGGCCAGTCACACGTATACATCCTGCCGACCCAGGACCAGACCCAGCTCAAGATCGGCCGCTCCATCGACCCTGTCGTCCGAATCGCCGGACTGGCCAACATTTACCCGTCCATCGACCTGTCCCGGTCACTCATCATCGGGGTCGACAGCCACCGTATCGAAAACGTCCTGCATACGGTTTTCAGCCTGCGCCGAAAGGCGCTGGAAACCCGTACCGATGGCTACACCGAATGGTTCACCGGCGACTTTGTCGAAGAAGCACTGACGTTCACTCAGCTCATCGCGCAACACCGGGGCGTCGCGTATACCGTTTTCGGCAACGTCGATCGCCTGCTCCAGGAATGTCGTGCACGAAATCCCCTCGTCGGACAACGGGCTCCGCAGTTGACGCCAGACGAACGCAAGGTTCGGACACAACTGGCCAAGATCCTGCTGCGCGAAGCCATCCTCGACCACACCCAGCGCTTTATCGATGTACTGTACGAATATGACGTCGATGCCATTGTTCATCACGAGGGCAATGCCTACTTGGCACGCACGGTTCACCGCGAACAAGAGCCGGAGGGTTGGCAATGCGAAGGCAGCCGCCCCTATACCGACCGAGGGCGTCACTTGGCGCGTCAAGCCCAAATCAGTGTCCAGGCAGAGGGGAGCAGTTGCATGTTTCATCTGCTCCAACCTCCTATCTTTGTGCCGTGTGACGCGGACATCGGCCGCGAATATTTCCGGATCAGCGAACCGCGTCCGGGTTCATTGGCCCTGCCGGCGAATGATCTCTTCCTGACCGAGATCGCTTTCGCCGAATTGTGGAGTGCCATCGAACATCTGCCCGTGCTCGAAGCCTTGCAGAATAGCGCCGAGCCAAACGACGGCATGCAGTCCGCCGCTCGCTGATCACCGGGAGCCCAGCCATGAGCACACGCATTGCGAAAGCCTTGAGCACTGGCCGTCGCCACCGCGAGGTGGCACCAGCGAAGGCATCGGAACCCCGGCTCGACGCGCTGCGCGAGCAGATCGCCGCGCTGCGCATTTTGACTGAAGCTGCCGGAGTCCCCGAAAGCCCGGACGCGACAGCCAGACGTTCCGATGCCCCGATGGTCCGGGTATTTCAACTGCCCCGGGCCAGCTCGGATTCCCTGTCTGCCGACCGGGATGCCCAGAAGCGCGAGGAGCGGATTCGCGCCTTGCTCAACGAACGTGGAGCCCTGCGCGTGTTGGGCGCCCTCGCCCACCCCGAACTCGCCGACGCCATCTCCGGACTGTATCGATCGCATCCGAATTTCAAGCCAGCGATCGATTATGTCATTGGCGAGGAAATGCTGGCTCGCCAAAAAGAGGATGCCCTCTGTGGTCTACGTCTATTGCTGGTCGGCGGCCCCGGCGTCGGCAAGACGGATTTCGCCCTGAGTCTAGCCAAGCTGCTCGACCTACCCTGCCACGTTATTTCAATGTCATCCGCCCAATCATCGTCGGGACTCGGCGGTTCCGAAGTCCACTGGGGAAATACAAAACCAGGCGCGGTCTTTGAATGCCTTATCCAGGGCAACGTCGGCAACGTTGGCAAGGTCGCCAACGTCGCCAACCCGATTTTCATCCTCGATGAGGTTGACAAGGCCGCGGATAACTGGGGCGACCCTCTGGGCGCCTTGTACCAGCTATTGGAACCGAAGACCGCCACGACCTTCGTCGATAAGTCGGTTCCCTGGCTGGCCATCGATGCCTCCCGGCTGAACTGGATCGCCACGGCAAACCAGCCGGAAAGACTGCACGAGGCGATCCGATCGAGGTTCGTTGAGATCCTCGTCGGCGCGCCTCCCGAAGATAACCTGCGGACCTTGGTGCAAGGGCTTTATAGCAGTTTGCTGGAAGAGTTTGGCCTGGAGGAACGCTTCCCGGCCCGCTTGTCGCGATCGGCCGAGACAGTATTGATCAGCTGGAGCATTCGCGACGCCAAGCGTCTGTTGCGCGCTGCGCTCGGGCACGCTCTGCGAAATGGGACAAATGAACTCGTCGTGACGGCGGATGCGGCACCGGCCAGCGATCGCCGGATTGGTTTTGTGTAAGAGGAGAGACCGAATGGCCAGAAAGAAAAATCCCAGCCTCCGGCAAGAGGCGTTCAGCCACCCCTGTTTGGAAGATGGCGATGCGACGGAACGCATCCACCAACAGTGGGTTGGGCTGTACCAATTTACGTCACCCGCAATCCTTGATGAACCGGAGAAGTTGAAGCAGGCGGTGAGCGAACTGGATCTTGACCTGATGCGCTGTTCCCTCACGATGTTGCGCCGGCACTTGGAGGAAGCGGCAATCCGAGATTGTGCCCTCCTCACTGCGGAACGCGTCCTCGACACCTCTGTCGGCCAGGAATCGCTTGAGCGCTGGGAACGGTGGCTGATGGCGGCGCCGTGCTGGCCGCGGTTGGCCCAGGAGAACTGGTATCAGTCGCTCGGTAAATCGGCTGAAATTGTGGTGAACGCGCTGGCTGATTCGGGGATTGTCCTGGATGACAGCACTCGCGGGGATATCGAACGGGAAATCGGGATGTTGCAACTTTCCGATCTGTTGACCAAAGAACTGATGGAGCGATTTTTCCCGAGGAAGGCGGCCGGCGACGAAGGGACGAGCGGACAGGCGGGCGGTTGAGCGACAGAGGATCAATATCACCATCACTGTGAAAAAAGCCCCAATACCAGTCCCCTTTAGGTAAGAGTTACCAGCGGAACGAACCTTTAGAAGGTTACTACTGATCGCATCCTCGACACTTTCGATCGGAATTTGCCACGAAACTTCATGATCTTGATAAAACATTGTTGCTTATGACATGCAGTGCGAGAATATCATCGGCATAAGCCGCAAGGGGAAACGGCCATCATCAGAATAAAAGCAAAGCTTTTCAATTCGAACGGGAAGAATGAAAAGTAACGAATTTGGCTACTTTTGATTGGGAGCAAGAGGAAGTCGTGAAGGAATTTGAGACGCTTGAAGTAATACCGGATCCAATATCGCTGATCGAATCAATGCGAGCGGTAGGCTATTCGGTGGAGGCAGCAATTGCTGACTTGGTGGACAACAGTATTTCAGCAAAAGCCGATGAAATTGAAATCAAGTACGACGCCTCTGATGATCCGTTTGTAGCCATCTTGGACAACGGTTGGGGCATGGGACCGGACGAACTGACCAATGCCATGCGCCACGGTAGCCACAACCCGTCCGATGAAAGGCTTCCAGACGATCTTGGTCGATTTGGACTGGGCCTGAAGACCGCGTCGCTTTCACAGTGCAGGAAGCTCACGGTAGTAAGCAAAAAGAGCGGTGTCGTCAGTGCCAGACGCTGGGATCTTGATGTCGTGCAGCAGTCGGAGCGCTGGCTTGTTGTGGTTCCAAAAAGTGTAGAACTGGAAGTTCTGCCGATGTTTTCTCGCCTGAAAACTCTTGACTCAGGAACGCTGGTCATTTGGCAGGAACTGGACAGGCTGACCGCGGGTGCCCTTGATCCGCAGTCGGAGATGACAACAAAACTATCAACCCTCTACGACCATCTCGCCCTTGTCTTTCATCGCTTTACACAGAAAGAAGACGGCATCGGCCCGATCGGGATGGTGGTAAACGGCCTGCAGGTACCTCCGAGGGACCCATTCCTGAGAAACAATACGTTCCGCCAACCGCTGGAAGGCCAGCTAATCAGGCACGAGAGGGGGAACGTGCAGGTGTCCCCCTTCATTCTTCCCCCTGTCAGCCATCTGTCCCCAGAGGAAATCAGCCTTGCGGGCGGCAGGGAAGGTCTTAGAGGCACTCAAGGTTTTTACATTTATCGAAACCGGCGCCTCGTCATATGGGGTACGTGGTTCAGGCTTGTTCCTAAGGAAGAATTTTACAAGCTGACCAGGGTGCAGGTTGATATTCCAAATTCTTTCGACGATTTATGGGCACTAGACATCAAAAAGTCCGTCGCCTATCCCCCAGAGACCATCAGAAGGCGATTGAAGGAACTCATCCCTCATTTCGCGAATACCAGCAAGAAGACCGTGACCTACCCCGGTCGGAAACAGACAGCCAAGGGATTCGTTCCACTCTGGGTGCGTGTTGAACCGCAACACGGATCATTCCGCTATGAGATCAATCTGGAACACCCGGCTATTCAGTCACTTTCGTCAAGGCTTGTGGAGGATGATCAAAGATACGTCCAGATGCTACTGAGCCTGTTTGGCGACACCCTGCCATTTGAGTCGATCTATGCCGACATGTGCGCCGACAGACGGGGCTCCAACAATGAAGACGTCGTTGCAAGCCTGCTTGACATTGCAACAAGCCTTCTCGAAATAACTGGCCTAGGGGTGGATCAGATCATGACTATCGACCCGATCGTGCGCTATCCGCAGCATCATGAAAAACTTCGTGTGGAGCTAGACAAATGAGTAGTGATCCATTTCTGATTGCGGTCGGCATCATCGGAACCCGCGAACTTACCGATGAGTTGCTTTCCGAAGTTATCGGAATGTTGCCAAGGATTACCCCGGGACTTGACGAAGAAACTCTAGACAAGATCAGGAAACAGCTGGAGGCCACCATCGGGATCAGCATGGTGACAGGCCAAGGGCTTCATGGTGGTGACCAGGAGCCATGGCTCGAAGAGGTCAAAGCGTCGATCAAGTGGAACTACTGGGGGGCCTATGTAAACGAGCTCAAGGCCAGCGGGTTTGGTCGTGATGTCATTCGTGTTCTCGATGAAGATACTGACAACATCCTAAACGAGTGTGGCAATCCTAGTGCTGATCTGGGATGGAAGATCCGCGGACTCGTCATGGGGGATGTCCAGTCCGGCAAGACCGCAAGTTACTGCGGATTGATCAATAAGGCAGCGGATGCCGGCTACAAGTTTGTGGTGCTGCTGACTGGCATGATCGAAGAGCTACGTGCGCAGTCCCAAGAACGCATGGATGTCGGCTTCGTCGGTCGTGACAGCAGAACCATTTTTGACGGTCAGCGCGAAAACAACCCGATTGGCTCGGGACGTTTCAGAGCAGTTGTCCCCAACGTCCTTACTTCGATCGATTTTGACTTTTTGACGGCGAACAAGAAGGTACTAGGCGGTATTCCACTTGAAAACATCAGCGAGCCGGTCCTTCTTGTCATGAAGAAGAACAAGTCTCCGCTACAGAACCTGATCGCTTTTCTAGATTCACAGATGTCAAAGGGGCATCACCAACTTGCCCTTCCGTTTATCATGATTGATGACGAAGCCGACAATGCTTCAGTCAATTCGAAAAAGGATGAGGACCCTGCAACAATCAACCGATTGATTCGGGAGGCACTTAAACGTTTCGTAAAGTCCACGTATGTCGCCTACACGGCGACACCATTTGCAAACGTGTTTATCAATCCCGACAGTGATGACTTGTTTCCATCAAACTTTGTCTACTGCCTGAACACGCCAACAAACTACATCGGAGCAGCCGGCATCTTTTCCGAATCGGGTGGCCATCAATATCAGTTGGTCGACATTAACGATGCCGATACGGTCTTTCCGTACAAACACAAGAAGGACTTACCGGTCTCTTCGCTTCCTCCATCGCTGGAGGAGGCATTTGAAACTTTTCTGCTCTCGTGTGCGGTTAGGGATCTCAGGAAGGAACCTCTCAAGCATCGGTCAATGCTGGTCAATGTGACCCGCTTCACCGATGTCCAGCTAAGACTCTCGAATATTCTCAAAGACCGACTGTATGCCCTAACCGAAGAAATCAAACAATATCTGGCAGATGATGAACTGTGGGGAAGGCATCAGCAGCTGAGAGACCTTCATGATACTTGGCAGAAGAACTATGCGGATTGTGAAGTCTCCTGGGAGCAGGTCAGGAAAGTCCTATATGACTCCGTTGCTTCGGTAAGGGTTGTCACGATCAACCAGAAAAGCGATGCAGCAGATCGCCTGAATTACGGGGGCTACAAGAAATCTGAAAAGGGGCGGCGCGTGATAGCCGTCGGAGGCCTAACGCTCTCGCGTGGCTTAACACTAGAGGGGCTCTGCGTCAGCTACTTCTATCGAAACTCCAAGGCATACGACACTCTACTGCAGATGGGGCGGTGGTTCGGCTATCGCCCAGGTTATGACGATCTATGCAGGGTCTGGATGGATCCTGACGTGCAGGACTGGTTCTCGCATGTCGCCGACGTTGTTGGAGAATTACGACTGGATATACGGCGAATGCATGCCAACCACCAGCCGCCGAGCCGATTCGGCATGAGGGTAAGGTCACATCCGGACGCACTCATCGTGACGGCGCTCAACAAAATGCGAAATTCTCAGCAAGTCGAGATTGCAGTTTCCTACAGCGAATGTGGTGCAGAAACGCCCTTTGTGCTGCGCAAATCCTCGTCAAACGAAAAAAACCTGACTTCGGTCGGCACCTTTCTCAGCGGGCTGCATCCTGCAGAAATGATAGGGAGCCGATGCTACTGGAGAGGGGTACCTGCAGCGGATATTTCCGGATTCCTGCAGAGACTTGAGTTATCCAACATGAACATGCAGTTCATACCGGACATTTCCGGGCGAGAACGTCCCATTTTCTCCTTCATCGGCGGGAATGGCATCGAGGCCCTCGCTAACTGGGATGTCTGCCTTCCACAAGGTGAGGGTAGCCCGATGTCTGACCTTGCCATCAACAGTACGGATGGAGAAGTCAGGCAGATTCGACCGCGCAAGCGTCAGTTCGAAAAGGTTCCGGGAGGGACCGATTACCTGAAGTTGAACAAGCAGCGAGTCGGAGAAATCAGCGATGAAATGGTTGCGCTTTCTGGAGAGGACCTGGAAGCGGCGACACTGGAATGGGAAGAGGAAAGGAGACGTGATCCTGAAAAGGGAGTCACGATTCCTGGCTATTTGTACCGGCGATATCGGCAACGTCCGTTGCTGACCATTCACATCATCGAACCAAGAGATCCCAAGCCTGACTCAAAACACAAAAATCGAATGATGCCGGCTAAAGAAATCGAATCCAGCGCACTGGTGGCAATCAGTCTTTCATTTCCAAGATTTGATGGCGGAGAGAAGGCGTTAGTACCGTATCAGCTAAACAAGGTTGCCTTGCGCACGATGGGACTAATTTCAGATCAGGATGGCGAAGATGACGACGAGGATTGAGGAACTCTGGAGAAGTGCCCTTCAGCAGGCCAAGGACAAGCCGATCGAAACCAACGGATTCCGTCTGACAAGAATGGCCCCGGACGGACGTTTCGACATTTATGCCGGAGTTGATTCGTCACCGTTCGTCCTTCTGGCAATCGGTGTTCATGCGCGTCCGCCCAACATTGCAACCGACTCCTCTTCTCTGGACTATTTCCGACAACAGCGTCAGGACGGTTCATGGCTGATGGTTCTGAGACTCAGACAAAACGGTCTGGAGGCTGTCTTCGGTCGACTGTGCCAAGACCTGGTAGATGCATCTGAAGGGGTTCCGGATGAAAAGGCCCTTGTTGCACTGTTCAAGGACCGGCTGAACCTTTGGAAAAAACTTTTTCAGCATGGTGGAAACGGATTCCTGCTGCCGCATGAAATAAAAGGACTCATCGCCGAAATGCTTGTCCTCGAAACCCTTGTTCGGGATGGCAAAAGAGATGTCCAGGAAGTTGTCACCGGCTGGGTCGGACCACTGGGTGCCGATCAGGACTTCCTGTATTCCGACAAGGCCATAGAAGTGAAAGCACTTGGCCCCGGGACCGAAATCGTTTCTATTTCTTCTCTGGAACAGCTTGATTGCACGGTGCCGATGCATCTTGTCACAACGATTCTCCGACAAGCGACATCAGGGGAGCAGGGAGCCATTAGTCTCAATTTACTGGCTGCACGGATAGAAGGCCTGATTGCCGTAAGTCCAGAAGCATTGAAAACGTTCCAGGAACGCCTGCTTGAGGCACGCTATGTTGAACACGAATTCTATGACACAGTTCTTTTTGAGCCCGTTTCCCGTGCCAGTTACCGAATCACCGATACCTTTCCAAGACTGACAGGCAATATGGTGTCATATGGAATTGTCAGCGCAAGCTATGCGATTGAACTCGATGCAATTTCTGAATTCAGGGATGAAGACCCGACGTGATAGACGACAAGACGTTTCTTGAGGAGCTGCACCAAATCGTCATCCGGCGGGCAACTGCAATGCATCTTGTCGATACGATGGCATTCGTTTCGGAGGTTGCCGAGCGTCTGGAAGAGGACCCGGTATTTGGCGAGTTTGTCCAAGTTGAATATACGGGAACAGGTAGCAGAAACAGACAGATCAAAGTGCACGGCTTCACCGAGCTTGACGAGTCGGATGGAACGATTGGGCTGGTGATAGGAAAATGGTCCGATGCAGATCAGCCCGAGACACTTACGACTGGCGCGGTCAGTCAACTTTCTGGCTGGCTGGAGAGCTTTGTCCTGGAGTCTGTCGAGTCGAAGCTGAACGAGCGGATTACTGAAGCCAATCCCGCATATGTGTTTGCTTCTCTATTGCGAGACCTTGGGTCAAAAGTCAGTCGAATTCGACTACACATTTTTTCCAATCAGCCATTGAGCCAGAGATTCAAGGAGGAATTGTGCGGAAGCGTTGCCGGAATTCCCATGGAGAGACATATCTGGGATTTTCATCGTCTAAAGGCGATGTACGCTTCCTCCAGGGAACGCGAGGCTGTTGAAATCAGCCTATTGGATTTTGATTCGAAAGGCATTCCCTGCATAGAGGCTGCGCGCACTGAAAAGCTGCGCTCTTTCCTCTGTGTCATTGAAGGCAGACTGCTTGCCGATCTTTTCGAGCGTTACGGAAGTCGGCTACTTGAGGGAAATGTCCGCTCCTTTCTTGGCATGAAAGGAGGGGTCAACAAGGGCATTCGAACGACAATCCAGGACGTGCCGTCATTATTCTTTGCCTACAACAATGGCATCGCAGCTACAGCAGCCAACGTCACCGTCGAGAATGTCGATGGCAGACATTTAGTAACTGGCCTAGTTGATCTACAGATCGTCAACGGAGGGCAAACAACTGCAAGCATTCTCAATGCACGGAAGAAGGATCGACTATCCCTGAATGGTGTGACGGTCCAAATGAAACTAACCGAAGTCAACCGCGACGACGCCCACGATCTGATCCCAAAGATCGCGGAGTTCGCGAATACACAAAACAAGGTGGCAGTAGCAGATTTCTTCGCGAATCATCCATTTCACAGAAAGATCGAGGAAATTTCCAGAAGATTGCAGGTGCCAGCGAAGGCTGGTGCCAGAGTGCAAAGCAAGTGGTTTTACGAACGGTCGCGTGGCCAGTTCCAGAATGAACGCCTGTATCTGACCAAGGCCAAAAAGGACGCTTTCGATCTCGAATATCCTGCCGATCAGGTCATCAACAAGACAGAGCTTGCAAAATATGACAGTACATGGCGCGAAAAACCGCACTGGGTAAGTCTGGGGGCACAGAAGAACTTTACCAGGTTTGCAGACCAGTTCTCCAGCAAGAACTCCGAGATTACGGAAAGTGAATATTGGACTACGGTCAGCCCGAACTACGGAGATGCTTACTTGCAGCAAATAGTTGCCGTAGCCATTCTGTGGAAAAGAACGGAAGCGATCGTTTCTGCAGGCAAAGGGACATGGTACGAGGGAGATTATCGGCCGCAGATCGTTGCATATTCACTTTCTCTGCTCTTTCACTCGTTACGTAGTACTGGGAATGAATTCGATTTAGGGCAGGCTTGGTCTCGCCAAGGAATAGATGATGCCGTTCAAGACTGCATCCGAACTCTCGCAATTGCCGTACAGGCAGCGATTCTGAATCCGCCACAAGGAATGAAGAATGTCGGGGAGTGGTCGAAGAAGGAGCCATGCTGGGAAAAGGTCAGACAACTTCCTGCTTCCTGCACTGACCAACTCCAACAATGGATAGTAAGCAAAGAGGATTACCGAAAAGCGAAGACTGAAAACAAAAAACGGGGAATTCAGGATGATGGGATTGCACTACAAAAGGCGATTCTCGATTTGACAGCTAGTGGGTACTGGCACGCCCTCCTCAAGTGGTCAGGCCTGACGAGCCACATCCTGCCAGCAGAACGTAATTTGCTGATCAAAGCTAGTACCGTCCAAGGTTTTACGAAGGTCAATACCGAGAAAGACTGGCGAAAACTCCTCGATATCAGACAGAAGTGCGAGGATGAGGGCTTCAGAAAAGGGTAGGCGATCTTTGCCTCGGGGAAAACGGTAACCATCATGGACGTTGTGACGCCTGAAGTCAGGTCGCGAATGATGTCCAGTATCCGGGCCAAGGGCACCCGTCCCGAAATTGCTGTTAGGCGCGCACTGTTCGCAGCGGGTTTCCGTTTCCGCCTACATCGCCGGGATTTGCCCGGAGCTCCCGATGTGGTCCTGCCTGGCAGGAAGGTGGTTGTGTTCATTCATGGGTGCTTCTGGCACATGCATCAAGGCTGCAAATACGCGAAACTTCCTGCGACACGACCGGAATTCTGGAAGGCGAAACTTGAAGGAAATGCGGCGCGTGACCGACGGACGGTCGATGCGCTCGTAGTGCTCGGCTGGCGAGTGCTTGTCGTCTGGGAGTGCGCGGTCCGGAACAAGGAGACTGCTGCTCTCCTGCCTGAGTTGCTGGCCGGCTGGATCACGGGTGACACCGTTACGGGCGAGATTCGCGGGAACGCGCCGTCTCAATGAAGTCCAGCACGATCATTGCGAGCTTCTTGGCCAGCCAGGGCGGGACGGCATTACCGACTTGATGGTATTGCTCGGTGCGGTTTCCCTCGAAGAAATAGTTGTCCGGAAAGGTCTGCAGACGCGCTGCCTCGCGTACCGTCAGGCTCCTGCATTGCGAGGGATCATAGTGGACGTAGTAGTGCCCATCCTTGGCGATGTGAGCGACGACGGTGGTAGACGGGTCACCAGCCATCTGGACACGAAATCTGTCAGAAAATGGGATCTTTTTTTCAGGATCAACCTGGTTCACGTTTAGATGTTCGGGAAGCAGGCGCGTCGGGAACTGATCGAGTTTGGGCGACTCATCCTTGACTTGTGCGAAGCAGGCAGAAAACAGGTATCGATATAGGTCGGAACGCATGTGGCTTCGCGTCTCGTGCTGGATGACTCCTTCTAGCCTGTCATCCAGGAACCATTCCGCATGCTTTTTCGGCAGAAGGAGCCCTCCTCGATTGCATGGCATAAACGATGCGCCATTGGAACGGTTGGCAATAGCGCAGCCGGCGGCTGCGGTCATGGCGTCGAAGACATGCTGCCGGTCCGGGTCTTCCCAGTCGGCAAGCGTCGCGGGAGCCTCTGCGAGAGCCGCAAGCCATTTTTCGAAAGTGTCATGCTCCTTGGACAATCGACTTCGCAAGGCGGGAAGGTCGTTCAGGGCCTCCTTTACGCTGACCAGCTTGGTCGAGGGGTGCAGGACAAATCGTCCCGGCTTATGGTCTTTCGGTTGGACTGCTTCATGGACGTCGGCACGGATGCCGAATAGGATGACACGATGGCGACTCTGTGGCGCTCCGAATCGCTCAGCCTCAATTATGAAGTCCTTTGGATTCAGTTCCCGATCTTCCTTGGGAACCACGAATGATCGAATCCGGTAGGTCAGCCCCTCGCGAGGAGAGGAAAGGTCTGCGAGTATCCGATCGAAGATCGGGGAACCTCCGTGCTTTGAGGAAAGTATCCCCTTCACGTTCTCCATAACGAAGATCGAGGGCTCGAATTTCTCGATGATTCGTAGATATTCTTTATAGAGGAAATGCTTCTCGTCCTTCTCGAAGGCCTCTGTGGTCTCCCTCGTTCGCCGTGACCTTCCGGCCAGGGAATAGGCTTGGCATGGAGGGCCTCCGATCAGTACCCATTCCTTATTTCCTTCAAGGGCAGACTCGATCCACCCATCAACTTCCTCGGGGGGGGTCTTGCCTAGTTCGGCATTTTTCGCCTCCAAGGCAGCTGCCCGGGCCTCCTCGGGGATGTCCGGATGCGCAAATAGTTGCGCCCTGCTGATTTTTCCCTTTACGTAGTCGTAATAGCAGGCTGGGGCCTTGCCTTTCGGGAAGTGCCGGTACAGTGCACGGAGGGAAAGGGTCCTGTGGGCAATGGGATCTTTTTCGATGGAGACGCGCAGAGCGAAGCGCCGGTTCCCGTCCCTGTCGGTCAGCGACGAAAATCCCTCGCCGAGACCTCCCGGGCCCGCGAACAGGTCGATAACCGGTATGGGTTTCTGTGTCGCCATTTCGTCTCGTCGCTGTCGTGTCGTTTCGGTTGCCCGAATAGAAAAATGGCGCTGCATCTTACCGATGCTGCCTGATTTCTCCTGTCTGGAGGAACTCTTCGAAAACCCGCCATGGTAACGCTAGTGGGCATGACGGACAAGAATTCAAAGTCACGCAATCGTTCCGACGCCTTCCGTCCGACAAAGAAAAGAGCAACTCAAACTCCGTCAACGAGCTGTATTTCATTACATGTTTCGGAATATCGCTTCAATTGACCAACGTTTCGCATCACACCAAAGCACCGAATATTGTCTGTCTGACCACGCTCACGTCATCAGGCCGCCACCGACTATAAGCAATCCTCCACCATACTTGCCCGTAACAGTCACTCTGAGTCGGTTTTACGCTAATGTACTGGAGCGCGGTTTGTCATGACTTTTTATTGGAGCCTCCAAGCGTTGATTTTGTAGACAAGTAATTGTGCCGTTAACTTGAGATGTAATGACATCAAATAGGATTGAAGCAACGGCCAAAAAAGGTTTTATGTTAACAATAAGTTTTACCTTAGTTAATCGAAATTTACATGAAAAAAAGACGCCAACATTACGTGTGGAGGAAATATCTTCGCGCATGGGCAAATGACGAAACGATATGGTGCTATCGAGCAGGGAAGGCTTTTCAAACGAACCTAATGGGTGTCGCGCAGAAGCGTGACTTTTACCGAGTAAATGAACTCACAGAGCTGGATATCTTGCTTATCAAAAGAACGGCAATCGAAACGACGAATAACCGTTTACTAAGAGAAGCAAATATTGGCTGGATAGACACGTTTCAAAGAGTTTTCCAGATTCGTCGTACTTTTGACGACGCGGGGATAAAAAACGCCGAAGTTGACAAAGCATTTGATGAAATCGCAAATAATCTAGAAGAAGACTTGCATTCGAGTATTGAAGAAGAAGCAATTCCTTGTATCGATGATTTGCTTAGGGGTGATATTTCTTTCTTCTCCGATGACAATAGATATATGGGATTTTGTCACTTTATTGCTGTTCAGTACTTGCGAACAAATAAAATTAAGCAAAATTTAATCAGGAACTGCGAAGGCACATTGCCTGGGTATATAGACAGAGCGATGGGTGCAATTAGGCACATTTATGCAACAAATATGGCCTGGTCTATATTCGCCAATCGGACAGAAAAGAATTTCTGCCCCACGCTATTAATTAACAACTCAAGCGTTAACCTGATTGCTGGTGACCAGCCCGTCATAAATACACATGCAGTAAAGGCGGGATATGCGGCGATCGTTGATGATGTCGAGTTTTATTATCCCATCTCGCCCAATACGGCATTAATAATATCTCAAGACGATAAATATCGTAACGGCCAAAAAAACGAAATTAATGCCGAGCAAGCCGGTTCATTCAATAATTTAATTGCGGCTTCAGCTGAAGAACAGATTTACGGGCAAAGCAAAGCCGACTTAGAACCGTACATAAGCTTGATTCCTCAAACCTTCCAAACATAGCAATTACTCCAAGGGGCTCCGCTACGCTCGGCTTCTTAGCCCAGCTCAGCTATGCATTAGGCCTCTGGTTTAACCAGCAATGCCTCCAACTCCCTTACCCTTTCTTCGGCCGCCCTGCTCCGCTCTTCTGCCAGCTCAAGCCTGTCTCTCCACAACTTCGTCTCCAGAGCTTTTCGGTCGTTCTCACGCTGACGACTCTGCCATTCATCCCTCGATAGGCGTTCGCGACGGGGACCGATACGATCCATGCCAAACAAGACTGCCACTTCATCGTAGTAATCATTCTGAAACAGACGCATCGCTTCCACATAAGCCTGATCTCGTAATTTTCGCTCCTCCTTACTACCTCCTTTTCTGGCGGGCAATACGTTTTCCTGCGCAGTTATACCCGGATGCAAATAGAGCATGTTGAACTTGCCATGCCCAGCTTTCGGCAAACAATAAAAATGGCAATGAGGAAACTCCTCGTCGAGATGGACAGAAACATTTACAAGTGAGTCACCAAATTTTTTCTTTAGAAAGTTGATCGTTTCCCGGAAAAAACGGAATGCCTCCGCCCACTGTGCATCTGTTTCGATCTCGGCACAACGTATTGGATAAGACGAAACTCCCGCCAATAAACAACGGGCGTCTTTACGAATTTTCCGCTTCCTCGGATCCGTCGAGTGGTCACGTCGCCACTGCAGTTCAGCCACAATGCCTTCCAATGGAATCTTCGAAAACAATTCAGTCGGCACCTCGGGCGATGCGATATGGGGACATGCCCCCTTCACTCGCATTGCCTCATCGAGGACCTCCTGGATCGTCAGCTTCGCTTCCTTTTTGCGGTCCGGACTCTTCGAATTTGGCCTCGGCGAACGATTGGAAGCAGAAAACCCATAGGCCTCCAAATGAATGAATTGATATCCGGGCATGGTTAAATCCTTTTAATAATCCCGGTCTTTTGAAACCGACCTGGACCATGGCGCTGTCAAGGGACAACAGTTGTCTTGACGAACAAATTCATGGAGATACACGTAGTGAGCAATACACGTAGGGACCGACTATGTGTATCCCCTGTCGGGAATACACGGTCGGCCCTGCGGGGCTGCGGGCTCGCTCCGCAACCCCGCCTTTGACCTACGCCACGATCAACGGCGAAGCCTCGATTTCATGTGGTTGCGTCGGCGATGCCGATCGGCGCGGCGCGAACGCCACCACGTTGTTAAGGCGAGTTTTAACGCGCCGCTCGTGGCGCTCACCAAGCCGCAAGATCGCTGCCGCAATACGATCCAATCCAGGCCGCAGATGCTCAAGCTGCACGTACTCGGAATGCACATTGCTCGCGCCCCCGCCATATTTGTGGAGTGACAAACGCATCGCCGTAAACACATCGACGCCCGCCTCCCCGGCAGCCACCGAGCAGAAAGTCCTCCGGTAATCGTGATGGATGAGCGGGAGGCCATGCTGATTACACACCTTAGATTGGCCAGAGAGGACAATCTTCCGATCCATCACAGGATTGCCCCGCTTGCCGTAGCGAAGTTGCCCCTCTCGGTCTCTGGCGTGATAACGCACGCGTTCCATCGTTCCTCCGCCAGATACCCACAAGTGATCCATGTAAGTATCGTGGTAGAGAAGATGGGTCATAGGATCTTTCGGGTGAGCAAAAACGAAAGGACAGTCCCCCGCTTTCGCACGACGCTCCCGCAAAATCCCGACCACAAAGTCCGACAGCGGCAAGCGCTCCTGCTTGTCTCTTCGCCCCTTGGCGACGGTAAGGACGACGATTTTTTCGTCCAGGTCGATCAGATCCCACCTCAGCGTTCGAACCGAATCCACCCTCAAGCCGGTGAAGAGCGAAATGAGATGAAAATCCCGGGCATCCGCCTCCATCGCCGCGACCGCTTCAAAGAAATCCGGGAAGCGCTTGGCCGGCAAATGGGTTTCGCGAGGTACGAGATCGTGGCCGTCGAGCTTCAGGACCTTGCTGGCTGGGTTGCGGCCAAAAAAATGGACCTCTTCACGCTCCTCAATGAATCGAATCAGCGTACCAACGTAGCCCACCACCCGGTCGGCCACCGAAGGGGCATACCGGTCGATGATCGCATCATGTTGCTGGTTGAGTGCGGCATAGGTCAGCGAACGTAGCGGCAGTTCGAGACAGTCCTTGAGGTATTTGGTGACCTCGCGCTGCATGTTGTCGGCAGTGGCCTGCTTGATAGTGCGCTTGCGGCTCGGCTTCAGGCGGGCTGCCAGATACTGATTGAGCGCTGCACCAAGGGTGACATCCAGACGCTTATCTTTCTGGCGCTCCAGTTCGGCAGCTGCCTGCTGGGCCTTCGGCGTCAGGCCGGTTTCGCGCATCGATCGAAGAATCGCCTGCGCCCTCAAACGGGCGTCATCGAGGCTGATTTCCCCGACCTCGGCAATGTGGATGAACTGCGGCGCCCCTGCCCGGTTGAATGCCTTATAGGACTTTGTTCCTGCTGCCGTGATACGGACGGCCAGGCCCGGGCATTGGGCATCGTAGTGATGCGCGTGCCCCTGGGCCGGTACTTCAAGTCTCGCCAACGCGCTATCGGAGAAAACGCGGCGATTGTCACTGAGTTTCATGAAACACCTCTCAAGAATTGATGAAAGGTGTCCGGAGGGCCTGTGGCGGACTAACCAAACCTACAGTCTGGTTAAAGTCCCAGCATGGTATTTCTCTTCGCAGAAAACAATGGGATATCAAAACCTAGTATTGACTCGACAACAAAAAACAAATAAACTATCAAGCACTTAGGACACTCAACCCATTGTAATCAGCGAAAACAATAAAGAAAAGAAATTCGCACGACCAAAAACTCATAATCCTTTGGTCCACGGTTCAAGTCCGTGCGGGCCCACCAGTAAATCAAGCACTGCGGCCAATCCCCCGGGGTTGGCCTTTTGCTTTATTTCCTTCATCTGAGCACTTCGAAACACTCT
>Ga0316604_10001609_pt1 | contig 19352 bp, 25 predicted proteins | sample OWC_soil_day20_C_FD_207650 | JGI IMG/M metagenome (GOLD analysis project Ga0316604, IMG submission 207650) | Wetland soil microbial communities from Old Woman Creek delta, Ohio, United States - OWC_soil_day20_CT | ecosystem: Environmental > Terrestrial > Soil > Wetlands | place: USA: Ohio... | reverse complement strand
TAAGGCTTGATCACTATACAACTGGTCGAGTTAGCCAATAGAAGCTTGGTCATTTGTAGCCTCTGACTTGAATGAGGCCTTCTGCATGACATCGGTGACGAGGTCAGCGGCGCTGGCAATGCCGGCCGTCAACAAGAGGCTGAGGATCAGGGCTGATTCATACATCGTGAGGCTCCTTGGGATGAATCGACGGGAATGAGGGATCAACGTGCGGGGCCGCCGCGACCGGAGTTGCTCTGTGCGCGCGCATAGGCTTCCGGGCTCAGGTATTGCGGGGTGTAGCTCACGCCTTGCTGCTGTAACTGGCGCGTAAAACTTTGCAAGTGCTTGTACGAAGCGCTCCGCAGATTTTCGTAGGTCAGGCGCAGGTCATTGGCCTTCACGCCTGCCAGTTTTTCATCCAGGTCGCGAATGTCAATTTCTTCAATCGCCGCACCTACTTTCAGTGCGGCCTGCAGGCTCTGACTGCCGTCGGCGACGAGCTGATCGTACAAAGACTGTAAAGCCGGATCAGAGAATTTCCCTGCGGCCTTAAGGGCAGGATCCGTAATGCCGTAACGCGTCACGATGCTCAGCAAGGCATCCATGTGGGTCTGCTCGCTCTGCGCGATATTGCCGAAGATTGGCAACTTCCATTTCGCGGACAGCGCGGCGTACACATCGCGGGCAAGCTTCTCCTCCTCGCGCATGAAGCGCAGGCCTGCCTGTTCTTGAGTACTCAACGTAGCGGCCGCGACCTGAGCCAGGGCCGGACGCACGGCAAGGGTGGTGTTGAGGGCGAATCCACCGACGATGAATAAGCCTTGCAAGGCCAGAACCGTCACTGTGTTGTTAAGTACTTTCATGATTTCTCTCCGTTGGGTGAGTGCGTGAATGCAGTGTGGCTTTTTGTTCGACGAAATGTGTTAACGGCCAGTCATGCTTTGTAAGCAGATGTTGCAATCGGGAATTTCTTGTAAAAGCACCAGCGCCAGGTCTTCAGCGAGTTCCTGTTCAGAGACAAGCCGGTGGCGCAGTAGCGTTTCGCGCAGGCTTTGCAACATACCCATGCCAAAGGCTGTACTACCTACCCGCAAGAAAAGCAGGAACAGGGTGCGCAAGCGTGGCGTGGTGTCCATGGCGGGCTATGTGCTCTGGTCGCTTGGCGTGGAGGCTTCCAGAATATCAATGCCTTCACGCGGATTCAGGATGCGCAGAGCCTTGCCGTGCAGCAAAGCTCTGGCCACTTTCTGGTGGGCTCTGGCAATGATCTTGCCGAAAGTCTGACGTGAAACGCCCATGCGCAGCGCTGCATCCGCCTGGTAAAGCCCCTCGATATCGGCGAGACGCAAGGCTTCGACTTCGTCGAGTTCAAGTGCAATCTCTTCCAGCTCCCGCAGCGGAATGCCTTGGGGCTTGAAATAAGAAACAGCGACTTCGCAGGCGAGCTTGCGGCATATTGGTGGGCGGCCCATTCAGCTTCCTCAGGGTGACGGCATGTGTGCGGATGAGCCCGGATTCTGCCGCATTAACGCGATGAGCTGTGTCGGCGTCATCGCGCCAAGATCTTCACCGGCGGTGTTGCGCACACTCAGCGTGCCGTCGGCTTTTTCGCGTTCCCCGGCAACCAGCAGGTAGGGAATGCGTTGAAGGGTGTGTTCCCGGATCTTGTAGCCGACTTTTTCATTGCGCAGATCGGCGATGACGCGAATCCCCGCCCGGTGCATTTGCGTTTGCAGACCTCGAACGTAATCGCTTTGCGCATCGGTGATATTGAGCAATACGGCCTGCACTGGCGCGAGCCAGGCCGGGAAGGCGCCGGCATGGTGTTCGATAAGGATGCCAATGAAGCGCTCCAGCGAGCCAAACAAGGCACGGTGCAACATCACCGGGCGCACCCGTTCCCCCGCTTCGTTGATATAGCCGATATCGAAGCGCTCAGGCAGATTCAGATCCACCTGCAGGGTGCCACACTGCCAGTCGCGCCCGATTGCGTCGCGCAGCACGAATTCAAGCTTGGGGCCGTAAAAGGCGCCTTCACCCGGATTGATGGCGTAGTCGATCCCCATATTCTGCAAGGCCGAGGTGAGCGCCTGCTCCAACTGGTCCCAGACTGCGTCGCTGCCGATGCGATTGGCGGGGCGGGTGGAAAGCTTGATGGCCACATCGCCAAAGTCGAAATCGCGATAGATGTCGAGGATCAGCTTGACCACGGTTTCGCACTCGTCCTGCATCTGCGCCGGCGTGCAGAAAATGTGCGCGTCATCCTGGGTGAAATGACGCACACGCATCAGACCGTGGAGCGCGCCCGAAGGCTCGTAACGATGCACCTTACCGAATTCGGCCATGCGAATCGGCAGATCACGGTAGCTCTTGATGCCTTGCGCAAAGATCGCCACGCCGCCGGGGCAGTTCATCGGTTTGAGGGCGAAGACGCGGCCATCTTCGGTTTCAGTCGTGAACATGTGATCGCGGTAATTGGCCCAGTGGCCGGAGATTTCCCAGAGCGCGCGATCCATCACGTCGGGCGTGTTCACTTCTTCATAGCCGGCCTCGATCTGGCGCTGGCGCATGTAGGCGATGAGCTGCTGGAACAGCGTCCAGCCCTTGTTGTGCCAGAACACAGAGCCGGGCGCGCACTCTTCAAAATGGAAGAGATCCAGCTGGGTGCCCAGCTTACGGTGATCCCGTTTGCCCGCTTCTTCGAGGCGATGCAGGTAGGCCGCCAGCGCTTTGTCATCGCCCCAGCAGGTGCCGTAGATCCGTTGCAACATGGCGTTGTTGGCATTGCCACGCCAGTAGGCGCCTGCCACTTTCATCAGCTTGAAGGCTTTGAGCCTGCCGGTAGAGGGCACGTGCGGGCCGCGACACAGGTCGACGAAATCGCCCTGCCGGTACAGAGAAATGACGGCGGCCTCGGGCAGCTCGCGAATGATTTCACACTTGTAGCTTTCGCCAAGGGCTTCAAAAATCCGGATCGCTTCTTCATGCGGCAGCTCGATGCGTTGCAGAAACACATCTTCTGCGGCCAGTTCGCGCATGCGTTCTTCGATCTGCAACAGATCGTCGGGCGTGAAGGCGCGCTCGAAAGCGAAGTCGTAGAAAAATCCATCTTCGGTGCTCGGGCCGACGGTGACTTGCGCGTCGGGGTAGAGCTGCTTGACGGCCGCCGCGAGCAGATGAGCACAGGAGTGACGCATCAGCTCAAGTCCCTCGGCGGCGCGCTCGGTAATCAGGGCGACGCGTGAATCCTGGGTGATGAGCGTGGACAGATCGCACAAGACATCGTTAACACGGGCGGCGAGTGCGCTGCGGGCGAGTCCGGCGCCGATGCTGCGGGCGACTTCAAGCGCGGTGACCGGGGCGTCGAATGTGCGTTGCGCACCGTCGGGCAAGGTAATGACTGGCATGCTTGAATCCTTGTTATTTGCCGATCAAGCCACTGACCGGGCTTGATGGATCGGCGGAGTAGAGTTTGCGCGGCATGCGCCCGGCCATGTAAGCGGCGCGCCCGGCCTGCACGGCCAGATTCATGGCACGGGCCATCAGGATCGGATCTTTCGCGGCGGCAATGGCAGTGTTCATCAGCACGCCGTCGCAGCCCAGCTCCATGCCGATTGTGGCGTCGGACGCAGTGCCCACCCCGGCATCAACCAGCACCGGGACTTTGCTTTGCTTGATGATCAGACGCAGATTCCACGGATTCAGGATGCCCATGCCGGAGCCGATCAAGGACGCCAGCGGCATGATTGCGCAACAGCCTATTTGCTCAAGCTCACGAGCGATGATGGGATCGTCGGAGGTGTAGACCATCACGTCAAAACCCTCTTTGACCAGCACCTCTGCCGCCTTGAGGGTTTCGCGGACATTCGGGTAGAGCGTATTTGAATCGCCCAGCACTTCCAGCTTGACGAGCGAATGACCATCGAGCAGCTCGCGTGCCAGGCGCAGGGTGCGGATCGCATCGTCCGCGCTGTAGCAGCCGGCGGTATTGGGCAGATAGGTAAATTTATCGGGCGGTAAATACTGCAGCAGGCTGGGTTGGCTCGCATCCTGACCGATATTCATGCGGCGGATCGCCACGGTCACGATCTCGGCCCCCGAGGCCTCGATGGCCGCACGCGTCTCTGCGAAATCTTTGTATTTGCCGGTGCCGACCAGCAGGCGTGAGCGGTAGGTTTTCCCCGCAATCGTAAAGTCGTCAGACATGAGTCAATCCTCGCTGAATACGCACTGAAGCGATCTTGCTTCATTTGAAGTGTTGTTTTTATAGCATATGCTACATATTTACCTCGAAACAAGCGCCGCGTTCATGTCAGGGCAACAGCATGAGGAGCGCAAAGGGCAGCAGAGCCTTCTCCGAAAACGCTATTTCGCTGCCCTTTGAGGTAAAGGCTAATAGCGGTTTTGCATTCATGTGACGGCCTTGGCTTTCAGGTTCCGCCACAACCGCATTCATCACAAGGCTCGGCATGGTGTACACAGAACCCCGTTTCTCCGTCGGATTCGGTGTAATCAAGGACCAGCCCGTCTGTATAGGCGAGGTTCTTCATGTCAGTCACGATGCGTATGTCACCGTGCGCGAAACACAGATCTGTTTCTAGCAAGGCGTCGGCATACTCCAGACGGAAAGACAAGCCGGAAGCCCCCGCAAAGCTGACTTCCAGGCGAATTCCGATGCCTTTCCCACGTTCGCTCAGAGCGGCCTTGATGGCTTGGCTTGCCTCCTCAGTCAGGGTGATAGACATGTTGATCCTGTAAGTGAGTGATTTCTGATTGGGTGATTAAAACCTGAATCCAGACGCCTAGAATTGATCTTTGTTAATAGCATATGCTATAAAGTGGCGGATGCTTCGCTATGGTGCTGTGTCTCTTCAGGCATCGGTGTCGCTCACTCAATAGACCAAGGAGTTCAATGATGTGCAAACGAGATGGAATGGGCCCGCATGGGCAAGGCCGTGGCCAAGGTCGCGGACGTGATGCATTGCTCGCGCCAGAACAGGGTGTCGGGTGTGGTGGCGGTCGTGGCCAGGGGCGTGGCAGACAATGCTGTGCTGATCAAGGCACGGCTGGCGAATTGAAAGGGAATGACAAGCAGCAGTGCATTGAGCGGGTGCAGTTACGAATCGAATCTTTGCAAACACGCCTGGCTCAACTGACAAGCTGAAAGCTGTTGTTCCGCTTGCGCGGCGAGCTCTCTTTCTAAGCTCGCCGCTGATGATTTTCTATTGTGATTGCCATGATTCTGAATGACTTGAAGTCTGTCGCCGAAGATCTCGTGCAACGGCCCGGCAGCCACGCGGGCTGCATGGTCTGTGGTGATGATTCTTTGCTGGGCCTCAAGTTTCAGGGCGGTGCCGAAGGGGTCGAAACCCGCCTCCGGGCGTCCCGTCTGTGGCAAGGCTATGACCGTATCCTGCATGGAGGGATGATCTGCAGCCTGCTGGACGCGGCGATGACACATTGCCTGTTCCGCCATGGCGTAGAAGCCATGACAGCGGATCTGCAGGTGCGTTTTCTCAAACCCGTGCCTTGCGATACAGAATTACAGCTGCGAGCCACGCTGCTGGAGCAGCGGCGCAACCTGTACCGGCTCAGTGCCGAACTGGCTGACGACACCGGGATTCTGGCGCGGGCAGAAGCGCGTTTCATCCAAGGGGTTGCAGCATGAATCAGGGCATCAAGCTAAGCGTACTGGTCGACAATCAGGTGCGCGGAAACCTGTGTCAGGAGCACGGTTTCGCCGTCTGGATCAGCATGGGCGATCAGCGCATCCTGCTCGACACCGGTGCGGGCGGGGCCTTGTTTCCCAACGCCCGCCAACTGGATGTAGACCTCGCACAAGCCACGGCGCTGGTGCTCAGTCACGGGCATTACGATCACAGCGGCGGCATCGCCGAATTTCTCGCCCTGAATGCCCAGGCAAAAGTATTCATGGCTGCCGGCGCCGAGCTTGAACGCTATAGCTGCCACCCAGACAAACCCGTGCGCTATATCGGCATGTGCCAGCCAGAGGTCGATGCACTGGCCGCCTTGCCGGTAGAACGGCAGCGCGTCCTGAATGCGCCCCGCCTGCTCGACAACCGCATCGGCTTGACCGGCCCCATCCCGCGCCAGACCGGGTTCGAGGATGTGGGCGGCCCCTTCTATCGCGACCCCTGGCAGCTTGAAGCCGATGCAATCGCCGATGATCAGGCCTTGTGGATCGAAACCCTTGCCGGGCTGGTGATCGTCGTCGGCTGCTGTCACGCAGGGTTGGTCAACACGGTTGAATACATCCGCAGCGTCACGGGCGAGCGCAGGGTGCGCGGCATTGTCGGCGGCCTGCATTTACTGCAGGCGGGGCCAGAGCGCATGGCGCAGACTCTGCTTGCCTTGCAAGCCTGGGCACCGGACTTCGTGATTCCCTGCCACTGCACCGGCGAAGCTGCCGTGGCCCAATTGATTGCCGAACTGGGTGCGGACAAAGTCTTGCCAGGCTATGCAGGAATGAACTTCAGGCTGGACGGCAAATCCTTGCATCTTGATTTTTGAACGCGGCATTCACGACCGAAGGGAAACTTTGTGGCAATGACTCGACATGGGCGCTGGCGACTGGGCTTTCTTATACTGGCAGCTTTTTGTCTGGGCAGCGTGGCTTTTGCGCTCATCCTGCAGTTTCAGGATTTGGCGCCACCATGCCCCTTGTGCATCTTTCAGCGCCTGGGCGTCATGGCCTGCGGCCTGCTGGCATTGCTCGCCGCATTCTGGCCGCCGCGTGGCCGTGCCATCGTGTGGCCCGCACTGCTCAGCCTGGCCGCACTCATCGGCGCGGGTGTGTCGGTCCGCCACATCCAGATCCAGACAGCAGCGGCCTCGGGGGCCGGTTCCGATTCTTGTGGGCCGGGCCTGAACTACATGTTGCAGATGGATTCGGTACCCAATGTCATCGCCGCCGTACTGACCGGGCATGGCGACTGCACCGTGATCGACTGGCAATTCATGGGCATCACCCTGCCGATGCTGGCACTGGCCGGTTTCGTGCTAATGGCAGCCTGGGCCTGGGCCGTGCGCGCTTGGGTAATGCGGGCGTCAGACTGAGTGCGTTGTGCGGCAGCCGCCGTTTTGAATCATCCGGGTAGCTTCCCTGCTGGATCTCAAAGCATTTCAAGCGCGATCTGCGCAAGCGCCTCGGCCGAGTCGTGATCGGTCACGAAATCCTTGACGAACAGGGAGGTGACCGGCGCGCGGGATTTCTGACTGAAGATCATGTCGTGGCCGACACACAGGCCGACGGAAATGTTCAGGTCGGTGTTCTTCTGGTTGAGAAAATCGGCCTGACCGGCCGGATTGCACAATACCTGGCGGTTGTTTTCTCCGAACAACTGCTCTCGGGTCATGCGGCCGTATTTGCAGTCGGCGCTGAATACCTCGAAATCCTGCGAGAAATACTTGATCAGCGTTTTGGTCTGCCGCGAAAAAACGATGCAATTGGCGATCCCGATCCGTTTCATACCCGCCGTAGTGGCGAATTGGCGAATGGCTTCGATGCGGTTGGCGTCAAAAGCATCCACGTCATCCGCGGCGCGCATGAGATGGATGTCTTCTTTGCCGTACAAGTCTTTCATAGGATTCCGTTCATTCCTTCACGCCGGTCGAGCGCGGCAGGGGGCTTATGTGGGCGGATGCCTCTGGATTTTCGCCAAGCGCCCATTCATACCAGTCTTCTCCGAACAATTCGGCCGGGTGCGGCGTGCGTTCAGAACCATTTCCGCAGCCCAGCGAACTTGCCGGGCAGAACTTGTCGCAGCCCCAGCAAATTCGTTCTGGATGCTTGGGGTTTAATGGGATTTTCCTGGCGTTTTTCCGCATGGGCCGGTCAAACCTATCGTGCAGACTGTTCTGCAACAGCGGCGAGCGCCGGAGCGTCGGCAGCAGCTTTGCCAAACAGACGATCCGTGTATTTCACATACCACGCGGCAGACTGCACCTGGATGACATAGGCCAGCGCAACTACCAGGGCTGCCTCGGAACCGGCACTGCCAAAAGCATTCATCGACAGCGCCAGGGCAATCGACAGATTGCGCATGACTGTGCCGTACACCAGTGCAATTGCATCACCGCGCGACAAGAAGAGGCGTGCAGCAACAGTGCTGAGCACAAAATTGATGCCGTAAAGCGCCAGCAAGGGCGGCAGCAGATTCAGCAACTCCATCGGATGCGCCAGCAACTGCTGCGACTTGAGTGCCATCGCGACAAACACGATGCCAATGACGCCCAGAGTCGAAAACGGTGGAAAGCGAGGCGCCCACTCTTTCTGGAAGGCAGGCTTGCCATGTTTCTTGAGCAGATAGCTGCGTGTGAGTTGGCCCGCCAGCATGGGCAGGAACACGATATACAGGATTTGTGAAAACACACTGCGCAGATCAACTGGCACCGAGGCGCCCATCAGCCATTGCACGAAGAACGGCGTTGCCAAAGAGCCCAGGATCAGGCCCAGCACGGTCATTTTGACCGCAGCGCCCAGATTGCCGCCGGCAAAGCCCGTCCATGAAATGGTCATTCCGGAGGTAGGCAGCAAGGCCGCAAGCAGCAGACCCATTGCGTAATAAGGCTTACCGGCGAAGAAAACTTGCCCAAGCCCGAAAGCAACAAAAGGGATGATCATAAAATTGATCACCTGCGCCAGCACCTGTGCCTTGGCATCTCCCTTTTCGAGCAGGCTACCCAAGCGCAGGGTCACCATCATCGGATACACCATCAGAAAGGTTAGCGGCAGGATCAGCACTTTCAAGCTGCCGGCCACCGGCGTCAGGCCAAACGCCAGCCCTGCCAGCATCGCCAGCGGAATAGCCAAAGTCAGATTTTTGGCCATGATCTGCAAATACTTCAACATCGCTCACTCCCCTGTTTCTCAATCAACACATCAAGCAATCGCCGCGTGCGTGCAGCATTCAAGCGCCCATTCAGCTCGGGCGTAGCGCCGGAATGCTTCAACAAGAAAGGCTGGCAGTTCCTGACGCGCCTTGCTAGAATACAACAATCCAATGATTATTAGAATGTTTGATCCGTGAAAATCGAGAACAGTATTTTTTTTGAACAGGTGGCCCGTATTGGCAAAGCCATCTCCAGCCCCAAGCGCCTGGAGTTGCTGAACCTGCTCTCGCAAAGCGAGAAGACGGTCGATGTGCTGGCTGTCGAGCTGAGCATGGATATCAAGCTTGCCAGTGCCCACCTCAAGGCGCTGAAAGAAGCGCGTCTGGTCACGGCCCGGCGCGATGGCAAGTTCATGGTTTACCGGCTCAGCGGGCAGGATGTAGCCACGCTGTGGGTCACCTTGCGCCAGGTCGCCGAGGCCCATCTACTCGAACTTCGCCATGCCTTGGGCGACATGACGTCGACAACGGCGACCGTTACGCCAATCGACCGGATGCAGCTGATCGCGCAGGCAGAAAAAGGTGAAGTGATCGTGATTGACGTTCGGCCGTCTGCTGAATATGAAGCCGCACATTTGCCATTCGCGCGCTCGCTGCCGTTGGACGAACTTGAGGCTCGGCTCGAAGAGTTGCCGCTCGACAAGGAGGTGGTCGCCTACTGCCGAGGCCCATTCTGCATCATGGCGAATCAGGCAGTCGCCACGCTCGCCGCCAAGGGTTACCAGATCCGCACCATCCGCGAAGGCATCAACGAATGGCGTGCCTCAGGCATGCCGCTCGAATACGCCTGAGTGCCTGGAAATTCCTGTAGGAGCTAGCGATTCGAGTGAACAAGCCTCCCTTTACCACACACCAGAAAGACGAGCATGAAGCAAACGTTACTGCAGGAAAAGTACCCGATTTACGTAGCCGAAATCGGCAAGAATGAAACCCGTCACCAGACGATTGAAGATCTGGTGATGTACTACAAAGGCAGAATTGCCGAAAATCCGAAAGTGCAGTTCATTGGCGTGTTTGATCACTATGCGCACACGTCTCGCATCGGCGGAGAGATCGCTGCAGGCATAGTGGCGGCCGTCGACGTGATTTTCTGCTTCGGTTTTGCGCTACCTTCGCCGCAGATGCTGGCAGTGCGCCCGCGCAGCATCGGCATTGCCGACATGGGCGATAAATTCATCATCAGCTTCATGGAAGCGCCCATGCAACCGGCCAACGCGGCTATGGAATCCTGGACTCAGGGAGTGCGCCTGGCTTGATGAACCGCGACGAACGAATTTTCCTTGAGCACTTCCACATATTATCCAGACACGAAGAACTCCATGAAGAAACTGCTGACCATTGCTTTGGCATTTATCGCGCTATCTGCCAACGCGGCAGAACCCAAAACAGGAGCCCAATCGATCATGTTTGCCAAAAAGACCATTCTCTTTTTTCTCAATCCAGGCGGCTCGCCCTGCCAGATGCAGGACCGGATACTCCGGGAAATGGGGGCTTCGCTGGCGGGGAAGGCCAACGTTCAATATCTGAGCACGGAAGAGTTTCAGACTTCACGGGCGCAATTTGAAAAATACGGCGTCCGCGGCCTTCCCACGCTCATCATTCTTGATGCCACGGGCGCCGTGAAACACCGCTTCACGCCGGGTGTTCAATCGAAAGAAACGATTCTCGGAAAACTATGAGTCGCCTCGATGGCCGTCACGCCAAGCGCCGGTGCCATATGAAACCTGTTGAAGGACCGTTCTGATGGAGCTTTCCCTGCTGACGCTCGTCCTCGTGCTGGGTGCCGGAATCACCAGCGTGCTCTCACCCTGCGTGTTGCCAGTGCTGCCCATCATTGTTACCGGGACAGAGCGGGAATCCAGATGGCGGCCGATTTTTATCGTCGCCGGTCTGGGTATCACCTTTATCGCGATGGGTGTGGTATCGGCCCTTTTTGGCGAGTTGATCGCGGGGAGCATGTCTTTCCTTGAGCGTATTGCCGGTGGCCTGATCGTCGTCTTCGGACTGCTCATGCTGCTTGATGTCAATCTGTTCAAGCGGCTGACGTTTTTTAATCGCTTCGGGGGCGGCGGGCAGCGCAAAGAAGGCAATATCGCCGGGATGATCATGGGGATTTCGCTGGGCCTGATCTGGATTCCCTGCGTCGGCCCGATGCTCAGTTCCGTGCTCGCCACGGTTGCCTCTGAAGGCTCGGTGGCGACGGGCATCATTCTGCTGGCAATCTACACGGCAGGATTTTCAATCCCACTTCTGGCCGCAGCTTATGCTTCAAAATTCTTCCGTGGAAAAGTCATGGCACTTCAGGGCTCGACGGCGGTGGTGCGGATCATCAACGGGGCCGTGCTGATTCTGTTTGGCATCTGGATCGTTTTGAAATCCACAGGCATGTTCGGCTACGGGTTTTGAAGGAAGCAAGGCGGATGGGGGCAGGATGGGTCGCAGGCGTCATCCGCCGCATGCCGTCCACGGCAGAACCCTAATGCCTGACGAAATGCACACAGGCGCATCCCTCGGATTGATAGCGATGGACTTGGTGTGCGCGATGATGTGTTGACGTACCCCGCCAAGGCCAGGGGGCGGGGATTAAAATCCATTCTTTACGCTTCTGCCGCCCTGTGATGCCTCAATTTTTGTCACGTCTGCGTCTCTTTCTCTTGCAAAGATTGCAGCCCGGCGAACAGCAGATGATGCTGTTGCTCGCGGCGCTGGTCGGGGTGAGTGGCGCGCTGGCGACCATCGGTTTTCGCGAGTTGCTGGATCTGCTTGGCCAACTCGTTTTCGGGCGCAGCGATGGTCTGGTGAATACCGCGCGCAACCTGTTGTGGTGGCAGCGTTTGCTGGCGCCGGCAGTGGGCGGGGTGCTGGCGGGGCTGGTGTTGCAGCGGGCGCGGCGTTACGACGCGCCGAACGCGTCGCGGGATTACATGGAGGCGGTCACGCTGGGCGATGGTCAGGTGGCGGGGCGGGCGTCTTTGCTGCGCGCGAGTTCGTCGGCCTTGTCGGTGGCGAGCGGAGCTTCGATTGGTCGTGAGGCGCCGATGATCCAGCTGGCGGCGCTGACGGCATCCGTGCTGGGGCGTTGGCGTAATTTGCCGCGCGCCCGCTTGCGCCTGCTGGTGGCGTGCGGGGCGGCGGCCGGGATCAGCGCGGCGTATAACGCGCCGATCGCCGGGGCGCTGTTTGTGGCGGAGATCGTGTTGCAGTCCTTTGCCATCGAGACGCTGGGGCCTTTGATCGTTGCCTCGGTGGTGGCCAATCTCACCGCTCACAATTTTCTTGGCTATGCGCCGCTGTATCAGATGCCGGCTTTCGATCTGCATCTGGGGCTGGATGTGATCCCGTTTTCGCTGCTGGGAATCCTCGCGGGGCTGGCGGCGCCGGCTTTTCTGCTGTTGTTGCAATGGGCGAAAAAGCCGGGCAAATGGCTGGCCTGGCCGTTGTGGGCGCAGCTTGGCCTGGGCGGTTTGATCGTGGGCGCGATCTCGGTGCTGGAGCCGGGCGTCTGGGGCAATGGCTACAGTGTGGTCAATTCGATCCTTAAGGGTGACTGGCTGTGGCCGGCGCTGCTGCTGATGCTTGTGTTCAAGGTATTTGCCACGGCTGCGGCGACCGGTTCCGGTGCGGTGGGCGGAGTGTTCACGCCAACGCTGTTTGTCGGCGCCGTGCTGGGGGCGCTGTTCGGCCTGGGCCTGCACGCCCTGTGGCCCGCTGCGGCGCCGTTGCCGGCCTACATTGCGGCGGGCATGGGTGCCTTCCTGTCGGCGTGCGCGCATGCGCCGCTGATGTCGGCGGTGATGATTTTCGAGATGACCGGCAACCCCCGCATCATCGTGCCGCTGTTGCTGGTGTGTGTGCTGAGCGCGGGCATCAAGCGTTTGCTGTGGCAGCCTTCCTTGTATTCACATTCGCTGCCTGCGGCGCGGCTGGGTAAGGGGGCCGGTGCTTCGGTGCGCAGCCTGCTGCGATCCGGCTCGCCGACGGTTCAGGACAGCGCGAGCATTGCGGCGGCCGAGGAGGCCTTTCTGAGCAGTCGCTGGCAGCACATCTATGTGACGAATGCCGACGGAATTTTCCTTGGCGCCTTGTCCCTGCACGATTTCACCTCCGTCCTGCGCGACGCCGCCGATTCTGCATCGACGATTCCGCTGGCACTGCTGCGCCGTGATTACCCGCGCATCACACTGGCCAGCAGCCTGGGCGAGATATTTGAGGCCTTCTCGCATCACCGGGGCGAGCGCCTGCCTGTGCTGGACGCAGACGGCGTGCTGCAGGGGTATGTATCGAAAACGGATCTGATGCTGGTGCTGCAGGAAGAAGCGGCTCAATCCTGATTCTGGACTGCTAAAGAATAGGTGCCTGAAGAGCCTTACCCAAATTGGTTTTCCACGACACAACACTGAAGACTGTTTCTGCTAAACGGTCTTCAGGCTGGTATGCCGAAGAAGCCCGCCAGATGCGGGTCTTCGAGCAATTTTTTCAGAACTGCTGCGTGCGTAACAACACCAGCGTGCAGGCTTCAGTGGTTTTAATCCCGGCGGCGTGCAGGCGCGCATAGGCTTCTTCGTTCTCGGTGCCCGGGTTGAATATCACCCGCTTCGGTTTGAGGCCGATGATGCCGTCGAGCAGTGCGCCCTGCCGGGCCGGGCCGACGTACATGGTCACGGTGTCGACCGGGCAGGAGACTTCTTCTGGTGCAGCCAGAGCCGGAATACCTTCCACTTCGACCAATGCAGGGGCGACCGGGATCGGCTTGTGGCCGTACTCCAGCAGCATCTTGATGGCCTTGTTTGAATAGCGTTCCGGGTTGGTGCTGGCACCGATGACGACGACGGTTTCCATTGAATTTTCCTTGTGTGAAGGGTTCAGGATTTCTTCTCGGCCGACAAATCGTGATCGTCGACTTCTTCCCAGCCGGTAATCATGGCCTTGATATGTGCCGTGAGCGTGTGGCCGGTGGTGGTGAGATAGACGTGCACGAAAAAGAAGGCGGTCATCATGAACGCGCCTGCCACATGAGCATTTGCCACCCATTCCAGTTCTAGCAAGCCTTTCAGGCCGAGGCTGGCCCATTGCCCGTAGAAGAGGTAGAGCAGGCCCGAGCCCCATACCAGCGGCGAGATGAAGGCCAGCAGCGCGAGGTAGGCCAGGCGCTGCAGTGGGTTGTGCTTCTTCTCCACGGTTTTCTTGAAGGGATGCGGCGCGTTCATGAAGATGCCGTAGCTGTAGTACTTCACCATGGCAAACACGTTGCGCAGCGAGGGCAGGTATTGCTTCCATTCGCCGGTGGTGAATTGCCAGAAGATGGTGAAGGCCCACAGCACCAGCAGCACCCAGGCCGAGGTGGTGTGCAGGCGCACGGCTTTCTCGAAGCCGAGCAGACTGTAGCTGCCGTGAATCTCGAAGCCGGTGATCATCATCACGATTACCAGCAGCGCCTGCGACCAGTGCCAGAAGCGCTCATAGCGTTTGTAGATGTAGATGCGGTGGGCGCTCATTTTTCATCTCCCTTGCGACGGCGGCTGAGAATGCGGAACAGGGCGTGGATCAGGCTGCCGCCGATGCTGCCAGCGATAGCCAGACCACCGAGGGTGTCGATCCAGATATTGCGGTCACGCCCCGGTAGATAGAGGTCGGTGATGGCGGCCAGGCGGCCATCCTCTGAGCGGGTGTGGCATTGTTGGCAGGGCACGGCTTTCTCTTTGGGCGCCACCATGTGGGTGATGAACCAGTTCATGCGGGTTTCGATGAAGCCGTATTGGCCGCTGTAGGGCAGGCCCGCGTAATCCATGCCGGCCTTGATCGATTTCTCGTAATCGAAGTTGCTCCACAGCGAGGTGTCGTCGTTGCCATATACGTGATTTACGACGAGGGTCTTGTTGACCGTGTCGTAAGGCTGTTTGCCGCGCATGACCTTGAAAGGCCAGACCTTTGCGTTCGGGTCTGTGGCCGAGCCTTCGACGGCGTTCAGTTCAAGAATCTTGCTGTCGTCGATCTTGTCGGTGATGGCGACCTGGCGGACGATGCCGTTGTACCACTTGTACTCGGGGCGCACGTTTTCGCCATATTTGAAATCGCCCTTCTCGGCGGAGTAGCTCAGGTGGCCGTGTTCATCCTTGATGAACAGTGGTTTGCCATCCGGGCCTCTCTTGCCGGCCGTTGACCAGTCCCACCACATCTTGGTGGCCAGCCCGCCGCGCGCATATTCGGGGATATGGCAGGTCTGGCAGGCGAGCTTGTCGGTGTGCAGATTGATCTGCGCCTGCTTGTGCGGCGTGCCGCCGTGGCAGGACTCGCAACTGGCGCGATTGTGATCGTCGTTGGGCAGGTCGATGCCATGCGTGTCTTTCGCCTGTGCGGCGTAGCGGCTGCCCGACGGGATGTGGGCGTTGAAAGTGTGGCAATCGGCACAGACCATGTTGGCGCCGTCGGCTGCCATGTGGACATCCAGATCACGCGAAGGCTTGGTCAGCGAGCTATCCAGATCGCCATGTTTGACCGCATCGCCACCGCCGCCATTGAAGTGGCAGGCGCCACAATTCTCGCGCCCCGGTTTGCCGACGCTCTGCGCGATCTTGGCCAGATCCGGTGGCTGCACGATCTTGCCGCTGCCCTTGGGCATTTCGCGTGGCTCGTACAGGGGGTGGCCTGCATCGGTAGCGATTTTCTTGTAGCTGCCGGTTTTGTCGTGGCAGGCTACGCAATCGACGTTTTCCTGTTTCGTGAAATCGAAATCCTTGTCTTTCCAGCCATAGCCCGCGTGGCAACTGGTGCAGCGCGGTTCGTTGGAAATCGGCGAGCCACAGAAATTGTTGGCGGAAATCTTCTTGCCGACACGCTTGCCGGTCGCCGGGTTGATGCTGTCCCAGGTCCAGTGCTGGCTCTTCATGACCTGATGCGCGGCCTGGTTGTGGCAGGCAAGGCAAGCTTGGGTAACTTCCGGACCGGTCTTGAAGGGTCCCTTGAGGGCTTCGATCTTGCTGTGGTCGGTCGTTGAAGCCGGGTGCGGCGCGGACGCCGCCGGAAGTGGCACTGCAGCGGCCACTGCGTGAAGCAGGACAAGCAATCCGCCGAGAAGGATTGCGTGTGCATGTCTGATCATTTGTCACCCCCTGTTCTTGTGGTCCGGGCGGCGTGCGCCCCCCGGATTGCTACTGATGGGTGCTGCCGATGAAGCCTTATGCAGTGGGAAGTTTTGCGGGCGAACGTGGATCGACGTTGGCCTTCAGACCTCCACTGAAACTTGCGACATCAAACCCTTCCTGCGCCAAGATGCGGGCGGCGAAGTAGCTCATCTTGCCGAAGGCGCACAGCGTGACGACCGGCCGCGCGCGATCCAGCTTGTCGAGATTGGCGCGCAGGGTCGGGAAGGGGATGTTGATCACGCTGCCCGGTGCCGGGAAGGCGTCCGCCAGCGGCTTGGGGCGCACGTCCACGATCTGGACCTGCAGGTCGGTGGGCAGCGTGCTGGTGTGGCGCACCAGGCCATCGCGGCGGTTGCAGGCCGCAAAGCCAGCGAGGTTGATGGCATCCTTGGCGGCGCCGAAGGGTGGGGCGTAGGCGAGTTCCAGGTGGCAGAGATCGTCGATGCCCATCTTCGCGAGGATCGCGGTGGCCATCACATCCAGGCGCTTGTCCACGCCCTCGCAGCCGGTGGCTTGCGCGCCGAGCAGGCGGCCGGATTCGGGTTCCCAGATGATCTTCAAGCTCAAGGGCTTGGCGCCGGGGTAGTAGGTGGCGTGCTGGTGGTCATTCACCGTTACGGTCTGATACGCCTTGCCTGCGGCGATGAGGCGTTTCTCGCTCCAGCCGGTGATGCCGGCCGCCACATCGAAACCGCGCACGATGGCGGTGCCAAGCGAACCGGGGTAGGGACGGGCCTTGTCGGCGAGGAAGATATGGTCGGCGGCGACACGGCCCTGGCGATTGGCAGGGCCACCCATGGGGATGTTGATCGGGCTGTCGATGACGCGATCCTGCGTCTGCACCGCATCGCCTGCGGCGTAGATGTCCGCATCGGAGGTCTGCATGAAGTCATTGACCACGATGTGGCCGCGCGGGCCCAGCGCCAGCCCTGCGTCGCGGGCCAGTTCGGTATCAGGTTTCACGCCGATGGAGAGGATCACCAGATCGGCCTCCAGTACCTTGCCGGAAGTCAGGTGGCAGCGCAGGTGGCTTTCTTGCGGCTCGAAACGTGCCACGCCATCGCCGAGCACGATGCCCACGTCGTGGCGGCGCAGTTCGGATTCGAGTAGCGCCGTCATCGGTGCATCGAGCTGCGGGAAGATCTGCGTCTGCAATTCCACCAGTTGCACTGAGAGGCCCTTGTGGCGCAGTTGCTCGGCCATCTCAACGCCGATGAAACCGGCGCCGATCACGACGGCGCGCATGCCTTCCTCGGTGGCGGCGACGATGCGGTCCATGTCGTGGAGGTTGCGCAAGGTGAGCACACGCGGATCATCAATGCCGGGCAGCGGCGGGCGCAGTGGCGAGGCGCCGGGCGAGAGCATCAGCTTGTCGTAGCTGATCCATTCGCTGCGGCCATCGGCGAGATATTTCACTTCTACGCGCTTGCCGGCGCGGTCAATCTTCACGGCTTCGCAGCCAGTGCGTACATCCAGATTCAGCAAGCCTTTAAGGCTGGCCGGGGTCTGTACGGCGAGGGCTGCACGGTCGCCAATCTCGCCGCCCACGTAGTAGGGCAGGCCGCAGTTGGCGAAGGACACGTCCGGCCCGCGCTCGATCATGATGATTTCGGCATGTTCATCAAGGCGACGTGCGCGTGCCGCGCAAGAAGCGCCGGCAGCGACGCCGCCAATGACCAGCAATCGGGTTGAAGTGCTCATGACAGATCCTTTCGATGGAGATGAGAGCTCGGCTTCATTCAGGTTGGCAGATGGATTGCGCACGCACTGCGAGTACTGTACGCACGGCCAGAAACAGTACCAGCGCACTGACCAGCATCAGTAGCGCGATGCCAACCCACAGGTGGAAGGGCGTGCCTGTGTGCGCATGCATGGCAAAACTGGCGATGGTGATCGCAGCGAGCGGGAAAGAGTAAGCCCAGCTGGAGACGAAGAAGGGCAGACGCACAAAGCGCAGCGCATTGCTCGCCAAGAGCAGGGTCAGGAAGAGACCGAAGTTGTAGAGGATGCGGCCGAAGGCGTCCAGGTTGCCGGCAAGTGCCAGCCAGGACACGAAGCCCACTGCGGGCGGCGCGATCAGGATGAAGAGTGTGGGTGCGAGGCGATCCGGCAACGCGGCATGGAAGAAGAGGCGGTTCATCACGATGGTGAGCAGCACCAGCCAGAACACGATTCCGATGGAAAAGAAGAACCAGGACACATCAGCCGGCGCTACGCTCACACCGACGATGGGTACGAAGAGATTACCCACCACCGGAATGAACCAGGCCGGGTTCATGTGCTTGATGTCGTAATGCGTGTGATGGATCCAGCTGCTCATCGCCATCAGGGTGAAGCCCAGGTGGATCACGACGCCGACATGCCAGAGCGCACTGGATATGGCTGGCAGTACGCCTGCCGCTGCAATCGAAAGTAGGAACAGGCTGATCGAAATGGTCGGGAAGAAATTGATCCGCACCGGGTGACGCAGCTCTTCGATCACCGCGTCGCGGTGGCGCAGGATCTTGCTGGCGTAAAGCCCGAGCAGAAGCACGAAGACGGCGGTCGCAAACAGGGCGATGGATTGCCAGACGAAGTCTGGCGCGCCCAGTACATGCGCTGCGCGTTTCCAAGCTATCGCCAGCCCGGTGGTGCCCATGACGATGGAAAACAGCGAGACAGGGAGGTGCGCCAAGCGGGCGTGATTCAGGTCAGTCATGGGTTTCTCAATACATCAGTTGGACGGTAACCCCGACGTCGGTGGTCTCACGCAAGGCGTACAGGCCGGCGCGTCCCGCGCCGATGGTGACTACTTCTGTATGATTTTCTTGCACGATGCTCTCCGGGTAATTGGCCGGAATGCCAGGCATCCCGGCGGGTGGATGCTCAGAGAGTCTTGCGCGAGAAATACCAGTCGACGTAGTCATAGCCTTCGTCAGCACGCTTCTCCGCGGCTTCGGCGGTCTTGGGCGGCGGCACGATCACGGGTTGGCCAGGGCTCCAGCCCTCAGGTGTCGCCACGCCGTTGCCATCCGAGGTTTGCAGTGCCTGCAGCAGACGCACGAATTCCGGGATGCTGCGGCCGTTGCTCATTGGGTAGTACACCATCGCGCGCAACACGCCCTTTGGGTCGATGAAGAAGGTGGCGCGCACGGCGGAGGTGTCACCGGCGCCGGGATGGATCATGCCGTAGGCACGGGCCACTTCCATCTTCAGGTCTTCGATGATCGGGAAAGTGATCTCGATGCCGAACTTCTCCTTGATATTGCGCGTCCAGGCCAGGTGCGAGAACAGGCTGTCAATCGACAGACCGAGCAGTTCGCAATTCATGCTGCGG
>Ga0316604_10001608_pt1 | contig 19410 bp, 19 predicted proteins | sample OWC_soil_day20_C_FD_207650 | JGI IMG/M metagenome (GOLD analysis project Ga0316604, IMG submission 207650) | Wetland soil microbial communities from Old Woman Creek delta, Ohio, United States - OWC_soil_day20_CT | ecosystem: Environmental > Terrestrial > Soil > Wetlands | place: USA: Ohio... | reverse complement strand
TGGCGGATAGTCCGCCCCTCTGACGGACGCGGGATGGAGCAGTTGGCAGCTCGTCGGGCTCATAACCCGAAGGTCGCAGGTTCAAGTCCTGCTCCCGCAACCAAAGAAAATCAACGAAGGATCAACGGCTTAACAGCGTTGGTCCTTTTTTGTTTGGTACTCTGAAAACGCCGCTCAGGATTTGCCGCTATTCGCAAACCCGATAGGGGCTGGCGCCAACTCCAGAATCCGTTGATAGAGTCGTTCTGCTTCCTCCTTCGGCTTTATTCCGAATAGCGGGTTGTCGTTCTCCAGGAAAGTGGCATCGATTTCGGCCCAGTCTTCCGGTTGCAGCAGGGACTCGGCCAATGGGATCAGCAGTTCTTCCTCGGCCTTCATGTGAGCGTACTCAAAGTCGATATAGCGCCCGGCCGTCGTGAAGAAATCTTCTCTGGCCCCGGGATCATTGGCCTGATAGCACAACAGTTGCTGCTTGAGCGTTTCGATCATCGGATAGCCCAGCGCGTGTTCGCGCTCCAGTTTTGCCACCAGTGACTCGGCCTCGGGAGAGCGGCGCCTGACCGCGGCAAAGAGATACTGGTCTTCCTTCGGGTGATGCCAGCGATCCGGATAGGCCACGATGTAATCAAGGATGGCCCTGAGCAAGGGAAAATTCGGCTCGGCTCCGCCCTGGATCTCCTTGATCAGATGACGCAGCGTGTAGAGGACGGCAGCGATCGCGAAATGTTCGTCTTTGATAATGCGGATGGCTTCGGGGTACATGGGGCTTTCCTTCAATAAAATTATCGGTACAGAACCTGGGGGCCAACGGCTGCCAAATCGCAGGTTCCAGTCAGTGCCATCGAAACATCAAGTTCCTTGCGGATCAGGGCCAGGGCAAGTTCGACACCGTCCTTGCCCATGGCACCCAAGCCATAGAGAAAGGCTTTGCCGATCATGACGCCCTTGGCGCCGACGGCGAGGGCTTTCAGGACGTCTTGGCCGCTTCTTACGCCGCCGTCGAAAAGAATTTCTGTTCGATGTCCGACCGCATTCACCACCGCTGGCAGGGCGGAAATGCTCGATGCTGCGCCATCGAGTTGCCGACCACCATGATTGGAAACGACGATGGCATCGGCACCGGCGTCGACGGCCAGGCGCGCATCGTCGGGGTCCATCACCCCCTTGATGATCAATTTACCCGGCCATTGCGCCTTGACCCATGACACGTCATCCCAACTCATCGCCGGTTCGAACTGCGACATGATCCATTGACCGAGGCTGGCTTGCTTGTCCTGCTTGGGCAGGAAGCCGGCCAGATTGCCAAAAGTCATTCGTCGCCCGAGCAGTTGCTTGATGCCCCAGGCCGGCTTGCAGGCCAGATCGAGAAGATTGGCGGCAGTCAGACGTGGCGGCACGGTCAGGCCATTCTTCAGGTCACGGTGGCGCTGTCCCTGGATCTGCAAATCGGCAGTCAGTACCAGGGCCGAACAACCGGCCTGTCGGGCGCGCTGGATCAGGAAACTGACAAAATCCCGATCGCGCATCACATAGAGCTGGAACCAGAACGGTTTGGCGCAATGCGCCGCCACGTCCTCGATCGAGCAGATCGACATGGTGCTCAGCGTAAAGGGCACACCCGCCGCTTCGGCCGCCTGTGCCGCCAGGATTTCGCCACGGGCATGCATCAAACCGGTCAGGCCGGTCGGGGCAATGGCCACCGGCATGGCGGCTTTTTCGCCGACCAGCGTGCATGCCAGATTGCGTTGCGAGACATCCACCATCACCCGCTGCCGAAGGCGCAACGCCAACAAGTCGCGACGATTGTCGTTGAGAGTCTGCTCGTCGTAGGAGCCCCGATCAACATAATCGAAGATGGCACGCGGTACGCGCCGTTTAGCCAACAGGCGCAGATCTTCGCTACAGGTGATGACCCTCATTTCAGCCAGCCCCGCCGGCGGCGCCGAGGTGGTGGTAACTGCGGTTGAAGTACACCAGTCCAGGCTTGGACTCGCTTTGCTGCATCTCGACCACCTCGCAGAAGAAGATGGTGTGCGAACCGACCTCTTCAATCTGCGCGATACGGCAATCGAAGCTGACCAAGGCCTCGGCAAATGCCGGGCTGCCGGTCTCCAGTACGGACCATTCGGTGCTGGCAAAGCGTTCTTCCATCGGAATTTGCCGATTGGCGAAAACGCCGGACAATGCCTCTTGCTCGGCCGAAAGCAAATTGACGCAGAGCACGCCGTTTTCGACAAAAAATGGATGCGCGTAGGAAGAACGGTTCATGCACACCAGCAGGGTGGGGGGCTGATCGGTCACGGTGCATACGGCGGTCGCGGTAAACCCGGCCTGGCCGTGCGGACCATCCGTCGTGATGACATTCACGGCGCCGGCCAGCATGGCCATGCCGTTGCGATAGCGGGCGATATCAAGCATTTGCAATTCCTTTCGTCCCTTAAATATCCAGCACCAGCCTGGCGGTCTTGGCTCGTGAGCAGCACAGCAGGATCTGGTCGTTATCCATCTTTTCCTCGTCGGTCAAATAGACATCGCGGTGATCGGGGGTGCCTTCGATCACATCGCACAGGCAGGTGCCACAGACCCCCTGCTCGCAGGACATCTTTATCTTGATGCCGGCCTTGGCCAGCGCATCGACGATGCTTTGCCCTTCCTCGACCCTGACCGTCGTGCCGCTGCGCCGGGCTTCGACCTCGAAGGCGGCACCCGAACTGTCGGTGTCGACCTGAAAGAATTCGCGGTGGATCGTGTCGTCGGTAAAACCCAGTGCCTTGGCACTGTCGATCACCCAACTCATGAAGCCGGCCGGACCGCAGACGTAGACATGCGTCCCGGCTGTCGGATCGCCCAGAATGCGACTCAGGTTGAGGCTCTCTGCACCCTCCTCGCCGAAATGACCATGCACTCGCTCACTGAAGGCGCAGGCGGCCAGCTCGTCGATGAAGGCACAGGCCGCACGACTGCGTCCGCGATAGTGCAATTCAAAGTCGGCGCCATCGGCCGCAAGGGCGTAAGCCATCGCGATCATCGGGGTGATGCCGATGCCGCCGCCGATCAGAATGCTGCGCCGGGCACCGTGGACCAGCGGAAAATGATTTCGCGGCAGGCTAAGCCAGACCTCGTCGCCTTCTTTCAACGAAGCGTGTGCCGCCAACGAACCGCCCCGGGATTGCGCGTCCTTGAGAATGCCCAGGCGATACACATCGCGCTGGGTCGGGTCGCTGCACAGGGAGTACTGCCGGGTCAGCTCGGGCGACAGGTGGAGGTCCACATGCGCGCCGGCAGAAAATGGCGGCAGGGTGCCACCCGCTGCATCAACCAGATCCAGTACCAGTACACCGTGCCCCTGTTCCTGCCGTCGTTGGACGACAACCTTGATCTTGTCCTCTGCCATGTCGATCTCTTTTCTCTGTTGGTGTTGGTGGGTGCGGTGAGGGCTTAGCGCATGAAGATGCCGCCGTTTACGTCCCAGGTCGCCCCGGTCGTGAAGTCGGCTTCTGGTGAGGCCAACTGCACCGCAAGGCTGGCCACGAATTTGGGGTTGCCCAGGCGCTTGACCGGGATCGTCTCGATGATCTTGGCCAGGCGCTCGGCCGGCACCGCTGCTCGCACTGACGGCAGCTCCATCGGACCGGGGGCAATCGCGTTGACCGTTACGTTGGCCGCCCCCAGTTCGCGGGCAAAAATCTTGGTCAACGTAATGATCGCTGCCTTGGACGAGGCGTAGTGTGCACCGGAGGCGGTGCCACCGTTCTGCCCGGCCAGCGAGGCCAGGTTGATGAGGCGGCCATAGTTGGCCTTGGCAAAGGCGGCGCCAAACACCTGACAACCGAAGAAGGTGCCGCGCAAGTTGATGCTGATCACCCGGTCGAACTCCTCCGGGGTAATCTGCATTACCGGCGTTGTCGGCGTGATGGCGGCATTGTTAACCGCCACCTGCAAGCCGCCCCAGTGCTTTTCGACCGCGGCCAGCGCCGCCTCGAAATCGGGCTTGCTGCTGACGTCGAGCTTCAAGGGCAGAATGTTGGCAGAATCACCAACCAGGCCGCCGGCACCGGCCGCTGCCAGGGCTTCGCTGACGTCGGTGACGACCACCCTATAGCCGGCATCGAGAAATTCCTGGGCAATGATCTGGCCCAGGCCCTGCGCCGCACCGGTAACCAAGGCAACCTGGCTCATCTTGCGCTCCTTAAAGGATGTAAGCGATGCCTTGCAGCGCATCGTCGGCATTGATCAGACGGATGACCTTGCGATCAATCCTGAAACTGTCGCCGGTCTTGACCAGCTCGAAGGTGACGTCGGCCGTGTAATGGCGGATGGTCTCTTTCTTGAACTCGCACAGGTTCTGGGCGCAGCGCACGGTGACGCGATCCCCGGCTTCGCTCAGTATCCGGAAGCGCGACGTGGTACGGATCGTCCGTGCCGTCGGTACGGTGGAAATCGACTCGCCGCTGCCCAGGCGATACACCCGCTTCTCGCGCATGGCGTGATTGTCGTAGGCGTAGTTGAGCGTATTCAGGAAATCCGTTTCGAGCGGGTCGATCGGGATGATGTAGAGACCGTCGGCAGTCCACAGGTCCAGCCAGGACTGGAATTCGCCGTGATCCAGCATGTCGGCTTCCTGCCAGATGAATGCACTTACTTGTGTGATCAGATTCGTATTCATGATTTTTTCCAGGTTGGGTGGTGGATTCAAGCGGTCATCAACTTTTTCCACTGCTGATAGGCAGCGCGCATGCCGGTTTCGGCGCTGACATCACTGCGCAGGCCATCCGCGGTCTTGACCTCCTTGGGCAGCCCGCGATTGAGCAGGATCCACAGGTCCTGGCCGGCGCTGGCGCCCTTCTGGACGCGCTCCCAGGCTTCGGAGTCGTCCGGCGTGCCGAAGCCCATCGGTCCCTGGAAGTGTTCATGCATGCGCAGACGGGCACGATTGGCCTCTTCCGGCCCGCCATCCATGGTCAACACGACGTGATGGATTTCGGTCTGATCGACGGCAATCGGCTGCAGCACGCGGAAGAAAGCCATCGAACAGGCGATGTTGGGAAAAAGGTTCAAATTGAAACCGGAGCCGCCAACCGCCCGCACGATGCGCCGCACTTCCTCTTCGCTGTGCTTTTCGCGCAGTTGCTGGGCCAGCTCCTCGAAGCGCGTCGGAATCGGGGCATCGAGATTGGCTTCCAGGTCCACCAGTTCGGGAATCATCACCATCACGCTGTGGCCGTTGCCCAGATCTTCGACGTAGCCGGCACCTTCGACGAAGTCGAGCATGTCGAGCGTCTGCTGGTCCACCGAGGAGAGGAAAGACTTGTGCACCAGCGGGAAGTGATAGGCATCGGTCGTGTTCTCGAGCTGGATCTTCCAGTTGCCGGGAAAGCGGAAGCGATGGGCATTGCCGGCCTTGATCGGATAGCCGCCGCCTTGTTTCATGAAGAGGTCCATCCACTTCTTGGCTGGACCAAGATAGCTGTCCAGCGGCTCGATATCGTCCTTGAAGGTGGCGAAGATCATGCCGGCATATTCCTCGACGCGCAGCCCGACCAGCGGGTGGTCGCCCTTTTCGAGAATGTCGGCGTAGCCTTCCGGGTGCGGCACGCCGCGCAGCGAACCGTCGGTGGCGTAGCTCCAGCCGTGGTAGGGGCAAACGAAGCTGGCCGTCTTGCCCTTCTTGTGTTCGCAGACCGTGGCGCCGCGGTGACGGCAGCGGTTGAGCAGGACATGCACCTTCATCTTGCGATCGCGGGCGACGATCACCGGCTGCTTCCCGATATAGGTCGTCTTGAAGCTGCCGGCTTCGGGGATTTCGCTGGCATGGCCGACCCAGACCCAGGTGCTGTAGAAAACCTTTTCCATCTCGTCGTCGAAGATGGCACTGTCGGTATAGAGCGAGGTATGAACGCGGTCGTGCTTGACCAGCTCCTGGTAGTTGCAGCTTGCCTTGGCTGGCTTGATTTCAATGGTCATGATTGTTTCTTTCTGCTGAGGTTGAGCGGAGTCAGTCAAAAATCGGTTAGAGCTTGTTACTTGGGTAGCGGCAGAACCGCCGCCGCGTTCCAGTGGTCGACCGGACGGCTGAACAGGTTCTCGGTACGAAAATGCGTCATGCGCCAGGCGCCTGCGTCACAACGGAAGTCCACCGTCAGGCGCGCCGCGTTCAGGTGGGAATCACCGTTGTTGAAGGTCGAGGTCTGCAACATCACCCAGCTAGCGGTCGCCGCATCCTCCGTCACCAGGCGAATCAGTTCGGAGGTGAGGAAATGCACGTTGAGCGCAAAATGCGCCGGCTCCACCAGGTACTTGGCAAACATCTGGCGGATCGCCGGCTGGCCGCTCAAGCGTCCGAAGGCACCGGCGTACTTGTCGCCGACGCCTTCCCAGATCGCATCAGCGGCAAACAGGTCCATCAACTCGTCAAGCGATGAATCGATGCCCAGTTGGTCGCACAGGAGCATGTAGCGGTTCATGCAGCTACGAATGGCCTGCTCGGACTCGAGCCGGGCCAGTCGGGCTTGCAGTTGCAGCAGGGTTTCGTTTACAGACATGGGGCCTGGCTCGCTGTTTTCAGAAATGCGGTGGATCAATCCGGAATGACCAGGGTACGACCGACACGGGCCTCGACCCGGCAGTATTTCCACAGCTTGTAGGGGCCATCGCCGACCGGCAGGGTGCGGAACAGGTTGCAGGCGGCGGTGACCGTTTCGATGTCGGGCACGTCGGCCAGCACATAGGTGGTCCACGGGGCGGCCAGCGACGGGCCGACCATGATCCGGTCGTCGTCCATGTTGCCCAGTACATTGACGCCAGGCAGCTTCTCGATGCCCTTCATCATGGCGCTGAAGGCACCCCAGACGTCCTTGGCTTCTTCCGGGGTGGCATCGAAAAAGTTCTGGTTCACACCGATACAGAACAGTGTGCGCAGCGGGGTCATTTTTTCGCTCATGTTTTTTCTCCTTGGGGTTGGGGTGATCTAGAGGTAGCCGGGCAGTGGCGGCAGGCTGAAGAACATGGCGCCGGCGTTCTGGTAAGTGATATCGCCCATGAAGGCGTGCTGGGTCACCATCTGCGCATCGCGAACACAGGCTGCCAGCGGACTGGATTCGTACACGCCGGTCATGCCGGAGAGCATCTGCACCGAGCGGGCCACCTCGGCCGAGACACGGGTGGCATGGGTGGCCGATAGTCGCAGCATGCTGACTTGCTGATCGTTCGGCGTGCCACCGGCCAGCAAGACCTGCCAGACATCGTCGATCGCCTGATAAAACCAGCTCCGGGCCGAACGCAGGGCGGCTTCGGATTTGGCGACTTCAAGCTGGACATAGACCCGGTCGCCAAGGCGTGGCGCACCGGTTACCGAACTGCGGCCGGCCGACATCGCGATCAGTTCGTCGAGGGCGGCACGGGCAGCGCCGAGGGCCACCGCCGAGAGTACCTGGGCGGCGAAAGCCAGCGTCGGGTAGCGGTACAAGGGTTCGTCCAGCGAGGATTTGCCACCGCGAACGAAGGTCCACTCCTCGGCGACGACGACATTCTCGACCACCAGGTCGTGGCTACCCGTCCCTTGCAAACCGGCGACATCCCAGTTCGCTTCGATCCTGACCTTGCTGCGCGGCATTACCGCCATCCGCGGCAAGCCGACGGCGTCGCCACGCGTCGGGGCAATGCCGACCCCGACTACATCGGAGCCCATGCAGCCGCTGGCAAAACTCCAGCGACCATTGATCATCAAGCCGCCTTCGACGTAGTTGGCCGGGCGAGGCGGAAAGATGCCGCCAGCAAAGACCAGATCCGGTGTCTCGGCATAAAGCTGCCTCAGGGTGTCGACCGGCAGAGCGGCCAGATAAACGCCGCCGATGCCGAAGCTTGCTACCCAACCGGCTGAACCATCGGCGGTGGACAGGGTTTCGACCAGTTCGCAGAACTCGGCCGGCGACTTTTCATCGCCGCCAAAACGCTTGGCAACCAGGGCCCGATAAACGCCCAGCGTGCGAAAGCGCTCAATGATGTCCTGCGAGATGAATTTCTGCGTTTCAAATTCTTTCCGACGCTTCTTGATTTCGAGCAGCAAATCGTCAAGCGCGGCCGGCCCGGTGCCCGGGGCACGAACGTCCGAAGGGGCTGTTGCCATTAACATGGGGTTCTCCAAAGCGGGTTGGGGTTTAACTGCCGGGATATGTGCGTTGCCACCGCGCACAACAATTCATCTGCTCCCTTGGCCGCCACGAGCTGCAAGCTGACGGGGTAATCGGCGCAGGGCTTGAGGGGAACCGAAATCGCCGGGTGACCGGAGAGATTGAAAGGACGGACCAGCGAGGTCATGCTCAGCAGCTTGGTCGTGTCGGCTGCGTTTTCGATGCGGGGCGGTGCGTCGGGCAAAGTCGGCAAGGCCAGGATGGAAGCCTTTTCCAGCGCAGCATCGACTTCGGCGGTAAAGGTCCGGCGCACCTCTTCGGCACGTGCTACGTCGTCGGCTGTCCAGTGCGATGCGGCAAGCAGGCGCTGCATGACGTCCTGGCCGACCAGCCCGGTCTTGACCAGGCCGCCGCAGGCCGCCCAGGTTTCGGCGTTGATGACGACCATGCCGGCATCGTAGGCATCCTCGAAATTCTGCAGGTGGACATGACGCACAGCCAAGCCGCTTGCGTTCAGCGCGTCGCTGACCGCCTGGCGAATCACTTCGCTGGCCGGCACGTCGAGGACGCCGATGCTGATCTCGCCTGGCACCGGCAATTCGCCGAAACTCGGATCGATCGCCCGCATGCCGGCAACCAGCGTTTCCATGTCGGCGGCGAGGGGGCCGACGCAATCCAGGCTGCTCACGGTAGGCATCACCCCTTGCCGGCTGACCCGCCCAAAAGTCGGCTTCAGTCCGAAGACGCCGCAGCAGGCGGCCGGCACCCGGATCGATCCGCCGGTATCGGTACCCAGTGCCAGTTTTGCCTTGCCGGCGGCAACCGCAGCAGCTGAGCCACTGGATGAGCCGCCGGGGACATAGGCTGGATAGTGGTAATTGAGCGGCGTACCGGTCCACAGGTTGATCCCGGTCGTTCCGAAGGCCAGTTCATGAAGATTGGTCTTGCCAACAATGTGATAGCCGTTCGCAAGCAAGCCCTCGATCACCTTGGCGTGCGCGGAAGCCGGTGCTGAATTTTCAAGTGCCCGGCTGCCGGCTCGGGTCTGGCAACCGGCGATGTCGATGGTGTCCTTGATAGCCACCGACGGCCCGGTTCCTCCCATATCCAACGTCTGAACAAATAGCGTCATCACGCATCCCTTAAATTCATTGACGAACACGCCTTGCGAACCGTTGTTGCGTTACGAAAAGCGTTGCTGCGTAAAAAATTTAAGCCTGATTGCATGAATAGTCAAATGATTACGGTAATTTATTTTGCACTGCACCAATCGCGTGCAAAAAGCCGGGTTGTGCACTTCATTGGGGCGGAAATTTGAGGTGGAAAGTGAGTGAGGTAAAGCGTTGGCAATGCAGACTAGTTATTGATTCTAATGGTTTTTATGAAATTAATTTCGTCGGCGTCGATTTGCCGTAGGCGGAAAGTGTTGTCGATGGCGCGAATGAATTTTGCATAAATATTATTTTACAATTCAAGCAAGTTTTGCGTGTGGCCGGCGCTACGATGGGGGCTAACTTTGCTGGAAAAATATCCCGGCACAGTGACCCGAAAAAATCGAATGTCCATTTCAGTCAGTAGCGCTGTAAAGCGCTCAAATAGAGGAAATACAACATGCCAAACCTGAATCTTTACCTTGTCGAAGGCTATTCCGACGAACAAAAAAACCGACTGTTCGCGCGCCTGACCGATGCTGTCGTCGACAGCCTGAGTGCCCCGAGAGGGGCTGTCCGGATATTCCTGATCGAATTGGCGGAAAAACACATCAGTGTGGGAGGCGTGGGGCTTTCGCGACTACGCGAACAAAATGCCCCACACGAAGTGCACGCTGGACCGACGATTCAGGCCATGTTGATTGCGGGAAGAAGCGAACAGCAAAAAACAGCCCTGATCGCCTCGCTAAGCGCAGCAGTTGGTGAGATTCTGGGAATTCCATCGGATTCCATTCGCATCATTGTTGTTGATATTCCCAATACCGACTTCGGCATGAACGGCCTTGCCGCAAAATCACTTGGCCGTTAGCCCAAAGAGCGCTGGAAAGGCGCATCGCACCAACTTGGTGTCGCCATTAAGGCGACATCGAGCCAGAACAGCGGTGCAATCGATTTCATCTTCCAGCTCCGGGCCGGATGACTGCCCGAGCGGCGCTCTTCCAGTGTAAAAAAATCTTGAAAGATTCGCCGGGTTGAGCTTCTTCGGTCTCGTTTCCAAAGCCGTCTCGGTCAAGAAAACAATCGATAAAACATTGGCTTGCGGCTTTGTGTCAGCCTACCTAGGGCACGAAACTACACACCTCTGGCCAAGATTTGGTTGATTTCTCATGTGATTTTTCGCTTCAGTTTTCTATTTTTTGGCACACCGCTTGCTTAGAGGGATTCCGGTCCGCTCAATTCTGTGGATGCATGGACAGGCCGAAGTTTTTCGGCAATCACAAAAATTAGTCTGACTCGCTTTTTCCCTAGGAGAAATTTCATGTTTGCTCAACGCCTTGTCGGTTCTCTACTCGTAGGAAGCTTGTGCCTTAGCTGTGCGCATGCTCAGGTCAAAGTCGGGGTCGTAACCTCGGCTACCGGACCGATAGCACTTGTCGGCATCCCCCAGAAAAACACAGTTCCACTGATGCCAGCCAAGGCCGGCGGAGAAAGCATCCAGTACATCTCACTCGACGATGGCAGTGATCCGACTGCCGCGGTTTCCGCCTTCAAGAAGCTGATCAGCGAAGAAAAAGTCGATGCCATCATTGGCCCCTCCGGTTCCCCGAACGCCATGGGCGTCATCCAGTTTGCCGCCGAAGCCGGTGTGCCAATGCTGGCGCCGGTTGGTACGGCTGCCGTCGTCCTGCCGATGACCGAGCAGAAAAAGTGGGTTTTCAAGACCACCCAGAACGATGGCCTGATTGCCAGCGCGCTGATCGAGCACATGGCGAAGAGCGGCATCAAGACGGTCGGCTTCATTGGCACCGGTGACCCTTATGGCGATAACTGGCACAAGGTTTTCTCCGAACTGGCTGCCAAGAAAAACATCAAGGTGGTCGCTGCCGAACGTTTCCAGCGCCAGGACACCTCGCTGACCGCGCAGAGTCTGAAGATTCTCGCTGCCAGCCCGGATGCGGTGCTGATCGCGGCGCCGGGCAGTTCCTCGGTCATGCCGCAAACCACGCTGTTCGATCAGGGCTATAAAGGCAAGTTCTACCAGACCCATGGTGCAGCACTGCCCGATTTCCTGAAGCTGGGCGGCAAGAAAGTTGAAGGCACCATTCTCGCCGCCAGCCTGATGCTGGTTCTCGATCAGGTGCCGGACAGCAATATCTCCAAGAAGGTCGCCAGCGACTACGTCAAGGCCTACGAAAAAGCCAACGGCAGCAAACCAGCCACGTTTGGCGCCAACGTCTACGACGCCGGCCTGTTGCTGGAAAAGGCGATTCCGGTCGCGCTGAAAAAGGGCAAGCCAGGCACCCCGGCCTTCCGGAGCGCACTGCGTGACGCACTTGAGCAAATCCACGAACTGCCCGCCACCCAGGGCGTGTACACAATGAGCCCGAGCGACCACAGCGGCTTCGATGAACGTGGCCGCGAGCTGATCACCGTTGCCAACGGGCAATGGACGCTCGTTAAGTAAAACCTTTTCGAGATGCTATATCCGGCCCGCCTGACGGCGGTGCCGGTGGGCGGAGTTCGCCCAAAAAAACGACAAAACAGCCCCGCTTTGCAACAACAGAGAACACCCGGCAAGCCCGGAAGCCGGAAGGAAAACAGGATGCATACAGGAAAACGACCACCGGAGAAGCAGGCGCGCCAGACGCCAGATGTTCGATGCCTTTCCGCCCTGCAGTCAGCCAAGAAAGAGCCACTCGCATGAACTACCAAATCATGATGCTATTGGGGCAGGACGGTGTGACGAACGGCGCTATTTACGCCTTGCTCGCGCTATCCATCCTGCTGGTATTCACCGTTACCCGGATACTGCTCATCCCGCAGGGCGAGTTCGTCTCCTTTGCTGCGCTTTGCATGGCCGCCATGGAAGCCGGCAAGCCGCTCCATATCACTTGGCTGTTGCTCGCTCTGAGCCTGATCGCCTTGGTGATGGAGATCAAGGATCGCTACCAGACGGGCGGCAAGCTGCAGCTCAAGGCGGGTGACTTCGCCTTCACGATCTATTCGATTGCCGCCTGTGTTTTGCTGACGATCATCCCGGTCAGTGCCATTGGCAAGCCGATTCAGGCCGTGCTTACGCTGGCCTTGATCGTGCCGCTCGGTCCCTTGATGTACCGGGTGTTTTTCCAGGCCATCGCCGCCGGTCATTCGCTGGTACTGCTCATCGTCTCGATCGCTGTCCATGTCGCGCTGGTGGGTATCGGCCTGCTGATGTTCGGGGCCGAAGGAGCGCGTATCCAGCCATTTTCCGAGGGTTCGATCCAACTCGGCGGAGCCAATATCAATAGCCAGACGATCTGGGTCATTGCCGTCTCGCTGATCCTGATCGTTGCCCTCTATTTCTTCTTCGAGAAGACCCTGTACGGCAAGGCGCTTCGCGCAACTGCCGTCAATCGGCTCGGTGCCGAACTGGTCGGCATCTCGCCCGAACTGGCCGGCAAGGCGAGCTTCTCGCTGGCCGCCTTGATCGGTGCGCTGTCCGGCATCCTGATCGCCCCGATTACCACGATCTACTTCGACTCCGGATTCGTCATCAGCCTCAAGGGGTTTGTCGGATCGATTATCGGTGGCCTGGCCAGCTACCCGGTCGCCGCCATTGGCGCCCTGGGCATCGGCCTGGCCGAAGCCTTCTCGACCTTCTGGGCAAGTAGCTACAAGGAAGTCATCGTCTTTACCCTGATTCTGCCGTTCCTGCTCTGGCGCTCCCTGGCCCATGGCGGCGTGGAGGAAGAAGAATGAAACCGGCAAACCTCTCTCCCAAATTACTTTCCATCCTCTGCGTCGGCATCGCCATTGCACTGGGCCCCATCGTCCTGCCCGAATACCAGGTCAGCCTGGCCAACAATATCGGCATCTTCGCGCTGGTCACTCTCGGTCTGATCCTGCTTACCGGTGTTGCCGGCATGACCAGCTTCGGTCAGGCCGCCTTCGTCGGCATCAGCGCCTACACCACGGCCTACCTGGCAACCTGCGACCAACTGCCCGATTGGCTGGGCTGGGCTGCCGGCTCGCCCTGGGCTGCGCTGGCCATCGGCCTGCTGCTGACCCTGGCGGTTGCCACGCTGCTCGGCGGACTGACCCTGAAGCTGTCCGGGCATTATCTGCCGCTCGGCACCATTGCCTGGGGCTTGTCGCTCTATTACCTGTTCGGCACCCTCGAGTTCCTCGGCGGTCACACCGGGATCAGCGGCATCCCGCCGTTGCAGTTGTTCGGTCAAATCCTCGACCAGGGCTACGAGTTGTACTACCTGATCTGGGTGCTGGTGCTGGTCGCGGTGGTCGTCACGCTGAACCTGCTCGATTCGCGCGAAGGGCGAGCCATTCGCGCGCTCCGTGGCGGTCAGTTGATGGCGGAGTCGATGGGCGTCAATACCTACCGCTCGAAACTGCTCGCCTTTCTGGTGGCGGCTACCTTCGCCGGCATCGCTGGTTGGCTCTACGCCTACACCCAGCGCTTCGTCGCCCCCGCCCCGTTCAGTCTGCAAAGCGGTATCGACTACATGTTCATGGCACTGATCGGCGGCGTCGGGCAGGTCTGGGGCGCCTTGCTCGGCGCGGCCAGCGTCACCTTCCTGAAGCAATGGCTGCAGGATCTGCTGCCGCACATTCTGGGCAAGAACGGCAATTACGAGTCCATCGTTTTCGGTTTGCTCATCGTTTGGCTGATGCAAAAGGTTCCCGGTGGCATCTGGTCCTGGCTGTCGCCAAAACTGCCCGACTGGAAATTGAAGCAAGCCGCTCGTGTCGTCGAAACCGACGAAAGGCTGAACCGCCGTTCCCAACCCCTGGCGGGCGACATCATCCTCGATGTCAAAAAAGTGACACGGCGGTTCGGCGGCCTGGTTGCCAACAACGACCTGAGCCTGAGCGTCAAGGCCGGCGAGATCCTCGCCGTGATCGGGCCGAACGGTGCCGGCAAGAGCACGCTGTTCAATCAGCTCTCCTGCGTCGATACGCCAACCTCTGGCGAAATTCACTTCCGCGGGGTGCAGGTCAATGGTCAGACTGCCCGCCAAATCGCCGGCCAGGGCTTGAGCCGGACCTTCCAGCACGTCAAGTTGCTGCCGACCATGAGCGTGCTCGAAAACGTTGCCATCGGTGCCCATCTGCGCGGCGAATGCGGCTTCCTCAGTTCGGCTCTGCGGCTCGATCGCAAGGATGAAGCCAAGCTGCTGCAGGAGGCGCGCTATCAGCTGGAACGGGTTGGCTTGGGCAGCTACCTGCATGTTGAAGCCGGCAGCTTGGCGCTGGGCCAGCAGCGAATTCTCGAAATTGCCCGCGCCCTGTGCGCCGATCCCTGTCTGCTGTTGCTCGACGAGCCCGCCGCCGGCTTGCGGCACATGGAAAAACAGGCTCTGGCCGACCTCCTGCGCAAGCTGCGCGCCGAAGGCATGGCGGTCCTGCTTGTCGAACACGATATGGACTTCGTCATGGGGCTGGTCGATCGCGTATTCGTCATGGAGTTCGGACAACGGATCGCCGAGGGCTTGCCCGAGGAAATCCAGAAGAATCCCGCCGTGCTTGAGGCCTATCTGGGAGGTGCAGAATGAGTAACGTGGTCGACAAACCCCTGCTGGCCGTCAAGGACCTGTGCGTCTCCTACGGCAAGATCGAAGCGCTGTCGAATGCCAATCTGGCAGTGGGCGAGGGCCAGATCGTCACCGTCATCGGCCCCAACGGTGCCGGCAAGACAACCTTGCTTTCGGCGCTGATGGGCGTCCTGCCCTCACGCGGCCAAATCTGTCTCGACGGCAAGATCGAAACCTCGCCGCCGATCAAGGAAATGATCGCCCAGGGCATGAGCCTGGTTCCGGAAAAGCGGGCGCTGTTCGCCACGATGACGGTTGAAGACAATTTGCGCCTGGGCTCCTTCCGCTTCCACCGCCGCCCGAAAAAGGAACACGAGGCGTCGATGGAGGAAATGTTCACGCTCTTCCCGCGCCTGAAAGAGCGCCGCAACCAGCTTGCTGCGACGCTTTCCGGTGGCGAACGGCAGATGCTGGCGCTGGCCCGGGCGCTGATGGGCAAGCCGCGGCTGCTGATGCTCGATGAACCCAGCCTCGGCCTGGCGCCGCTGATTGTTCGCGAAGTCTTCCGCATCATCGCCGAACTGCGGCGCAAGGGCGTTTCCATCCTGCTGATCGAGCAGAACGCCCGTGCCGCCTTGCGCGTGGCCGATTACGCCTATGTCCTCGAACTCGGCCACATTGCGATGGAGGGCCCTGCCTCGGAGCTGGCCAATGATCCTCGTGTCATCGAGGCCTACCTGGGCAGCAGCGGCAAACATCAGGAGATGCTTTCAACATGAGCGGCGAATCCGAAACGCCGTTACGGATCACCATCGCCGGGGCCGGTGCCATCGGCTGCACGCTGGCTGCCCGCATTTCGGGCAGTGGCAATTCGGTCAATCTGCTGGCCCGCGGCAAGACACTCGCCCATATTCGCGAGCACGGTGTTCGCCTGACCGATCTCGAAGGCACGCATGTCGCGCATGTAAACGCCAGTGAGTGCGCCGATTTTGGCGCGCAGGACGTGATTTTTCTGTGCGCCAAGGCCCAGGACCTGATCGCCCTGGCGACGCCGCTGTTGCCGTTGATCGATGCGCAGACGACCATCGTGCCTGTGGTCAACGGTATTCCCTGGTGGTATTTCGAAAACCGGGAAGGGCGCCATGCCGGCCGGACGGTGAATGCCGTCGACCCGGATGGCCGCCTCAAGACGCTGATCCCGGGCGAGCGCATCATCGGCACCGTGGCCTACATCACGGCCGAGAAACAGGGAGCCGGCGTCGTCCGCACCGCCAATCCGCTGCGCATGATCATCGGCGAGCTGAACAATGCCATCACGCCCCGTGTGCAGCGTATCCAGGCCATGCTCGAACAGGCTGGAATCGCCACCCAGATCAGCGAACGTATCCGTGACGCCCTGTGGACAAAAGTCATCGCCAACCTGACCTCGAATCCGCTCTCCGTCGTTTCCGGGGGAACCTTGAACGATATCTACGGCGACGCCGAGTTGATGAAGGTGACCCGCCAGATCCTCGACGAAGCGTTGCTCACCGCCGCCTCCTTCGGTGCCCGCATTGACCTTGACCCGACGTCCTTCATGGCGATGGGAGCCGGCATGGGCGAAGTAAGGACCTCCATGCTGCAGGACTACGACAACGGCCTGCCGCTCGAACTGACTTCAATTGGCGATGCCGTGGTTGAACTGGCCAGCCTGCACGACCTGTCGCTGCCGGCCACCACCACCATCCTGACCCTCGCGCGATTCCGAAGCGCCCTCTCTCGGAAAAAACTTAGTCAACACAAGGAGAAAGCATGAACCGACCGATCGAGTCCGCCCGTCTCAAACCCGCCCATTGCAGTGATCAGGAATGGGCCTTGCGTTGCGAACTGGCGGAGTGCTACCGCCTGATCGATTACATGGGGTGGACGGAAACCATCTTCAATCACATCTCCGCACGCCTGCCCGGACCGGCGCATCATTACCTGGTCAATCCTTTCGGTCTCAATTACAGCGAAGTCACCCCCGACAATTTGCTCAAGGTCGACCTGGCGGGCGCCAAGCTCGAAGAGTCCCCCTACGATGCGAACCCGGCCGGTTTTGCCTTGCACAGCGCCATCCACGGAGCCCGGGACGACATTCACTGCGTCATTCACACGCATACCACCGAAGTTTCCGCCGTTGCCCAGAAGAAACGTGGCTTCAGTCACAACGATTTTTACGGCGCCCAATTGTTCGGCCGCTGCGGCTATCACGCCTTTGAGGGCATCACCCTGTTCGCTGACGAGAAGTCGCGGATGCTGGATAGCCTTGGCGACAAGCATATTCTGGTCCTTCGCAATCATGGTGTCGCCGTTGGCGAAAGCACTATCGCCAAGACCTTCTTCCTGCTCTGGACTGTCCAGCGTGCAGCGGAGATCCAGTGCAAAGCCGAATCCATGCACGGCGAGGATACCGTCCTTCCCGACGAGATCCGCCTCAAGTGTGCCGACCTGACCGCGATGCTGATTCGTGACAGCGGCTTCGCCCAGAAATTCTTCGATGGCATGGTCCGCAAGATGCATGCCGATCGGGGGGCGAGCTGGTAAGTCGGCCAGCGGTCTCCTCGGCACTAGCATTTCGTCCGGGGAGGCCCGCTCAATCACGATCGGTCGCTACTCAGGCAGGGCCAGATGCCTGAACTAGCGCGGGCGATGGCGCCAACGTCCTCTTCTAGTGCGGTTCGCACCACATGTTTCCAGCGGCATTCTGTCCAGATCCCCAGATACGGCTCTTTCATCCTTGAAGCATTAGGCTAAAATGGTCCCGTTTTCACGTTTCAGTGGTAATAGTTCCAACGTGTTCAAGGTGGGGAGACAGATGGTTATCAGCAAAAAAATGCGGCGTTACATTCCCTCGAGTGAAGACTTTTGCTATGAGGAGTTTCCGTTCTACTGGTTGGCCAGAGTTCAGGGAATCTATACCCAGCAACTGGAAAAAGCCCTCAAAAAAATCGGCACCGACATTCCGTCCTGGCGCGTCCTGTTCATCTTGAAAGAACAGGGAAAGTGCAGTGTTTCCGAAATTTCAGTCCATGCCATAACCAAGTTGTCGACGGTTACGCGCATCATTTACCGTATGAAAGCCGAAGGCTTGATCGAAACCAATACCCATGCCGAAGATGGTCGGGTGACGGAGGTTTCCTTGACTGAAAAGGGACAAAATCTGATTACTCTGGCGCAACAAAGCACCGAGAAGATTTTTGCCCGCAGTTTCAATAATCTTACTGAAGGGCAGTTGTTGAAGCTAAATCAGACGCTTGAGCAGCTTTACAAGAATCTCGCAGAAGATTAAGGCTATTCAGAGTCCACGCCTCGACTCGAGTATTGCAACTGATCTGTCATAGGCCGGATCCTGGCGAAGTTTTCAGGCCGGCACGCCCCGAGCTGCGACCATTTGCCGCAGCCTTCCGCTGGATAAATTCATTAAAATTCGCGCCGATCAAACTATTGATTTAATAGGTGTTTTGATCGAGATCAATATTAATTTAGAAGCGTTTTCTGATTTTTATTGATGGCCTTGAATTTTAATTAATGTGCAGGAATCCGCCGGGCGGGTTGGGGAGAGTTGGATGGTGCGGGGAAAGTTTGCGGGCGGTTTCAAGCCGCTGCATATCGGAGTGTTGCTGGCGCTGGCCGCCATCGGGCAAGCGGCGTCGGCGGCCGAGGAGCGGGTCGGGGAGTCGGCGGTGACGCTTGGTGAAGTCAGCGTTCGCGCTGCCGGCAGCGGCGCCTTGCCGAGCAAGTCGGTGCTCAGTTCGGTCAATATCCTGGGCAGCGACATGATCGCCAACCAGAATGTCGGCGGCGTCTGGCAATTGTTCAGCCAAATGCCCGGCGTCATGCTGACCGAGTTCCGCCAGGGGACGACGGCCGGCAAGCTGTCCTTCCGCGCCTTCAACGGCGAGGGCGAGATCAATGCGGTCAAGCTGCTGATCGACGGCATTCCGAGCAACAGCAACGACGGCAACATGCCCTACCTCGACATGCTGTTCCCGCTCGAGATCGAGGCCATCGAACTGGTCAAGGGCACCAACGATCCGCGCTACGGCCTGCACAACATCGCCGGCAACGCCAGCATCGTCACCGACCTCGGCGGCCAATACACCAAGGCCCGCGCCGCCTACGGCAGCTTCAATACGCGCGAGGTGCAACTGGCCAAGGGCGTCGAGAGCGGCGGCCTGTCGCAGAATTATTTCCTCGGCTACCAGGCGACCGAGGGCTATCGCGAACACGCCGATTCGGAAAAATATTCGCTGGCCGGCAAATGGTTCTACACGCCGGACGACGGCGCCACCAAGGTCGGGGCGATTGCCCGCGTGTACCGGCACGATGCGCAGGAACCGGGCTACATGACCCTGAACGAGTCGCGCACCGACCCCGAAGGCTCGGCCGCCCGCAATGCCAGCGATGCCGGCAATCGGCGGATGAGCCAGTTCAGCGGCCACTTCGACAAGCAGGTGAACGAGCGCCTGTTCTGGAGCAGCAAGGCCTACGTCAATAATCTCTACGACCAGCGCTGGGTGCGCTTCTCGCAGGCGGTCGGGCAGCAGGAACGGATCGTCGATGAAACGCACTACGGCTTCC